>Ga0315912_10000259_pt1 | contig 109328 bp, 95 predicted proteins | sample VfabasoilMG_FD_204469 | JGI IMG/M metagenome (GOLD analysis project Ga0315912, IMG submission 204469) | Garden soil microbial communities collected in Santa Monica, California, United States - V. faba soil | ecosystem: Environmental > Terrestrial > Soil > Garden | place: USA: California... | reverse complement strand
TGCACGGTTCTGCAGCCCGATGGCGTTGTTACTCGGCGCTCACAGTATGCCCGATACAGCTTCGGCCTCGCCCTCGGGCCGCAGCCCCGCGCCTATCACGGAACGAACTTCCGACTTGAGGCACTAGGCGCGCCGTAACTCGGATGAACGCCGCGCTTGGATGATCTCGGCGAGAATCGCAACGGCAATTTCTTCGGCTTCGACGGCTCCGATGTCGAGCCCAATGGGTCCGTGCAACCGCGTGACGTCGTCCGAAGAGAACCCCTGTTCGAGGAGGCGTTCACGACGAGCCTGTTGGGTCCGCATACTTCCCAGCGCTCCGATGTAGAACGACGGACTGCGCAACGCGGAGGCAAGCGCAGGATCGTCCAACTTGGCATCGTGGGAGAGCACGGCAACGGCCGTGCGTCGATCGAGCCCGAGCTCCGACAGCGCCCGCTCCGGCCACATATGGACGATCCGTGTGTTCGGAAACCGTTCCGCGGTCGCGAACACCGTGCGTGGGTCCACGATGCTGACCTCGAAGCCCGCACGTTGGGCGAGATTGGTCAGGACTTGGCTCAGGTGCACGGCTCCGACGATCACGAGGCGCCAGGAGGCGCCGAAGCAATGGAGAAACGCACGACGGCTCGCTGCGGCGAACGTCGAACTTCGCTCCTCCGCGATCGCTGCGAGCACCGGCAATGGGGTGTCCCACAGCGTCGCGAGAGTTCCTGGGTCGAGGCTCGGGGGCAGCAGAAGCGACGCTCCGGACTGTATATCGAGCCAGAGAAACCGCGTTTCACGGCGTTCGTGAGCACGGACCAAGTCGTGCACGACACGGCGGTCCGCCATCGCTACGAAGACCTCGATTTGACCACCACACGGCAGGCCCACCTCCCAGGCCTGCTCCTGCGTGACCCCGAACGTGACGGCCTCCGATCGGCCAGATGCCAAGACTCTCCGGGCAATTTGCAGGACTGACGTTTCGACGCAGCCGCCTGAAACCGAGCCTTCGAATCGATCGTGGTCATCGATGACCATTTGGCTTCCCACCCGACGGGGAGCCGACCGCCAAGCGTCGATCACGGTGGCGATCGCGACCGATCGCCCGTCCTCGAGCCAGCGATGAGCGACCTCCAGTTCAGTGTACGAGGTGGTCGCCATCGCCGAGCCGCCGTACCAGGATCACTCGGCTGGGCACACGCCGTCGACGAGCTCATCGCAGCAGGTGCAACCGCCCTCGACGCATTCCCCAAACTCGGTGAACTCCGTGAGTTCGGATTCCTCCTCGCCGCGGCAAATCGCGGTGCAGCTGACTTCCGTCAACTTCCCGTACTGGCAGCTATGGAGGAGATCGCCGTCCGAGCAGGTGGTGTCCGCGTCGGTGCAATCGGTACCAGGTCCCGAGCCGCAGAAGAAGGTGACTTCTTCGACGCCGGGCTCCGCGACACAGCCGTATGAAAAATCCTCCCCGAGGAATTCGCATTCGCTTTGGCCGGTCTCGTCGTCTTCGATCCAGGCTCCGCTCACGCATTTCCAGAGCAAGGTGCCTTCGATCACATCGGGGTCTTCGTTGCTGCAGAACAGACCGCCTTCAACCTCCGGCGTGCACAGCGAATCGTCGGGTGGCTCCGGAGGAGGGAGCATCGATCCGCTCTCCGACGATCCCGTGTCGGAATCGCTCGCAGCGTCGTCCCCCGGGTCCGTTTCGCCTCCCGCTTGCGTGTTGTCGAGGCAGCACGTCAGATCGTCGATGTCATCGGGATTGCACCAGTCGTATCCAGCACGGCAGATGCACTGGTCGGGCTCGAGGAAGACGGTATTGTCTTCGTTGCAGGCGTTGTCGCCACCCTTCGAGGGGATCCGTTCGCAACGAAGGTTGCTCTCGTCGCTCGGCGACTCTCGAGTGTAGCCCACGTCGCAGAGGCACTGATCGTTGGGACCTACGTGGTTGTGGCAGGCGGGATCGCTTTCGCAAACGCTGCAGTCGACGGTTCCGATGCTGATCTCGCAACCCTGGAAAATGCCGAGGCCGGCGCCTCCGAAACACAACGTGAAGAACAAGAACTGACGTAAGGATGGGGACATGGTCATGGGCGCTCCGTAGCGAGGCCGCCCTTGGACGGTCCCCACCGCAAGACATTCTCTACCAGAGCCGGCGGCCGCGTGGGCTGAACGGGTCGTCGGTGGCCCGGTTCGAGCCAGGCCTTACGAGTCGCTCTAGGTCGCGGACCACGTATGTCCGCTTCGAAGGAGCGCGTCGATATCGCCCGAGCCATGGACTTGAAGCGCTTTGTGGTTCTGGTCGTGGACGGCGCTCTCGAAGCTTTCGGCAGGGCTACAGAAAAGGACCCCAAACGCCATCGGGTAGGCAGGTGGGAGCAACTGTGCGAGCAAGAACGCGAGCGTACGATTCGTTTCGTCGTGGACCGTGACGTCGTCGAGGGTGATGCCGTGCTCCCCCAATGTGACGATCTCCACATTGCCCTCACGAACCCGCAAGCCGCGTTTCCGATCGGCGCCAAACAACAACGGCTGTCCGTGCTCGAGCCAGAGCTGCATGTCCGAGGCGACCTCGCGAGCGGTGACGCTGTCCCATTCCCCGTCGTTGAACACAGGACAGTTCTGAAGGATCTCCACAAAGGAGGTGCCCCGATGAGCGTGGGCGCGTTTGAACAGCTCGCCGAGCGGTTTCGTCATCGTGTCGACGCCGCGGCTCACGAATCTCGCGTTGGCCCCGAGTGCGAAGACCGTCGGATTGATCGGCATGTCGACGCTCCCCATCGGCGTCGAAGGGGTTCGGCGTCCCACGAGCGACGTCGGTGAGTACTGCCCCTTGGTCAAGCCGTAGATTCGGTTGTTGAAGAGCAGCAGCTGGAGATCGACGTTCCGACGCAAGATGTGCAGCAGATGGTTGCCACCGATGCTGAATCCATCGCCATCGCCGGTGACGAGCCAAACATCGAGTTCGGGGTTGGCGAGCTTGATGCCAGTCGCAAACGCGGGGGCACGCCCATGGATGGTGTGGACCCCATACGTGTTCATGTAATAGGGGAACCGGCTCGAGCAGCCGATCCCGGAGACGAACACCGTGTTGTGCCGCGACGCGCCCAGTTCGGGCAGCGTTCGTTGCATCGTCGCCAGGATCGCATAGTCGCCGCAACCGGGGCACCAGCGAACCTCTTGATCGGAGACGAAGTCCTTGCGCGTAAGCGGGGTTGGGGGATCGAGGGGGGCCATGTCTTCAGTTCTCCGTGGTGTCCTTCATTCCAAGTGCCGCGCGGATGCCAGCCTCGACCTCCGCAACTCGGAACGGTTGCCCGGCCACCTTCGTCAGCGGTTGCGCGGGGAGCAAGTGTTCGGCACGCAGCAAGCGAACTAGCTGCCCGTTGTTGAGTTCCGGGACCAGGATCTTCTCGAAGCCCCGAAGCAAATCGGCAAGGTTCGTCGGCAGCGGCCACAGGTATCGGATGTGGATGTGCGAGACATCGGCGCCAGCGAGACGCTGACGGCGAACGGCCTCCTTCACCGAACCGTACGTCGATCCCCAGCTGACGACCGCGAGCGTTCCCGTGCTCGGTCCTTCGCTCACGTCTTGCGGTGGGATCACGTTTGCGATGTTGGCGATCTTCTGAGCGCGGACGAGCGTCATCTTGTGGTGGTTGTCCGGGTCATAGCTGATGTTGCCGCTCGCGTAGTCTTTCTCGAGGCCGCCGAGCCGATGCTCGAGGCCCGGCGTGCCAGGAGTCGCCCACACGCGGGACAGTGTCGATGGATCGCGGACGTAGGGATGAAACCCGGTGGGATCGGTTCGATGTTCGATGCTGATCGGGGGCAAGTCCGCGAACTTCGGTACGACCCACGGCTCCGCACCGTTCGCGATGTAACCATCCGAAAGCAAGATCACGGGGGTCATGAACTGCGTCGCGATGCGTACGGCCTCGATCGCCATATAGAAGCAGTCGCCGGGCGAGTCAGGGGCGAGGACGCAGAGGGGGGCGTCGCCATTCCGACCCCAAACGGCTTGGAAGAGGTCGGACTGCTCGGTCTTGGTGGGCATCCCGGTCGAAGGACCCGCTCGTTGGACATCGAGGATGACCAACGGAAGCTCGGTCATGATCGCATATCCAATCGCTTCACCCTTGAGGGCCATCCCCGGCCCCGACGTCGATGTGACGCCGATCGAGCCCGCAAACGAAGCACCGATGGCCGAACAGACCGCCGAGATCTCGTCTTCGGCTTGAAAGGTGGTGATCCCGAAATGCTTGAGCGGGGCGAGGGCATGCAGCACGCTCGACGCGGGCGTAATCGGATACGATCCGAACATGATCGATTTCTTGGCGAGCTTGCCCGCAGCGGCCAAGCCCCAAGCGAGCGCTTCGTTGCCGGTGATGTTGCGATAGAGGCCTGGTGCGAGTTTCGCCTTGGGAATGGAGTACGCGGCGATGCCCGCGGGCAGCTCTGCCGTCTCTCCATAGATGTGACCTGCGTTGAGTGCCGACACATTCGCGTGGCCGAGAGCCGGGGTCTTGGCGAACTTGCGCTCGAGCCAGGTCACCGTGGAGCTGCGGTCGCGGCCGAACAGCCAGTAGAGCAGGCCGAGCGTCCAGACATTTTTCGTACGGACGGCCTCTTTGTTGCCGAGGTTGAACTCGGCCACGGCTGCGGTCGCGTGTTTGGAGATGTCGATCGGAAGGAGTCGATAGCGATCGAGCGTTCCGTCTTCGAGGGGATTGCTGGAGTAGCCCGCCTTGCGGAGGTTCCCCGGGGTGAACGCGTCGGTGTTCAGAATGATGAGACGCCCCGCTGGGAGATCGCCCAAGTTGACCTTGAGGGCTGCGGGATTCATCGCGACGAGAACGTCCGGAGCGTCGCCCGGAGTCAGCACGTCATGGGACGCGAAGTGGATCTGAAAGCCCGAGACACCAAACGTGGTCCCTGCCGGAGCGCGAATCTCAGCCGGAAAGTCTGGGAAGGTCGCAAGATCGTTACCTGCGACCGCGGTGGTCTCGGTGAACTGAGAGCCGACCAGCTGCATCCCGTCACCGGAGTCGCCCGCAAAGCGAATCACGACGGAATCCAAAGTCTGGCGAGCGTCCTTCGAAACCGGAGTATCCATGAGAGTCTATGTTGTCCTTGCGTGAGGTCGGGAGCTTAGGCACAGAACCGACGAGACAGAGCGTAGGACCTGGTGCGATGTAAAAAACACCGTGATCAGGGGGGTTGCTTGCCCGTGGCCCGTTCGGGTGGCGGAGTATGGAACGTCCTGCGGACGGGCGCCATCGGGCATGTGGACCCAAACGGCGCCACGGGTTCCCGCCGGAAAATACAGGTGTTTTATGTTCTTACTTGTCGTGACTTTGCGCACCATCTAGGCCCAGTTTGCTCGCAACCTCGCGATCGCTGATAGTCCGGGGCGCATGGCGGACGACTTGGAGATTGACGCGCTCATCGATCGAGGCCTCGCGGCCATCGACGATCAAGAACTCGAGAAAGCCAGTCACGTGCTCGAGCAAGCGCAGAAGCTGGCCGGCCCGGACCACACCCGGGTTTTGCATCTCGAGGGTTTACTCGCGTGGGCGAGCGATGACCTGGAAGCCGCGGCCGATTGTTTCCGGCGTGCGGTGGCCAAGGACCCATCGCGGCCGGAAATCCATCTCGACTTTGCCGAGTGCCTGTTCTCGGTCGAGGAGATCGAGGAAGCCGAGATCCAGGTCAAGACGGTCCTCGCGCTTGAAGGGGTCTCTCCCGAGCAAGCGGACGAGGCAAGGCTGTTGCTCGCGCAGCTCCGTTTGGCCGACGAGGATCCCGACGAAGCGTTCGAGGCGTTGGAGCAGGTCGCGGAGGAGCGTAAAGCCCATCCTTCATTCCTGAGCACGAGGGGTGCCGTGTTGGCCGCCGAGGGCCGATTCGAAGAGGCGCTCCACGATCTCGATCGAGCGCTCGAGTTCGAACCTCATGATCCCGATCTTCATTACCAGCGCGGGATTGCCCTCGAGCAGCTGGGGCGGATCGAGGAATCGCGTGAGGCGATGGTGCGCACCCTCGAGCTCGATCGCGAAGATTGGGAGGATCTCGGCGAGGAAGAAGAGCCCGACGCCGATGAGGCCGACGAGCTTCGCAGTCGCCTCGAAGAGACGATGGAGGAGCTGCCGGACCCGATCTTGAAGCTGGTCGCGAGCGCCCCCATCACGGTGCAAGGTCGGGCGACCGCGCAGCAGGTTCGCGAGGGTGTCAATCCACGCAGCATCATTGCGTTCCTCGGAACTCCCCAAAACGATGGTCAACCGGGAGTCTTGAAAGGGATCGCGATCATGCGGGATCTCCTCTGGACCGAAGTCGAAGACGACGACGAGGTCGATGGGGAGCTTCTCTACGCGCTCGTCGAAGAGATTCAGTTTTTCTTCCAACGCCCCGACTTCGTGCTCGGGGAGAATTAGCCTCCATCTTTGAGGGGCCTTTCGCCAAGGCCCCTCGCTACGCAGCATGGCTGTCTCCGCCTATCGGCGCCTCGGCGTGCGGGCGGCCTGGGGATGGCGGAACGAACGGGACGTGCGAAGGGCTCGCAGCACCTTGCTAGGCTTTGCGTAGAGCCTCTCGGCGCCATTCGCCAAGAACCTACCAGAGCACCTTCAAGAGTTTCTTGCACTCCCTCGCCAGGGCATCGAACAATTCGCGGTCGTCCCATTTGCGGGGGATCTTTGGGCGCTGGCCTGCGACGGTCGGCGGTGGATGAGCGAGCGCGAGCTGGAGCGGGAAGACCTCCCGACGAGGCCAACCTTGTTCACGTAGCGCGGGGGTCTGGAGGGGCAGCCAGCCGCGGGGTTTGTCACCCCATGTCAGCCACTCGATCGGTGGCAACTCTCGATCATCTGGGGCGCCGGGCCAGACGACGAGGCCCGGGCGAGCGACTCCACCCTGAAGGCGAAACATCGCCGGGAGCAAGATGGCATCACCCGGTAACACGTCGGCTGGCTCGAGGATGTCGGTGCGGCGCTCGAGGATCGTACCGTGGTCGCGCGTCACCCAGAACGGCGGCGTGCCGGACAGCACGTCGTCGACCTTGAGATCCGAGATCGGAGCCGCTCGTAACTTGCTCCGGATCGGAGTGAAATCGGGCTTCTTGGGAGGTTCTGCCTCCGCCGATTCCGGTGGCTCGTCGACGAGCGGGCGTTGCCCCAAGCGCAAGACTTCCCACGCGATCTCGTTTGGATCTTCGCGCCACAGGCGTCCCAATTGATCGTCGCTCTGGGGTCCCGCGAGATAGAGCGACCCGTCCGGCCCCGCAGCGATGCACGTCGCCAGCCGCGAAAGCCGAGCCGTCTGAGCTTCTGGGAGTTGGGCCTCGGGGTCTTGGTTGTCGGGCTCTGGTTGCTCGATGAGAAAGCGTTGGAGCACGGCCCCCGGTCGCAGTACGTAGACCCACTGTGCATCGGCTGCGATCGCGAGCGGAGTCGCGAGCCCGTCGAGCCGAGGAAAACGTTCGCCCACGATCCGTAACGCGCGGTTCGACCATGCGACCGCACCATCCCGGGCCGCGAGCAACGTGCGCCCATCGATGCTCGTACCGAGGGCCACGATGCCTTCGGACTCGACCGACGCAGGGCTCGATCGTCGGAGTTTGAGCTTCATGTAGCCCGAGGCGTGGTCGGGATCGATCACCCAAGCGTGCGGCGATCCATCTGCCCAGACCGCTCGACCATCGGGCGATGCGACGAGTCCGTAGACAAGGTGCTCGCTGGTTTTGCGGCGGTGGTCTTCCGATTCGCGCTCGCTGTTCCAGAGCACTTCACCTTGGGGTCCAACGCCGCAGAGGAGGCGTGGGCGGACGAGGCAGATCCAATCGACGACACCTCCGAGCTTCGTCCCGACCTTGGTCGTGGCCGATGCGAACAGTGAGCCTTTGCGGAGGTGTTGTCCGCCGATCCAGAGGGTCCCTTCGTCATCCCCTTCGAACACCGATGGAGACGCGAAGGGCAACTCGATCGCCTTCTCGATGTCGAGCGATCCGGCGTGAAGGATCCAGACCTCATAAGGGAGGACGACGATGAGTCGCTTGTGATCGGCGCTCAATCGAAGAAACAGAGGACGGTCATCGAGCGATGCGGCCACGGTCGAACCTTGGCCGGTAGCCGTGCTGCGCCCAGTTCCCTTGCTGACGACTCGTCGTGCCATCGCGCGACGCTCACCATAGCAACCCAGCCGCCGGCCTCCCAGAGGTGACCGGCGGATACGGCGCAAATCGCGATGTCAGAGCGGACCACGAGGCTGAGCGGGCGGGTGCACTCAGATGTGGATCACTCGGCCGATGGCAGCCAATGCGGCTTCCTTGACGATTTCCGACAGCGTCGGATGAGCGTGGGTACTACGAGCAAGGTCCTCGGCGGTTGCCGAGAACTCGATGGCAACGGCCCCTTCGGCCGCGAGATCGCTCGCGTGGGCGCCGATCACGTGGAACCCCAAAATACGATCGGTCTGGGCGTGGGTCAGGATCTTCACCATCCCCTCGGTTTCCGCCATCGCCTTCGCCCGTCCGTTCGCCGCGAACGGGAATGTCCCTTTGCGGTACTCGATCTGTTCGGCCTGGAGCTGCTGCTCGGTCTTACCGATGCCCGCGACTTCGGGATGCGTGTAGATGATGCCGGGGATCGCATCGTAGTTGACGTGCCCGGCGTCGCCGGCCATGGTCTCGACCGCCGCGATGCCTTCGTCTTCGGCTTTGTGGGCCAACATGGGGCCGGGAATGACGTCCCCGATCGCCCATACGCTCGGAACGTTCGTCCGATAGTGACGATCGACCTGAATGACGCCGCGCTTGTCCATGGCGAGGCCGATCGCGTCGGGGCGCAGGCCGTCAGTGTTGGCTCGACGACCCGTGGAGACGAGGACGCGATCGCCTTCGATGGTCTTCGTCTCCCCTTTTTCGTCATAGGAGACGCGGACGCGGTCGCCTTCACGTTGGGCTCCAGTGACGCGCACCCCGAGCTTGATCTCGAGGCCTTGTTTCCGGAACGCGCGCTGAGCTTGTCGCGCGATCTCTTGATCGATCGCGGGGAGGAACGTCGGCATGAACTCGAGGACCGTGACTTGCGACCCTAGCCGACGCCAGACCGAGCCCATCTCGAGCCCGATGTAGCCTCCTCCGATCACGATGAGGTGCTCGGGGACTCGGTCATAGGAGAGAGCCGCAGTCGACGTACCGATCCTGTCGTGATCGAGCGTGACCCCGGGAATCGACGTCGGTTCGGATCCGGTGGCGACGAGGATGTTTTTGGCGTGGACCGTTTCCGTCCCGCCGTCGAGCAGGGATACCTCCAGGCGCTCTGCCGATGCGAACCGACCGACCCCGTGGAACGCCGTGATCTGATGCTTCTTGAACAGTCCAGCGACGCCGGACGTGAGTTGCTCGACGATCTTGTCTTTGCGGGCGAGCATCGTCGGAAGGTCGAGGGCGACGGATCCGATCTGGATGCCATGAACACCGAAGGCGCCCTGCGCCGCTTCGTAGTACCGCTCGCTCGACTCGAGTAGGGCCTTGCTCGGGATACAGCCAACCCGGAGACACGTGCCTCCGAGCTGGGTGTTCTTGTCGATGCAGGCGACCTTCATGCCGAGCTGCGCCGCGCGGATCGCTGCGACATAGCCTCCCGGCCCCGCGCCTACGACCGCGAGATCGAAGTTTGAGTCGGTCATGCCGTTGCCCTCAAACGCCGAGGAACAACCGCTCGGGCTGTTCGAGCGAAGTCTTGATTCGAACGAGGAATTGCACGGCCTCGCGTCCGTCGATCAAACGATGATCGTAGCTGAGCGCGAGGTACATGATCGGGCGAATCTCGACCTTGCCTGCGATCGCGACGGGACGCTCGACGATGTTGTGGAGCCCGAGGATTCCAGTCTGCGGAGGGTTGATGATCGGGGTCGACATCATCGATCCGTAGACACCTCCGTTGCTGATCGTGAACGTTCCACCCGAAAGATCATCGAGGGTGAGCTTGTTCGACTTCGCTTTGCCCCCGAACTCGCCGATCGCTTTTTCGATCTCGGCAAACGTCAATCGGTCCGCATCGCGAATGACGGGAACGACGAGACCCTTGCCACTTCCGACGGCAACGCCGATATCGTAGTAGTGCTTGTAGACGACGTCGTTGCCGTCGATCTCGGCGTTGACGGCAGGGAACTCTTTGAGGGCCAGCACTGCAGCCTTCACGAAAAACGACATGAATCCGAGCTTGACCCCGTGTTGCTCGAGGAATGCATCCTTCCAACGGGAACGGACGTCCATCACGGCGGACATGTCGAGTTCGTTGAACGTCGTGAGGATTGCCGCCGTATTTTGGGCTTCCACGAGCCGCTCGGCGACGCGTCGGCGAAGCGAGGTCATGGCTTTGCGAACCTCGCGGTTCGATGGCACCGCGACCGATGGTTCCGCTGGGGCCTCGCGTGGGCTCTGGGCGACGGGTTTGGCTTGCGCTTCGCGGGTCACGTCTTCTTTCAAGACTCGACCACCGCGTCCCGTGCCGGACACGCTCTCGAGTGCGATCCCAGTACGGTGCGCCTCGGCTCGTGCAGCCGGCATCGCGACGATCGGGGTGACGGCGGGTGCCGACGTTGGTGGGGTCGGTTTGGTCGGTTGGGGCTCAGCGGGAGCTTTGGCCTCGGGTCCTGGCGACGCTGAATGGGCTGACGCGCCGTTGCTGGAGTCGACGAGACCGATGACCTGTCCGACCGAGACCGTTTGCCCCACCGGAGCCGAGAGTGCCTTGAGCACACCCGCCGCCGGAGCATTCACTTCGACCGTGATCTTGTCGGTTTCCACCTCTACGAGAGGTTCATCCGCGGCTACCGTATCCCCTTCGGCCTTGAGCCAGGTTGCGATCACCCCTTCGGTGACCGACTCGCCCATTTGCGGTACTCGAATCTCGATCGCCATCATCCTTCTTTCTGATCAGCCCCGGTGGGGCGTGAAGCTCATTCAGCCCGGTAGGGCGTGAAGTTCATTCAGCCCGGTAGGGCGTGAAGTTCATTTTCGCGTTCGGTTGAGCGGTGACGAACTCCTTAGAGTTCGTCGTAGGCGTCTCGCATGATCATGTCTTGTTCGAGCTTGTGACTCTCCGAAGAACCCGTGGCCGGGCTCGCACTCGCCGGTCGGCCAACGAAACGCAGCGTCCGAGTGTCGCCGATCGTTTCCTCGAAGCACGACCGGACGAACGTCCAGCCGCCCATGTTTTTGGGCTCCTCTTGCACCCAGCGCACATCCTTGGCGTTGGGATAGCGAGCGAGCGCTTTCTTCAGGCCTTGCGATGGGAATGGATAGAGTTGTTCGACCCGAATGATGGCGACGTCATCGCGCGACCGTTCTTCGCGAGCGGCAAGCAGGTCATAGTAGACCTTGCCGGAGCATGCCAAGACGCGTGTAACCTTGCCGGCATCGGACGTCGTGTCGTCGATGAGGCGTTGAAACGACGAGCCCTCGATGAACCCTTCGAGCGGGGAGAACGACGAACGCGTTCGCAGCAAGCTCTTCGGCGTCATGATGATGAGGGGTTTGCGCCACTGACGGTGGATCTGACGGCGCAAGGCGTGGAACATTTGCGCGGGCGAGGTGAGGTTACACACCTGCATGTTGTCTTCCGCGCAGAGCTGGAGGAAGCGTTCGAGCCGTGCGCTCGAGTGCTCGGGTCCTTGGCCTTCGTAGCCGTGGGGCAGGAACATCACGAGTCCGCTCAAGCGGTTCCACTTGTCTTCGGAGCTGGACAAGAACTGATCGATGATGACTTGAGCACCGTTGGCGAAGTCGCCGAACTGCGCCTCCCAAATCACCAAGGTCTCCGGCGCCATCAAGCTGTAGCCGAACTCGAATCCCACGACCGCAAACTCGGAGAGCGGGCTGTTGTGGACTTGGAACTTGGCTTGCTCGCGAGCGAGTCCTGCGAGCGGGAAATAACGTTCGCCGGTCTTCGTATCGGTCCAACCTGCGTGGCGATGCGTGAACGTCCCGCGGACGACGTCTTGGCCGCTGATCCGCACGCTTCGTCCCTCGAGCAGCAAGGACCCGTAGGCGAGGAACTCCGCTGCGGCCCAGCTGAGCGGAGCCTTGTCCTCGAGCATCTCTTCGGTTTCTTTGATGAGACGCGCGAGCTTGGGGTGAATGTTGAACCCTTCGGGAACCGTCGAGATCGTCGTCCGAATGTGGTCGACGACCGCCATCGAGATGTCGGTGCGAGCGTCGGGAACGGACGCATCGGGTCCTCCCCGGTAGTTTTCCCAAGGGCCGTGCATCGGTGCGCGACCGTTCGTCTGCCCCTTCTTCGAACGGACTTCCGCCAAGGCGGCTTCGAACTCGGTTCGCAGCTCCTGGTTCAACGCTTCGCAATCATCGGGTGTTACGGTCCCACGCTCGAGCAACCGCGCCTGATACAGGTCTCGCACCGAAGGGTGATCTTTGATGAGACCGTACATCAATGGTTGCGTGAACGTCGGCTCGTCACCTTCGTTGTGGCCGAAGCGGCGGTAGCAGACGATGTCGATGATCACGTCGCGACGGAACCGTTGGCGGAACGCAATCGCGAGCTTGGCCACGTAGGCTGCGGCTTCGGGGTCGTCGCCGTTGACGTGGAACACCGGTGCGTTGAGCATGTCCGCCACCGCGGTGGCATAGATCGTCGATCGACCTTCTTCGGGGTCGGTCGTGAATCCAACTTGATTGTTCACGACCACGCGAATCGTCCCCTGGTTCGCGTATCCAGGAAGCTGCGAGAGATTCAAGGTTTCGGCAAACACTCCCTGGCCGGCCATTGCCGCATCGCCGTGGAGCGTGACGCCGAGCACTCGGTTGCACAGCTCGGGCGGGCACTGGTCTTGGCTCGCTCGAATACGGCCTGCGATGACGGGCGTGATCGCTTCGAGATGGCTCGGATTGAACGCCAACGCGAGATACATCGCCTTGCCGGTCCGGGTCACGAAGTCTCGATAGCAACCGAGGTGATATTTCACGTCGCCGGAGCCAAGATTTTCCCACGGGTCTCCGCCCTCGAAGCGCGAGAAGATCTGCGCTGGAGTTTGGCCCATCACGTTCATCATCACGCTGAGCCGGCCGCGGTGGGCCATTCCGACCACGATCTCGTTGACACCGAGGTCGCCCGCTTCATCGATGAGGGTCTCGAGCAACGCGATGATCCCCTCGGCTCCGGCGATGGAGAAACGCTTGGCGCCCAAGAATTTCTGGTGGAGGAACTTGTCGACCGCATCCGCGCGAGTGAGCGACCGCAACAGCGAGCGCTGGGTCTCATGGTCGGGGACTACTTCGTTTTCGTGAGCCTCCATGTACTCACGGAGCCAACTCCGACTCTCGACGTCGGTGATCTGCCAGTATTCGACGCCGATCTTCCGGCAGTACGTGCGCTGCAGCTTGCCGAGGATCTCTCGCAGGGTGACCTGATCGCGATCGAACAGACGACCGGGATAGAATTTGCGCTCGAGATGGCTCGCGTTGAGGCGGTAATACGATAGATCGAGCGCTTCGCTGTCGACCCGTCGTTCGCGGCCTAGTGGATCGAGATTCGCGCGCAGGTGGCCGAGCGAGCGGTAGTGCTCGATGAGGCGATCCACTTCCTTTTGCAGAACCGCATGCTCGACCTGTGAAAGCGCTTGATCGGATACCGACGGGTTGGACGGCGCGGGAAGTCGCGCATGGCCGTTGAGTTCGACCACTTTGGGCGGTTCGTTGCGGGGGACCGCTTTCGGCTTCTGGGGCTCGGCTTCGAACAGCGCACGCCATCGCGGATCGATCGAAGCTGGGTTCTCTTCGTACGATTCGTAGAGAGCCTCGAGAAACGCGATGTTGTGAGGACTAAGGGTTCGCTCGGCGTCCATGGTCAACGGGCGCCGGAGTGTAACGCGATTGAAGGCACCGAGCAGGGTCGAGACTCCGGAAAGCGGGAGACTGCACTTGCGCAGAGGGCGCGACCGGGCCCTCGAGCCATCGGGTGTATCGTCTTCGCGTGATCGACGACGCAACGCACGTTCTTTCGCGGCGAGCGGCGAAGGCCCTGCTCGGCCGCCGCGAGTCTTGGACTCGCCGCATGTTCGATCTGGCGAATCAACTGAGGGCCGATGGCGGCGGTCCAGTTCACGATCTTTCCCTCGGAAACCCCAGCCTCGAGCCTCCCGAGGTATGGAGACGGGCGGTCCTCGATCTGCTGCAGACGGAACCACCCGGTATGCATCGCTACATGACGAGCGCCGGATTTCCGGAAGTTCGAGAATTTCTCGCCGAACGGGAGTCGGCTCGGTACGGGCTCGAACTCTCCGCGCAGGATGTCACCATGACGGTCGGAGCTGCGGGCGGCCTCAACGTGATCTTCAACGCTCTCGTCGATCCGTCTGACGAAATCGTCGTTCCGGCGCCCTACTTTTCCGAGTACGAGCACTACTGCGAGAACGTGGGCGCAGCATTGGTCCCGGTCGCGACGACTTTGGACTTTCAGCTCGATCCCACCGCGATCGACGCTGCGATCGGTCCGAAGTGCCGCGTCGTGATGTTGAACTCACCCAACAACCCGAGCGGGGCCATCTATTCGCACGACGCGTTGGTCGAGCTTGCGGGCGTGCTCGAGCGCTCGAACCGAACGCGAACGAAGCCGATCGTCGTCGTCGAAGACGCACCGTATCGCGATCTCGTCCACGACGGCACGGACGCGCCGTCGATTCTCCAGCACTACCCGCACAGCGTGCTCGTCACGAGTCACAGCAAGGATTTGGGTCTTGCGGGCGAGCGAATCGGCTACGTGGTGGTCTCTCCGCAGCTGTTCGGTCGCGACTTCGTGAATCGGGCGGCGGCATTTTGCAATCGTGTCCTCGGGTTTGTGAATGCACCGGCGTTGATGCAACGCATCTTGCCGATCGTCCTCGCCGATCCCATGGGTCGCGTCGATGTGACGGTATATGCCCGTCGATGTCGAACGATGGCGGAAGGGTTGCGTGCGCTCGGGTTCGAGATTCCGGTCCCGCGTGCAGGCTTCTTCTTGTTCCCACGGTTGCCGGATCGACTACGCACGACCGACGGTGGAGACATCGCACTGGCTCAGCGTTTGGTGGAAGAGCGCACGATCGTGGTGCCAGGCACTGCGTTCGGGGGTCCGGGCCACCTTCGGCTCAGCATGGCGACCAGCGAGGAGGCCGTGGCTTCGGCTCTGGCTGCGTTCACCAAGGTGTGTGCCGAGGTTTAGAAGTCGTTCGCAACGCTCATCACGCTGCGGCAGCGGCGTGGTGGTGGTGGTGTCGGTGGGGCCGAACTGACGATTCCGCATGGGCGATTGCGGATACCTCGGCGTCGGTTAAGCGACAAACACTCAGACCCTCCTCCTGGGAGTGGACGACTTGCCACGGGTAGAGGCGTTGGAACTCGCTCGAATGTCGGTTGGCCGATCGTCGAAGCGCGATGATGATTTTTTCGCAACTTGGACAACGATTCATGCACTACGAATCGGCAACCTAGCCCCGACCTGAAGTGTCGTTGTCGATGCGTGGAGGGGGATTCGGGGCCAGACGAGCGGAGACGCGTTCGAGCTTGGACTCGCCGAGATGTATGGCGCATCGGCTTCGGGACTCTTCGTTCCAACGACGCGCTCCATCCGTTGATCACGCGGGCCTGTCCTCGGCCTACGCCTCGGCCGCGGCGTGGGACTCCAAAGCTGGGCTCAAGGTCATCGGGGTGGTCCGAAATGTCGGGGTAAGAGTGTCTTGTGGTCGGGGTCGGTACTCGACGGCCCATGCCGCGGAGCCTAGAGAATTCACCGATGCGGCTCACGCACGAACGACGGGGAAGTCCACGGGCCGTGCTTGCCGCGCAAGCGGTCCTGTTCATGGACAGCAAGCGGGTTCGCGCCGAGGGGGTCGACATCAGTCAGACCGGGATCGGGGTCGTGGTTCCACACCGTCTCGATGCCGGTGCGTATCTGCGACTGAACTTCGCCTTGAAGGACGGCCAGGGAGTCGAGCGTTGGTTCGATGCGGATGGGTTGGTCGCACGTGCGACCAAACGCGGCACCGGATGTTTGCTCGGGATCCAGTTCACCGTCATCGAAGGGCACGTCGTCACCCGGATCCACGAATACGTTCGTCGACGCCACACCACCTCCGAGTTGAACCGCGAGCTCGCCGAAGCGGCTCGCGAAAAGCCGACCCGCGAAGTCGACACGACTCGGCGTCTGCGAGCGAACACGCATCGCTACATCAATGCGCTCAAGCACGCTATCGATACAGGGAACGTTGCTGCGCTGGCCGACCTGCCTGGATTTCCGGTTGCACCCACCCCGTTCACGACTCGCTCCACCCCGCGCATGCCAGCCGAAGCCGATACGGTGCAGCTGCGCCGAGACGGACCTCCCCCAGAGCCCGACTTCGACCGCAAGACCACGCGAAAGATCCCCGTGGCTTCGCCAGCAACCCCTTCGTCGACGCCTGCCCCTGCGCCGGCGGCTTCCTCCTCGTCTTCGTCGGGCACGCGCCCCCTCGCGCCCGTTGCCGGTGGCGCTCCCGACGAGGACACCGCCGCGAGGAAGAAGCGCAAGAAGATTACCGACACGGAGCTCGAGCAGCTGTTTCAAGACGCGTTGCGCGAGGTCGATGCTCCGCCACCGAGCGGGCGTCGGAAGGCGAGCTAACGGTTGCCTCGCTCGCCCGCCCGCCACCTCCAGGTCATCAGGGCGACATCGCGAGGATGATCCGCCGGATCGCTTCGTCGATGATCTCGGTCGTGTGATGGCGATGGGTGACGAGCCGGATCTGTCGAGGCGGGACTTCGCTGACGAGCACTCGCGCTGCAGCGAGCCGACGCACGACCTCGGAGGTCGTGACCCCGCAACCAGAGTGGTCGACGTACACCATGTTCGTCTCGACGCTCGTCCGGTCGATCGCGAATCCGGCAACGTCGGCCAGCCCTGCGCCTAGGCGCTGAGCGTTGGCGTGGTCTTCGGCCAGGCGCTCCACCATGGTTTCGAGCGCAACGATCCCCGCCGCCGCCAAGACGCCCGCTTGTCGCATGCCTCCACCCAAGCGTTGACGAATATGCCGAGCGTGCTCGATGAAGGCCCGCGATCCCGTCAGCACCGAGCCGAGTGGGCAACTCAAGCCCTTGCTCAAGCAGAACATCGCGGAGTCGACGGGACGCGTGAACGCATCGACATCGACGCGTGCCGCGACCGCTGCATTGAAGATGCGAGCCCCATCGAGATGAACGGCCAAGCCATGATCGTGTGCGACTCGGCAGAGTTCCTCATGCAATGCGAGGGGCACTACGCGTCCGCCCGCCCGATTGTGCGTGTTCTCGAGGCACAACAAACGGGTGGGGGAGAAGTGAACGTCGCGTCCGCGGACGGCCCGTGACACATCGTGCGGATCGATCCTTCCGAAGGGGGCAGCGAGCGGCCAGGGGATGAGCCCAGCCACGCTCGCGAGCGATCCGGTGGTGTAATAATAGATGTGCGACTCGGGGTCGATGAGGACTTCTTCCCCGGGACGAGCGTGAACCATGAGGGCGATCAGGTTGCCGAGATGCCCGCTCAGCACGAACAGACCGGCTTCATGGCCGAGCCGCTCGGCTGCCATCGTCTCCAGTCGGTTGACGGTGGGGTCTTCACCGTAGCCATCGTCGCCGAGCGGCGCGCAAGCCATGGCCGCGAGCATGGCCTGCGTCGGCAGGGTTTGGGTATCGCTGCGCAGGTTGATGATCGGAGGATCGGACGAGCTCGAGCGTCGGTCCACCGGGGCGCGGCTCACGTGGGGGGACGCGAGCGCATCGATCGCATCGAGAACGACATCGACTTCTTCGAGTGCGTTCGGCCAATGCGGAGCGAAGCGTAGCCAGCCGTCCGGGGTCGAGGCGGAGACGCCATGCTCGAGCAGCCGAGGAAGAATCGTTTCGAACGGAAGCTGCGGCAGGGGCTCGACCGAAAGGATGCCCGAACGTGCTGCCGGATCCGGGCTACGAACGCTTCGCCAACCGCGATCGGCCAGGCCGCTTTCCAACCGATCGTGATAACGCTGAACGTGATCGTAGATGCTCTCGACGCCGAGTTCGAGGATCGGGTCGAGTGCGGCTTCGAGACCGTGGAACCCGAGCGAGTTGCACGAGCCCGCCTCGAGCATGCGGACATCGGATTTGAGCGGCCGATCGTAGCGTAGGTGGCCTGCGCCCTCGAAGAGGAAGCGGAGTCCCTGTTCGTGGCTGAGCCAGCCTGCGAGATGCGGACGAAGGGCCGTGCCTCGCTCGCGACGAGCGTAGAGGAACCCGCAACCATCGACCCCCATGAGCCATTTGTGCGCGCCGCAGGCGAGGAAGTCGATGTTCATCGTCTCCACGTCGACCGACACCATGCCGCATGCCTGCATGGCATCGACGCAGAGAGCGGCGCCATACGTTCGGCAGAGTTCGCCGATGGTTTGGAGCGGCATGCGAAGCCCGGTCTGGAACTGAACGGCCGACACCGCGACGAGTCGCACGCCACGGCGCAGTTGTTCTGCGAGCGCCTGCAGGCATCCGTTCGGGTCATGAGGATCGGGACGCGACAACCATGCGAGCCGCAGGTCGTGGGCCGAGGCGGCCCGCTGCCATGGTGTGACGTTGGTCGGGAACTCACCGTCGAACAGCACGACTGTGTCTCCCGGCACCCAGGGAAAGCATGTGGCGACGGACGAGATCGCATTCGTCGTGCTGGCGACGAACGCGATCTCATCGGTGGAAGAACCGATGAGCCGCGCGACCTTGCCACGGAGGCGCTCGCGTTGAGCCAAGGTCCTCGGAAACGCACTGACTCCGTGGCCAGCAACGTCGAATAGAGCCGATGCGATCGCACGTTCGACCAGGGTCGACGGGGGACTGATCGCCGCGTGGTTGAGGTACGCGCGAGGAACCAAATTCGGAAACAAGCGTCGATCGCCGAGGCTCGCCAGCATGGGTGCTACCCCGCGTCGCTATCGGCTTGGGTCGAACCGGTCTGCGTCGCGATCTTGCCCCAGCTATCCCGCAGTCCGATCGTGCGATTGAAGATCAGCTTGTCGGAGCGACTTTGTGGATCGACGCAGAAGTAGCCCAGACGCTCGAACTGGAAGCGTTCGAGCGGTTGAGTATGGCGGAGGGCGGGTTCGAGGTAACAGTTCTCGAGGATCTCGAGCGAACGCGGGTTGAGGGCTTCGATGAAGTCGCGTCCCGATTGCTCGAGTTCGGCTTCGGTGAACAATCGATCGTAGAGTCGGACCTCTGCGCGGACCGCATGCTCGGCCGAGACCCAGTGCAACGTGCCGCGGACGCGCCGGCCATCGGGCGTTGCCCCACCCTTCGATTGGGGATCCCAAGTGCAGCGCAGTTCGATGATCTCGCCACGTTCGTCTTTGACTGGGTTCCCGCACGTGATGAGGCCACCGTAGCGCAGCCGCACCTCCTGACCGGGAGTGAGTCGAAACCACTTTTTCGGTGCGCGTTCGAGGAAGTCGTCCCGTTCCACGTAGAGCACCCGTGTCAACGGAACCGGACGACTGCCGCGGCTCGGATCTTCGGGGAAGTACGGCGCGTCGAACCATTCCACGTGATCATCGGGAAAGTTTTCGAGCACGACTCGAAGCGGCCGGAGTACGCCCATCACTCTCGGCGAGTGCTCATTGAGGTCCTCACGCAGCGCATGTTCGAGTAACGAAAAGTCGACGACTCCGTCTCGCCGGCTGACGCCGATTCGCTCGCAAAAGTTACGGATGGCCTCGGGTGAGTAGCCGCGACGGCGCATCGCACTCAACGTCGGCATCCGCGGATCGCTCCACCCATCGACGAAACCCTCTTCGACGAGTCGCCGAAGCTTGCGTTTGCTCAGGACCGTATACGTGAGTCGGAGGCGACCAAATTCGGTTTGGCGTGGTCGCGACGGGACCGGAAGCTTCTCGATGAGCCAATCGTAGAGCGGACGATGAGCTTCGAACTCCAGCGTACAAATGGAGTGCGTGATGTGTTCGAGCGCATCCGACTGCCCATGGGCAAAGTCGTACATCGGGTAGATGCACCATGCATCTCCCGTACGATGGTGATGGGCGCGTTTGATCCGATAGAGTGGGGGATCGCGCATGTTCAAGTTGCCATGCGTCATGTCGATCTTGGCCCGTAGAACGTGCGCACCTTCCGGAAACTCGCCGGCTCTCATCCTCCGCAACAGGTCAAGGCTTTCCGCGACCGGTCGGTCGCGATAGGGACTGTTCCGGCCGGGCTTGTGGAAGTCGCCACGAAACTCGCGGATCTGCTCAGGATCGAGGCTGTCGACGTAGGCATCGCCCTGTTGAACCAAGAGCTCGGCCCATGCGTAGAGCTGTTCGAAGTAGTCCGACGCGTAGTACTCGCGATCTCCCCACGAATAGCCGAGCCATCGAACGTCCTCCTTGATCGAGTCGACATACTCGACCTCTTCTTTGGTCGGGTTCGTGTCGTCGAACCGGAGGTTGCAGGTTCCGCCAAACTCCTCCGCGAGGCCGAAGTTCAAGCAGATGGACTTGGCGTGTCCGATGTGCAGGTAGCCATTGGGCTCCGGAGGGAACCGGGTCGCCACCCGGTTGCGTTCCGGAGCCGCAGCGATTTCGGCTGCAATCATGTCGCGAACGAAATTGGTGCCGAGATCTTCGGTCATCAGTGAGGACATCCTATCGCCCCGGACAAAGATCGTGACAAGCCGAATTGGCTACGTCGCTTCGTCGAATCGGTGAGGGTGACCGCCTCACCGTCAATCTCGGGAGGCGGATCATCACAATGACGGCGGCTACTCCGAGAGGATGTCGATCTTCAACATCTTCACCGGGGTTTTTGGACGATCCGAGGCTCCAGTCGGGGTTCGTCCGATCGTCTCGATGATGTCCATTCCCGCGATGACCTTGCCGAACACGGGATGCCTCGACGCCCCGGGCGTGAACCAGTCGAGATAATCGTTGTGCACGAGGTTGATGAAAAACTGGCAGCTCCCCGAGTTGGGCCGGCCGGTGTTGGCCATGGCGAGCGTTCCAGGTTCGTTCGAGAACTTGGCGTCTGCGGGGTGTTCATCCCGCAAGGGGCCTTTGGGGCTATCGCCCGACCCTGCCCGCGGACTATTCGGGTCCCGGCTGTGGGGGCAGCCGAATTGGATCATGAAGTCTTTGATCACGCGATGGAAATGCAGTCCATCGTAGAAGCCAGACTTCGCGAGTTCGATGAAGTTGCCCGCGGTGATGGGCATCTTGTCCTTGAAGAGCTCGATCGTGACGTCGCCCATCGAGGTTCGGAGCAGCGCGGTGGCATTGGCCATGCGGCCTTGTAGCAAACCCCCGAGTGGCCGCCTACTGCTTGCGAAGTTCCGAGCTCGTCGCCGTCGCTGGCTGCGCGTTTCCTCCGATGGAACGCCCCGCGAAAAAACCTGCAGTCCATTGACCGGTGCATCGCGGCCGCGTACCCTTTCGACGTGTCTTCGCCGACCGTGATGACTCGACTCCTAGCAGGGCTACGGCTTTGCGTGGAAGGGGTCTAGTCGTCACAACGGCAGTACTTAGCAAACCCCCTCCACGCTCGCGCTGGATGGGGTTGGGCGCTCGTCGAGTCGCCGCACGCTCCTTCCGGCCCACGCGGGGACCCTCGAGGAGATAGAGCCGATGACCTTCGACGCCAAAAAATACCGCCCATCCCCGGTCGTTCACTTGCCCGATCGGACGTGGCCGAATCGAGTTCTCCAACGTGCACCGGCTTGGTGCAGCGTGGACCTTCGCGACGGGAATCAAGCGCTGGTCGAGCCAATGGGGCACGCCCGGAAGGTGCGCTTTTTCGAGACGCTCGTCGCGTGCGGGTTCAAAGAGATCGAAGTCGGATTTCCCTCGGCATCGCAAACCGATTACGACTTTTTGCGCTGGCTCATCGAGGAACGACGCATCCCCGACGACGTCACCATTCAGGTTCTGACGCCCGCCCGCGAGCCTCTCATCGAGCGCTCGTTCCAAGCGATTGCCGGGGCACGGCGCGTCATCATGCACCTCTACAACTCGACGTCCGAGGTTCAACGCCGCCTCGTGTTCAAGGCGGACCGCGCCGAGATTTTGGCCTTGGCCGAGCGAGGCACGCGTGCGGTCGTCGACGGGGCCCGACACACGACTGGCACCGAGATCGTCTTCGAATACTCGCCCGAAAGCTTTACCGGGACGGAGCTCGAGTTCGCGCGCGATGTCTGCGACGCGGTGGCCGACATCTGGGAGCCGACTCCGGAACGCAAAATGATCGTCAATCTGCCCGCGACCGTCGAGGTTGCCACTCCCAACGTGTATGCGGACCAGATCGAGTGGATGGGTCGCGCGCTCCAGCGCCGTGACGCGATCGTGTTGAGCGTGCATGCTCACAACGATCGTGGATGCGCTGTCGCAGCGACCGAGCTTGCGTTGCTCGCGGGTGCCGATCGCGTGGAGGGCACGCTGTTCGGCAACGGGGAGCGAACGGGGAATGTCGATATCGTGACCGTCGCGCTGAATCTGTATTCCCAAGGGATCGATCCCGGCTTGAACCTGAGCGATGTTCCTACGCTGGTCGCGGTCTACGAGGACTGTAACCAACTACCGATCCACCCTCGGCATCCGTATGCGGGAGAGCTCGTGTTCACCGCGTTCAGTGGCTCGCATCAAGACGCGATTCGCAAGGGGATCGACGCGCGCCGCCACGCACTCGAGAGCGTCTGGGAGGTGCCGTACTTGCCGATCGATCCGGCGGATCTCGGTCGTCGCTACGAACCACTCGTTCGCATCAACAGCCAATCGGGCAAGAGCGGCATCGCGTTCGTCCTCGAGCACGCACACGGGTTTCGGCTGCCGAAATCTCTCGCCATCGAATTCGGGAGGATCGTGCAGCAAGTCACGGACTCCACCGGTGTCGAGCTGTCAGCCGCCGGACTACTCGAGGCGTTCGAAGCGGAATATCTGGCGACGGAAAAGAGCGACCAACTTCTTCAATACGAAGTCCATCCGAGCGACGCGGCCGGGTGTGCATTGCGGGCAACGATCCTGCATGAAGGCCGTCCGGTGGAGGTGAGTGCGCAAGGCAACGGGCCGCTCGATGCGTTCGTCCGGGGGCTCGAGCAAACCCTCGGGGTGTCGCTCGTCGTCGAGGACTACAACGAGCATTCGCTCGGGGACGGTGCTGGGGCCGTTGCCGTCGCCTACGTCCAATGCCGAGGGCGGCAAGGACACGTTCGGTTTGGCGTCGGACGGCATCCCAACATCGTCACCGCGTCGCTGCGAGCCGTGCTCGGTGGTTTGGCTCGATTGGACCGGGCGTCGACGTTGGCCGCGACCGGCCAAGCGGTCCTCGTCGTCGACGGCGCAGCCGAGTAGCGTCTCGCCCTCGGAGTTCGCAGCCTTGCTGCCGCAGCGAAAGGCCATTGCGGAAAGGGCGGCCTCGAACGCTGCGGCAGAGCCGTTCGAGCGTGAGACGCAGCGAGGGCCCGTTGCGAAAAGCCCTTGGACGACTACTGGGCTCGCGGCACGCGGGTCGCCGCGATCGCGGACGGCGTGCCCGCGTCGGAGCCAACGGTGGCCGCCGACCCGCTTCCGGGACTTCGGTCGGCAATGCGATTGGCGTCGAGGTGGGGTGGAAGGGGGCGACGACCCACTTGGTGAGCCAACGTGAGCCAGGAGTTCTGAAACGGCTCGCCGCTAGCGCAAGGTCGGTCGCCCCATTCACCGCACGGCGCCGGTCGATCTTGAAACGACTTTGGACCGCAGGAGCCGTAGCTCATCACATCGATGCAAAGACGAGAGTGATCGAGTCCCAGGGCGTGCCCGATCTCATGTGCTGTCGTGTCGCACAGGGCACGGGTCGATCCGTGTGGAGCCTCGAAAGAAAATACGATGGCGTGTTTGAGGACGTCGCCGCTGTGCGGTGCGAGCCCGCCGACCTCGCGGTTGAGGCCGAAGAGCGCGGGCGATCCTCCGATGAGGGCCACGATCGAGTTCGGGCGTGCGGTTGGATCGTCGCTCACGCTCACGCCAAACGGAGCGAAATGACGTTGCACGCAAGCGACCAAGTCGTGCCACGCATCGTCGCTTCCGTGGAATGCGGGGATGACCACCGATTCGAGCCCCTGCTGCCGTACTACGTCCGATCGGAGCTCGTGGGGGTCATCGTCGCCCGCACTGACGAAGGCACCTAGGCGATGCAGGTAGACCTGAATCGGACCAGGTTCGGGGGGGCGGGGTTGCACGAGCTCGAGGACTTGTCGACCAAAGTTGCTCGCCAACGCCATCTGGGTGCTGCAGAAAGCCGCGATTGCGGTGAGAAGAGCCAGGAGGCAGAAGCGAGCCGATGGTCGAGGCACGATGAGACCGACGTTGCTTTGCGAAGCCCCAGAGGGGTGTGGGGCCGGGTCGATTCGATTCGTAGGGGTTTGCAACCCCTACGTTTCACTTTACGAGCCGGGCGAGCCTCTGCAAGTCGATCAACGCCAGATCACGGTGAAGAGCCCCAATCCGGCCGCGAAGTAGAACGCCGCGGAGATGATCGGGATCCCGAGCGACTCCCAGAGGGGAAGCCCAAGTCCGAGGGTGTAGGTGCCGCAAGCGATACATGTCACCGTCAGTGCGGCGCGGATCGATCGGCTCGCACGAGCGTCCAGCCGCTCGTGGTACTGGGTCATGGTGTCGGCCGATACCGTGACGGCAAGACGTCCGGCTCGGATATCGTCGACGAGCGCAGGTAGCGAGTGTGGGAGCGCGCGAGCCACCCGTGAAATGAAGCGAAAGTCGGCGATAGCCACGCGCTTGAGCTGTTCGGGGTCGAAACGCTCGGCCACCATCTGTTCGATGAACGGACGCGCGAGCTCGATCGGATCGATGTCCGGCGCCATGGTCTTCGCCATCCCTTCGGTCGTGAGGATGGCCTTGAACATCATCGTGAAGTCGGTAGGCACTCGTACGTTGTGTCGGGTCGCACCAGCCACGATTTCGCTGAACAACGTCCCGATCCGAACTTCGGACAAGGGGAGCCCAACGAGGTAGCGATCGCCGATCTCGATGACGTCCGCCTCGAACCGAGGGTAGTCGACGGGTCCGGTTCGGATCGAGAGGTCGTAAAACGTGCGTGCGACTCCTTCGAGGTCTTCGTTCAAAATCGCGTAGAGGATGTCGACGATCCGTTCCCGCATCGTCGGCGACAATCGCCCGACCATCCCGCAATCGAGGATCCCAAGGCGGGCCCCCTCCATGACGAGAACGTTCCCCGGATGGAGATCTCCATGGAAGAACCCATGGATGAACAGCATCCGATAGGCGACATCGAAATAGGTCTCGATGACCGAGCGAAAATCTTCGGGATTCGCCGCGAGTTGGCTGAACTTGTGACCGTCGAGAAACTCCATGCAGAGGATCTCGCTGGTCGAAAGATCCGTGACGACGCTCGGAAAGACGACCCGCGGATTGTCGCGATGCAGCGAGCGGAATCGTTCTAGATTGCGAGCCTCGATGCGGAAGTCGAGTTCCTGCGAGATCGATTTCGTGAACCCATAAATGATGCCGCGGAGATCCATGGTCTGGGCCTCCTCGATCGCGTCTTCGAGCCAACGTGCGACGACGTTGAGAATGCCGAGGTCGCCTTCGATCTTGGGTCCCACGCCCGGACGTTGAACCTTGAGGACGACCTCGGAACCGTCCTTGAGCTTTGCCCGGTGCACCTGAGCGATGCTGGCACTCGCGAGCGGAACGCGTTCGACGCTGGCGAATCGTTCCATGTAGTGCGTGCCGAGATTGTCGCGTAGTTGTGCGTCGACCTCGTGCCAGTCGAGCGGTCCGACGCTGTCCTGCAGCGACGCGAGTTCATCGGTGATGCTCTGTGGCAACAGGTCGGATCGGGTCGACAAAATTTGGCCGAGCTTCACGAAGGTCGGACCCAATTTGGTGAACGCCGCGACCAAGCGCTTGCCCGTATCCGGACTCGCCAAAGCGGCCTTCGTCAGATCGGCTCCTTCGTGCTCGACCTGCAGCTCGCGGCGAAGCTTGAGCTGGCTGTAGGCCCAACCGAACCCATGGGTGATGAAGACCGCCGCGATCTCGCGAAATCGAGCGACTTCGCGAGCTCCAACGAGGAGTGCCCGCGAAGAGGCCACGAGCGTCCGTAAGACCGACACGGGCGAGTCTATACCCTGGGTTACATGTTGCGGCGATACTGACCACCGACATCGTAAAGCGAACGCGACAGTTGGCCCAGGGTACAAACCTGTGCGGCATCCATGAGTGCGGCAAACGTATTTTTGTGCTCGAGCGCGGCCTTCTGCAGGCGTTCGAGCGCCGGCGATGCTGCACTCGCGTGACGAGCCGCAAACGCATCACGGGCCGCGATGGCGCGATGTTTCTCGTCATCGGTCGAACGAATGACTTCGCGCGGGACCACCGTGGGGGAGCCGTTCGCGTCGAGAAACGTGTTCACGCCCACAATGGGTCGTGCTCCACTATGTTTGAGGGACTCGTAGATCGCCGACTCGTCTTGGATCTTGCCGCGCTGATACATCCGCTCCATCGCCCCGAGCACGCCCCCGCGATCAGAAATCCGACGGAATTCCCGGAGTACTGCGGCTTCGACGAGGTCGGTGAGTTCTTCGATGATGAATGAACCTTGGAGCGGATTTTCGTTTTTGGCGAGGCCGAGCTCGTGGGTAATGATCAATTGAATCGCGACCGCCCGCCTGACGCTTTCCTCCGTCGGGGTGGTGATCGCTTCGTCGTAGGCGTTCGTGTGGAGTGAATTGCAGTGGTCGTAAATTGCGGTGAGCGCTTGCAACGTCGTGCGAATGTCATTGAAAGCGATCTCTTGCGCATGCAGGCTGCGACCCGAGGTTTGGATGTGGTATTTCAACTTCTGCGAGCGGTCGTTCCCGCCGTACCGGTGCTTGATCGCTTTGGCCCAGATTCGACGTGCTACTCGACCGATGACCGAGTACTCGGGATCGAGGCCATTGCTGAAAAAGAACGAGAGATTGGGAGCGAAGTCGTCGATGGCCATGCCCCGGGCCAAATAGTATTCGACGAAGGTGAACCCATTGGCGAGCGTGAAGGCCAACTGAGTGATCGGATTCGCCCCTGCCTCGGCGATGTGGTAGCCCGAGATCGAGACCGAATAGAAGTTGCGGATCTGGTGCTGAGCAAAGAATTCCTGAATGTCGCCCATCATTCGCAGCGCGAACTCGGTCGAAAAGATACAAGTGTTTTGCGCCTGATCCTCCTTCAGAATATCGGCTTGCACGGTGCCGCGAACCGCCTTCAGAGTGTCGGCTGCGATCCGAGCATAGGCTTCGGGATCGAGTACGTCTCGCGCACGGATTCCGAGGAGGAGAAGACCGAGGCCATCGTGACCGTCCGGTAGGTCGCCTTCGTAGCGAGGACGCGGCAGTCCGGTTTGGGCATAGGTCGCGTCGATGGTCGCTTCGACCGCGCGTCGTTGACCCTGGGAGAGCAGCCACCGTTCGCACTGCTGATCGATCGCCGCATTCATGAAGAACGCGAGCACCATCGGCGCAGGACCATTGATGGTCATCGACACGGACGTCTGGGGAGCCGCGAGATCGAAGCCGCTATAGAGTTTCTTCGCGTCGTCGAGCGTGGCGACACTCACCCCCGAGTTGCCGATCTTGCCGAAAATATCGGGACGAAGGTCCGGGTCTTCGCCGTAGAGCGTCACGGAATCGAATGCCGTCGAAAGGCGCTTTGCTGCCATGCCGCGGGATAGATAGTGGAATCGTCGGTTGGTCCGCTCGGGTTCGCCTTCGCCGGCAAACATTCGCGTCGGATCTTCGCCACGCCGCTTGAGTGGGAAGACGCCGGCGGTGAACGGATAGTACCCGGGCAGATTTTCGGCGAGCTGCCATCGCAAGATGTCGCCCCATTCGAGATACGACGGTACGCAGACGCGAGCGATCGTGTTGCCGCTCAGGGTTTCGGTGCGCAGCGGTTCCTCGATCGTTCGACCCCGCACGTCGAATCGGATCGTCGGCGCACGATACTGTTCGACGATCTCAGGCCATGTCTCGAGCGCCGCGCGATGATCCTCGCGGAGACGAGCATATCGTTCGGCATAGCACTGCAACAGTCTCGCTTCGGGAGCATCCGAGCCTTCGACCGGTTCGGGTCGCGGCGGTTTATTTTCGGGTGGAGTTCCGCGCAGGATGCTGACGGCTCCGTGCAAGCGATAGAGGTCTCGCGCGATGGCGACCTGTTCTCGGATCGAGGCGTCGGTGCGGTCGCTGAGCTCGGCGATTTCCGCGAGATAGCGGGTCCGGTGCGGCGGAATGATCTCGTGCTTTCGTGCAACGGGTGCAGGTGCAGACACGCGGCCCAACGCGAGCCGCGGTGATTTGGCCACTAACGCCTCGAGTACTCGTCGATAGAGGTCGTCGGTCTGCGGGTCGGCAAACTGCGAGGCGATCGTTCCGACGACCGGAAGGTCGTGATCGGGCCGAGTCCAAGCCGAGTGGTTCCGCCGGTACTGCTTGCGGACGTCTCGTAAAGCGTCGTCCGAGCCTTGCTTGTCGAACTTGTTGATCGCAACGAGGTCGGCGAAGTCCAGCATGTCGATCTTTTCGAGCTGGGTGGCGGCACCGTATTCGGCCGTCATCACGTAGAGGGCCACGTCGCAGTACTCGGTGATCTCCGAGCCCGATTGGCCGATGCCCGAGGTTTCGAGCACGATGAGGTCGAACTCGGCCCGACGGCAGATCTCGATCGCCTCCCCCATGTGTTTCGAGAGGGCGAGGTTCGACTGACGGGTCGCAAGGGAACGCATGAACACCCGCGGGGAGTCGATGCAGTTCATCCGGATGCGGTCGCCGAGGAGTGCCCCGCCGGTCTTACGTTTGGATGGATCCACCGCGATGACAGCGATGGACTTGTCCGGGAAGTCCGCGAGAAAGCGGCGGAGGAGCTCGTCGACCAACGAAGATTTTCCGGAACCGCCCGTACCCGTGACGCCGAGGACCGGGCAGCGTTGGTCCGCCGCACCGCTGGGTGGCAACTCGGCGCGCAAAGCTTCGAAACGTTCGGGTGCATTTTCCGCGAGGGTGATGAGTCGGGCGAGGACGCCCGGATCTCGCTCACGAAGGCGCCGCAGCTCATCCAACGAAGGGGCTTCGCCAGGAGGCCCATCACAGCGGCGGAGAAGGTCGTCGATCATGCCCTGCAGCCCCATCGCCCGCCCGTCGTCCGGGGAATAGATGCGGGTGATCCCGAAGTCGTGCAGGGCCTCGATCTCGTGGGGCAAGATCGTTCCACCACCGCCGGCAAAGATACGGACCGAGGCGCCACGCTGCTGCAGCAGCGCGTGCATGTATTGGAGATACTCGGTGTGGCCGCCCTGATACGACGTGATCGCGATGGCTTGTGCGTCCTCTTGGAGGGCGCAGTCGACGACCTGTCGCGCAGAGCGGTTGTGACCGAGGTGGATCACCTCCGCTCCAGAACTCTGAAGGATCCGGCGCATCACGTTGATGGCAGCATCGTGGCCGTCGAACAGCGCGGTTGCCGTCACGATCCGAACCGGATGGTGCGGACGATAAGGCTCGGTCGTCGCGGCAGGGACGGGGGCGGAAGGCGGACTGTCCACAGGTCAAATCTCTTACCGCACGGGTCTCACCCCGTCATTTGACCGCGAATCCGGGCTTCAGGATCGAGTAGATCGGAGCCCGTGAAGCTCGCGGCCGACATGTTTCCCGGACCGGTCCGGGTCTTCGAGATGGATCCGCGTATGGCGGACGTGGCTTGGCTTCAACCCGAGGAGGCCGGTCACGTTGCGCGGGCGATCGATAAGCGGCGCCGCGAATTCGCAGCCGGACGGAAACTCGCGAGGAGCGGAATGCAGGAGCTCGGCGTCGCTGGCGAGCCACCGCTCGTACCCGGTGAAGATCGAGTCCCAATCTGGCCAAACGGAGTCGTGGGAACGATCACGCACACGGAGAATTGGGCGATCGCGGCCGTCGCTTGGGAGCACGAAGTTCGGGAACTCGGCGTCGACGTCGAGCAGGACAGTCCAATGCGGGAACCGATTTGGCGCCGAATCTGCCGCCCAGACGAGCAGCGGTGGGTCGAGAGCTTGGACGCCACCGACCGCGGTCTTTGGGGAAAGGTCATCTTCAGTGCGAAGGAATGTGCCTACAAAGCCCAGTACATCTATTCGAGAACATTTCTAGATTTTTACGCAATGGAGATTTCGGTCGAGACCCATCGCGACCGCTTTTCGGCACGGTTTTGCGTGGACGCGGGACCGTACCGAGTGGGCGACTGCTTGGAGGGAGAGTTCAGGATTCAATCCGGTCTCATCGTGACGGCCATCGCGCGTCTGGCCGGGACACCATGACTCATCGTTCGGCGAACATCGCGCGTTGCCGCGACAGATCGCCCACTACGGGTCGTTCGCGCGGCTCCTTCCACATTTCCGTTCCTGACCCAAAGATTCGGTTGATTGCGGAAGCGTTCTGCCTATACTCGGCCGCCCCGCCCCCCGGTAGGTGCGGTTGGAGATTCGATCCCGATGCCGACCATTCAACAGCTGGTCCGGAAAGGCCGCAGCCAGCAGGTCGCGAAGAAGACCGCTCCGGCACTTCGAGAGTGCCCGCAAAAACGCGGCGTGTGTGTTCGTGTTTACACCAGCACACCGAAGAAGCCCAACTCCGCCTTGCGTAAGGTTGCTCGGGTCCGGCTCACCAATGGGATGGAAGTCACGACCTATATCCCCGGTGAGGGCCACAACCTCCAAGAGCACTCGATGGTGCTGATTCGCGGTGGCCGCGTGAAGGACTTGCCGGGTGTTCGATATCACGTCGTTCGCGGCACGTTGGACACGACCGGTGTTCAAGGTCGCCGGCAGCGACGTTCCAAATACGGTACCAAGCGTCCTAAGTAGGCCCCTGTCAAGAAAGCCCCGAGTCCTGCGCGATGTCTCGCAAAAGTATTACCCGCCGAGCCCGTACCACCCTCGAGATCCGCTACACGGATCATCCGGCGGATATCAATCGTCAGATTGGGAAATTCATCAACGGGGTGATGCACGACGGGAAGAAGTCGATCGCCGAGGGAATCGTGTTCGGAGCGTTCGAAATCATTTCCGAGCGGACCAAAGATGATCCCGTCAAGGTGTTCGAGAAGGCGGTTGCGAACACGCGACCCCGTCTCGAGGTTCGTTCGCGCCGGGTCGGTGGCTCCAACTATCAGGTTCCGGTTGAAGTTCGGCCCGAGCGTAGCCAGACCCTGGCATACCGCTGGCTCGTCATTGCCGCACGTTCTCGTCCCGAGAAGACGATGCGAGAGCGCCTCGCGAACGAAATGCTCGACGCCGCTCAAAACCGTGGCTCGGCTGTCAAAAAGCGAGAAGACATTCACAAGATGGCGGAAGCGAACAAGGCGTTCGCTCACTATCGCTGGTAATCTAGCGTCGGTCGCTCGACGTTCGTCCTACTGAACTGATCGAACTCAGGAGTTCCCTTCCGACTTCCTCTCTCGTCCTCGTAGAGTTCCGTCAACGCCGCTGCACAGTTTGCGTCTTCGCGCTGTGCTTCGGTGACGACACTGGGTCGCCGCTCCGATCGGAGTGACGACTCTCGGGCCCGTCGTAAACCAGATCCCCTTCAGGCAGGTGCCTTGGAGATGGATGGTTTCGGCAGCGGCCCTGCCTTCGTTGGACCACTTGACCGCCTCCTTCACCCAGTCTCCTCATGGTCGACCCAGCACATATCGCGGTCACACGCGACATTGGCATCATGGCTCACGTCGATGCCGGGAAGACCACGACCACGGAGCGGATCCTCTTTTATACCGGGGTCACGCATCGGATGGGCGAGGTCGACGACGGATCCACGCAGACCGATTGGATGCCGGACGAGCAGGAGCGCGGGATTACGATCGTTTCGGCGACGACCACGTGTGAGTGGCGCGACCATCGAATCAATCTGATCGACACGCCGGGGCACGTCGACTTTACGGTCGAGGTCGAGCGGTCTCTGCGGGTGCTCGACGGTGCGATCGCGGTGTTCGATGCCGCTGCCGGGGTCGAGCCTCAGTCGGAGACCGTCTGGCGTCAGGCCGACCGTTATCGCGTTCCGCGGATCGCCTTCATCAACAAGTTCGACAAGATCGGGGCTCGGCTCGAGCTCACGATCGATAGTTTGCGTTCGCGCTTGGGCGCCCATCCCATCCTGATTCAACTCCCCATTGGGGTCGAGAGCGACTTCGAGGGTGTCGTCGATCTGCTCGAAATGCAGGTGTGTCGATTCGAGGGGGTGAATGGGGAGAAGGTGGTCCGCTCGTCGCTGGATGACGGCTCGGAGCTATTTCGACAGGCGCTCGCGGCTCGCGGGGCCATGATCGAGTCGCTGGGCGAAGTCGACGACGAGATCATGGAGATGTATGTCGGCGAGGCTGGGACGGAAATTCCAGCGCCGATCCTGCGGGCGGCTCTGCGTCGCGCCACGATCTCGAACAAAGGCGTTCCGATGCTGTGCGGTTCGTCGCTGCGCAACAAAGGGGTTCAGCCGCTCCTCGACGCCGTGGTCGACTATCTGCCTTCGCCGCTCGACCTGCCTCCGGTTGCGGCGGAGCTCGAGTCGGGTGCGATCGTCCATCGTCGGCCGAGTCCCGAAGACCCGTTTCTCGCGCTCGCGTTCAAGATCATCAATGATGCACATCGGGGACCCTTGGTCCTCTTTCGGGTGTATTCGGGAACGCTTCGGCTCAAGGAGGCGCTTTGGAACACGACGCGCGGTCGCAAGGAAAAGGTCCAACGACTGCTTCATTTGCACGCGATCAAGGCCACGGAAATCGACGAGGTTTCTGTAGGAGACATCGCGGCGGCGGTGGGTCTCAAGTTCACCGGAACCGGTGACACGCTGATCCTCGCCGACGACAAGCAGCGTGTGGTCTTGGCGGGGATGCAGATCCCCGAACCGGTCATCTTTCAGTCGATTGAGCCGAGGACCTCCCTCGATCAGAAGGACCTCGAGGAGGCGCTTGCGCGTCTCGGTCGTGAGGATCCGAGCTTCAAGGTGCGTCGTGATCCCGAATCCGGCCAAACGCTCATTTGTGGTCAGGGTGAGCTCCATCTCGAAATTATCGTGAGTCGGCTCAGGCGCGAGTATCGAGTCGATCCGCTGGTCGGCAAACCGCAGGTCAATTACCGCGAAACCATAGAATCGCCGGTTCGCGAGGAGCTCGAATACGACCGCGAGATTGGTGGCAAGCGTCAGTACGCGAAAGTCGTGCTCGAGCTCGCTCCTCGTGAACGCGGTTCTGGCAATACGTTCGAGCCGCAGCTGCGCAAGCGCGACGACGGCTCACCGCTCATTCCGAACCTGCTGGTCGAGGCCGTGCGCGAGGCCGTGACCGATTGCTTTACGAGGGGTCCCCTCATCGGATATCCGCTCGAGGATGTCGGGGTTCGGTTCGTGGACGCCGTTTATGCCGACGAAGCTTCGTCCGAAGCCAGTTTCCGAGCGGCGGCCGCAATGGCGTTCAATGCGGGGCTCGAGCGCGCACGGCCGCGTTTGCTCGAACCCGTGATGGCAGTCGAGATCTTGGCCCCTGAAGGGTTCACCGGAAATGTGGTCTCCGATCTCAGCGCAAACCGCCGCGGTCGCGTTCTCGGAATGGAACCCGCCCCCGGAACGATCTTGTCCAAGATCGTTCGTGCGGAAGTCCCCTTGGCAGAGATGGTCGGATATGCTACCGCACTGCGCTCCGCGACCCAGGGTCGCGCAAGTTACACCATGCATTTTAGTCACAATGCCGAGGTCGGCCGGGACCTGCAGACGAGCATCGTGACCAAGCTTCGAGGCTACTGAACACGCCCGCTTTCGCGAGAGAGGTCTAATCGAAATGGCCAAAGAGAAGTTCATCCGGGTAAAACCCCACGTCAACATTGGAACCATCGGCCACGTCGACCACGGCAAGACAACGTTGACCGCGGCGATTACCAAAGTTCTTTCCCTCCGTGGCTGGGCGCAAAAGGTGGACTTCGATCAGATCGATAAGGCCCCCGAGGAGCGCGAGCGCGGTATCACGATTTCGACGGCACACGTCGAATACAACTCGGACAAGCGCCACTACGCGCACGTCGACTGTCCCGGACACGCCGACTACATCAAAAACATGATCACTGGAGCTGCGCAGATGGACGGGGCGATCCTCGTCGTGAGCGCGCCAGACGGTCCGATGCCCCAGACCCGGGAGCACATCCTGCTCGGTCGCCAGGTCGGTATTCCAGCGCTGGTCATTTTCTTGAACAAAGTCGACATGCTCGCCGAGGAAGATCAGGAAATGATCGAGCTCGTCGAAGTCGAGCTTCAGGAACTCCTCGCCAAGTACGAGTACGACTCGGCGACCCCCATCGTCAGGGGCTCCGCGCTCAAGGCTTTGCAGTCTGAGACGTGGGAGGCCGAAGACGCGCAGTGCATCTTCACCCTGATGGATGCTTGCGACAGTTGGATTCCCGAGCCCAAGCGAGAGTTGGACAAGCCGTTCTTGCTGCCGATCGAAGACGTCTTCACCATTTCGGGCCGTGGCACCGTGGTGACGGGTCGGGTCGAGCGTGGAATCGTTCGGGTCGGGGACGAAGTCGAACTCGTCGGAATCCGCGACACCACCAGGACGACGGTCACCGGCGTCGAGATGTTCCGCAAGTTGCTCGATCAAGGGCAGGCTGGCGACAACGTCGGCGTGTTGCTTCGCGGGATCAAGCGGGAAGACGTCGAGCGCGGGCAAGTGTTGTGTGTCCCGGGTTCGATTCAACCGCACACCACCTTCAGGGCTCAGGTCTATGTGCTCAAGAAGGAAGAGGGCGGGCGTCATACCCCGTTCTTCAAGGGCTATCGCCCGCAGTTCTACTTCCGCACGACCGACGTGACGGGGGACATCGAGCTGCCGGACGGGGTCGAGATGGTGATGCCGGGGGACAATATCGAGCTCACGGTGAAGCTCATCAACACCATTGCCTGCGAAGACGGGCTCAAGTTCGCAATCCGTGAGGGTGGCCGAACGGTGGGCGCCGGCGTCGTCGTCAAGATTCTCGCTTAGTCCGTCAACGCGTGAGCCCGAGAGAACGAACCGTGGAAAACCTGAAAATCAGAATCCGACTGAAAGCATACGACCATAAGCTGCTCGATCAGTCGGCCCGCGAGATCGCCGACACGGCTCGTCGAACGGGCGCTCGGGTGGCGGGCCCGATCCCGCTTCCCACCCGGATCAACAAGTACACGGTGCTGCGCAGCCCGTTCGTCAACAAGAAGTCCCGGGAGCAGTTCGAAATTCGTACGCACAAGCGGCTCTTGGATATTTTGGAACCCAACAAGCAAACCCTCGATGCCTTGATGAAGCTGGATCTTTCGGCGGGCGTCGATGTGGAGATCAAGACCTGAGGCAGCTATGGCTAGACTCAACGTCATCGATTTGCAGGGGGCTGCGGCCGGCGAGGTCGACGTGGCCGATGAGGTCTTCGCGACCGAGGTGAAGGAGCATCTGCTTTGGGAGGTGGTCCGGTCACAACGCGCGGCGAAGCGGCAGGGAACCGCTTGCACCAAGGGGCGCGGTGAGGTCTCGCGTACGAAGGCCAAGATGTACAAGCAAAAGGGGACGGGAAGCGCGCGGCACGGATCGCGACGCGTCAACGTCTTTCGTGGTGGTGGTCAGGTCCACGGGCCAAAGCCGCGTTCGTACGCGTTCAGCGTCAACAAGAAGGCGATAGCTGGGGCGTTGCGCTCGGTGCTGTCCCTTCGGGTCAAACAGGGCAACTTGCTCGTGGTCAAAGAGTTCACGGGCGAGCAACCGAAGACCAAGATTTTGGCGTCGGCGCTCCAACGATTGTCGACACCCAAAGCTTTGTTGGTCGACGATGCCGACAATCGTTGGCTGCAAGTGACAGCGAGAAATCTTGCGGATGCGCGGTTTCTCGCGGACGCGGGCCTCAACGTGTACGACGTCTTGCGCTTTCCCAAGATCCTCATCAGTGAGGCGAGTTTGCGTCGCCTCGAAGAACGGCTTCGCCCTCGTCGTAAGGCTCTGGCCGCAGCGTCGGTCGGCGATACGGAGGGAGTAGTCGGATGATTCCCCATCAAGTCATCGTTCGACCGGTGGTGACGGAAAAGAGCACCGATCTCGGTGCTCGCCACCAGTATGTATTCGAAGTGCATAAAGAGGCGAACAAGATCGAGATCCGTAAAGCGGTCGAGATCGTGTTCGGCGTCCGGGTGAGCAAAGTACGAACCCAAGTCGTACGTGGTGACCTGCGGAGGGTGGGAGCCCACGTGGGCCGACGCGCCGGTTGGAAGAAAGCGATCGTGACGCTTCATCCCGACGACTCTATCGACCTCTACGGTGAGGATTAGGCCAATGTCGATCAAAAAGTACAAACCGACGTCGCCTGGTCGCCGAGAAATGACCGTGCTCGAGCGGGAGCTGGTGATCACCTCGTCGACGCCGCATCACGCACTCGTTGGCTTCAAGCATCGTAGCCAGGGGCGGAACAACGCTGGGCGGATCACTTCTCGGTTCCGAGGCGGCGGACACAAACGCCTCTACCGAACCATCGATTTCAAGCGGAACAAGTTCGGTATTCCTGGAGTCGTCGCGAGTATCGAGTACGACCCGAATCGGAGCCCGTACATTGCGCTCATCAACTATGCGGACGGGGAGAAACGCTACATTCTCCAGCCGGCTGGTTTGCGCGTGGGTGACACGGTGATCAGTTCGACCAAGGCCGACATTACCCCAGGGAACTCGTTGCCGTTGCGCGTCATTCCGTCGGGAACGGCGGTGCATTGCATCGAGCTCAAGATTGGCGGTGGTGGTCAAATGGTCCGCACCGCAGGTGCCTCCGCGCAGGTCATGGCGCGTGATGGTGACTGGTCGTTGTTGCGGCTTCCGTCCGGGGAAATGCGACGAGTGCACGCGGACTGTCGGGCGACGGTCGGTGTCCTCAGCAATGCCGAGCATGGCAACGTCAGTTTGGGCAAGGCAGGTCGGAAGCGATGGTTGGGGCGTCGTCCTCACAATCGAGGCACGACGATGAACCCCGTCGACCACCCCATGGGCGGTGGTGAAGGCCGGACTTCGGGTGGTGGACATCCTCGCTCTCCGTGGGGTTGGCCGACGAAGGGGAAGCGGACGCGCAACAACAAGCGGACGAACATCTTTATCGTCACGCGGAGGAAGAAGTAGATGCCGCGCTCACTCAAGAAGGGGCCGTTCGTCGATCACCATCTCTTGGAGAAGGTCGTCGCCGTACAGGCAGAGAAAGCTCGCCGAGCGATCAAGACGTGGTCACGCCGTTCGACGATTTTGCCAGAGTTCGTCGGGGCCAACATCATGGTCCACAACGGCAACAAGTTCATTCCGGTGTATGTGACGGACAATATGGTCGGTCACAAGCTCGGTGAGTTCGCTCCAACACGTACCTTTCGTGGTCACGCCGCGGATCGGAAAGCGAAGAAGTGATGGCCGAAGCCGCGTCTGCCAGACTCAGCTACGTGCGGATTTCCCCCCGGAAACTCCGCGTCGTCGCGAACATGATCCGCGGACAGAAGGTATCGAGCGCGATCAATGCGTTGCGGTTCCTGGACCGCTCTGGTTCGCGTGAACTGTTCAAGTTGTTGGTGTCCGCTGTCGCGAACGCCGAAAACCGCGGCGATGTCGATGTCGACGACCTCGTGGTTCAAACCATATTCGTGGACAAAGGCCCGATGTTGAAGCGCTGGCGTCCTCGCGCGCATGGTCGAGCCACGCGTGTGGAAAAGAAGACGAGCCATGTCGTTCTCAAAATCGGCAAGGCCGCGGGCGAAGCATCTGCTTAGGTAGGAGACAGCAATGGGTCAAAAAACACACCCAATCGGGTTTCGCCTCAAGATCGTCAAGACGTGGAACTCGAAGTGGTTCGAAGCTAGCCGCTATCGCCAGTGGCTCCACGAAGACCTCAAGTTGCGCAGGTTTTTGAAGCAGAAGCTCTACGGCGCGAGCATCTCAGAGATCACGATCGAGCGAGCCGCGAACAAGGTCAAGATCAACATCTTTTCGGCGCGACCGGGGATCATCATCGGTAAGCGTGGCGCAGGGGTCGAAGCCCTGAAGCGGGATGTACAAAAGATCACCGAGTCGGAGGTCTTCTTGAACATTCAGGAAGTCCGTAAAGCGGAAGTCAACGCTCAACTCGTGGCGGAGAATATTTGCCAACAGCTCGAACGGCGTATTGCATTCCGCCGCGCGCTCAAACGAGCAGTTCAGACCGCGATGAAGTTCGGTGCCAAGGGGATTCGCGTCAATGCGTCCGGTCGCCTTGGTAATGCCGAGATGGGTCGTCGAGAGTGGTATCGCGAAGGTCGGATCCCGCTGCACACGCTGCGTGCCGATATCGACTATGGATTCTCCGAAGCTCACACCCAGGCGGGCTCCATCGGAGTGAAGTGTTGGATCTTCAAGGGCGAAGTCTATGACTACCGTGAAAAGGGTAGTCAGGATTCGCGCTTCCCGCATCCCGCGCAACGCGGAGGTTGAGTCATGCTTTCACCATCACGGGTCAAGTACCGAAAAGTTCATAAAGGCAGAATGACGGGCCGCGCCAAGGGCGGCGATGAGGTCAGCTTTGGTGACTTCGGCCTGCAAGCTTTGACGTGTGGTCGACTGACGTCGCGGCAAATCGAGGCGGCACGTATCGCGATCAACCGAACCGTGAAGCGCGGTGGAAAGCTCTACATCCGGATCTTTCCGGACAAGCCAATCTCGAAAAAGCCGGCCGAAACCCGAATGGGTAAGGGTAAAGGCGGAGCTGAGTATTGGGTTGCGGTCGTGCGACCGGGGCGGATTCTGTACGAGATCGAAGGCGTACCCGAGGACATGGCCAAGACCGCGTTCCTCCGCGCACATCACAAACTTCCCATCAAAACCCGATTCCTGAGGCGAGAACCGGAGCTATGAGCCCCTCTGAAGTGCGCGACAAATCCGACGAGGAGCTGCAGACGCTCGAGGGCGAGCTGCGGGATCAACTCATGAAATTGCGAATCGCCCAGGCCACTCAGCGATCGCGCAATACATCCCAGTTTGGTCGCATTCGACGCGACATCGCGCGGGTCAAAACGATCCTGGGTCAGCGGCGAGCGAAGAGTGCGGGCGGCGTGAGCAAAGGGGAAGAGGTTCCAGGATGAGCGACACACAAGATCCGAATGAACCCGCGACGGCCTCGTCTCGGCGTCGGTCGCTGACGGGGATCGTGGTTTCGGACAAAATGCAGAAGACGATCGTCGTGCAAGTGTCGCGACGCTATCGCCACCCTCGCTATAAGAAATACGTCAACGAGCGAGCGCGGTATAAGGCTCACGACGAGCAAAACACCGCCCGAATCGGCGACAAGGTGACGATCGTGGAGTCTCGCCCGTTGTCGAGGGACAAGCGCTGGTCCTTGAGCGAAGTCTTGGAAAGGGCGCAGACGGCATGATCCAAGTCCAGTCCATTCTCGACGTGGCCGATAATTCGGGCGCGCGGAAAGTGTTTTGCATCAAGGTCCTCGGCGGATCGAAGCGTCGATACGCGCACATCGGAGATGTCATCGTGGTCTCCATTCGCGACGCACTCCCCAACAGCAAGGTGAAGAAGGGGGCGGTGATGAAGGCGGTCGTCGTGCGAACTCGTAAAGGCCTACGACGCGACGACGGTAGCCTCATTCGCTTCGATACGAACAGCGCGGTGTTGATCGACAATCAACAGCAGCCCATCGGCACGCGCATCTTCGGCCCCGTCGCACGGGAGCTGCGGGCCAAGAAGTTTCTCAAGATCATCAGCCTTGCGCCGGAGGTGCTGTAATGCAGCGCGTCAAGAAGAACGACACTGTCGTCGTCATCGCGGGGAAGAACAAAGGGAACCGGGGGAAGGTCCTCGCGGTCGACGTGGAGAGTGACAAGGTGATCGTCGAAGGTGTCAATCTTCGCACGAAGCACATGAAGCCAAGCCAGGCGAATCCGCAGGGTGGGCGAGTGCGCAAGGAATTTCCGATTCACCTCTCGAACGTCATGGTCGCAGACCCCGTGAGCGGAGAGCCGACGCGGGTGAGGATTCGGACCTTGGAGAGCGGAACTCGGGTGCGTATCGCCGTGAAGTCGGGCGAACAGCTGGATCGGTAGGGAGGCTCCAATGGCAAAAGCACAAGCGCGAAATGCTGGAACCCCAAAGAAGAAGTCGGAGCGAGGCTATCCGTTCAAGTTCCGACGGGTCATGGAAGGGGACGTCAACAAGCGACCCCCGGAATACAAGAGTCGGTTGCAGGCCCTGTACGAGACGACCGTCCGGCAGACCTTGCAAAATGAGTTCTCCTACAAGAACGCCTTCGAGATGCCGCGTCTCGAGAAGATCACCCTCAACATCGGATTGGGGGAGGCGCTCAAGACTCCGAAGCTGCTCGAGCAGGCCTTCGAGAGCATGGGAAACATCTCAGGGCAACGTCCTGTGGTCACCCGCGCGTCGAAGTCCATCGCTGGTTTCAAGCTCCGCGAGGGGCAGAAGATCGGATGTATGGTGACGTTGCGACGTCATCGGATGTGGGAGTTTCTGGACCGGCTCACTACGGTTGCACTCCCACGAACCCGTGACTTTCGTGGGATCAGTCGCAAGGCGTTCGACGGACGGGGCAACTACACGTTGGGCGTACGCGAGATCCTGATCTTTCCAGAAGTCGATATCGAGAAGCTCGAAAAGGTTCCAGGTATGAACATCTGCATTCACACGACGGCGAGAACCGATGCCGAGGGGCGATCGCTTCTGGCGCATTTGGGGATGCCGTTCCGCGCGGCATAGGTGGAGGGTTTTCGCGATGTCGATGACTGACCCGATTTCCGATATGCTTACCCGGATTCGCAACGCTGTGTATGCAGGACACCGTGCGCTCGAGATGCCTGCGTCGAAAGTCAAAGAGCGGCTCATCCAGATTCTAAAGGATGAGGGATACATCGAAGACTTTGAGCTCAAGAAGGACGGCCCTCAGGGGTTGATTCACGTCGATCTCAAATGGCACGGTACGCAATCGGCAATCGAAGGATTGCGGCGTGTCAGCAAGCCCGGGCAGCGGCGCTATGCGAAGTCAGCGGATATCCCCAAGGTTCGCAATGGACTTGGGATCATGATCATCAGTACCCCACGCGGGATGATGACAGACCGGGCTGCGCGTCGGCATGGCATCGGTGGCGAGTTGATCTGCAGCGTTTGGTAGTGGAGGTAAGTGCCGTGTCCCGCGTTGGTATTGTCCCGATCACGATTCCAAAAAACGTGAAAATCACGACCGAGGGTCAGACCATTTCGGCGAAGGGGCCGCAAGGTGAGCTGAGCTTCGAAGTGCCTCATCGCATCGCATTCGCGGTGGAGGGCAACCTCATCAAATTCACGAGACATTCGAACAATCGGATGGACCGTGCCCTCCACGGAACCGCACGGGCGCGTACGGCAAACCTCGTCAAAGGGGTCGCCGAAGGATTTACGAGAGTCCTCGAAATCACCGGTGTCGGTTTTCGCGCTGCGGTCAAAGGTACGACGATCGATCTGACGCTCGGCTATTCGCACGGCATTTCCTACGCGTTGCCGAAAAACGTCAAAGGTGACTTCAAGGACGGCAAGTTGACCCTCACCGGGCCGGACAAGTCGGCAATTGGCAAAGCCGCGGCGGACATTCGTCGCTTCAGGCCCCCCGAGCCGTACAAGGGCAAGGGCGTGAAATTTGCCGAGGAAACCATTCTTCGTAAGGAAGGCAAGCGGGGCAAGAAGTAGCCCGCGATACTCAGTCCGCCCGAGTGGGCGGGCGAGGCCGGTACACAGGCCCGGTCGAACACTAATCCCCAGGGTGGTAGGGGTGTCAGCCCCCAACTGGGGCTGTCCAGACGAGCGGAGCGAGAACACATGTCGAGTCGAGATGAAGAAACGCGGCTTCGCCGCAAAAAACGGATCCGCAAGCGCGTTTCGGGCGATCAAGAGCGCCCACGGATGACGGTGTTCCGGAGCAATAAGCACATTTACGCGCAGGTGATCGACGACGCTCTGCAGGTGTCGGTCGCGAGCATGTCCACGCTCAACAAGGCGATTTCCGTCGAAGGGGAGTCACCGAACAAACGTGAGCAGGCAAAGGCCGTTGGCGTTGCGCTCGCGAAAGCCTGCCAAGAAAAAGGGATCACGAAGGTCGTCTTCGACCGCAACGGATACGCATATCATGGCCGTGTGAGCGCCCTCGCCGAGGGAGCTCGTGAAGGCGGTCTGGAGTTCTAGCGCGCGATGCCAGTCGATATCGAGAATTTGGGCGACCTCGTTGACCGTGTCGTCTACATCAACCGCGTGGCCAAAGTGGTCAAAGGCGGACGGAATTTCTCCTTTACCGCGGTCGTCGTCGTTGGGAACGAACACGGTTGGGTGGGGATGGGCCATGGGAAAGCGAAAGAGGTTCCCGAGGCGATCCGCAAAGCCAACGACTACGCTCGACGAAACATGTTCGAAGTCCCGCTCGCGGGCGCAACTCTCCCCCATGACGTCATCGGTACGCATGGCGCGGGTCGGGTGCTATTGCGTCCGGCCGGGCCGGGCACCGGGGTCATCGCAGGCGGCGCGGTTCGTGCTGTCGTGGAATGTGCAGGCATTCACGATGTGCTTTCGAAGTGCATTGGGACGAATAACCATCTCAATGTGATTCACGCGACCATGGATGCGCTCAAGCAACTCCGGAGCCCGGAGCAAGTCGCGACGCGGCGTGGGCTCACGCTTGAGCAGATTACGGCGTAGCGGGTCAAAGGAGTCGGAAGTCCATGGCATACAAACTCAAGGTGACGTTGGTTCGCAGCACCATCGACCGCGACAAGAAACAAAAGGCGACGGTACGTGGGCTTGGACTACGCCGACTTCAACACGCGGTCGTGGTCGAGGACTCGGTAGCGATTCGCGGCATGATCCGTAAAGTTCAACACCTCGTTGCCGTCGAGCCGGCCGAATAGGAAGTGACATGGGCACTGAATTGCACACCTTGACGCCGCCTCCGGGCGCGCGGAAGAAGAAGCAACGCATCGGTCGTGGTATTGGCTCGGGTCGAGGTAAGACGTCGACGCGCGGGATGAAGGGGCAGCTTGCGCGGCGTGTCTCGATGAAGGCAGGGTTCGAAGGTGGACAGCTGCCGATCCATCGGCGCGTTCCCAAGCGAGGGTTCGTCAATCGCGATCGCGTCGAAGTTCACGGGGTCAACGTGGGCGCTCTCGAGGGCATCTTCGCGCCCCATGAAGAGGTCAACCGCGAGGTGTTGCGCGCGAAGGGCTTGATCCCCAAGCGTGCACAGGTAGTGAAATTGCTCGGGTCGGGCGATCTCGCGACACCCCTCGTCATCAAGCTCGATCGGGCAAGCAAGTCTGCGGTTGCCAAGGTCGAAGGATGCGGCGGTAAGGTCGAACTCGCGGGAGCGAGCGGCGAATCAGAGTCCGCGTAGAGGCGGCGTCCGGGCATTTTGTCGCGCCGCCCTCGAGTGTCCTCGAGACTTGGGGTCGTGTCGTGTCCGACGGAGGTCGGGTCCCGAAGGTGTGAAGACGATCGTCGGCCGAGCGGAGCTGGGTGGCGCTTCACGCACGATGTTCGTATGGGTCACGAACTCGTCGTTTCGCGAAGCCGCGCCTTAGGGAGGGTCGTCGACCCCGGGGCGCGAAGGGGCTTCGGTAGGTCGAAGTCCTCCGTGGCTCAACGAGGGTGCTCAGCGGGACGGCTGGAGTTTTCGCGCCCCGACGGCGACCTGCGTGGCTCGTTGCGAAGCCCTCGACGGCGGCGAGTCAGGGCCACTGCCGAGTATCTCGAGGTCCTGAGGCGTGCGTGGGGGAGGGTGGGCGTGGATCTCGACGCGGCGCGCCCATTGCGGAGCGACCGGAGGTTCTCGTCAGATGCCTCGCTCGAACACGTAGGGTATCGTCGCCGGACCTAAGTCCTAGCGTTCTCCCCAGCTATGAACGTCATCATCAACATCTTCAAGTTGCCCGAGCTCCGCAAGCGGGTGCTGTTCACCCTTGCGATGCTCGCGGTCTACCGTCTCGGCGTATTCATCGCGGTGCCGGGGGTCGATCGGACGGTGATCTCGACCCAGGTCAAACAGGGCTCGGGAGGGTTCCTCGGCTACTTCAACATGTTCACGGGGGGGGCGCTCGAGCAGGCATCGGTCTTCGGCCTCGGGATCATGCCGTACATCAGCGCGAGCATCATCCTGCAGCTGATGACCGTGGTGATTCCGCGGTTGGAGCAGCTCAGCCGTGAGGGCGAGAGCGGACGACGCAAGATCAATCAGTACAGCCGCTATGGGACCGTCGGACTCGCGTTCGTCCAGGGGTACATCATGGCGGGGTACCTGGAGTCGCTCAACAGCGGCGGTGCGATGGCGGTGCTCCAGCCGGGTATATGGTTTCGCATCATGACCGTGCTCACGCTCACCGGCGGCACGGTCTTCATCATGTGGCTTGGCGAACAGATTACCGAGCGAGGCATCGGGAACGGGATTTCGCTCATCATCTTCGCCGGGATCGTCGCGAACCTGCCAGGAGCCCTCTATCAACTCGGGCAAAAGGCCTACAACGATCCCGAGAGCTTTGGTCCCATGACGGGGACGGCATTGCTGGGGATCGCGATCTTGGTGATCGCGTTCATCATTTTGATGGAGCGGGGCCAGCGACGGATTACGGTGCAGTACGCCAAGCGCGTCGTTGGGCGGCGAATGTTCGGAGGGAACGAGAACTACCTACCCCTTCGTATCAACAGCGCAGGGGTCATCCCGCCCATCTTTGCGTCCTCGATCTTGATGTTTCCGAACCAGATCGCGGCGTGGAGCAAGAATTCGCTGCTCAATCAGCTGTCGACCGCGCTCCAGTACGATGGATGGCTTTACATCACGGTGTATTTGGCCCTCATCATCTTCTTCACGTACTTCTACACGGCGATCCAGTTCAACCCCACCGACGTTGCGGACAACCTCAAGAAGCAGAATGCGTCGATTCCGGGGATCCGACCGGGCAAACGCACCGCCGAGTACATCGACTACGTACTCAGCCGACTGACGTTCGTCGGCGCCTGGTACATCGCGGGAGTTTGTATTTTTCCGACGATCCTGCAGACACGCTTCGGCGTGCCTTTCTACTATGGCGGCACTTCGCTGTTGATCGTGGTCGGCGTCGCATTGGATACGGCGCAGCAGATCGAGAGTCACTTGGTCACGCGATCGTACGAAGGTTTTGCGGGCCCCCGAGGACCACGCATTCGCGGTCGCCGGGGCTGAACGACGGTCCGAACCGACGCGCGAACGGCCACGCGCTCGATGGCCCCTCATACCGATGAGGGGAAGGGGAAGGTGAATGCGGGCTCGCGTCGGAGTCGTCGGGGCGTTACATTGGCACCTCCATGGCACAACCGCGCAAAGGCATCATCCTCGTTGGCGCACCAGGCTCGGGCAAAGGCACCCAGGCCAAGAAGCTCCAGGAAGTTCTTGGCTACGCTCATATCAGCACAGGGGACCTTCTGCGGGCGGCGGTTCGTGACGGGACTCCGCTGGGAGCGAAGGCCAAGGGGTTCATGGACGAAGGAGCGCTCGTGCCGGACGCCCTGGTCATCGATATCTTGATGGAAGCGCTCGACTCGTTGGATGCCGACAAGCTGTTTCTGCTCGACGGTTTTCCACGAACGATCCCTCAAGCCGAGGCCCTCGATGCCAAGGTCACCATCGAGCGGGTGATCGATTTGCAAGTCCCCTATTCGATCCTCGAGGAACGAATCACGGGTCGACGGATGTCACCTTCGGGGCACGTGTATCACGTCCATTACAACCCTCCTCGAGTCAATGGGGTCTGCGATGTGACGGGCGAGCCTCTCTATCAGCGATCCGACGATACTTCTGAGAAGGTCAAAGCGCGGTGGGACAAGTTCGAGAGCGAAACGCGGCCGGTCATTGCACGCTACCAGGCGCGTGGGATCGTCGTGGAGGTCGATGGCGTCGGTCATCCCGACACCATCTTCGTCCGGATCCAAGCGGTCTTGCGGTAGTTGCCCCTCAAGTTTCCCAGGTCTTGGTTTCGGAATCCCAGCGTTGCCAGGCTTCGCCCATGCGCCGATAGAGGTCGGGCGACCCGGCGTTGACCTTGAACTCGAGCGGAGTGAACTTGGCCGCCAGCTCGGCGCTCTCGTAGAGGTTCATCGTCACGATGTCCTCTTGATGCGAGTAGAACGTCGTACGGAGTTCCGTTGCATCGACCTCGACAACCCCGAATCCGTGACCTGCGGTTTGGGCGAAAGCAAGGTTTGCATTGGGTGATGCAGACCCCGCGAGTAGGGCCGGCAAGATTGCGATGAGTGCTCCGACGGCTTCGGCGGAGTCCGCAAGGGCGGGGTTCGAGGCCACCTGCGCCGAGAGCAGCGAGGAGAAACTTCCCGAGCTGATCGATCCGGTGACGAACTCCACGATCTTCTTGTCCCCTGCGAGGTTGACCGGGGTCCCGGCGAAGAAGGCATGGACGTCTCCGGTCAAGGCCACGACGTTGCCTGCCTCAGCGAGTCGATCGATGAGTTGGCTGCGACGATTGCTCGCACCGTTCCAGTCTTCGCTATTGAGGTTGAGCTTGGTACGGAGCGCTGCCGGAGCTGCGGTCACCGGCGTGAGATCGATTTGCAACGGTGTGAGGCAATACTCGTTGCCCCAAACTTTCCAGGTACGGGTCGAGTTGGTCACGCGGTCGAGGAACCACTGTTCTTGCTCGGCGCCCATGAGGTCTTCGCTCGCGCCTTCGCTCGCGGCAAAGGCGATGGTGCTCCAGAGCGCGAACGGTTCGGCGACGACGACGTACCGAGAACCGAGCGAATCGAAATGGGACGACTTACCCATGTCGAGATACGAGATCCCGCGGGGAAGCGTGGCGATGAGGTCTTCGGCGATGGGTGGGATCGGAATCGGTAGGTCGCCCGCATTCGCGATCACGAGGTTGATCCAGGTCGCATTGATGGGGCCTGCGATCCGCTCGACCGGATAGCCAGCCGCCATGGCGGCAGCTTGGAGGAGCTGCGCATAGACGCCGTCGGCAAACGTCGCGATGTCTTCGATATAGGGGGTCGCAAAGGTGGGGATCTCGCCGCGCGCTTCGAGGTCGGCTTGGGTCACGACCACCGCACCCGGATACGCATCCTCGGCGATTGGATGATCGGTCCGGTAGCTACGGAGATCGGTCATCACGAGATGGAGGTGACGGCCGAATTCGAAGTCGCGGTAGATCGAAATATCATTGGGGGGCGCCACCGCCGGATCGTAGGTGAATCCGTCCTCACGATAGTCGACCGGCATGTACTCGAACCACACTTGGTTGGCGTGCTGACGCCGTTCGACGTCGGTCTCGTCTTCGCGTCCATCCAGATAGGTCGCGGTCGCACCATGGCAGTCGTCGGAGAACTCGTGATCGTCCCAAATGATGATCATCGGATGCCGAGCATGAGCCTGTTGGAGGGCCGGGTCGCCGCGATAGGTGCGATAGAGCTCGCGATAGTTGTCGAGCGAACGGGCGGCGGTGAACTGTCCATCTGCCAGCGAGAGTGCCCCCGCAGCATCGGTCAACGTAATGCTGCGCGGACCACCGGTCGCTTGAAAGTCGGGGTCTCCCGTCGTTTCGTAGATGTAATCGCCAAGATGCACGATGAAGTCGAGCTCCATGCCTGCGATCTGAATATAGGAGTTGTAGTAGCGGCCCAGGTAGTCCTGGCAGCTGACGAACGCGAAACGCACCGGAACATCGGCGTCGGCGGGAGGGGCCGTGCGCGTGCGTCCAACCGGACTCGCATAGTATTGGCCGTCTTTCGCATAGACGAATCGGTACCAGTACGAAGTCCCCGGATCGAGGTTTTCGACACGCACTTTGACGCATCGATCATGATCTGCGCGGGCGGTCACTTCATGTCGCGCTCCGTCGAGCAAGAGCAGTTCACTCATGCCTTCGTCGGTGAAGACCTCGAGTTCGAGTGCGCCATCATCGGTCAGCGTCGAATCTTCGAGCCGTGTCCAAACGATCACGGATTGTGGCTTGGGATCGCCGGAAGCGATCCCCTGAGGGAAGAAGTCGCGCGACTCTTCGGCCCGTCTTGGTTCGGTCCCGTTGGACTCGTCGCAGCCGATCGTGGCCAGACTCGTCACCGTGGCTATGGATGACTGGAGAAAGATTCGGCGTTTCATCGATTGGGGCGGATGCTGCCACGGCCGTGGGGCCCGGTGAGCGCGACGAGGCAGCGACACACGAACGTCACCGCGTTGCCGCGCAGTGTCATCGACGAGACCAAGCCGACTAAATCGCCATGAAGGACTCGAGCCGCGGCTGATGGGTGTCGGCTTCGCGCTCGCCCATCTCGATCGTCGCATCGACGAGATCGGGTCGTGTGTAGTCCCATCGATGGATGGGGACGGCGTGGCTAGGGGCCAAATACAATCGATCGGCCTGCTCCGTGAGCAGCTCGCGCGGATAGGGTCGGGTCAGGAAGACGATGTTGCGGCGGACTCGTTCAGCGGTTTCGGCCGCAAAAGCGGGGATGTTGTCGACCATGCCGCCATCGAGCAACGCACGGCCGCGGAAGCGACCGACGGGGGTGAACGGGGGCGTCGACGAGGATGCGATCACGAGATCGGCGAGCTCCTCTGGGGATTCGCACGACCGCGCATCGTAGAGTGCGGGCCGAAAGCCGAGCCATCGACCGAGCGACGGGTGAAGCATGCGGGGTCGCAGTCGCTTCTCGAGGTTGTACGCACCGAGACCGATCACCACGCCCACCGCCGGGGGCACGAGGCGAGGAAACGCGGCGGAAAGCACGAGCACCGGAAACGGTTGGTTACGGATCCGCTCCAAGCCTCCCTCGGCGTAGCAACAGAGCAGGGTATCTCGGTAGATCGGTCCGTGCGGAGCCGGATTCTTGCCGCGAAGCAGTCGAGTCCACTCGAGGTTCCGAGTCACGCCTTCGCGTCGAGCTCGCCAAAACCGACGGGTTGGCTCCTCGCGACCCGAGAGCCACATCGTGACGACGCATGCCCCGGCGCTACACGCCGCGATCGCAGCCGTGCGAGGCCACAACCGGTCTGCCCAGCGGTGCAAGAGGCCGAGCTGATAGAACGCTCGATTTCCACCCCCTGCGAAGGTCAAGCCGAGGTTGCGCCGGTCCAGCGAAGCTAGTGCGACCACTCCTGCGCGTCTACCACGTGAAGCTGCTGCGGCGCCATCAAGTCGCGCCGCATCGCAGCTCCGGGATGGTGCTCGTCGAGGGCGACCACACCGTCTTGGACGTGGATCCCGAGGGCCTCGAACCCCTCTTCAATTGGAGGAAAGTCGTTGCTCGGCAGGTAGTGGTGAGCGATTTCGCTGAAGAGTGGTTTGCCGTACCAGTGATCGAGTCGTGCGAGCAACTCGTCCGCAGGCCAATCGTGGTCCGCGTCGCCGCAACAACGGCGAAGCTCTCGCATGGCATCGTCGAGCGAGCGCGTTCCCCCGGAATCTCGTCGAAGCGCCACGTCGGTGAGAAACGCGATGGCAGCTCCGCCCCAATAGACCCGTTGATACGCAAACGTTCGATGCATGTGATCGCTCGCGCCTTGCAACGAACCACCCCGAGACGTCCGTCGACCGCGTTGGAAAGCGTCGTACAGTTTTTGCCATCCCATCGATTCATCGCGATGACCCATACGGGTTCGCATGACCTCGGTGTAGTAGCTGACCCAACCCTCGGCCATCCAAGCGTCGTCGACGAAGGGCATGCCGTGATGGAGAAATTCGTGAACGGTGGTCCAGCCACCCGGCAGTTGCGCTTCGTCGGCATGGGCATTCATCAGCAAGATGACGCCTGGACCTCCACCCCGCATGGCCATCCCGAAGTAGACGGACCCATCATCGAACGCGTTGATCGGGTACACGATCACCTGGAGTCGATCGCGGGGAAACCGACCGTAAAGTAAGGCGACGCTCGCCGCTGCGTCGGAGATCCATGCTCGCAGGCCGGCGGGAGTCGGCTCGAAGGGTGCATCGAGTACCGCCAACTCGATCGTGGAATCGGCCGCTTGAAATCGTTCGATCGCGAGGCGGCCAAACGCAGCGGTCCCGAACCAGGTAAACGACGTGCGATCGAGGATGTACTGTCGCGCGGACGGATCCGCCGTCGGATCGAGCGGCCAGGGCAGCGATGCCTGTACGCCGTCAGGTAGATGAAGGCGCAACGTCGCTTCGAGATCATCGGGAAGGACCGCGGGGTGCCACAGCCACATGCTCACGCGGGCGGCAACGCTGGCTCCGAGCCGTTGGATCTTTCGGCTCGTCCCCGCGCGACGCTCCATCTCGACGAAGTCGACGCTGTAAAAGATGCAGTCCCCCGCGGCGACCGACGCGAGACTGATCGCGTTGCCGGTGCGCGGCAGATCTCTTCCGGTGCGCACGTCGCGAGGACGTTCGATGGAGGCCGCTGCGGTGGGATCGGTCGCGACGAGCGGGGACGTGGGCGGCTGATCGAAGCACAGTGTCACGTCGGCACGGGTGGCATCGCGTTCGATGCTGACCTCGTAGTGCCATCGCGCCGCGGTGGTCGGTTCGGGTTCCACTGAGGATTCGCGTGGCTGCCTGGAACACGTTGCACCGACGAGCAGGATGACGGCGAGGAGGGCGGAGCGGCGCATCGACGAACGCATCGGAGGCGTAAGTGTAGCTCTGTGGGGAACTGGCCACCTCCGTTCACCGCAGTGCGGAGCTCGCTCGTAAGGCCCGATCCCGACGACGCTCGAGCGGGTCAAAAAAAATCTACCGAGCGAGTTCGACTTCGCGGATGCTCGAAGCTCACCGATCATGAACCATCCGGGATGTCGCCATTGCGGGTTTGGATGACTTGCTCAGCGCTCGATTCGAAACCATCGCGGTTGCATAACCGGCCCATCGACACGTCTCCCCAAGGTCGCTTTCGAACCTGGTAGAATGATCCGCGGTGTCTGCGGACGTCTGGTTGCAAGCGTGCCCCTACTGCGGGGATGACCACCCCGATGTCGTGGTTCGTTGTCCGCAGACCGATCAGACCTTGCCGCTCGGGGGCCGACGGATCTCGGAGAAATTTCGTCTCATCCGACAGTTGGGGCGCGGGGGGATGGCGACGGTTTGGTTGGCGCAGCACACCCTGCTCGAGCGAGAGGTCGCGATCAAAATCATTCGACCCGAACTCGTGACCAGCGAAGGCGTGCGAGCGCGGTTTCGCGGTGAGGCCCGCGCGGCCGGGCGGATCGATCATCCGAACGTCTGCGAAATCCTCGACTTCGGGGTGGGGCCGCTTGGCCCCTTCATCGTGATGGAGCGCCTCGACGGCCTGAACCTCGGGCAGGTGCTGCGCCGAGTCGGCCGGTTGCGGCCAGGCCAGTTGTTGTCGGTGCTGCGACCGGCGCTCAAAGGGATCGCAGCAGCTCACGCACGAGGGATCATCCATCGCGATCTCAAGCCCGAGAATGTGTTCCTGCATCGCCTCGGCACGGTCGATCTCATCGTCAAGTTGACCGACTTCGGGATTGCCAAGTTCACCGACGGAACCGGCGAAGTCGAGACCGAACAAGGTGCGGTGATCGGAACCCCTCACTACATGGCGCCCGAACAGTTCTCGACCGCGCGACAACTCGGAGCCGCGACCGATGTCTGGTCGTTGGGCGTGATCTTGTATCGTGGTCTGTCGGGACGGGAGCCGTTCAAGGACGAAACCCTCGCGGCCACACTCGTGCGCGTGATCCAGAAACCGACGCCGCGGCTCGAGACCGTTCCGGCCGCGCTGCAGGCCATCGTGGAGCGGTGCCTGGCGAAGCAACCGGGAGATCGCTTTCCCGACATCGCAAGTTTGTCCGCCGCCCTCGAGGCCGCCGGGATCGTCGATGAAGCCCTTCCGCCGCTCGAGCCCGAGCCGGTGCCGCCCCTTGCCGGAGCGTTTCCTCCTCCTATGGATCCGGCGGAGATCGGCGAGCGGTTGGGTGCATTCCCGGAGGAGCTCCCGATCCCGGCCAAGTCGTCCCGCTTGTCGGTGATCGTCGAACCGGAACCGCGAACACCATGGCTGCGATGGGGGGCCGTCGTCGGGGTCGGGGCTGGGGTCGCGGTAGCCGTCGGATTCGTCGGGATTCGCGACATCGCTCCCGTCGAGGCCTCGGCGGTCTTGTATGCGGACGTGATCGGACCACCGGACGGTCTCCCATCGGAGCCCACGGAGCTGCCTGAGCGATCGGTACCCCCCTCCGAACACACGATCGATCGGGAGATGGTCGCGGATCCGACCAGGACGCGGAGCGAAGAGGTTTCGCATCCAACGGCCAACTCGGACCCAACCGGATCGAACCTCGCCGCGGTTCAGCGGATCGAAGCCGAGATCGCGATCGACGAACCAAAGGTCGAGCCGACGCCATCCGAGCCGACGCCATCCGAGCCGGGCACTGCGACGGAGGTCGTGCCTGCGCTTCCGATCGAAGCGGTCGCAGACACCGTCGCGAAGGCCGACGAAGAACCGGCCCCCGCTCCGTTGGTGCGTTGGCGCAATCACGTGGGCTTCACCGCGTTCGGCCCGTTGACGACGCAATACGAGGCGCGCAAGTACTGCGAGGGTTTGGCCGACCGACGCGAGCAGGGCTACGAGAATTGGAAACTGGCCAACCCCAGCGTCGCGCAGCGGATCGCGGAGACCGGGGCCCTGGGTCGCGCTCGCTATTGGACGAGCGCACGATGGCATGGTCGCGTGCTCGTGCTCCGCGTGCCGGATGGCACCCTGCTATCCCGCGACGCTCGTTCGAAGATCGCGAGACCCCTCTGCGTCGCGCTCACTCCGCTCGAGGAGTTGGAAGAGGACCCGATCCAAGTCGAAGTGCTCGAACCTGAGGCCGAAGACTAATCGTCGTCGACGATCGTCACGGGGGCGTCCGGATCGAGCATGTAGCCGGTCTCGGTGCGCAACAGCAGATCGCGGAGACCGAGCTTACGCAAGGTCGTGAGCGCGACATAGACGCGGTTGGCTCCGGAACGGGGATCGAGTCGTTCGTCGGCCCAGGCTCGGGCGAGCAAGACCTCGACGGGCAGGGCTTCGGTACTTCCGGACTCGCGATGCTCGAGCAGGACCGCGAGCACGCGGGCGGGCGTTCGGTGTCGTCGCAAGTCTTGGACTTTGCCTTGCGGATTTCGGTGCCAAAGGCCTTGGCGATGGACGACGTGGGGACGGGAGCTCGGCTCTCGTCCGGCGGTCGAGATCGCGGTCGGGGTGGTCGGGGTCGAGAGTAGGGCCGACAGTTCGGGGAACGGCCGCAACGTGTCGCCGGGGCGAGCCACGGCGGCTCGCTCCACGATCGCCTCGAGCTCGCGAACGTTGCCGGGCCAGCCATGCCGCACGAGGCGGAGCATGAGCCCCCCATCGACGAGCGCGGATGGACCGGCATAGCGGCGGGCAAAGGTCTGCGTCAGCACGACGATGTCCGATCGGCGTTCGCGAAGCGGAGGCAGTCGGATCCGCCAACCGCGAAAGCGATGCAAGAGATCCGGGCGTAGCCGCCCATCGCGAACGAGATCGTCGGGATCGTTCAGCGAGGTCGCGATGAGCCGCACGGGGAGAGCATCGCCGCGAGCCGTGTGATCGAGCCACGTAATCAGGTGCTGTTGTGCGAGCGGATTGGCCTCGTCGATGCGGTCGATGTGCACCGAGCCGCCGTCGCGCATGCCATCGACCGCGGCTCGCAGGACTCCGTGATCCTCAGGCAAGGTCGGGCCGAAGAGCTTCGCGTGACGGTCGTGAGGACTGACCCCGGCACGAACGAAATCCGCGAGCGTGTCCTTGCCCGTGCCCGTTTCCCCCCAAATGAGCACCGATGCGCGTCGCTCCGAGGCGTTGCGCAAGGTTTGGATCACGCGGAGGTAGGGCTCGCTGATCCCGGGCAGATCTTCTGGCGGAAAGACATCGGGGATCCGCAACGACCGCTCGACGAGCAGCAGCAGGCGGCCCATGCCGATGACATCGCCATGCTCGAGGCGCTCGCTCGCCACTGCGACGCCATTGATGAGCGTGCCGTTGTGGCTGTCCAGGTCGCGGATCTGCAGCGTCGGACCTTCGACGTCGAGGCGAGCATGCTCACGCGAGATGTGCTCATCGTCGAAGAGCCCAGGGCCGAGATCGAGCAGGTGGCGTCCCATCGTGCAGGACTGGAGAAGGATGCGTCGTTGCCCGACGATGTCGGGCCGGGGGTGGTGAGCTACGACCAGCGACCAAACGTTGTCCTGATCCTCGTCGACCGCATGAAGGGTTGCGGTCGAGCTCGATCCCGTGCGCAGGTTCGTCATGACCTGGCCAAATGGTAGCGGACGCTCGTGGGCGGGAAGGGCCTTACGCGAGCGGCCCTTCGGCCGGTTTCCTTAGGCGCCGACGGGCGTAGGACCTGGGCGGGGAGGGTCTGCGAGAGCCGAGGTCGTAACCGACGATTTCGTCGTTGGGCGGGTTTCCGCGGAGAGCTGCCCGCCGCGGCCGAATCCCCAGCGCTCGAACTCGGCGCGAAGCTCGACATGCGAGCGGATTTCAAGCACAGTGCGACTTCCAGCACGCGGGTTCGATCCATGCCTCTCGGTGATAGTAAAGTACCGGAGAACACGGATTGATCAGGCTGGGCTTGGAGTCCGAACGAACGAAGCCCAACGCGACCTGCGGAGCACTCGCTGCCGAAGGTGTCCGGAACTCAGTCACCATGCGTGAAACTACGCCACAATCGCAGTCCGTGAACCCGGACTCAAGCGACGCGATGTTCGATTCATTTTCGCGCCAAGAGCTACGCGACATCAGCCATGAGATCGCGTCGTCCTTCGAGCCGGTTGTTGTGCTCGATCCCGAACTGGTCGTGCTACCTGTGGATCCAGGGCGCATTCATGCCTACTGGGCGCTTCCGCAACGGAAACCGGATGCGGATCCGTTGGTGTTGCGCGTTCGAGGCCGTCGTGGACCCGTGTTCGACGTCGACGTGTACGGCGAAGTTGGCAACAGTTACGTCGACCTCTGGGATGACACGCGCGCCGTCGAGGCTGTTCTGGGTGAGCGCTCCGCGGCGGGCTTTCGTCCGTTGGCCACGTGTCCCGAAGTGCAGCTTCCCGATCGCGAACCGCGATCGCTAGGTCCAGTCGAACTCGTCGATACGCTGACTCCTTGGGTCCCTCCGGTCGCCGAGGATGTCCCCGTGCTGCATGCACCCGCGTCCCTCATCGAACTTCGGTTCGACGAGTCCGAGGGCTCGGCGACCCCGCCCGACGCGGCGAGGGACAGCGAGTCGGTTCGAACCCGCGGTGCCGCGGAATCAGTCCATGTCACCGTGGCCACGGAGGGGTTCGGGCCACCGACGATCCTGGGTCGCTTCCACGACTCACCCTTCGTGGAAACCCAGGTGACGGCCACCGACCCCTTCGCGGTCGCATTCGCTTCGCCCTCGGTCGTGGCGCTTGGCGAGGGAATCGATGGATCGGAATCGTATCTCGCAGCGGAGCGACCCTCGGACCCATGGCACCGTGAGTTGGAGTTTTCCGTCGCAGCGCGCATCCACGAGGTGGGGGCCGCGGACGTGAACGTGCCGTCGCCTTTGTCGACGCAACGCGAGTGGGTGCTCGGTCCGGCGCCGCTCGGGTCGGGCCTCGAGCCGCGGTTTCCGATCGCGGCCGCGAGCAACGGTTCACCGGAAACATCGGGGGCGAACGTGCCCCGCGGTTCGGTCGAGTCCGAGCCGTCGACGTCGACTCCACCTCAGGCCGGGATACCCACGCGCGCAGGCTGGGGGGGCTCGGCCACAGCAACGGGCTCGGCCAAAGCAACGGGCTCGGCCACAGCAACGGGCTCGCTCAGCAGTTTCGCGCTCGCCCGATCCCCGACCGTCGAAGTCCGAGCCGAACTCCATGTGTATGGCCGAGCCGAACCCGGTCGTGAGCTGCTGCTCTACGGTCATCGCGTTCACGTGGGCGCCGATGGGAGCTTTTCGTTGCGCCGATCCGTCCCGGTTGGATGGTTGGGGCGGCCCGCGAACGAGGAGTCATGAGCCGCGGATCGTTCTCGCTCATTTTGCACGCGCACTTGCCCTACGTGCGTCACCCTGAATACGAGGTCTTCCTCGAAGAACAATGGCTCTTCGAAGCGATGACCGAGACCTATCTGCCCTTGCTCGCGGCTTGCGAACGACTCTTGGTCGACGAGGTCCCGCTCTGTTTCAACTTGTCCGTGTCGCCGACCTTGGCGACGATGCTGCGCGACGAGCTGTTGCAGAGCCGCTATCGCGCCCGTTTGGCTCAACTACGCGAGCTCGCGGCTGCCGAAGTCGTTCGCACGCGCGGAGATGTGGCGCTCGGACCCGTGGCCCGCTTCTACGCAGAACGTCTCGACGAGGTCGTCTCGACCTACGAGCGGTATGGCGGTGACATCGTGCGCGGCTTTTGCCGATTGCGGGACGAAGGCGGGGTCGAGCTCATGACGACCGCGGCGACGCACGCGTTCCTCCCTCTGCATCAACTCACGCCAGAGGTCGTGCGGGCGCAACTCAAGGTTGCCGCGGCAAGTCACGCGTCGATGTTTGGGCGACCGGCCGAGGGTCTTTGGCTCCCGGAGTGTGGCTACTTCACCGGTCTCGAAGACCTCGTCGCCGAAGCGGGATTCCGCTACTTCGTGGTCGAGAGCCACGGCCTCCTCCATGCGAGCGTGCGGCCCAAATTCGGTACGTTGGCCCCGATCGTGTGCGACAACGGGGTGGCGGCGTTTGGGCGTGATCCCGAGAGTTCGCGGCAGGTTTGGAGTCGAGCCGAAGGCTATCCCGGCGATCCTTGGTATCGCGAATTCCACCGCGATATCGGGTTCGAGCTCGATCCAGACTACCTCGGCCTGTTCCAAACCCAGCAGTATCACAACCATACCGGCTTCAAATACCATCGGATCACGGGTTCCGAGGACAAGCAGCCGTACCATCGGTACGAGGCCATGTGTCGCGTCCGGGCCCACGCGCGAGACTTCGTCGAGCAACGCAAAGCGGCCGTTCGCCGTGCGACGACGAGTATGTCGTTGCCCCCGCATTGGGTCGCTCCGTATGACGCCGAACTGTTCGGACATTGGTGGTTCGAAGGCCCGGAGTGGCTCGAAGAAGTCCTTCGGCGTTTGGCGCTTGAGCCGATGGTCGAGGTCGTGACGCTCGGCGTTCAGCTCGGTCGCTACACCAAACTCCAACGTTGCACGCCCTCGGCGTCGAGTTGGGGGGAGAAGGGGTACAACGAGTACTGGCTCAACGAACGCAACGACTGGTTGTACCCGCAGCTGCACAGCGCGGCGCGGACCTTGAGCCAGCTCGTGAGCAAGACCGGCAGCATCCCCGCCGACCACCGCGCTGCCCTCGCCCAAGCCTGTCGGGAACTTTTGCTGGCTCAAGCTTCGGATTGGCCCTTCATCATGAAAAGCGGTACGTCCGTGGCCTACGCCGAGCAGCGCTCCCGCGATCACCTCGCTCGGTTCCAGTGGTTGGTCAAACAGTTGGAAAGCGGCGAGATCGATGCTCGCAAGCTCCGAGCCATCGAAACGCTAGACTGCGTGTTTCCGGAAATCGATCCTTCGGTTTTCGCCTCTGTCCCGCTGCAGGCCTGAACTCAGCCCCCGTGGGGCGTGGAGATGATTCATGCACATCATGATGCTCGCTTCCGAGTGTGCCCCGATCGCCAAGGTCGGGGGGTTGGCCGACGTCGTGGCCGGGCTCGCCAACGAGCTCGCCCGTCGTCCCGGTGTCGAAGTCGAGATCGTGCTGCCGAAGTACGCCGGCCTCGACTACGCCGGATTGGTCGACTGCCGTCTCATTTGGGAGCACCTCCCCGTGCCATTTTTCGATCGAACCATCGATTCGCGTGCGTTCGAAGCACGCGTTCGCGGTCTCGATCCAGCGCTGCGATTGTTGCTCGTCGAGCCGCGTAGCGAGCATCGGTTTTTCGACCGCGAAGACCTCTATGGGTATCGCGATGACGGGCCTCGCTTTGCATGGTTCGCTCGCGCGGCGCTCGAGCTGATTCGCGCGACCGGTCGACATCCCGACATCCTCCACTGCCACGACTGGCAAACCGGCCTCGTCCCCGTGCTCTTGTATGAAGAGTTCGAAGCGAACGGCCTCCGCGGCAGCCGAGCCTGCTTCACCTTGCACAACGTCCATCATCAGGGGGTGGTGGGGGTCGACGTGCTGCGACAGGTGCGGTTGGATCCGGGCCGCCTGATGACGCCCGATCGGCTCTTGCATCATGCGGGCGGAGGCGGGGTCAATCAGCTCCAGGGCGGTATCGTCTTTTCGAACACGGTGACGACGGTATCGCGAACCTATGCCGAGGAAATCCGTCGAACCGAGCTCGGGTGCGGTTTGCAGCGACTGCTCGAACGATATGCCCATAAACTCGAAGGCGTCCTCAATGGGGTCGATGACGCCGTGTGGAATCCGATGACGGATTCGTACATCGAGAAGCAGTACGACATCGAGACGATCGCTCACAAGGCGGACAACAAGAAGGCCCTGCGCAAGCGGTTGTCGCTCGCGGATGTCTCCAAACCCATCGTGGCGGTCATCAGCCGGCTCGACCGGCAAAAGGGCTGCCAACTGATGAAGCACGCGCTGTACACGAGCCTTCGCCGAGGTGCTCAGTTCGTCTTGCTCGGGCGCGCGCCCGATCCAGCGATCGATGAAGAGTTCCAGGCGATCAAGCGCGAGTTCAGTGGCAACCCCGATTGCCACTTCGAGCTCACGTTCGACGATGAGCTGGCGCATTGGATCTATGCTGCGGCCGATCTGATCCTCGTGCCGAGTCACTACGAACCGTGCGGATTGACCCAGATGATCGGGATGAAATATGGGACGGTCCCGGTCGTTCGACGCACCGGGGGCCTCGCCGAGACTGTGTTCGATGCGAACTTTTCGGACCGAGGGTTCGACGAAGTCAACGGCTATACGTTTGCGGATGAAGACGGACAGGCCGTGGACAGTGCATTGGTGCGGGCGATCGGGCTCTGGTACCAGCACCCCGAGTACTTTCGTAAGCTCCAGCAGAACGGGATGCGTTACGACTCGACCTGGCGGGCCCGAGCCGATCGCTATCTCGAGCTCTATCGCAGCATCCTCGGTTGGTAGCTACGATCCCGGTCGATGTACGCCGGACCCAAGCGGATCGTCATCGTCGGGGGCGGGCTCGCTGGACTGGCGGCGTTCGATGCTCTCACTGAGAGCCTCGCCTCCGTTCCCGTGTTGCCGCAGGGCCTGTCGGTCACGCTCGTGGAGAGTGTCGAGCATGGGCTTGGGGGTCGCGCGATCTCGGCTCCAGTGATGGGTCCGAGCGAGCGCCATCCGTTCGCTCCGTTCGACGTGTCGAGTCCCCACGGGATCCATTTCCTTTGGGGAAGTTACGATCACACCTACCGGCTGCTCGGCAGAGCGCTGGCGAGCCGCGCGGTGCCGCAACCCGGGACCGAAACCTATTGTCTTTGGCTGACCCCACCCGACATTCCGGGGGATGCGACGACCGGCAGCCGGATCGTCGCATTTCACGTGTGCAACCCGAAGGAACCGGAGTTGGCTCTACGGCCGCAAGTCCGTCGCATCCTTCGGATGTTCGAGCGACGATCGATGGGGGCTCCCGTGTTCGAACGCGTCGTCTCACGGGCGCTCGGGTTTCGGATCGCGACCCACGACTTGCTCAGCTATCTCGACATTCTGTTCGATGAGGCGAACATCGGTGCCGAATTGCGGTGGACGATGTTCTTGGTGGGGGCTTTCACCGCCACCATGGGCGCCCCCGAAACGAACGGCTTGCTGCGCCTGTTGCTCGGACGCGCGCCGCAAGATGTCGAAATCGGTGAAGTCGTGCGGCCGCTGTTTGGGGATTGGACGCGGGCCAAGTTGTCGAGCCTCGCCGAACGCATCGAACGGAGCCCGCTCTTTCGCCCTGGGCGTGGACCCGGTGCGGTGGTACCCGATGCGGGTCCGCCGAGCGGATGGTGGGCGACGTGGCTCGAGGATGCCCAAGCGCTGGCGGACTTCGCCGGCCTCGTTCGCCGAGACCTCGCCCGGGTTCTGATGCGGGCGGGAACGTACGATCCGCGCCAAAGCGGCTACGTCAAGAACATCCTGAAAGCGGCATTTTCGAGCCCCTACGGGCTCGATGTGGCGACCGCGATTCGCGATGCGCAGTTCGGGATTCGCGACCACGCGGGTGCGCGCGTTCAACTGTTCGATGGCGACGACAGCCGCTCGCTCTGGGAGGCCGTCGCGGCACGTGCTCAGGCGCGGGGCGGTGCCCATGGTTTCGTCGCGGAGATCAAACGCCCGAGGGTGGTGAGCCGGATCGAACTCGACGAGGGGCGAGCCCGCGTGGTCCGGGTTCACTTGGCCGAAACCGCCGACCATGCTCCCCCCGACGTGCCGACGTTGCGTCCGGCTCGGCCAGGCCCAGTCGTCGAGCAGTTGGATGCGGAGGTCGTGCTGGTCACGACGATGCCCGCCTGCATCGTCCCCATGCTGCCCGAAGGACCGAGCGTGCTGCTTCGCCAACTCGAGGAGTTGGCCCGTTTCGCCAACGACACGATCAACCTGCAGCTGTTTCTCCCTCGGCGTATCGAGCTGCCGTTTCCCGCGGAACCGAGCACGACCACCGAACATCGTGCGTTCTCGATCTCCAATCTCGAGGGGCCGTTCACGATCCTGGTCGATCTCCGGCGAGGTTGGTCGACCACGAGTTTCCGTCGGATCCGCCTCGATGCCCAATCGCCACCCGACGCGTTCGACGGTACGGCTTGGGAGCTCGTGGGCAACTACGCGGACCTCTACACGCACGATCCACTTGCTCATCGAGCTCGCTATCAGTGGCCGCTCGCCGCTCAGCAGCGGCTTGCCGATCTGCTGCAGGACCCGACCGTGCTCGACCCGAGCCTGCGCGACACTCGTCGGTGGGTCCATGACGTCGGAGCGCCCGGTCGCCTCACCCAAGTCCCGCTCGGGGAAGTCGTGCCCGACCAGCGAACGAGCTATCAGCAGCGGTGGACCGAACAGGCGGGGCCGATCATCGTGGCGGAGACCTTGCGCCAGATCGCGAGCATGCCCGGAATGCAAATGGCGGATCGCGATGCGTTGAACGATCAGGCGCAGCGGATCGCTCGCGGGGACGCTCACGAGGTCAAATGGATCCTCGTTCGCAATGCTCACGCGGAACAGCGCTTCTTTTCCGCCGAGCCCTCGAGCTTTGGCCTGCGACCGCACGCGCGATTTCCTACGAGTGTGGAAGGGCTGTGGTTCGCGGGCGACTGGACCCGCAACGGACTCAACGTCCAAGCGATGGAATCTGCGGTCATCTCGGGCCTGCAAGCTGCGTCCGGGATCCTCGAGACCCTCCGCGCCGCTGGTTTGCCCATCCGCACCCTCCCACGCGTCGACCCGAGCGTGCTCCCGCCCGGCGCCTGGGACAGCGGCGTCGTGTAGTCTTCGGGGCCGTTTGCAAAGGCGAGGACAGCTCGGACCGGCGAGCGGAGATCGAATCAAACGAGGATGACGCGGAGCGCGGTCGACCGCAGGCCCACGCGGCGTTCGACGGCGGCCAGCGTCGTCGTTCCGTCCAGGATCGCGAGCGCTTGCGTCCAGGCGTCACCCCGCCATCGAACGAACGTCGTCCACGTCGCGAGTTCGTCGAGCCCGAGCCCGAGCGCATCGGCCCACCCAAGGTAGCCACCCCCCGCAGCCCTGGAGGGGCGTGAACCCCCCCCAGCCCCGGGGGGGCGTGAACCCGGTCCAGCCCCGGAGGGGCGTGAGCCAAGCTCGTCGATCACCGCGCGTTGGACCGGACCGATGCCATGTTCGATCACCCGATTGATCGTTCGCACATCGTGCTCTCGCGCGCTCGGGTCGTCGTGTTCGAGCAGGGCCACGAGGACCGCGCAGAGGTCGTAGGACATATGCGCATTGATCCCGAGCAAGAGGTTCGAGAGGATCGATCGGGGGCGCCGTTCGGCGCGTTCGAACGCGATCCGCCATGGCCAGACCGCGTGGCGCCGGTCGCCGAGCGCGACTTCGTAGCGCGTGGCGAAACGAACGATGAAATCGCTGACCCAAACCGGATCGTCGAATCCACCCGCTGTGAGTTGCGCGAGCATCTCGAGGGTGAAGGCGTGGTAGGCGAGGGGAAAGGCTCCAAACCCTCGCGGCAAGTCCCCTGTGGTCGCGCGTCGAACGGTGTCCGAGAGAAACGCTACGACGTCGTGGCTCGAGCCCAGCACGGGATCATGAGCTCCAGCTGAGGAGGATCGTCATCCGCGTCTCGTCCTGCTCGCGTACGTGTCGCTCGCGAACATTCTCTGCTCGTGTGCGACAGAGGATCGCGCGAAACATCTCCGCCATGGTGATGCACGAGAGGTCCGTCCGCAGGAGTTGAGGATGCTCGACCGAGACTCGCGCGGCCTTCTCTTGGTATTCGACTTCGAGGCGCCCATGGGAATGGTCGTAGGTCCAAAGATCGGGTGCTCGATGCAACAGCATCTGCGGCGAGGCGAAGCTCACGAGCACGCGCCGGATCTTGCCGAATCCCTCGTCGATGACCGCACCAATGAATTCACGATAGAGGTGGAGGTTGCGATCGCGGACGTCGAAGATCGCGCTCGCGAGTTCCATCATGTGCCGCTCGGCCACCCAACCCGATGATTTCGGCAGTCCGCTCGGAAACAGGTCTCGTTTTGCCTCCGCGGACAGGCTGTCGATGGCCTTGCGCCACGTCTCATCCCCGAAAGCACTCATCGCACCCAGCCGAAAGGCAGCGAGCTGCGTCGAGCGACACACGGGCTCCTCCACGCGTCCATGGTGTTGGGGGACGTGCGCGGACGCAAGGGTCCTGCCGCAAGGTGGGTCGCAGGTACACGCGCGTACCGCAGAGGCCGGCCTCTTCGTCATGGCGCAAAGCTCCTGCGGGCCCGTTCGAGCCTTGCGGAGGTCCTGGACCTCTCGACATCCGGTTGCAACCGTCGCGATACGCCAGTCGTGGCGCACGAGACCGGTGGGAACCGAACGCACCATCCGCAAGGTGGCCGCGCCTGGGGTGGCATCCGGGGCGTTCCGCGAGCGAAGCACCGGTTGCCCCGGTCGCGACCGGTCTTGGCCTGCTCGAGCCACGTCGAGCGGCGGTTGCGACCGATCCCGTAGGAAGGGCGAACCCCTCGGGTACGGATTGACCTGTGGCGCAACAGAGGACGGCGCGTTAACTCTCGGTGGTCGGCGTGGTCACGGGGGTCGATACCACCGCTCGCCGCGTTGCAGCCGGGGGGACGTCACCCGCTTTGTCTTCCGCTTCGCGTAAGGGGCCGAACAGCCGATCCTCGTCGGCGGGCGACATGGGGACGAGATTGACATTCGAAAGCATGGCGTTGACCACTCGGATCCAGACGTTGCGCGCTTGCTGGACATTGCCTTCGGGGGTGAGCGCATCGAGTTCGGCTTGCAAGGTTCTGCGCGAGTGACCCAGCGTTTCAAATTCGCCGCCCAACGAGGACCAACCGAGGACCGCATCTTCTAGGGTTCGGCCCCCCGCCAAAGACACCGTTCGCAAGATCGGCACCGCCCGAGGTAGGACGTGCTGCCGAACACGCTCGAGATTGCCAGTTTGCTCGAGATAGGTTCGTTGCGTCTCTCGTAGTCCGAGGGGAAGCAACGCATCGCGAGTCGACAACAGCAACTCGCGGTCGTCCGGCTCGTCCGAAAGCTCGGCAAGAGACGTGAGCAATCCGTGGATTCCACGAGCCAAGCGATCGTGATCGGCGTCGACGCGGGTCAACCGTGCTGTGAGATCGGCGATCCGGAGCTCGACCTCAGTACGGGCATTCGAAACATCGAATCGCAGCAGATCATTGTGCGCTCGCTCGAGTAACGGAATGACTGCGACGTTCAACGGATGGGACTGAAGCAGTGCGAGCTCGCCGTCGGGATTCAGCCACGGCCCCGAAAGGGCCAACATCGCCTCTGCAGATAGATCACGTCGCGCCATCGAATCCTCCCCTGCCTAATGGTGGCTATCGCCCACCAAACCGGCAATCGGAGGACGCGAAATCTCCGAAGACGAAACTGGACCGTTGCCCGATCGTGACGTGAGCCCCGCTGGGGCAAGACGGTCGATGCCCGATGTGTCGAGCGCGTGCCCGATGTCGAGCCCGGGCGCAAGTCTCAGGTTTCGACGGCAGGAGCTAGTACTCGGTGCCGGAAGTTCGTAGCCGGTCATGCACGGCTCTACGCCACGATGGCTGCGTTGCTCGACGCTCACCGTATTCCCGATACGACTCGGTCTCGCGCCTTGCCCTCGCGGCGCAGCTCCGCGCCTAACCGGCCACGAACTTCCGGCACCGAGTACTAGCAGCCGGTTCCGGGGGGTTCGAGGTTGTTCCCACCTCGGTCGGTGCCGGAAACCGCGACGATCTCGTCAGGACACTCGACCTCTCGGTAACTGACGTTGGGATTGTCCGCAACGTTGTACCAACCGGTGAACCACTCACACGCCGCGAGGAGCTCTTGCTCGCCGGGAGTATCGAAGACCTGCCGACAGTGATTCATCACGCACTCTTTATAGACGTCGAGCGGCTGATTGAATCCTTCTTCGACATTCTTGCAGTAGCTCAAAAAGCCTCCAAACTGCTCTTCCAACTGACCACCCGCGTTCCATTGCTGCGAGCATGCGTCGAACATCCCAACCCCTCCGCCGGGGACGAGGATATCGAACTGATGGGTCTCCACGTCAGAGCCGATATTCGTGGCTTGAACGATGATGGTCTTATTGCGAAGACTTGCCGAGCCGAGATCGTTGGGTGCTGACTCGGACACGCCCGTGAAGTCGAGCTGATAGCAGCGACCACAGGTATCGTAGCTGTTCGACGTAACCGCCGCGAAGCCATACGAGAGTTGGTCGTTCACTGCCCAGGGGGCCATACTGTAACATGTGAAGGCATTCCCGCCGGCACAGGAACTCTGGTCACCTGCGCCGACCGGGTTATCGTCCTGACCGCAACTTCGTACGGGGTTCACGCCCCCGGGAACACGTCCGTCATTCCAACCGCAAGAAGGCTTGCAGCAATCCCAGTAGCGACTGGTGTTTCCGCGGCACGAATTCGTAGGATTGGGGTTGGGATTGGTGATCGGTGCCGGTGGTGGAGTTCCTGTCCCTCCCGCCGTGTTCGTGCCTCCGGCCGTGGTGGGACCCACGGTATCGGGATCGACCGAGGCCGCCGTGATCCCGCTATCGACACCCGTCGTGAGTGCCGATTCATCAGACATGCTGTCCGCACTCGTCGTCGCGCCCGTATCCATGCCTCGGTTGCGTCGGCGACGATTGGGGCGATCGTCGTCATCCCCGGATTCGCTGGAACCCAGGTAGTAAGGGACTTCTTGAACGGCGCAGGCGGAGAGGATAGCGAGCAAAGAGAGGGTCGTAAGGCGGGATCCGGCCATCGGAGGGTCATCGTACCACCAGATCCTATCGAGAACGTCGGTTTTGCAGGTCTGCGGTCGACAACGATGCGCCGAAAAATACTCATCCAGCCATGGTTCGAAGCAGCCACTCAATGCATCTGACGTCGTTCTATCGCTCGCACGAACTCGCGCCCGGACTGGCTTGGTCCCCCTCTGGATCAGCGCGGAAGGCAAGGCGAGTTACGCCTAGTGCGGCGTGAAGATGACCGAGGATCCGGTAGGTTCCGGATTCCTAAACCTTCTCGGACAGGGTGGAGCGAAAGTGGCCTTCCAAGCGCGTGGATCCGATAGGTCGACGTGAACCGCGGTCGCGTGGCTTCGGGTCGTCTGTATCGGTTCCCAGCGTCACAGCGGTTTTGAAGGATGGACTCCGGAGCTCGCGAGTGAAAGCGAACCGTTCGCCTGAGTATCGAGTGGAGAACGACGTGTCGGTGTCCAGAGCGCCGAACGCTCGAGGATAGGACGCTCGCACTCGACTCATTGGCGGAGGTCAGTCGTTTCCGACTATGTGAACCTTCGCGGGAAATCGTGAGCGCTTTGGCTCGCTCGAAACTGCACGATGCGGAACTCCGCAAGGCCGTGCTGGTGAAACGGATCTTCTTGGATGAGTGCTTCGATCTGTTCGGGGCTATCCCCGATCGCGAGGATGATGCCCCCCTCCCGCGGGATCTTTCGTCCCGACACGACGAAGTGGCCGGACGCGTAATACTTGTTCAAGAACGCAACGTGCGCGGCCATGTGCGCGTCGATCTCGGCAAGGTCGGCCTTGTAGGTGAGCTCGATGAGAAACATGTCAGGAAGACTCTGGCATACGTTCGCCGGTCGGGTCCGATCCGATCGTTCGGGGGAGCCGGACGGCCACGATGACCGCGAGCACCACGACGGAGGCCGCTCCGACCAACATCGGAACGCCGGGGCCCACGAGTTCGAACAACAGCCCGGCGAGGACCGGCGAGACGACGCGAGCCAGGCTCGCCGAGGACATCGCGATGCCCAGGTTCGTGCCTTGTTGGCCAGCTGGGCTCGCCCGACTGACGAGGGCGGAGAGGCTCGGCGAGACGAGGGCGTTGCCCGTGGCGATGCCAGCGGATCCGAGGACTGCGAACGCCACGGTTGCCGCCGTTCCCACCGTAGTGAAGCCGCACGCGAGTACGGCGAGTCCGAGCAACAGGACGCGCGCCTCGCCCAGCCGGGCCACCAACCGTCCGATGACGAGGCCCTGCATGACGACGATGACGACGCCAAGGCCCATGAAGAGAATGCCGGTCTCGGTCGCATCCCACTGCAGACGAGCTTCGAGCAGCAGTGGGAACGTCGACTCCATCGCCGAGAAGGCACCGTTGAACCCGAAATAGGTGACGATCAGGATGCCCATCGGCACGGAGGTCAAAAGTCGCCAGGTCGCGATCGCGCGCTCCCGCAACCCACCCGAAGGCGCACGTGTTCGCGTGGCGGCACTTTGGGGGAAGCTTTCGGGCAACAGCCACCAGGCGAGCACCCAGTTGAGCGCACTGAACCCCGCGGCGACGAGGAAGGGTCGCTCGGGATGCTCGGGCGAGGTGAGCAGCCCCCCGATGCCGGGTCCTGCCATGAAGCCGAGTCCGATCGCAGCTCCCATCATCCCCATGTAGCGAGCGCGCTCCTGTGGCGGAACTCGATCCGCCACGATCGCTTGGGCGGTCGAAATGTTGGCTCCGCTCCCTCCCGTGACGATCCGTGCGACGAACAACATCCAAAGGGAATGTGCGTTCGCGAGGACGAGGAATGAGGCCAAACTGCCCGCAATCGAGACCAACATGACCGGCCGACGCCCAACACGATCGCTCAGGCGACCGAGGATGGGTGCCATGACGAAGAGCGACGCCGCATAGGCGGTCGAGAGCAGGGCCACGACTTTGGGGGTCGCTCCAAAGGTCTTGGCGTAGAACGGCAAGACCGGGATCACGATGCCGAAGCCGATGATGTCGAGAAAGACGGTCATGAAGACGACCGTCAGCGCGCCCCGAGAGAGCGTGCCCCGAGGCAGGGGGTTCGGTGTGTTCACGCGGAGGGGGGCTCGCCGAGGGCCCCGGAGCCCCCGTGGGGCGTGACCCCGGAGCCCCCGTGGGGCGTGGCCCCGGAGCCCCCGTGGGGCGTGAAGGCCACGTCAGCCCCGTGGGGCGTGAACGCAATGTCGACCGCGAGTTCGGAGCTGAGCGCTTCGAGGGCCTCGCGCAGCCCCTCGATGCTCAACTCGGGCGGGCATCGCAGTTGTGCCTCGACGAGGAACAGCAGACCACCCCCCATCGGAGCTTCGGTTCGGCGAGTGACGAGGTCATCGACGTTGACCGCATGACGGGCCAAGACGGCCGTCACTTCTCGGAGGATGCCCTCGCGATCGCTACCGACGAGGTCCATGTGCAGCGGCACGTACTCCGACAGCGGCCGCGTGTCTTCGTCGGTCGCGAGTTCGACGAAGACGGTCAACCCATGGGCTCCCAAGGCGAGCAGCGCAGACCGGAGGGCCTCCTGCCGTTCGACGGGGACCCCCAAGCTGACGACCCCAGCGAAGCGACCCGCGAGCCGAGCCATGCGACTGTCTTCCCAGTTTCCGCCGTGTCGCGCGACGATGTCGGCGACGCGTTCGACGATCCCGGGCCGGTCGACGCCCATCACCATCATCACGAGGGATGCGTTCACGGGTCGCGATGCTACGCCGCTTTCCCGCCAACCGACCAGCACGAAGCGCGCGTCGAATGACTATCGGGGCGCACATGCACGCAGAGCCAAACCCTCGAACAGGGCGTATGCGCCGAGCAAACAGGTGATGTCCGCGTGATCGAGTGCAGGTGCGATCTCGACGAGATCCATCCCGACGATGCGCAGCCCCGCGAGCCCACGGAGCAGACGCAGCAGCTCGCGGGACGAGAGCCCGCCGGGAACGGGAGTGCCGGTCCCCGGCGCGAACGCTGGATCGACCGCGTCGATGTCGAGCGTGACGTAGACGGGCAAGGTTGCGAATCGATCGCGAATCTCGTTGGCCACGGTGGCCGTGCCGTGCGCCTCGAGGTCGTCGGATGTGACGATCCGAGCGCCGCTTCGGGTAGAGCAGGCCGCATCGTCGTCGGCTTTCCACGGGCCTCGAATCCCGATCTGGAACAGGCCGTCACGCACGACGAGGCCCTCTTCGATCGCGTTGCGCAGAGGCGTCCCGTGATGAAAGGCCTCGCCCCAGAGTTCGGGTGAGGACGTATCGAAGTGGGCGTCGATGTGGACGATCGCGAGCGGTCCGTGTTTGGCGGCGAGCGCCCGCAAACTGGGGAGCGTCAAGCTGTGATCCCCGCCGACGAGAAACGGTGCTGCGCCAGCGTCGACGATGGCACCGACTTCGGCCTGCACGAGCTCTCGCATCGCCGCGAGGCTGAATGGAGGGACCGGGAGGTTGCCGCCGTCGATCACCCGAAGCGCGGCAAACACATCGATCCGATGGGTCGCGTGATAGGGCTGGACGAGTGCGCTGACTCGCCGCACGTGATAGGGCCCAAAGCGCGCACCGGGTTGGTAGGTCGTTCCACCGTCGAACGGAACACCGAGCAGGACCACGTCTGCGTTTGCGTAGGCCGTGGGCCGTGTACCTTCGTCCATCACGGCGGGAAGGCGAAAGAACGGGGTCTGGCCGTGTCTGAGGTACGCGCCGATGGACTGTTGCGTCATCGCGTGACGAAGGCTCACATGATAGATAGCATCGCGACCAGCACGAGGTGGGAAGGGGTGCTCGTGCGAGGACGGACAGCATGAGTGGGTACACCATCCGCACCTTGACCCCAGCCGACTTCCCCACGCTGATGCGCCTGGAAGAAACGGTCTTTGGTGGGGACGAGCACGGAACGTTGGGGCCGTACTACGTGCGCTTGTGTTGCGATGTCTTCAGTGACAGCTGCTTCATCGCGTGGTCGGGGGACGAGCCGGCGGGCTACTTGCTGAGCTTCGTGCGCGACCGGGAAGCCTATTGCAGCACGCTCGCGATCGTCGAGGCGTTCCACGGCAGCCGAGTGGCCGCACTGCTCATCCGCGCGTTCGTGGCCGCGATCGTGGATCGGGTCGATTCGTGCTGGTTTACGGTCAAGGCCGACAACGCTCCAGCCAGGGCTCTGCACGCGACCCTTGGCGCAGTGGAGGTGGGCGTTCGCCGGGACTACTACGGCCAAGGTGATGAACGGATCGTCTCGCGGATCGATGCTCCTCGGTTCGAACAGCTCAGGCGTCGCTACGAGCGTTTGGGCCTCGTGCGGAGCCGGCCCGAGACGACCTCCACCCACGCAGCGGAGATCGTCGGGCGAGTGTCCGCACCGTGATCGAGCTGGGTCGCCGGGTGTGGCGAACGAGCCGATTACTCATCACGGCACGGGCTTCGGTGCGCCGGGACTACCCGGAAGGTCCCGGCTTGCGCGACCCCGAAGGCCGGGCCGCTCGGCTTCGCATGCTCGCCGCGCGCCTTTGCTCACTGCACGGGCTCGAGCTGCGCGTCCGAGGACGAGTTCCGCAGGGCCGGTTCGTGCTCGTATCGAACCATGTGAGTTACATGGATCCCGTGACGTTGTGTTCGCTCGTCGCTTGCGTGGCGATTGCCAAGCAAGAGGTCGCGAGCTGGCCTGTCATCGGGGAAACGTTGCGGACGCTCGGTGTGATGATGGTCGCGCGCGAGGATGCACACAGCGGTGCGCGAGTGCTTCGTCAAACGATGCGCATGTTGGCCTCGGGCCTGCCGGTGCTGGCGTTCCCCGAAGGGACGACCAGTCCAGGCGACCGGATCCTGCCGTTGCGACGCGGTCTCTTCGGTGCGGCGCGGATCGTCGACGTCCCCGTCGTGCCGGTCGCGATCCGCTACGACGCGCCGACGATGGCGTGGATCGGCAACGCATCGTTCGTTCCCCACTACTTGAGGAACAGTCTCCGTCACACGACGAAGGTCGGGGTGAACTTCGGAGATCCGATCGGTCCCGATGCCTCCCCGACCGCGGAAGGGCTCGCTCGCTTGGCCCGCGAACGTCTCATCGTGCTGCTCGACGAGCTCGGTGGAACGGAGGCGAATCGGCCGGGTGAATCGCTCACAGACCCGATGCGATGAGTTGGGCGCCGAGTGGCAGCATCCCGCTCAGCAACAAGTACCCCGCGAACAAGGCCAGCACCACGGTGACGAACTGGTCGAGTCGCGCGAGCGTGGTCGCCTTCGGCGGTGATGGACCGCGGAAACGGCTCGTGACACCGGCCAAAATGATCCACCACACCCACGCGCCGGTGAGGACCCCCACGGTGACCAACGCCGAGGCTTTGGGACTGACATCGACGCCACTCAAGCCCAACGCACCGAGCGCGGCCGCGAAGGTGAGGATCGTCGCGGGATTGCCGAGGGCCAAGAGCATGGGTTCCAACAACGAGGCACAGATGCGAGGCGGAGGATCGTCGCCACTCATCCGTTCGGTGGACGTAGAGGTTTCGCGAAGGCGTCGGACGGCAACGAACCCGACGACGAGACCCCCGGCGAGTCGCAGCATCGAATCGTGGCCGTGGAGCAGAACACCCACCCCCGCGCAGCCAAAGCCGGCGATGGCAGCGAACAACGCATCCCCGAGCGCGGCTCCGAGTCCCGCCAGGATCCCATGCGCTGCACCCCGACGAAGGGTGACGCTGATGCACAGCGCTGCCACGGGACCCACGGGAGCCGCCATGACGAGCCCCGTGACGAATCCTCCGAACAAGAAGTGGTACTCGCTCAAGTCCACACCTCGCAACAGCAGCTATTCACGCCCCATTCGGGCGTTTGGGCCGAACGCTGCAAGGCGCACGAAGTCATGAAAGATCGGGACATCGAGGACACCGGGAGCGCGACTGGGCAGAACTCTACCCGAACCGACACCCCACTTCGCCGTGAAAGGCGTTTCGCGGCCAGGTTCGCGGCGAGCGAACACTCTCAGGTTTTCCATCGTTGCGAGCGAAAGGGATTGCACCGTTTTCGCTGCTGCGACACGAGGGCTCCAACTCGGAACCTCAAGGTTCGGTTCGACTCGGCGATGCCTCGCTGATGGACGGGATCCGCATTTCGTCTGGAGGAGGAGCGAACGATCTCGCTCTTGCTTGGCGATCCGCGGATCCAGGTCCCGCTTCGGCCCTTGTGGGGCGTGGCGAAGGTTCGCCACAGTCCACCAGGGCCCCGTCCGAGGTCGGAGAGGATTCGATCTCGTTCTCGCGGGAGCTTCGCGCGCGCCAGAGCCACGCCGAGGGCGAACTCGGAGAGCAAGTCGCCGCGGCGGAAGGAAGCCAAGAAGCGGCTTCCGCCGCTGAACGCGACCGCACGCGTGAACTCCTCGCTCGGGACATCGAGGTCCGAGCCTCGCAAGCGACCGAAGGGATCACCCAAACGCTGCGCGGGTTACCCTCGTTCCAATACGACATCGGTCCTTATGGTCGTGCCTACGCGATCGATGATGGGGTCCAGCTCTCGCGGCCCGAACCGCTCGAGCCACTCGAACCACTCGAACCGCTCGAACCTCCACTCGGAGCGACCCCGCTCGGTCGCGCCACCGAGCGCGACGTCATCGCGCCGGAACCGGAAGACGACGGGGCTCGCTCGGGAGGCGAGTCGGGGAGCCCAACGAAGGACGAGGCCCGTGCCGCCGCCGGGGAAGAGTTCCGGTTGGGCCTCACCGACACCGCGGTAGAACTTGGCTTCGACGCCGAAGAGGAACCCCCCGATGGCGGCGATGCGCTGATGATGCGCAAAACCGCAGAGGCCTACCGGGTCGCCGTCTATCCCAAACCCGAGGGCACTTTAGACGTCGTCGGGTAACGCCAAGGCCCCTTGAAGATGGACCTCAGCGCGGAACACGAACCTGTCGCCATTTGACGCGAGTCTGGTTGAAGTGGCCGTGGACGTCGGCGTCTTCCACCATCGGCTGGGCGGTACCTTCGGTTGTGAACGCCCGGGACGTGACGCGGTGAGTGCCCGGGGTGGGCGCAGGCCAGTGGTAGTCGAACACGGACCACGCGTGTTCCAAATCCTCGGGTGGCAGATCCCCAAACCAAGCCGTGGGCGGGCGAAGGACCGCGGGCTGCCAGGTCTGTCCGCCGTCGGTGGTGATCTCCACCCGCTCGATGGTTTCGCGACCGCCCCACGCCCAGCCCGTCAGGGTCCATCCGCCCGGGGTTCGCAAGCAACGCGTCACCATGGACTTGAGCCCGATGAAGCGCGCCTCGACGGTTTCCCAGCGACCGTTCCTTCGTTCCCGATTGACGAAGACCTTCCGATTGTAAAACCCGTCGTGCGGTTGGGTCTTGCCTTCGATGGTTCCCAGCCATTTGACGTGGGACATCGAGTAGATGCCCGGCACGACCATGCGGATCGGAAATCCGCGGGGGCGCGGAAGCGGTTCGCCGTTCATTTCCAGAGCCAACAAGGCCCGAGCCTGTTCGACTTCCACGGCGGACAGCCCGTAGTGGTAGCCCCCACGTAGGACGGGGATCGCGTCCAGACCGCGAAAGACCAAGTGCGTCGCATGTCCCAGACCACCACATGCTGCGATCACGGTTTCGAGCGAAGGGCCGGACCAGCGCGCTTGCCCGAGGAGGCCCGCCGAACCCATCACGTGATTGCCATTGCCGGCACACTCCATGACGAGCACCCGTTCTTCTTGGGGAAGCTGCTTGAGCTCCTCGAGCGTGAACTCTCGTGGTGCTGCCACGCCGCGGACCTGGAGGCGATAACGCCCGGGATCGACGCGAGGATGACGATAACGATCCCGACGGAAGTAGCCGTCGACGGGACTCTGCGGTCCCGACATGGTCTCCCTCCGCTGCTCGATCATCGACACGAACCGCAATGCGAGCGGCAACAGGGGCCCGAGCCAACGGGCCATCCCCTCGATCGGTTCGAGGCGCAACTCTTCGGGCACCGATGCCAGGGCTCGACCTTCCGTCGTCGTGGAAGAGATCAAGCGCTCGATGGACGTCGAAGGCATGTCGAGCGCACCCTAACACACGCCCTGACGACGGCAGCTCCGCCTACCCGCGATCGCGAAAGCGGTTGGTCGCAGCGACCAAGGCGCGAACGATACCGGGTTCGTGCGCGGAGTGACCGGCCCCGTCGATGATTTGAAGTTCGGAACCTTTCCACGCTTTGTGCAAACGCCACGCGTTGCGGGCGGGGCAGATGACGTCGTAGCGACCGTGGACGAGGATCGCGGGGATGTGTTCGATCTTTCGGATCTCGTCGAGCAGTTGTGTCGAAGGCTCGAGGAACCCGCCGTTGACGAAGTAGTGGCACTCGATCCGGGCAAACGCGAGGGTGAAGCCCACATCGTCACAATGCGCGACCAAGTCTTGGTCCTGCATGAGAGCCGCGACCCGGCACTCCCAAACACTCCATGCTCGGGCCGCGTCTGCACGCTCACGCGTGTGTCGTCCCACCAGCCGACGATGGTAGGCCCGAATGAGATCGTGGCGTTCGTCGGGCGGGATCGCCGAAATGAAATCGTCGTAGGCGTCGGGAAACAGGACCCGGGTTCCGGAGTGGTAGAACCAATCCTTTTCGTCTTCGGCGAACGTGAAGATCCCCCGCAAGATCATGCCCGTGACCTGGTTGGGATGGCGCTCGGCGTAGGCGAGCGCGAGCGTGCTGCCCCACGAACCGCCGAAGACGTGCCAGCGATCGATCTTCAGGTGTTTGCGCAGCCGCTCGATGTCGTCCACCAAGTGCCACGTGGTGTTCTCTTCGAGCGATGCGTGGGGCGTGCTGCGGCCGCATCCGCGCTGATCGAACAAGACGATCCGATAGAAGCGAGGGTCGAAGAACCGGCGGTGCTTCGGTTCCGTGCCGCCCCCGGGTCCGCCGTGCAAGAACACGATCGGTTTGCCCATCGGGTTGCCCGATTCTTCCCAATAGATCTCGTGGATGTCCGAGACGCGGAGCCGGCCGCTATTGAACGGCTCGATCTCGCCGAAAAGTCCCGTCGACTCGCTCACGAGAGACGAGCTTCGCAGCACGCTACCGCCGCTCGCAAGACCCCAGGGTGTGAGGGGGCACCGCGCTCGACGTCCCTCCCGGGTCGGGCACGTGGCTCCTCCGCTACGCGCGGAAGCGATCGGTGGCTGTCACCAAGTGGTGGAGCGTCCCCGGCTCGAACGACGAGTGTCCGGCATCGGGTACGATGATGAACTCGGCCTCCGGCCAAGCCTTGTGGAGCTCCCACGCGGAGGTCATCGGACACACCACGTCGTACCGTCCCTGGACGATGACCGCGGGGATATCGCGGATCTTGCCGATGTCTTCCATGAGCTGGTCCTCGCGTTCGAAGAACCCGCTATGGACGAAGTAGTGGCACTCGATTCGAGCAAACGCGAGGGCGAAATCCTCGGCCGCGGCGTGCCGAACCTGGTCGGGATTGGCGATGAGGAAGCTGGTGCTCGCCTCCCAGATGCTCCACGCCCGCGCGGCGGCCAGTCGAACGGCTGGGTCGGGACCCGTCAGGCGAGCGTAGTAGGCCCCCATCAAGTCCTTTTGCTCCGACGCGGGGATCACCGAACAATAATGTTCCCACGCTTCGGGGAAGATGGCGCTCGCACCCTCTTGATAGAACCACTCGAGCTCGCGGCGCCGCAACATGAAGATGCCGCGTAGGACGAGTTCCGTGACGCGATCGGGATGTGTCTGGGCGTAGGCGAGGGCCAACGTGCTGCCCCACGAACCTCCGAACAGCTGCCAGCGAGCGATGCCCAGGTGTTCGCGGAGGCGTTCCATGTCGGCGACGAGCGCCCAGGTGGTGTTGTCGTCGAGTGACGCATGGGGTTCGCTTCGTCCACATCCGCGTTGATCGAACAGGATGATGCGATACGTCTCCGGGTCGAAAAACCGGCGTTGCTTGGGGGTCGTGCCGCCTCCGGGACCGCCGTGGAGGAAAATGACCGGCTTACCCTTCGGGTTTCCGGACTGCTCGTAGTAGATGCGGTGAATTGGGGAGACCGTGAGCATTCCATGGTCGTAGGCTTCGATCTCGGGATAGAAGGTCCGGGGCCGCACCATGTCCGTTGAGCGTTGCAAAGCCCGGCCGCTTTGACCAGCGCCTCGCGGTCGCGTGGCGATCTCGCGAGGACCCCGGCCAACGCGAAATGCAGCGCACCCGCCGCGGTTCGAGAACCTCATGGGCCGTCGAGTCGGCGATTCACTCACGCGACGGTTCAGGCGCGGCGAGCTACCCTCGCGGCGCATGTCGGTCGCGATCCACCCGCAAGGCGAGGACATCATCCTCTCTACGTCCACTCACCGGTTGTCCGTTTCGGTCCGCGGCGGGCGTTTTCTCGAGTACGCGATCCACGGGCGAAACGTGCTTTCGACCGGTGGCGACTGGGTCCAGCGAGGTTCCACCTTTTGGCTCGGACCCCACCACGCGTGGCCACGGATCTGGCCCCCGGACGAAGCGATCGACGATGAGCCCTACGAGGTGTCGATCGATGCCCGCGGTGTGACGATGATCAGCCCGATCGTTGCGAGCTTCGCCGCACGCATTCGCAAACGGGTCGAGATGCAGGCAGATGGTTCGTTGTCCATGACGTACGGGGTCACCGCGATCGATCGGTCGATCCAGTGGTCGCCTTGGGAGGTGACGCGCTTGCGCCCCGGCCTGTGCTTCTTTGGCACGGGACGCGAGACCGCACCGATCGTGGATCCGGTCGTGGCTCCGATCGAACCCATCGTCGATGGCACGGTGACCTGGGTGCCCTTCGAACCTGGCAACGATCGATTCCGAACGTTGCTCAGTGACGCGGCGGGCTGGTCAGGTTACGCCCACGACGGCTTGCTGCTGCTCAAGCAGTTCGAGCCGGTCGATGCCGCCGAGTTTCCTCCGGCGAACGGTTCGCTCAAGATCTGGTGGCAAAACAGCGACTTCATGGAGCTCGAACAGCTGGGTCCGTACCGAACGATCGAGGCGGGGGAGGAAATTCACTATCGGACGGCGTGGTCGCTCGCCGAGCTCGAATCCGACGTGGAGATCGCTCCACGCAGTGCCTCGTTACGTCGACGGCTCCCGAGGTAGGTCCAAGCTGCCGTAGGTAGAGAGGGGCCTTTCGGAAAGGCCCCGTCTACGACAGCCAAGCAACGACAGCCAAGCTGCGGCAGCACGCCCGAACGAGCGCTACTCGATGAGGGCGCGATGCAGGGCCAAGACGGCGCGTCCAACCGCTTCGTCGTCGATGACGAGCGAGATGTTGTTGCTACCCATCGCGTAGCTGTGCATCTGGATGTTGACGTTCGCGCTCGTGATCGCCTGCATGACGCGCTGGCCTACACCGGAACCTTTGCCGAACGATCGGCCGACGATCGCGAGGATGGTCTTGCCTTCGTGGACTGCGACTTCGCCGAGTTCGGCCAGGGCACGTCCGGCGGCTTTGAGAGCGAGAACATCGTGGCTCGTGAACGAAATGCTGACTTCGGAGGTCGTCACTACATCGACGACGACCCCGTGGTCGGCGAGGATCTTCGTCACCGCGGCCAGGAACCCGACCTGCTCGAACATGCGCGGTTCGCTGATCGTGAGCACGCCTTGGTTGTCTTTGTACGCGATGCTCGTGAACACATCCGATCGGTCAGGCGGGTTGGCCGAGATCACGGTGCCGCGGTGATCGGGTCGATTGGTGTTGAGGACGCGGACGGCGATGTCGTTCTCCATCGCGGGCACGAGGGTGGCCGGGTGCAGCACGCGACTGCCGAAATACGCGAGCTCGGCGGCTTCGTCGAACCGCATGTGCGGGATGCTCTTGGCCGACTTCACGATCCGCGGATCCGCCGTCATCACTCCATCGGTGTCGCTCCAGATCTGCACTTCGGCAGCCCCGAGCGCGGCACCCACGAGCGTCGCCGTGAGGTCGCTGCCGTTGCGGCCGAGCGTCGTGATGTCGCCGGTCTCCGACTTGCCCACGAACCCCGTCACGATCGGGACGACGCCGGGATGAACGAGCTGTTCGAACGCGGCCCGCATCTTTTCCTTGTAGGTCGGGATCGGGCGTGCCTTGTTGAAGCAGTTGTCGGTGATGAACCCGAGCTCCCAAGCATCGAAACTGCGTGCCGCGAGCCCACTGCGAGTAAAGAAGTCGGCGATGCAACGGGCGGACATCCGCTCGCCGAAGCTCGAGATGTAGTCGAGGCTTCGCGGACTCAGCTCGCGGACGAGACGAATCCCGCGCAACAGATCGCGGATCTCGGCAAACAACGGCTGCAAGAGCGCCGGGTCGCAACCGAGCGATTCTGCGACGTGATGCTGGCGATCGATGACCTCGTCGCCGGGAGATTCTCCTCGTGCGGCCGTCTTGGCGGCGTTGATGAGTCCATCGGTGATCCCTTTATGAGCCGACACCACGACGACGGGTTCATGCCCGAGGGTCGACCGCACAATGCCCATGACTTTCTCGATCTGGGCCCGGTCGGCGACCGAACTGCCGCCAAACTTCATGACGATCATGCGCGCATCTTGGCCCCTCTGCCGAGGATGGGAAAGCCTACAATTCAGCCCCCGTGGGGCGTGAAGTAAGAGGCCCCCGTGGGGCGTGAAGCAAGGGGCCCCCGTGGGGCGTGAAGCAAGGGGCCCCCGTGGGGCGTGAAGCAAGGGGCCCCCGTGGGGCGTGAAGTAAGGGGCCCCCGTGGGGCGTGAAGTAAGAGGCCCCCTGTGGGGCGTGCCGAAAACTCGACTCTGTGCGTATGTGCAGTGGACGAATTGCGCACGGTCTCGGGCCGCCCAAAGGTCGCGTCAGCCGACCGGTGGTACCGAAATGACCCGCAGGCCGGAGCCGCCCGGAAAGGCGAAACTCACGGCCTCGTCGTAGCCGAACACGGAGAGTCCGATGCGGCCGAATCCCTCGATCAGGTGCGGTCCTTCCTCGACTGGTTGCTGAGTGTATTGGTAACTGACGCCGCGCAGGATGCCGAGGTCATTCCATGCCTCGGTTTCGAGGATTGCCCCATCGAGGCTCACATCGCTCGTTCCCGCACGGATGATGGTCACGTGATTCTCTCGGTAGCCCGCGGGAATGACGAAAATATAGAGTTGTTGAAACTGCTCCGCGGCAGGAACGATGAGCAGGCTCGGATCGCCGAGTTGTTGCGAGTCGATGGCTTCGAAGCTCATCAGGAACTGCGCGATGGCAAAGGTCTTGTCGCTGTCTGAACTCCAAACGGTGAATGGATCTTCCGTCGTGAATGTCACGACCTGCCCGGCATCGATCTCGACCGGCGCTCCTCTCGGTCGTTCCGGGCAATAGATGAGCTCGGTGTCATCGAACGCTCCAACGATGCGGTATTCGGCCGGGTTGTCCCCATCCCCGTCGCCCCCTTGAATCGGTTCAGCGGGCGGTGCAACGACATAGGCGCTACCCCAAGCCGAATGGGGGGTGAGTTGTTGCTCGAGGTGGTCGGCGCAGCAATATCCACCTTGTGCACCGAGTGAAATCGTCGGGACCGCGGTTGCGACGTTGCCGGAAAATGCGGCGACCGGTTCGCCGGCTCGAACTCGAGTGCCGGAGAGATTGCCCGGACCGAGGTCGGCATTGGAGAGGATCGTGAGCACGCGACCGCGATCGAGGGTGACGGTGTCGTCGAGGCGACCGACGATGGTCGCGACGGGGTCGATCTCCACTTCGGTGTCATCGACGGTGGCGACGACCGAGATGAACGCCCCGGCGTTGACTGGCATGGGATCCTGCGGTCCCATCGACAGAAACACCGCGTCTCCCGTGATCGCGGTGTAGTCGGTCCCGAGCGCGTGGGTGGGAATGAGCAACGAGGCGTCATTCGAATAGACCTGCACCACGTTGTCGAGCGGGTTGAACTGATACGCCGTGATCGGGACCGAGCTCACGATCCGATACGCCCGACCCGCGGCTGTCGTGGCGTTGGGATCGATCGAGAGGGAAGGAAGGGGGATGGTTTGAGCTTCACCCGGCGGAACCGTGGCGGCGGCGACCGGTAGGGTCTCGTCGGGGGTGTAGATCTCGACTTGGGCGTCCGCGAGACCCGAGGGATTGGCGACGGCGACGGCAAACTGCTGATCCGCGGCCGGTGGCGAGAGCTCCGTACCGCGGCCATCGTTCGGGAGATCGACCGCCCAAAATTCGCAGCCGAGGTTGCTCTTTTGTTCGACCGCTTCCTCGCAGTCGATGGGAAAGCCGAACGCGATCTCGGAGCCGACGTCGAATCGGGTCATGTCCTCGCGATCGCTGCTTTCGTCCGAGTCGGCATTCGCATCGGGGGGTTGGCATTCGGCTCTGGGTCCAGGTGGGAGGCCTTGGCCAGGTCCACGGCCGCCCGACGTATCGTCGTCACCCGTTGCGAGGCCGGTAGCGAGCGGCGGCGGATCGCGTTGTTCCGCGGAGCATGCCCAAGCGGAGCATCCCCAAGCGAGGCTCGCGACCAAGCCAGCCCAACCATGCCCACGCCGACGCATGATGAGGGTCATAACTGTGCGAGGGACGGGCAGCAAGCCGGCATTTCCCGGGCGAACGTCGATGGTTGGCAATGGGTTCGAGCGCCTTGCGGCTATCGCGCGGACGAAGATCGCGGGGATCGTTTGAGGGTGAGCAAGCGGACGCACCGCGGCGTATGCTTGCCGCCCATGCTCGGACGCCAAGCCGTGATCGATGCCGCGACTTCGTACCTGCGCAGTCATCCCGAGGAGCTCGGTCGTGTGCTGCGAAACGCGCTGGGGTTGCGCTTTGGGGTTCCCATCGTGGGCCTCCGTTGGCTCGCGACGAGTGGAAGCGAAGGGGCAGGCAAGGGGCCCAAGGACGTGGAAATCGAAGCCGATCCTCCGGGGATCAAGGTGGCCGCGACCATCGACATGATGGGAGTGGCCGTACGCGCGACGAGCAGCATTTTCATCGAGCGGATTCGTGCCAGCGCCGACGAGCTCAAGCTCGAGATTCGCCTCGAACGCACCCATCTTCGCGTGCTCGACGAACGTGCAGAGTCACCCGTGGCCGCGCTCATCCGGTCGGGGGCGCTCGACCTGACGAAGAGCGGGAACTTGGCGGCCAACATGCCGAAGCTCAACGGTCTGCTGGGCGAATCGACCGGCAACCGCTTGGTCATCGATCTGATGAAGCATCCCAAGATCGGGAGCAATGCGGTCGTGCGTCGTGCCCTCGGATTGGTGTCGTCGTTCATCTCCGTGCATGGCATCGAGTCCGATGACCGCCACGTCGACGTCGTGCTTCGGGCGTTTCCTCGCGGCGTGGGGACGGCGGCACGGGCCGTTCGTGATCACCTGCTCGTCGATGGAGCTCCGTGGATCCGCGGGATGCTGCCCGGTCGACGCGAGCCCGCCCGGCCGGGGTACTAGTCGAATCTCTCGGTGACGAGCGAGGCATGGTGGCACCCGAGATTGCCCTCGTCGACCCGTCGGCGTTCGACGTCGACGGGCCGGGCACGTCCGAAGCGAGCATCTTCGGACTCCCGTACTCCGCAGCGGCATCGTCGATCGTGCTGCTCCCGATCGCATGGGAGGCCACGACCAGCTATGGCCGAGGCACGGCGGGCGGTCCCGAGGCCATTCGCAGCGCAAGTCCGCAGCTCGATCTCTTCGATCCCGAGTTGGCCGAGCTCGGACTGGCGGAACCATGGCGGTACGGCATTCACATGCTGCCGCGGGATCCTACGATCGAAGCCTGGAACGCCGAGGCGGGGCCCAAAGCCGAGCGTGTGATCGCATCGCTCAGCGCAGGTGCTCAGGGCGTTGCCGAGGGAGATATGGCCGTCGTCAATGCGCTTGGACGCCGCCTCGACGATCGTGCGCGTTCACTGGCCAAACGATGGGCCGAGGCGGGCAAGCTGGTGGGCGTCGTCGGAGGCGATCATTCGGTCGCGCTCGGACCGATCCTCGCGGCACTCGAGCGCCATCCGGACCTGGGCATCCTGCACCTCGATGCCCACGCGGATCTCAGGGTCGCCTATGAAGGCTTCGAACGCTCGCATGCGTCCGTCATGTTCAACGTGCTGCAGCAGTTGCCCGCGACCGCCAGACTCGTCCAAGTCGGGATTCGCGATCTCAGTGCTGCCGAGTTCGAGCTCGCGTCGGCCGATCCCCGAGTGCGAACGTTCTATGGTCACACGCTTCGCCAGCGACTCGATCGAGGGTGTCCGTGGAGCGAGATGCTCGACGAGATCATCGCGTCGCTACCGGCTCGCGTGTACGTGTCGCTCGACATCGACGTGCTCGATCCGCCGTATTGCCCTTCGACCGGAACCCCGGTCCCCGGGGGGCTGACGTTTGGACAGTTGAACTCGCTGCTCGCTCGATTGGCGACGAGCGGTCGCACCATCGTCGGGTTCGATCTGGTCGAGGTCGCTCGAAGCTCGAGTGTGGGCCCCATGAGCGAATGGGATGGCAATGTCGGGGCACGAGTTCTCTATCGCCTCTGTGGAGCCTCCCTGCTCTCTTGGCTCTCCCGGGATGGGGCGTAATACACGCCGCCGTTGGCCAGCCCACGTTCGTGCCACCCCAACGCGAGTTGCCTTGAAGAGCCGCATCGTGTTTGACAAGCGCGGCGCCCTCGGCTAACTCTCCGCCTCCACTTCGGGGCGTAGCGCAGTCTGGTAGCGCGTTCGGTTCGGGACCGAAAGGTCGGAGGTTCGAATCCTCTCGCCCCGACCAATCTATCTATTTATACGCCCCATTCGGGGCTGAGAAGATCGTGCGTCTGGGCAACCGGTTGGCGCGTCCGGGGACCCGGTTGGCGCGTCCGGGGAGCCGGTTGGCGCGTCGGGGCTCGAGAGGGCCGGTCAGCGGCTAATAAACGATTGCGAGGCGCGTGCGGCCCACACTGAATTCGTCGTCCTCACCGAGTTCGACGGGTCGACCGACGGGGGTGTCGTTGACTCGAACCACGCCTTCGTCCGTCAGCGGTCGCAGGTGCGGCCGATTGGGGATGCCGCTCCATTCGAGCACCGCGTGTGCATTGGGGACCGCGTCATCGCGCAGTTTGATCTCGCATCTCGGGCCGCTGCCGATCCGATAGCTGCCGGGCAAGAACAGACGGTCGTCCATCAGATCGTCGGGATGGAGGACACGAAGCGTCGCGGCCATCGGAATGCCCATGTCCCGGTGAAGCACGAGCCCAAGGATGTTGGCGAAGGCCCCCGCGTCGGGGGGACGCTGCGATGGGTCCTTGCTGAGGGCGCGAGAGATCCCCTGCACCAGTGCGTCAGGCAGCTTTTCGCAGCTCGGCATCACATTGATCTCGGGCGGGTAGTTGCGCAGGTGCGCGGCGAGCCAGCGCTGCGGCTCGGCGCGGAGTTCTTCGCGGAGCTCGACCAGCGCCCGATTGGGAAACAGCGGGGACCGTGCGGAGAGCAACTCGTAGAGGATCGTGGCGAGGGCATAGACATCACTCGCCGGTGAAAGCACGCGGGTTCGCAGCTGTTCGGGCTGGCAGTAGTGCGGCGTGCCCACGACCATGTGCGTCTCGCTCGCGTCGACTCCGATGACCGGGCTGCCGTCCCACGACCGAGCGAGGCCGAAGTCGAGGACCTTGATCTGCCCGCTATCCTCGATGAATAGGTTTTCTGGTTTGATGTCGCGATGAACGATTCCAGCGGAATGCGCCTCGGCGAGACCTAGGCATGCCTGGTGCACGATGGTCACGGCTTGCGCCGGTTGCAGGGGCTCCTCGAACCCGTGCCACTCCTCGAGCGTGCAGCCCTGCAGCAGGTCCATGAGCAGGTAGATGTGACCGTCCGGCCGGAGGCCGCAGTCGAACGTGCGAACGACGTGCGGGTTCGTGAGCGAACGAAGGATCGTGATCTCCCGAAGTGCGCGTTGGGCTTGTTCGCCAGCGGTCACCGGTTGCCGCGTCAGCTTGAGCGCGAGGCGCTGCTCGTAGCCCGGCACTGCGACCTCGTAGACGCGCGCAAAAGAACCTACGCCAAGCACCCGAAGGATTCGGATTCCCCCCGCGTAAATATCCCCAGGCTGGAGATCGAGCGGCATCAGCAACGACTCGTCAACCCTATCAGGTTGTAGAAACCACGGCTTCCCCTATAGTTGGCGACGCTTTGCGAATCGGCGTTCCCAAGGAGTTGAAGTCTCACGAGTACCGCGTTGCGTTGACCCCGTCGGGGGCGGCTCAGCTGGTCACACGTGGCCATACTGTCCTCGTTCAGCGCGGCGCTGGGGAAGGTTCGGGGTTTCGCGATGCGGACTATGCTGCGGTGGGGGCGATCCTCGCCGAGGATCCGGCGGCGGTCTGGGCGGCGGATCTCGTCGTCAAAGTCAAAGAGCCAATCGCTGCGGAGTTCGTCCATCTTCGACCGGGTCTCACCCTATTCACGTTTTTACATCTCGCTGCGTTTGCGCCTCTGACGGGTGTCCTGCTCGAGCGCGAGGTCGATGGACTCGCGTACGAGACGATCACCGATGCGACGGGAAGTCTTCCGCTGTTGCGACCGATGAGCGAGATCGCCGGTAGGCTCGCGCCTCAGGTCGGTGCGCAGTGTCTCGAGCGCTCGCGGGCGGGAAAAGGTCTGCTCCTGGGAGGGGTACCCGGCACTCGTCGTGGTCGGGTGGCGGTCATCGGTGGCGGTGTGGTCGGAACCGCGGCGGCTCGCATCGCAGTCGGCCTTGGCGCAAAGGTCACGGTGCTCGATGTCAGTGCACGGCGGATGCACCAGCTCGAGGAGATCTTCGGCAGCGCGATCGAGACGCTCGACGCGAATGCGGAGAACGTCCGCACGACCGTGGCCGAGGCCGATCTCGTGATCGGTGCGGTGCTCGTACCGGGTGGGATTGCGCCCAAGGTCCTCCGCCGCGAGCATGTGAAGTCGATGACGCCCGGCTCCGTGATCGTCGACGTGGCCGTCGATCAAGGCGGCTGCGCCGAGACGACACGGGCCACGACTCACGACGCACCGACCTTCGTCGAGCACGACGTGGTGCACTACTGCGTGGCGAACATGCCGGGTGCAGTCCCCCAAACTTCGACCGCCGCACTGACGAATGTGACCCTGCCGATCGTGCTGCGGGTCGCCGAACTCGGACTGCGGGGGGCGGCTCGGTTGGACCCGCATCTTGCCGCGGGGATCAACACGTTCGGTGGCGCGTGTGTGTGCGAGCCCGTTGCAAGGGCTCACGGTCATGCTTACTCGCCGTTGGCCGACGTACTCGCTCGTTGACTGACCACAGAGCACACGCCTTGCCGCGGCTTCCTTGGCGCGGAGGGCTGATGCCCTCAAGCTCGGCGGGGGCTGACGACCTCACGATGGAAGAGGGGTCTCAAATTCGGGGCCGTGGGTCGCGGCTGCAACGCAAACCGCGAGTTGGCGTGCCCCGGTAGTGTGTCCATCGTGAGGGGTTCGCGACCAAACCGGCGAACTCGGCCCATGTCGACCCTGCGTGGGGTTGTGACGATGACCGAACTAGGGGTTGTGACGAGATCGACCATGGCCGGATCCAATCTCCAAAAGGACTCCTTCATGGGAGCGCTCAAGCTCGTGGCCGTGGCTCCTCCCGCAGCGGTGAACGAGGAACCTGATGACGGGGTGACTGTGCGACTTCTCCGATACGTGCTCGAAGCGAGCGGCCCCGAAGAGGTCGCGAGCCGGGCCGCGATCGCCCTCGGGTTGCTGCCCGATGTCGCGCAGGCGGAGCTCACCGACAAAGACAGTCCGAATCGAGGCGACCTCGAGGCCGAACTCGGCGTTGGACCGATCCCGCAGGTACTGCGGGTTCATCTCGCGGATCCGACGAATCTGCAAAGTCGGACCCGGGTTTCCGCACTGGTGAACCTCGTGGGCACGCTCCACGCGCGAGAGGTGGAGATCCGGCGTCTCACCGATCAGGCCCACACCGACCCCTTGACGGGCTTGTGCAATCGACGGGGCTTCGAGCCGTTCGTCGATCAGGCGCTCGGCCGCGCCTCACGGAGCGGGGAGGACTTCGCCCTGATGCTCTGCGACATCGACTTCTTCAAGGTGATCAACGACAAGTGCGGGCACAAACGTGGAGACATGGCCCTGCGCGCGGTGACGGAGGCGATGCGCCAGGTCATTCGACCCACGGATCTTGCCGCACGTCTGGGCGGAGATGAGATGGCCGTCCTGCTGTCGGCTTCGAATGCCACGGGGGCGGCGAAAGTGGCCGCGCGTTTGCGTCGAGCCGTGGCCGAGCTGAACCCCCTGCGGACTCATAGCCTGACCTTGAGCATCGGCATTGCCGATGGGCACGTTTTGCCATCGGGGCCGCTTGCGGTCTGGCAGGCACGAGATTCATTGTTCCGCGCCGCGGACGAAGCTCTCTACATCGCCAAGCAACGAGGACGTGACCAATACGTGTGTCATGACTCCTGTTTCGCGGTCGATGAGATCAACGATGCGGACGTCACCTGCCCGCTCGACCTCGCGCTCTGACGGGCCTCCGGAGCCCGTCGACGCTTCTCCTGCGACGAAGCGGCTCGTCATCGGTACACTTCATCCCCTCGTGCTCATCCATCTGCTCCGCCACGGCATCTCCATGGATCGCGCGGATCCCGCGTGCCCCCCCGATCCCGAACGGGCACTGACGGACAAGGGACGACAACGCACCAAAGACGTGGCTCGTGGTTGGGCGCGCCTCGAACCCATGATCGATGGTTTGCTGGTGAGTCCCTATCGTCGGGCCGTCCAGACGGCCGAAGTGGTCGCCGGTGTTTTTGCCTGGGACTCGGTCGAGCGTCGGTTGTGCGACGCCCTCATTCCCATGGGCGAACCGTCGGCCGTGGTCGGGGAGATCGCACGAGCTCAGCTCAGCGCGCCGCTGCTCGTAGGTCACGCCCCCAATCTCGATCTCGTCATCGCGTTTCTCGTCGGGGCCCGCCTGCCGGTCACGGCACTGAAAAAAGCCGGGCTCGCGACCCTGGAGGTGAACGAGCTTGCCCAGGGCGGTGGTCGCCTCGCCGCCCTCTACACGCCGTCGACCTTGCGCGAGCTTGCCGAACGCTGAGGGAGACGGTTCGTCGGGTCTCCGAACCTGTTGGAAAGATGCGCTGCGCCACACCCGATGCGGGTCGAGTGCGGCGTCGGGTACCGTATGGCTGCGATGACCTTCGATCGCGGTGCTGATAGGCTTGAACCGTGATTGGCCACTTGCTCGATGGTCGATACGCGATCACGAAGCTTCTGGGTCGCGGGGGCATGGGGGTCGTCTATTTGGCAACGGACCGCGACGCCGGTACCGACGTCGTCATCAAGATGATCTCACCCGCGCTGCGATACGACGACGAAACGGTCGCGCGATTCCACCGCGAAGCCCGTCGACTCCGAGGTCTCGACCATCCCAACATCGTTCGCTTTTTGGATTCCGGGCACGAGGGCGATCTCAGCTACCTGGTCATGGAATACATCGATGGGGAACTGCTCACGAACGTTCTGCGTCGTCAGGGGCGGCTGAGTTATGTCGAGTTCGTTCCGATCGCGGCGCAGATCCTGAAGGGGGTGGGGCATGCCCATTCGCGAGATGTGCTGCTGCGCGACATCAAGCCGTCGAACATCATGTTGTGCGAACGAAAAGGGCGCACCAGCTTCGTCAAGCTGCTCGACTTCGGACTGGCCAAAATCCAACAAGGAGAGCTGCCGATCACGACGGCTCACGTGCTTGGACCCGCTGGCTACATCGCACCCGAAGTCCTTCGCGGCGCGACGCTCGATCTGCGCGTCGACGTCTATGCCCTTGGCGCGTTGTTCTATTTGTTGCTGTCCGGGCGTCCTCCGTTCGAGGCGGTGGATCAAGCTGCGGTATTCACCCAAACCCTCCACGAGGTACCGCCCCCCCTCATCGGCCTATCCGTAGATCGGGCGGCACCCGCTGGTTTGCTCGAGCTCGTTCACCTCTGCCTCGAAAAAGATCCCGATCGCCGTCCGACGGATGCAAACCAGGTGATCGAAGAACTGATCGACGTGGTTCCCGCGATGCTCTTTCGCCTCCCGCGGATCGGCGAATCAGGACGAGGGCATGTCGATACCCAATCCTACTCCGTGATTGGGGGCGACCATGATGGCTCGCCCCTGACCAACAGCACCGAGTTCCGGTCGCTCGGGCAAAACGCACCGGTGACCGAACCGTTCGAGTCCGAACCGCATGCGATCGAGGATCGTGATCACGCGCGAGCGGGTGTCGGGGTCCGTGAGAACACCGATCGCGTGCAGACCGAGTTTGCGCCGTCGTCACGAGACGACGGCCGGCCGTCATCGTCTGGCTCGGTCCGATCGCACGCGCGGTCGGGGCTCGGAGCGCGGCTTGGTGCGGCGTTGCTCGGTGGGAGCTTGGGGATCGCCTTGGCCAGCGTCGTTCTCGTCGCGGTGCTCGGTGGTGATGGTCGATCGCTCGAGGAACCCGTGGCGATCGCGAAGGCCACGATGCAGCCGACGCACGCGGTGACCGTCGTGTCCCCGCCCCCGGTCGAAACAGCGGTTCCATCGGTTCCGCCGTCGGTGGTCGCGGCTTCGCAAACCTTGCCCCCACCTCCATCCGTGCTCGACCCACGGGGGATCGTCGCGGCGCGGTTTCGCGAGGCCGAGAAGGCCGCCGCGACCGGCGACTATGTAGCGGCCATCGATGCCTACGTCGATGTCCTCGAGATCGATCCTGGCCACGAACTCGCCAAGTCGGGCCTCGAGCGGATCCGAGCCACGATCACACCGCGAGGCGCCCGTCCGCGCCCCAAGTCGATGAAGGTGGGGCCGTCGTCCAACCCACCTGAGAGTGCCGACGCCGATCCACGGGCGGCAAGCGATCGCTCCGAAGGATCAGGCTCGAAACGCGAGTTGATGCTGAGCCCAGGAACGCTCCCACAGAACCGATCGCCGACCCGAACGGGTGCTTTGCTTCCGCTCGAGTGAGCCAAGGCACATCACGGCGGCGCAGGTTTGACCATCAAACACGAACCGTCTCGGGCGGATCCCCGTCGCTCGTGAATGAGTCCGTCGGACCCCACGACGAACTTCCCGGAGCAACCATCCGACTGCTTGGGGTCGGCGGGGAGCGGGGCGACGGGCGTCGTCTCACGAGGCGGCGGAGGACGAACGGAGTCCGAGGGCTCGTGCCGGCTGCGAGTGGGTCGCTGTTTGAGATCGACGCGTACCGAAGTCGTTCCCTCGTCGACGCGAAAGTCGACGCGGCCATCGAAGTAGCCTGAGGCCGTGGCTTCGAGAATGTGCATCCCTTCGACCGGGAGCTCGATCTGCGTAGGGTTGTCGGGCAATGCTTGTCCGTCGAGGTGGATGCGTGCGCCGAGCGGATTGGCTTCCAGCTGAACACGAACGGTGGTGACACTCGCGACCGCGGCCGAGATCGTTGGGGCTCGTACCGTCAGCGCGGGTTTTTCGTAGGTGAACTTGGGCTTGGGCGACACACCGATCGCGGCGATCGGCTGGGGTGGAGGGGGAGAATCGAACCAAAGGAAGGGGACGAGACACATCGCGCCGATGCCGATCGCGCTGCCGATCCCGAGAGCCCATCGCCGGTCTCGACGCGGAAGCGTGCGGGATCGCGAGTGACCACCCGGCATTTGCGTCGAGACGGGACCGAGCGCCCACGCGGACTCGCGCCAATCGATCGGGCCACTGTTGGCCGCTGGAGCGGAATCCTGTTGGACGAGCTGGCGCACCAGCTCATTGGTCGCCTCATCGCGGGACTTGTAGCGTTCGTAGACCGAAGGTCCGAGGCGAATCTTTGCGGGCGGCAGTTCTGCGATCGCTTCATCCAACGCGGTCGCGATCGCTTCGCAAGTTTCGTAGCGATCGGTGGGGTCGAAGGCGAGACACTTCTTGGCGATCGCCACCAACGTGGGGGTGCATCCCGCCACCGTGGCATCCAGCTCCGGAATGTTGGCATTGACCGTGTGATGCAGAATCGCGGCCTCGGTCAACCCTGACCACATGTCGCGGCCGGTGATCGCCTCGTGAAGCATCACGCCGATCGCGTAGATGTCGGCGCGGCGATCGAGCCCATCCCCGAGCATTTGTTCGGGCGCCATGTACCGGATCTTGCCCTTCAGCATCCCCGTTTGGGTTCCGCCGTCGAGGCCCTGAACCTTGGAGATGCCAAAGTCGAGTAGGCGGACTTCGCCTTCGAACGTGACGTATACGTTGTGGGGACTGACGTCGCGGTGGACGAAACCGAGGGGGGTACCGTCGTAGTCGCGAACCTCGTGGCAGTAGTGCAATCCCAGGCACATCTGCCGGATCACGTCCACGTGGTGGCGAAGCGGCAGCCTCGGGTGGGAGGCATCCTCGTCGTGGCTGAGCTCGCGCAAGCTGGCGCCGCGCAGATACTCCATGACGAGCACCGGCTGATCGCCGGAGTCGAGCACCTCGTAGACTTCTACGACGTTGGGGTGCTTGAGCCGCGCCGCAACCCGGGCTTCGTGCTCGAACATTGCCAAGATCGAAGGATCGTCGGCCAGGTGGCTGAGCAACACCTTGAGGACGACGAGCTTTTGGAAGCCAGCTCCCCGTTCCGCCACGGCGAGAAACACCCTTGCGGTGCCGCCTGCGCCCAAGCTGGTGACGACTCGGTACCGTGGTGGCTCTCGTTCCGGCAAGCGCAGTCTGGAGGTAAAAACCATGGACTCGAGACGATGCGAACAGTATCGGACGACACCCGCGATCCTGAACACGGTGGCCCGAACTCGGTCAAACCGGCTTTTTGGCGCTCCTCGGCCGAGTCAGCCTTGCGCTCAAGTCGTGTGACTCTCCGTCGATGGAATGCATCGCACGTTATGGAAACCGCTGAGCTCGGCACGGAGAGAAAGTGCGTTGGGTGTGGCGATGAACCTCCACAAACGGAGACGCCCTACACGCTCATCAGCGCACAACACGGCTGGAGGCTGACATTCGTAGCCGAGGGGGGGCAGCGGATTCCGACCTGGCGGTGCCCGTCCTGCTGGAGAGCGTTCAAGAGCCGCCGCTAGAACGCGATCGTTCGCAGCGGATCCGCGATCGTGAAGGGGCACGCGGTTTTCGCCCGTACCTCGTCGATGTCCACGCCGGGTGCGATCTCGAGGAGGTGGAGCCCGCCGCGGTCGATGCGGAAATATCCGAGATCCGTCGCGACCTCGTGAACGACGCCCTTACCCGTCAACGGTAACGTGCATTGTTCGAGGATCTTCGGTTGCCCATCTTGGGTCACGTGTTCCATCGTCACGATCACGCGGCGAGCCCCCGCGACGAGGTCCATCGCGCCCCCCATGCCCTTGACCTTTTTGCCAGGGATCATCCAGTTGGCGAGATCTCCTCGGCAGCTGACTTGCATCGCTCCGAGGACGCAAAGGTCGATGTGCCCGCCTCGGATGATGGCGAAGCTGTCGTGGCTGCCAAAAAACGACGCTCCCGGGTTGGCGGTCACGGTTTGTTTGCCGGCATTGATGAGATCCGGATCGACCTCGTCCTCGGTCGGGAACGATCCCATACCGAGGAGCCCATTCTCGCTGTGGAGAATGACCTCCGTGCCACGTGGGATGTAGTTGGCGATCAACGTTGGCATGCCGATACCGAGGTTGACGTAGTCGCCGTCGTGGAGCTCTTGCGCCACGCGCTGGCAGATCTGTTCGCGGGTCAAAGTCATACGCTGCTCTCCAACGTGGTGCGAAATTCGATCGGCTTCTCGTACCCACTGCATTGGATGATGCGGTTGACGAAAATGCCGGGCGTATGGATGAAGTTGGGATCGAGGGTGCCGACCGGCACGAGTTCCTCGACTTCGGCGATCGTCAATCGTCCGGCGGTCGCCATGGCTTGATTGAAGTTGTTCGCGGTCTTGCGATAGACGAGATTGCCGTGGGTATCGCCGCGCCACGCCTTGACCAGCGAGACATCCGCGCGGATCGGCATCTCGAGGATGTACATTCGGCCATCGATCTCGCGCACTTCCTTCCCTTCGGCGACCAAGGTCCCGTAGCCCGAAGGGGTGTAGAACGCCCCAATCCCGGCACCCCCTGCACGAATGCGCTCGGCGAGCGTGCCTTGGGGGATGAGCTCGACGTCGAGTCGTCCGGAGAGCATGAGCTCCGCGAACAGTTTGTTCTCCCCGACGTAGGACGCGGTGACTTTGCGGATCTGGCCGGCCGCCAAGAGGACGCCCAACCCGCGCCCATCGATCCCGCAGTTGTTCGAGACGACGTGAATGTTGCGGACCCCTTTGCGGGCGACGGCACCGAGCAGATCCTCGGCGTTGCCGCAGAGCCCGAAGCCCCCCGACATCATCACGATCCCGTCCGGGATGTCCGCAATGGCGGCGTCGGCCGACGGATAGGTTTTGTCCATGACCTCGAGTGTGTCTCGACCGTCGAGGGGGTGACAAGCCGTGGGTCGCCGCGCGAGTGCTCTAGTACCTCGAACTCGCCATCCCGGCCGCGGCCGCTTGCCGCAAGGCTGCGATCGCGCCTCGATAGTTTCCGGGAAAGCGCGGGTTCTTGAACACTGCGCTGCCCGCCACGTAGACGTCCGCACCATCGGCGGCCACCACATCCGCGTTTTGCTCGGAGATCCCACCATCGATCTCGATGTGAGTCGACAGCCCACGAGCACGGATCGCCTCACGCAAGGCGCGAACCTTCGGCCGGACGGCAGGGATGAACGATTGCCCGCCAAAACCCGGGTTGACGCTCATCACCAAGACGAGGTCGCACAGCTCGAGAACATGCAGCAACGATTCGATCGGGGTGTGCGGGTTGAGGCTGACGCCGGCCAAGACACGGCCGCCCGCGTGATGAGGAAGTGCGCGGATCTGCTGCAGGTTGCGGTGCAGGTGCGGGCAGGCTTCCGCGTGAACCGTGATGCAGTCCGCACCGGCATTCGCGAACTCGCCGACCAAACGTTCCGGTTCGACGACCATCAAATGACAATCGAGCGGCTTGTGGGTCAGCGGTCGCAACGCTGCGACGCCGAGGGGTCCGAGGGTCAGTTCCGGGACGAAACGTCCGTCCATGACGTCGATGTGGATCCAGTCCGCGCCGGCGTTGTCGAGGGCTCGAACCTCATCACCGAGGCGGGCGAAGTCGGCGCTCAGAATGGAGGGAGCCACGATCGGCGGACGCTCGTTCATGCATCTCATGCTACACGCCGCTTGGAGCGACTCGCATCGACAACCTCATCGGCGCTGCAGGATCGCCACGTAGAACCCCTCGGTGCCGTCGTCCTCGGGCGTGAAGGTTCGCTCGTCGCGGATCACGAACTCGTCCGACCGAGCGTTCCGGACCACGAGCGGTCCCTCCTCGGGTTCGGTCGAACAGGCCGCGTAGGCCAGCACTCCGCCCATTCGCAGACGATCGAGGTTGCGTCGGAGCAGCGGACCCTGCACATTCGCCTGTTTCGCAATATCGTCGAAGGCACGATTCCAACGGATTTCGGGGTGCCGGGCGAGGTTGCCGAGCCCCGTGCAGGGGACGTCGAGCAAGATCCGATCGAACGGCTCTTGGTCGAGAGTCGGGTCGGCCTGCGACAGATCCGATGGACCCACCGAGAGTTCGAGATCCTCGCACTGCAACGCTCCGCGTCGGATCAGGAGATCGAAACTCGCGAGCTTGCGTGGGTCCGCGTCCGCGACGACGATCTCTCCGCGTCGATGCATGAGCTCCGCGAGCTGCAACGTTTTGACTCCCATCCCCGCGCATGCATCGAGGACACGCTCGCCGGGTCGTGGCGCAAGCATACGCGCGGCCTGTTGCGCGCCGAGTCCCTGGACCGAGATGAGGCCGGCATCGTGGAGTGGCCCATAGAAGATGTCGCCGCCACCGCGGATGCGCAGCGCCTGCGGCTGGTCGGGAACCGTTTCGAGGGTGGCATGCGGGTGATCGAGCTCGAGTCGCCCACGGATCGTCTCCGCGGTGGAGCGGCTGAGATCGATGCGCAGGTCGACCGGGGGCGGGGCGGCGAGCAGGCTTGCGCGTAGACGGGCTCGCGATTCGCCAAGCTGCTTGAGCCACCGCCCGCCCATCCATCGCGGGATCGACCAGCGTCGTTCGAGGGCATCGAGGGGTGGGGCCGCTTCGAGTGCGGCATCGAATTCCGCGCCAACCCGATCGATCGCACCCAGGATCGCCTGTGTCACAGCTCCGAGATGGTCGGCTCGATCGATCTGGCGAATGGCTTTGCGAGCCTCGGCGATCGCGATCCCACCCGGTCGGTCGAGCTCTCGGAGTTCGAAGGCCGCGATTCGCAACACGTCGCGGACCTCCCCCCGGATTCCCGCGGGCTTGTGCGCGTGCGCATCGATATGGGCATCCAAGCGATTGCGATGACGCAGCACCCCATACACCAAGGTCGTGACGAGCCCTCGGTCCCGTATGTCGAGATCCGGGTATCGCTCCAAATGATGGGAGAGCCATCGATTGCTGAATCCGGTACCTTTCCCGAGCTCTCGCAGAACTCGCATGGCAAGAGCTCGGGCCGAGGGGGAGCGGGATCGGGCGGGTGCACTCATCGGGCTGTCTCTACCTAACCCCGTGTTCCAGGGCGAGCGAACCCGGGGGCTGAATCATCGTCACGTCCCACGGTGGCCGAGTCATCGTGACGCTCCAAGGGGGCTGAGTCGTCGTTCCGTCCCACGGAGGGTGAATCGTCGTTACGCCCCACGGTGGCTGAATTTGCCGCCGCCCGGCCTACGGGGTTACGCTCGCTCACGAAGAATGTCTAGCGTTGAGAGCGCCGTCGAGCGACCGTCGCGTAGGGCGGAGCTCACCGACGACGAGCGCGTGCTCGAGCAATGCATCGATGCTCTTCATGGTCACACTCGCGAGATCCTGACCGCCGTCGCATTGAACGCGCTCGTCGTCGGCATCTTCGTGTGGCCTGCGGCATCGTCTGCGCTCATCGTCGGTTGGTGGTCGGCGATAGGGCTGCTCGTGATGGCTCGTATCGCGATGGCGAGGATCCGCACCCTTCGACCGGAGGCTTTGTCGACGCATGCATGGGCGCGCGCCATGACGTCGGCGTCGCTCGTATCGGGGGTGCTCTGGGGCTTCGGGACGGCGCTCTTGTTTGCCCCCGACGATTTCCCGCGCCAGGTGTTGCTCGGGTTCGCGATCGGTGGAATGGCGGCGGGAGCTTCGAGCAGCACGGCAAGCCTGCTTCCTGCCTTCAAAGCCTATTTGATTCCATCGATCGTCCCGCTCTGCCTCCGGTTTTTGGCGGTCGGGGACCGGTTGCACATCGTCATGGGTTTGATGGTGGCGTTGTTCGGTGTGCTCGCGTGGCGGATCGGCCGAGCGACGCATCAGAACTTGGTCGCCGGATTTCGTCTGCGGGTTTCGAACGAAGTGCTCATCCATGATCTCCGCGAGGCTCAAGCCGCGCTCACCGAAGCCAACGCGAATCTGGAACATCGCGTGCTCGAACGGACGCAGCAACTCGAACGGGAGACGGAAGCACGGGCGGAGGCGGAGCACCAGCTTCATCATGCGCAAAAGCTCGAGGCCGTCGGCCGACTGAGCGGCGGAGTTGCGCACGATCTCAACAATCTGATGGCCGTCGTCGTGGCGGGACTCGAGCTCGTCGAGACGGCAGAATCGGCCAAGCAACGCCAAGCATTCGTCGAACGCAGCGCATTGGCGGCGATGCGAGTGGGCCAGCTGACCCAACGGTTGCTGGCGTTTTCTCGCCGGCAAGCGCTACGTCCCGAGTTCGTCGATCCGACGATCGTGCTCCGCGAACTGGTCGACACGACGTTGACCACCCATGTCGCCGGTTTGCAGCTTCGGCTGGACCTCCTGGAACCCGCATGGCTCATCCATGTCGATCGGGTTCAGCTCGAACTCGCGTTGTGGAACATCGTCGTCAATGCCCACGAAGCGATGAACGAGGGTGGTGCGTTGGTGCTGGCGACCCGGCATCTCGAGCGCGCAAGGCCCCGGGTCGACCTCTCCGTCGGGGACTATCTCGAGATCCGTGTCTCCGACCAAGGTGCTGGGATGGCGCCGGATGTGCTCGAACGAGCTTTCGACCCGTTCTTCACGACCAAGGGCGAACGCGCGTCGGGGCTTGGCCTGAGTATGGTCTACGGCTTCGTGCGGCAATCGGGGGGCGAGATCCAATTGGCATCGACTCCGGGATTCGGTACCGAAGTGAAGTTGTTTCTGCCGCGTGCCCAGGCCGAAGCCGCGGTCGCGCTTCGTCGTTCGACGTTCTCGCGAGGTCGCGGCGAACTCGTCTTGCTCGTCGAAGACGAGCCCGAGCTGCGACGGCTTGCGACGGCGTCCTTGCGCAGCCTCGGCTACGAGGTCGTCGATGCGCCGTCGGCCGAACAGGCGCTCGCGATCTTGCAGACCCGCGAGGACGTCGATGCGATCATGACCGACATCGTTCTCGGGGGCGACATGGATGGGGTGGCGCTGGCTCGGATCGTCGCGGAGCGTTGGCCTCGGATCCCGACGTTGCTCGTCTCGGGATACGTGAATCCAACTCCGCTTGGGCTCGACCGCCCGGTGCTGCTCAAGCCCTACCGCAAGGCCGAACTCGCCGCGGCTCTCGCTGCGATGTTTCCTTGAGGCTCGTGGGGGACGTGCGCCCCATGGGGTTATGGCGTCTGGGGCTCATTGTCGCGTCCGCCCTCGATCGCATGGAGGCTCTTGCGGACCTCGTGTTCGACCTCGCGATGGGCGCGTGCCGCTAGTTCCGAGGCCTGAGGAATATCCGCGGCGTCGAGGGGGCGACGCCACGTCTTGAGGATCCGCCCTCGAAAATCGATCATCGTCACGATCTCGGCCGTACGCGTACAAAGCTCGGTCTGGACGGTGAGGGTCCCGCTCGGAAGTCGAACGCATGACGTTCGACCGGCTCGTGAACTAGGCATGATCGACTCCCATTTCCGCTGGTTCGATTGCGGAAAGATGTGTTCGTTGCATCGCGTCCAAATCAAGGACAAGTGTACGAGCCTCTCAACACGCGTGCTCTGCCACTGGGCCGGCCTCGCCGCGAAGGGGATCAGTTCTCGGACAGCGTCCCGGTTCTGGCCGCGTCCGTCGGTCGACCGACCTTTCTAATCACGCACCCAAACGTGACACTACGCGCGTGCGAGCCCGCCCTTGTCCTCGCTTGGAGCACCTGTTGCGGTTCCGGTTGTGGCTGCGGTTGTCATGGCTGCCGCTGTCGCTCGGGTTCGCTTGCGGCGATGCGAACCGGGGCAACCACGGTGGCTCGACCATCGGTACTGCGCACCCCGACGAGCCCGACGAAACCGATGAGCCGGTCGACGAGGCCATCTCGGACCGCCCGCTCGAGCTCCGCGTGCTGCTGTTCACCCGCACGGCCGGGTCCAGGCACGAATCGATCGCGGATGCCCAACGCTTCTTCCGCGAGCTCGATGCGGGAGCGGGCCTGACCGTGGTGGCGACCGAAGACCCAGCGACGTTCACCGACCCAGGGCTTTCCACCTTCGACGTCGTGGCGTTCGTCAACACGACCGGAGATGTGCTCGACGACGCCCAACAAGGTGCGCTCGAGCGCTTCATCGCCGGTGGGCGCGGCTTCGTCGGGGTTCATGCCGCGGCCGATACCGAACACGATTGGCCGTACTTCGGCGAGCTCGTCGGGGCCTACTTCGTCAGCCATCCACGCGTGCCGCTCGAGGCGACCCTGCGGCTGGACTCGCCCGAGGCGATGCCGAGTCACCAAAGTCTCGTGCATCTCGAGCCGTCGTTTCGCGTCATCGACGAGTGGTACAACTTCGACCGGAATCCGCGCGGCGACGCGACGATTCTCCTCACCGTCGACGAGGCCGATTTCACCGAGCCCAATGTGCCCGAGGGGCCCTCGATGGGCGCGGACCACCCGGTCGCGTGGACGAAAGCGTTCGGGGGCGGGCGCTCGTTCTATACCAATCTCGGTCATCGGCCCGAAACCTGGACCGATCCGCGATTCGTCACCCACTTGCTCGAAGGCATCCGCTGGGCGGCGGGCGGTGGCCACTATGCGCGGGCCACCTTGACGCGGGAGCTCGGCAATCCGCTCGCACTTGCGGTTCGCCCCGACGGCGGTGTGTATGTCATCGAGCGCACCGGTGAAGTGCGGCTGTGGCAAGCGAGCTCGGGCAGGGTCATCGATGCCCTCGTCGTCGAGGTCGACACCGGTTATGAAAACGGCCTGCTCGGCATCGCCCTCGATCCCGCGTTCACGGCCAACGGCTCGATCTACCTCTACGTCTCGAGGCCCCGATTACAGGAGACCGATGTCGCTGGACCGCCCGGCGACAACGCGGTGGTGCGCTACACCGCGCGAGCCGACGGCACTCTCGATCCCGCGAGTGCGACCATCCTGCTCGAGGTGCCGAGCGAACGGCGCTGCTGCCACGAAGGCGGCTCCCTGGCGTTTGCGCACGACGGGACCCTCCTCATCAGCACCGGTGACAACACCAATCCCTTCGAATCCTCGGGCGCGGCCCCGCTCGACGGTCGACCCGGACGCGAGACCTTCGATTCCCGGCGGACGGCGCAAAACCCAAACGATCTGCGCGGCAAGATCCTTCGGATTCGCCCCGATGGCTCGATCCCGCCGGGCAACTTGTTTCCTGCCGATGGTTCGCAAGGGCGGCCCGAGATCTTCGCGATGGGTGTCCGCAATCCTTTTCGCCTAGCGAGCGATCCCGATCGGTTTCGCGTGTTCTGGGGCGACGTCGGACCCGATGCCGAGCAGGATTCGGTCCGCGGACCACGGGGATACGACGAGATCAACCTTGCGACCGTCCCGGGCAACTTCGGGTGGCCGTATTGCATCGGCTTCGGTCTCGGCTATGCCGAACGCGACTTCGCGACGGGTACGATCGGCCAACCGTTCGATTGTGTGGACTACCGCGCCCCGCTCATCGCTTACGATTACACCACACCGAGCTATCCGGCCCTCGGGACCGGCTATCTCGCCGACGGCACGTTCGTGGGGCGTACGGCGATCGCAGGCGTCGTGGTCCCGGGCGGCGTCCGCACGTTTGCGCTGCCGCCCCGCCATCGCGGCCAGCTGCTCATGACCGAGTGGACGCGCGATCTCATCGGGCTCGTCGCGGTCGATGACGCGGGCGCGTTGATCGACGTCGGGCGCCTGTTCGGAGCTTCGACGTTCCATCGACCGATCGATCTCGACATCGGCCCCGATGGCGCACTCTATATCCTCGAATACGGCAGCGAGTTTTGGGGCGACAACGGCGATGCTCGATTGCGCCGGATCGAATACGGGGAGCCGGGTTCGTTCGCTCCGGTCGCATACATCGAAGCGTCGACGACCCAGGGCATCGCGCCGCTCGACGTCGAGTTTTCTGCCGAAGGCTCAGGCGTCCCCATCGGCCAATCCATCGTCGATTATGCCTGGAGCATCGATGCCAACGTCGTCGACGACGAGCACGGCCCTCGCCTCGCGCAACGTTTGACCACTCACGGCAAACACACGGTCGGGCTGGTCGTGACCTCCAACCTCGATCGGCGGAGCCAGCCGGTCACGCTCGACCTCATCGTCGGTAACGCACCGCCGACCGTCCGCATCCTTTCGCCGGGTCGCGGGACCGTGCTCGAGGCCGGTACGGCGATGGTCTTGCAGGGGGAGGGCTTCGATCCCGAGGATGGCGTCGCACCCTGCGACGAGCTCATCTGGGACATCCGCCTCATTCACAACACCCACGCCCATCCGCAATCGGAGCTCCGCGGCTGCTCGGTCGAGTTCATCCCGGATTCAGCAGGTCATGCCGAGCAGGACCTGCTCTCCTTCGCGATCGAGCTCCGCTATACCGACCACGGGGGTACCGACGGCGAGCCGCTCACGGCGAGACAAGGGCTGCAGTTCGAGCTGCACCGGTAATCGACCGCGGTTCGTTCGATCGCTCGAGCGGCCTCCACATACATCAGCATCGCCGCCTTCGCGGAGCGGTCGGGGGTCGAAGTGACGTTTCCACCACCCAGGGGTGGAATAAGCCGCGCCTCACCCTCCGGCTTCGGGGAGCACGAACGTGATCCCGGTGCCGTACTCGTTGGTCACGAAGGACGCATTCGGATCCTCGAGCGATGCGATGACGTTTCCACCGATGGAAAAGTTGGTGAACGTCACGCCATCGACGTAATATTCATTGCCGTAGTATTGGTCGGCTTCATCCCAATCGTGAATGTTCCCTTGAATGCGACATTCGACATTGGACTCCGACGAAACATTGGTCACCGTCGTATTGGTCACCGTGCAGGTCCCTGGGTTCGTGCGCCAGGTGATGGATTGTGGGTCCATGTTGAAGTCGACCAGGCGCCCAGTGATCTCCTCCAGGCGAATGTCTTCGAACACGGTGCCGGTGATCGTGGCCGTGTCGACGGCATCGATGACGAGGCCACGATCCGCGAGCACGACATCGACATTGCGGTAGACGACATTCGACATCGTCTCGCCGAAGGTCTTGGTGCCGATCTTGCACCCCGATGACCGACTGAAACAGACGACCTTCTCGTAGGTGATGTCCGCAACGTTGATGTAGCTGCCCATCGTGGGATCGAGCAGGCCGGCGACGGGAAACTCGTCCTGAATGTCATCACTCTTGGCCGCCATACAATCGTCGCCCGTATAGAGGAATCCATTCAGGAGCGTCGAGGCGGTCGTGTTGTCGAAATTCACGCCATCGGTCTCGTTCCAGTCGCTGTCGAGCCGATTGTTGATGACCTTGTAGTTACTGATGTTGATGTTCTCGCTGCGGTAGATGAGCGTATTCCAGAACGCCGAATCGCGAGCGATGATCCCCTCGATGACCGAGTTGGAACTGTTCTCGATCTTCACGAGGAACATCTTGCGATTGGACGCTTGCAGCGTGGCACCATTGCCATCGATCGTGCCGCGGCCGATGAGCTTCGCATTGGTGACGCCACTCATCACGATATAGCCGTGGCTGCTGCCCTCGATCACGGTCAGCCCTTGTGCGGGGCCGAGGAGGTTCGCCTGCTCCGTGATGTTTCGCAATACCGCGCCCTCGGCCAGATAGACTGTCATGTCGCTTCGCAGGGACAGCGATCTCGTGCCGTACGTACCCGCCGGGAAATAGAGGATGTTCTGTGCGGCGCCCGAAGCCTCATCGATCGCCGTTTGGACGAGCTCCGTCACATCCGTCACCCCGGTATTGTCCATACCGGCGATATCCATGGCATTGCGCACCGTGGGATCGCCCAATTGCGGTGCATCGACCTCGGGCGGATCGACGAGCAAGAAGAAGCGCTCTTGATTCGGGATCTGGAGGATGAAATAGCCGGGTTCGTCGAGCGTGAACGAGAGCGTGTTGCCCGCAGCGGTGGCCGCAATGTTCTTGCTCTTCGGGCTCAGCGTGAAGTCCGTGAAGGCCTCTACCGCCGTGATCTCGACCTGCAACGGCGTGCCGGAATGGCTGAGATGGACGTAACTCACCGGGATCTCGAATTGGGAGAGCCGCTCCACGGGTACGGCCACGCCATCGATCGTCACGGTATAGACGATTGGTTCCGGTTCCACCGCGCCCTCGCTTCCGGAGCTCTCGTCTCCATCGCCGGTCGATGAAGGGGTGTCTCCGGTCTCTCCCACGTCCATGGCCGAGGCGTCGTTGGTCGGATTTTCGTTCTTGTCACACGCGGCCAACGCACAGCCAAAGAACAGGGGAACGAGGCGTCCAGAAGTCTTCATGTCATCGACACTTTCAATCGAGATGTCACATAAATCAAGGCCCGGGGCAGGGCCACGCGTCGCATTGGATCGGGCTTGGGATGGTCCTGAACCGGCTGCAAGCTGTTGCCGCGACGAGATGTCGACACGACGGACCACGGCGAGGCTGCACGGCGAGGCTGCACGGCGAGGCTGCACGGCGAGGCTGCGCGAAATCATCCGCGGAGCCTTACGCTCCGACCGCCGCGGGTATTCGCACTGGCGCTATTCCAACAGCCGGGTGGTTGACGGCGCCTCATCGCTCGCGCCCGGTGCCGACAGCCCGCCCGGCACTCGCGACACGACGTCGTCCGCTGGTTTCATCCCAGTGCGCGTCGGAGCTCGCTATCGAGTCGGTCCGCGGCGGCTTCGATGCGGGCAGGATCGTCATAGAAATCGATCTGACCCTTCGATCCGTGCCAATCCATGGACTTCGGACCCGCGAGGCGATCATAGAACGATCGGGCGAGCGGGGGAGCGAGGGCCTGCTCGCTATGGATCATCACTGTGGGCACTGAAATCTTCGAGGCCGCTGCTTGTGCGTCATAAGGTAGCGTGACTTCGCGAGACATGACGGCAAACGAATTGACATAACCGCCCAAATTCCCGCCGCGTGCGGTACCGTAGTACTCGAAGGCCTCGTCGAGCGGCATCGCGACGTCTCCGGTTTTTCCGACGGCCGGGATATGTTCCGCGATGCCCGTAGCTTCCCAGGTACGTCGCGCCTGGATGGCCTGGGCCAAGACCGACTCGTATTTGTCACCGAGCCATCGGCGTTGCATGGCGGCATCGTGGTAGAAGCCCGCGACCGCCCCGAACGCCTTGATCCGCGCGTCGGTGGCCACGGCCCCGGCCATGTAACCCGCTCCCGCGCACACTCCAACTGCGACAATCCGCTCGGGATCGATGGCGGGATGGGTGGAAAGAAACGAGACGGCATGCTGCACGTCTTCGATCTTGCCCGGTGGGTTCTCGTACTGTCGCGGTTGACCCTCGCTTTCACCGAAGCCACGAGGGTCGAAACTGAGGGCCGCCCAGCCGCGAGCCGAAAGTGCTCTCGCATAGCTCGCCGTCGCCTGTTCCTTCACGGAGGTGAGCGGGCCAAGCAATACGACGGCCCTCAACCGAGCTCCGGACATCGGCAGGTAAAGATCGCCCACTACGGTCGACCCCTTGGATGAAAACGTCACGCGCGTAGCCATCTGTCGTTGCGATTCGGACATGATCGATCCGTCCTTCTGCTCGAGCGTGTACCCAAATTGCGATGAATGCCAATCGAACGTCGTGATGGACCCATTCGTCTCACGAATCGTTCGCGGCCTGTTCGACGATCTTTCGCAGCCATCTTGCACCCCGATCCGGCTCGTCGCGTTCGAACCAAATCGATCGAACGGTAAACGGTTGCAACGGCAGTGGTGGATCGACCCACCGCAGACCTGGACGGGCCAGTGACTGGGCGATACGACGTGGAAGCGTCAGCACGAGATCGGTCTGCTCCACGATGGCCGGACCCACCAAGAAATGCGGAACCCGAGCCACCACACGACGCTGCAAGCCACGAGCCGCGAGTGCATGGTCCACCACACCCGGACCGTACCCTGGACTCGCGACCAGAAGGTGGTCGAGCGCCACGTAGCGTTGGAGCGAAAGGCGACCTCGCACGGGATGATCGCGACGAAGCACGCATACGAAGGTCTCGCGCAACAGCTCGCGGCTGCGCAGCGGGGCGGGTACGTCCGCATAGGTGCCGACCACGAGGTCGAGCTCTCCGCCCATGAGCTCGGACGAAGGAACCGTACCTGATTCCGGGAGTACGTCGACGACCACGCGCGGGCCCCGTTCTCGCAACGCGGCCAGGACTCGGGGAAGCAGCACCGTTCCGGCATAGTCGTTGGCGACCATCCGGAACCGCCGTTGGCTCGTCTTGGGCTCGAACGTTTGGCCGGATACGAATGTCGCCTCGAGATCCCCGACCAGGCGGCGGATCGTCGGCATCAACCTGCGCGCGAACTCGGTTCGTTGCATGGTCCGACCCTGGCGAACGAGGAGCGGGTCGTTGAGGAGCTCACGGAGGCGCGCCAGGGCGTGGCTCATCGCCGGTTGACTGAGGCCAAGCCTGCGCCCAGCCACCGTGACGTTCGCGTCCTGCAGCAATGCATCGAGCGCAGGTAACAGATTGAGATCGATCGCGGCGAGCTTGCGTGGGGAAGACATCGTGAACGACGGTACCGACGATGGCTGGTCCATCTAACGCGCAATGTTTTTTGACAATGGCACTTCAGCTGCCCGGTTCGGCGCTCGGCGGCGATGCGGGGGCGAAACCGGTGTCGTCACCCCATGCGACACTCATGGCGAGGGTGGAGGTGGCGGGAGTTCCCCAATCACGTGAAGGCTGATCCGTACGTTGCCCTCGGGAAGCACGGCTCCGGGTTCGTTCGGAGAGACGACGACGGGTATCGACGTCTCGCTCCACGAGCCCGGTTCGCAACCGAAGCCGTCGGAAACGTCCGCCCGCAGGGGAATGCGCGGGGAAATTGCGGTACCGGTGAGCTGGGCAATGGCAACTGGCGGAGTCTCGAACCCGGCGGCACTCACATCGAACACGAAGCAAACGCTGGTCTGCCCGACGGATTCGGGGGGCAACGTGGCGACCACGGTTTGACTATGGAACCGCGGAAGGCGGTCTTCGACCGCGGTGATCCCATCGACCAAATGTTGATAGTTGGCCGCGACTTCGTCGGCGACGATCGGTTCATTGGCGACTGGGACATGCGGCACGGGCTCGAGCGAATAGGCGATGACTGGCATTCCTACCACGAGCGCAAGGCCGACGATGGGGGCGAATCCACGGGCGTTGGTGCGCCGGCTCTCGCGGCGACGAAGCCAAGCGACCTCACGTTCGAGCTCGAGAAGGCGTTGTTCTACATCCATACAATCTTCCTGGAAGCGGGGCGTGAGAGCTCGCTATTGGTAGCACACTTCGTTGTAATTCGAACCGTCGTAGACCGCTGCCGGACAGCCGCTGCTCGAGGTCGCATCGTTCGTGGTCGAACCGCCCGTGCTCGTGCCGCCCACGGTGATTGTCGCTCCACTGCTCGTCTCGGTCGTTCCACCGTGGGTGGTCGTCCCTTGGGTTCCCGAGCCCTCGCTGACCGGCGCGGTGTCGTCAGGGTCGAAGCACGCGCTCGCGAGCGCGAGCAGCAAGGATGGCCATGCTTCGCGGACGTTCGTCATGTCGAGTGACGGTAAAGCACTCGTCGAAGCCACGCAACACGGCTACCTACGGCACGACCGCTCCGCCATGGGTGGTCAGGACTCAACCAATGTCAAGCACGACCTTTGACAAAGTGGTGATTGGATCTCACCAACGTGACGACGGGCGGATGACCGATGAGCACTCCGATCGAAGCAACGCGCCGCGATCTCGAGCTCCGAGTCGATCCCATTCGGCTGGACTGGATCAGCGACTCGAGGATCTCGAGTAGCGACGGAGCAGGTCCACGCTCGACGCCTGCAGGATTCGACAGCGGCTCGCGGCCGCGTGGTCGTTGCGCACACGCGCCCACTTGCGGTGGGCGGTTGGGTGTCTTTACGCTCGGCTCGTCGGAGGCGGGACTTGATGAACAAATTTTCGATGACGGCTGGGTTCGCGCTCGTTTTGCTCAGCGCGTGCAGCCTCTTCAATCAGGGTGCCGATGAGGTCAAGGACGTCGTCGACGACGTCACCAGCAGCGAGGTCCGTGGCCGGGTCTCGGACAATCGAGGTCAGCCGATCGAAGGGGCCACGGTTCGGCTGTTCGACCTGGCCCGCAACACCAATTTCGTCGAGGGTGGGGACGTCCTTTCGGCCGAAGCGTACATCGCTCGCGAAGCAGTGATCGCCTCGACCAACGAGGCCAGGAGCATCGTGACCGGTGCCGATGGGACGTTCACGATCGACGGTGCTCCGATCACGGTGTTCTTGGCTTCGGTGACGAAACTGGGCTGCACGGCCGACTTTGCCGGGTTCAATGAGGAGACGGGCGTATTGAACCTCAACACGTTGTTGGCCCCGAGTTTCGAGGGCGGGCTCGTGTTCGATATCCCGGCGTTCACGATCGCCTGCGCCAGCCCGCCCGAGGTCGGCCCCGAGGGGAACAGCCCCGATGCGCCACCGGTCGAGCCTCCCGTCGCCGAACCGGCATGCGATACCGACCTGTGTACCGCCGCGCAGGGGACGTGCGAAGGCGATACCTGCGTGATCACGTGCGTCGAGGAGACCTGCGAAGGCAGTGGCGGAACGTGTGTCGAAGGTGCCTGCGCGTTGCCGGCTTGCGACGAAGCCGCGTGCGAAGCCGTGGGAGGTTCGTGTGCCAACGACGTGTGCGAAGTGCCAGAGTGCAACGAGGCAACGTGCACGGAGGCATCTGGCACCTGCAGCGACGACGGCCAGAGTTGCGATATCCCACCCTGTTTGGCGAACGAAGCCGAATGCACCCAAGCCGGTGGGATGTGTTCCGCCGACGGGTCGACCTGCGACCTGCCTGCATGCTCGAGCGACGCGGACTGTGAAGCTGGCCAGGCCGGGGCCCGCTGCGTCAATCCTGGCGATGTCGCTCTGGCCTCGTGTGAGCCGCCGTTACCCGGCGAGCTCGTGCCACCGACGACGTCCGGTTGGACCACCTTGACCGTCACCGACCCCGACGGCACGGTGCTCGCCGATGCCGGGGCTGGCAACGCGACCCTTCCCGCAGACGCGATCCCGAACGACGGGATCGTCCGCCTGCAAGCGGCCTATAGCGGTGAGGCCACGAACGCTTGGGTGCATGTGCAAAGCGGAAGTCAAGATTGTCCCGACCTGCCGCCCCGCACCGATTCGATCCCCGTCGTGTTGGCCGAGGGAGGAGGACTCATCACGAGTCAAGGCGACTACCTCGAGCTGGTGTTGCATGGCGGCTATCAGAAGCTGCTCGTGAGCACGAGCGAGGTGGTCGGCGAAGGCGACCGCAGCTTTGCGGTGGACGTCGGTGACTCCTGTGCCCCGCCGGCGCATCCGCTCATCGCGATCCTCTCGTGGGACGGGACTCCGGAGTCCCACGCAGACCTCGATCTCGCTGTGTGGAACGGCCAAGGGGAGCTCGTGTACATCGGCCAAAAGTCGGCGACCGGCTGCAGACTCGCTCTCGAGGGCAAGGGCCCGGGTCCAGAGGTGTTTATCGCCGATGACCTCGAGCAGGGGCCGTTCACCATGAAAGTCCTCTTCTTCGCGGGCAGACATCGCGAGGTTCAAGGAAAGCTGCGGGTGATTCGCACCACGCCCGAGGCCACACGCGACGACACTTACGGGTTTACGCTCCGCATGCGGCGAGAGGTCGTCGAGATCGGGGTGTTCTAGACCTACGCTCGACGAGCGATCCGCTCATCCGAGCATCGTGTCAGCGGAACAGCGAGCACCGCCCGAAGCACTGGGCGGTGCCGGCCACCCCACGTCCGCGATCGACCAGGGCAATCAGGGCAATAGCGAAGTGATGACTGCGGCCAGGGAGGGGCTCTGCGCTGTCAACGGCCTGGCAACGGGGTGCTTTGAAGCGTTTGGGCCATTGCTCATTTGGACTAGAAGGCACGGCTCGGCCCGGATTCCACCCCGTCGGGGCGCGAGCGTGATGACCTATGATCAATACAGCCAGCTTCGGTATTCGGGATCGGCGTCTTTCATGTCCTCGAATAGCCAGACCATACGATCGAGAAACCACATCTTACCGAGATAGATAACGCACATGCCGAACAACACCGGCCAAGCGTCCAAGGCATACAGGCCATAGCCGAAGAATGGAACGCCTACTGCAGTGATCGCGCCCAATACTGTCGCCGCTCGGGCGTGGTGCTGCGGGATCGCGATTTTCTCACGATTGAGCCAGACACGTTCGCCAAATGTCGCCTTATTGCCCCACCTGTTAGTGTGCTTCGGTGGAGGAAACGCCATCGGATTGACAATCAACCAGGCGACGAGCAGCGCCACGAACACCCACGCATACGGTCCGATCCAGACTCGGCTCCACACGGCCAGTGCCAACACTGGAAGCGTGGAAAATCGTGTCCACACGCTCCATGGCGAGGCATGACGCTTCCACGTTGTGTCGTTCATCCGAAGCCTGCCGATGGACGTGTTGCGCATCTAGACTCCTCCGCATAGGAGTCAAGAGCGGCAATCGGTTTGAATCTAGCCCCAAGGACAGTGTTCCCGGCCCCCTACGGATTGACCACGATGTCGTCACCGCAGAGCCCCATTTGTCCAACCACCACAACCCGTGTTCGAGCTTCTGCTTTGGGTTGAATGATGACGCGTTGGGTCATTGCCGAAGCTTGCGAAGTCGTTCGAGCACGTCGTGTGCAGGCTTCCCCTCCCCGCGAGTCCTTCGGCCGGCATTTACTCCTATGTCGTCACGAGGGGCCGGACGAAACGGAACTCGCCTGGGGCGCGTTCGCCCATCGCTTCACCGTCGTACCGGCGAAAGCCTGCTCGCTCGTACAGCGTGATAGCAGGTGCGTTGCCTTCGACGACGTCGAGCACGAGTTCGGTGCGACGCGAGCTCGAGGGGTTGGCCTTTGTGGGCACATCTTCGTGCAGAGCAGGCGTCGATCCCTACGTTCGTCGAGGAGATGTTGCGCTTCGATGGCCCAAGCCAAACCTTGCCTCGAGTCATGACCTGCGACACGACGCTCGCAGGCGTGACGATCCTGCCGGCTCACTCGTGCTCGCACTCGTCGGCTCGGCGGGCCGCGACGAACGTCGCTTTGTAGACCCTGATCGCTTCGATCTCGGCCTCGGCAGCGCTGCGCTCAACTTCGGCCACGGCATCCACTTCTGCCTCGGTGCCGCGTTGGCGCGGATGGAGGCGCAGCTCGGGCTCGAAGCGATGATTCACCGCTTCGCCACCCTCGAGATGCTGCCTGGGCCGCTCGAGTACAACCGCACGATGACCGTGCGCGGTCCGGTCGCGGCCCAGGTGCGGTTGATTCCTGGCTGACGCTCGACATAGCGCAGGTCTGCACGTTGCACACCTGGTGTACCTCGTCGGGGCATGCCGCTTTGGGAAGTGCAAGTGCTTCGACACGAACGCTTGCACTTCCCGGCAACCATCGACCTTGCGCAACGGCGGCCACGGTTGTGAGGCATTACTCACCGAGGATTTGCGCGATGGCTTCTTTGCAATAGTCGCTCGTTTGATCTGGGTCGAGATTCCAGGCATTTGGCCCGTGCTCAGGATCGACAACGAAGCAGGAGATATCGAACGTGCCGGAGAATGTTCCTGAGACGCTCCACACCGTTTCGTCGTCGTTCTCCAACGGGACAAATGACCCCGACGCTTCGCCGGCAACCCCAAGAGCCATATCCTCGCCACGCGTCACAGTGACGGATCCGTCTCGAAAGATGAAGTCTTGACCGCCGATCAGAGCGCTCGCCTCCGCTGGGGACCTCTCGGTATAAGAGAGAGTCCAAGTTCGCCCAAACAAGGACGCGTCATCGCCCAACGGAAGAACGAATGTGAGCCACTCCTCTCCTTCCGATAAAGCCAGCGCGAAGCTCATGGAACCTTCTTGATATAGGGAAAGCGAAGCCTTTCCAGGCCACGTTCTCTCCGTTGTCTGGAATTGCACCGGCGGAGACGGTGGTAGCCGGAATCCTCCATCCTGTTCTGGTTCAACGGCGCTGCAACCTGATCCAATCATCAAGGTCCCAGCGACGCACATGCCGTATACTATCGTGCCGTTTCTGGGAATCGTCATTGCTCTGCCTCCCTTTCGGTAGCATCCTAACATTGGCTTGCAGACTGGATCCGAACGCGCGTTTGCATGTAGGTCGTATTGTTGCTGTTGTCAGCTTCGTTCGACAGTCGATCATCAAAATCAGTGATAATCCCTATATAATACGTTGCTCCGAAAGTTACCCCGAAAGGGACCGTGAAGGAACGTGGCATACTCCGCGTGTAACCGGCGGGTCCGTACCACGATGTGCGCGAGCGACAAGGGAGCGAGCGACAAGGGAATTCTATCCGGGGAAGACGCTGAACGACGCCGGTGGAGTCGAGGTGGCAGGTTGTATAGAGGCTGGTGTCGAACCCTCGACGGTCAGATCGCGCTTGACTTTTTGGA
>Ga0315912_10000258_pt1 | contig 109651 bp, 81 predicted proteins | sample VfabasoilMG_FD_204469 | JGI IMG/M metagenome (GOLD analysis project Ga0315912, IMG submission 204469) | Garden soil microbial communities collected in Santa Monica, California, United States - V. faba soil | ecosystem: Environmental > Terrestrial > Soil > Garden | place: USA: California... | reverse complement strand
CGCATCTCTCCGATGTGGGAGATCTGGTCCTTCAACTGGGCGCGTTGCACAAGCAGGGCTTCAAGGTCAGGGTTGTTAGTCATGTCACCACCTGACAGTAGTATACGCTGTCAGGCACGGCGCTCAGAACCTGGACCTACGTGCCCTTCTGGCTTAACTCACTCTGACGTCGTGCGCCCTTCGACTGCTGTCGCCCTTCGACTGCATTCCATTTGACTTTTGGACGATATATACTTAGCTCGATCAGAACTTCGCCCAGGAGGCGTGTGCCATGTCGAAAGCATTGCTCCTTCTCACGTTTGGCGCTGGCTTGTATGCGCAGAGCGACGATACGTTCGCCGGCGCGCACTCCACGCTGGTGCAGCCATCGAAAAAGCCCGACCCGGGTGCGTTAACTGCCCGGGTGGCAGCGACGCTTCCGGGTGAGACATCCGCGGCGGGGCGCGTGAAGCGCGTAAATTACATCGACACGCAGATTTTCGGAAAAATGGAACGGGACGGGGTTGCGCACGCTCCGCTTTCAACGGACGCTGAGTTCTTTCGGCGTGTCCATCTGGACCTGACCGGACGCATTCCCGCGAGTGCCGATGTGCAGGCGTTTCTGGCCGATACGAATCCGAAGAAGCGGGATCAGCTAATCGATAAGTTGCTGGGAAGTGAAGAGTTTGTCGATAAGTGGTCTTACTTTTTCATGGATCTGTTGCGGGCCAACGGCAAGATGGCGCGCGGGGTTCAGCTATTCCATTACTGGCTGAAGGAAGCGTTGCGCAGCGACCGTCCGTACGACGATGTCGTGCGATCAATGATCAACTCTTCGGCGAAGAGCAACCTGGTGGTAGCTGCATCCAATTTGATCGTTCGCGAGCACGTAGAAGGCAAGCCCGGGCAGGCTGTCGACGGGAACGACATTTCGAAAGTTCATCAGATGGATACCCATGATGAACTTGCGGTGCTGTACGGCAAGACGTTTTTAGGGATCAACTTCTCCTGCGTCTCATGCCATGACGGACAGGCGCATTTAGAGAAAGTGAATGTCTGGCTGACGGGCAAGAAGCGCCGGGATTTCGTGGCGTTTGCGAGCTTCATGGGCAAGTCGCGATACATCCCGCACACCGAAGACACGCAGGCCCAGATGGGGCATTTCGTCGTTGACGATTTGGCGCCCGGCTACGAAACCAAGGGCGGGAGCATGCTGCGGACGCCGCGTTGGGGCGGACCGAATACCCCGGCATTTCCGCTGACCGGCGAGAAGGCTCGCGAAGGCGCCGAGCCGCGCGAAGAATTGGGCCGAATGCTGACGGCGCATCCGCAATTTGCACGGGCGACGGTGAACCTGTTCTGGGCGCGGCTGATGGGCCGTGGGATCGTAGAACCGTACGACGAATTCGACCTGGCGCGGCAGGATCCGCGTAATCTTCCGGAGGGCTGGGACTTGCAGCCCTCGCATCCCGAACTGCTGGACCAGTTGGCCAAGGATTTCAGTTCCCATGAGTTTCGGCTGAAGCACATTTTCCGGCGGATCTGCCAGTCTAACGCCTATCAGCTTTCGGCGCGGTACCCGGGGGAGTGGAAGGAAGCGTACTCGGCGTACTTCGCGCGGAAGTTCGTGCGTATGCTGACGGCCGAGGAGGTCCATGACGCGCTGGTTTCGGCAACGGGCCGGCCGGGTTCGTTCCGCTATGGCAGCGAGAAAGTTCCTATGGCGATGCAGGCGAACACGCCGTCGGCGTCGGGCGAGTTGAAGAGTTTCATGACAGCGTTCGGGCAATCCAATCGCAGCAATCCACCGAGGCCGCCGGCAGCGTCGCCGATGCAGCCGCTGCTGTTAATGCGGTCGCCGGTGGTGAATGACCGGGTGCTAGCGGAGAAGGACAGCCGGGTGCAGAATCTGCTCTCGTCGCACAAGGACAATGGACGCGTGGTGGAGGAGCTGTTCCTGGGAACGCTGGCGCGGTATCCGCAGCAGGACGAGCGGCAAATTGCCGTATCGGCTTTGGACAAAGATCGCGTAACGGGCGCGCAGAACCTGCAGTGGGCGCTCCTCAATCTAGCCGAATTTCTCTACAACTACTGATATGAAGACCTCCAAGACTGTTGCGGAAACATTGCCGACACGGCGGGATTTGCTCCAGTTCGGCGGCCTGGGATTGGCGGGGGCGGCGGCTAGCTCGGTGTGGCCGCTGCGCGTGGGCGCGGCGGCGAAGACGAACCCAAGGGGCACGGCGCGGAACGTTATTTATTATGAGTTCTCCGGCGCGATCAGCCATGTGGATGGCTTCGATTTTAAAGAGAATGTTGCAACGCAAAAGGATTTCGATGTCCGGCAGTTGAAGAACGGAGTGTACTTGTCCCATTTCCTTTTCCCGAAGGTGGAGAAGGTGATGGACAAAGTTTGCATTATCCGCTCATTGAAGAGCCACGAACAGGTCCATTTCCGTGGTCAGTATTATGTGCAGACCGGGCGGCAAATGAACCTCGCGTTTGCGAAGGAGATTCCCGCGATCGGGTCAGTGGTGGCGGCGGAACTGGAATCGCGCCGGCGGCCGTCGGATACGTTTCCCACTTATGTGTCGTTCAATCTGGAGAAGGGCGCGGCGGGCGCATTGGCGACGGGATTCCTTCCGGCGCGGTATTCGGTGTTCGACATGGACCCGCAGGCGGCGCTGAAGGGGATGGCGCTTGACCAGAAGGCGATTGAGTTAGTTGAAGAGCGCTGGCGGCTGCTAGAGGCGCTGCGGAAGGCCGAGGCGCCGCGAATGGCCGCCTTCGGCTCCGAAATGAAGACCTTTGAGAACTTCAGCGATACGGCGCACCGGCTGATTGGCGATGAGCGTTGGCCGGCGGCATTCCAGGTTAGCGACGAGGATCAGAAGCGGTACGGGAAGACGGCGGTGGGGCTGTCTTGCGCGCTGGCCCGGAATTTGTTGATGCAGGATGCCGGCACGCGCTACGTTCATGTGTGCCATCCGGGCTGGGATCACCATGTACGGATCTGGGACCGGAACGCATCAACGAATCATTATAAGTTGATAGAAGAGTTTGACCCGGCGTTTTCGGCGATGTTGGAAGACTTGGGCCGGATTCCGTCGAAGGTCACACCCGGCAAATCGCTGTTGGACGAAACGCTGGTGGTGGCGGCAAGCGAGTTCGGCCGAACGACGGGCGATCTCAACCACATGAAGGGGCGCGACCACTACAATCCCTGCTTCCCCGCCCTGTTTGCGGGCGCGGGCGTGAAGGGCGGATTGGTGCTTGGGCGGACGAATTCCGAGGGCGCAAAGTGCGAAGAGACCGGCTGGAAGCACTTGAAGGAACAGCCCCGGATCGAGAACATGGTAGCGACGATGTATTCGGCGCTCGGGATTGATTGGGGGAAGGAAATCAGTGGGCTGCCGTCAGGCCGGAACTACAAGTACGTAGATCCGCTCGGCGCCAATGGAATTATTCCCACCGATCCGATCGACACGATTTACGGATGAGGCTGCTGGCGTTAACGCTTGTGGGCGTCCTGTTTGGCGCGGAGACGGGGATGGTGTTTTTCCCGAAGGGCGAGTTCCGGCGCGGGCGGACCTATGAGGATCCGGAAACGAAGGTCGATTGGTATCCGAATCCGCTGCGCGACGATCTCCCGGTGCGGAGTCTTGAGATCGATCCGTTCTATTTGGACGAGCACGAGGTGACGATTGGCGAGTACGCCGCTTTCGTGAAAGCGACGCGGCACCGAACCCCGCCGGTCTGGGCGGAAGGACGCGCGCCGGCTGGAAAAGATCAGCAGCCGGTGGCCGATGTTAGCTGGGACGATGCGACCGCCTACTGCGCGTGGAAGGGGAAAAGACTGCCGACAGAGGCCGAATGGGAGCGGGCGTGCCGCGGGTTGACCGAGGGCGAGAAGTATCCCTGGGGCGATCGGCCACCGAAACCCGCTGACGCCCGGTTTGACGGAATAGCGGGTCCGGCGAAGGTTTGCAGCGTACCTAAGACGCGGATGGGGTTGTGCGACATTGTCGGCAACGTCTGGGAGTGGACGGCGGATTGGTACGGGAAGGATTATTACAAGGACGCGCCGCAGAGAAATCCGCAGGGGCCGGAGAAGGGGCTTTATCGGGTTCTGCGCGGGGGATCGTGGTTCGACAAGCCGGACTTTATGACATGCGCGCACCGGAGTTGGGCCCGGGCGGGTGAACGGAGCCCGAACATTGGCTTCCGGTGCGCGAAGAGTTTTCCGGGACGCTAATTCACCGTCGCCACGGTGGCTGGCCGGGCGGATTCGAAGTGGATACCGGTAAAATTTTCGCCGAGATCGTCGAAGGTAATGCGGTCCATAGGAGAATTTCCGCGTCCCGGGCGGAGTGTAATACAAGCGGTACGGGCGAACGGCTGACCGTCGCGGGCGAGGGACACCCAGAAGCTCTTTCCGATTTCTTCGGGTGTTCGGGCGCAGACGACTAGCGTCATCGTGCCGTCATAGTTGGTGAAAAGTGCGGCGTGGACGGGATGGAAGGGGTGTTCGGCGTAGAGGAGCATCTCGCTCAGAGAGCTGCGCGGGCGGTCGGTAGCGGGGAGAAGCAGTTCCATGGAATTAGTTTGCGGGAGCAGGTTGGGTCCATCCTATGGTCAAGTTTAGGAAAAAGCTGGGCTTGCATGGGAGGCCGAATGGGTCTAACCTTTAAATGTTGGTATCAAGATGGGCCCGAAGCATCCCATAACGTCTCTAAAGCACGTCCATGATGGGGCGAACGTCGATCCAACTCCAATTCGCTGGGGCGATATGGTGTGGGATTCGGTCGTTTCACCGGTTTTGGCGGCTTTGCAAGCCGACCTGGACCGAACGGTTCGGGGTGGTCGTGTATTCGAACTGGTGGTTCGGGCATGGAAGGATGGGGTCCCGATTGGGTCCAACAAGGAGATTGGGGACGCCTTAGGTTGGGAGATTGGGGAGGTTGCCGAGGGTTTTCGGCTGGTTCGGGACCGGTTGAAGGGGTGGACGGACCCTGTGGTGGAAGTTCGGCTGAAGGAGTACACGCGGGAACTGGTGATTACGCCGCGCGGCGGTGTGCGCGCGAATGGTGATCTATTGCTTTCCGTTGGCGGCGGGCGGCCGGAGTTGGCCGGCCAGGCGATGGCGGGGGCGATGCCGGTGGCCAAGAGCCGCGGAATGCGGGTGATCTGCGAGCAGCCCGCCGATGGCGAGGAGCAGGCGCAGATACTTGACGCCGGCGCTTACGCGGGATACCTAATTCTGCCGGTGGATGAAACGGACGATTTCGGCGCGGTATCGCGGTTGAACGGACGCGTGGCGCTGTTGGATGTTGCCACGCGGAAAGGCGGGCTGCCGTGCGTAAGCTTCGATTATGCCGGCGCGGGACTGTATTGCGCCCAGCATCTGATGGAGCTGGGCTGTACGGACGTGGTGATGATTGCGCGGGAGAATGACTCGCGGACGTACTCGATGGGCGAGGGGTGCCGGAGGGCGGTACGCAGGGCGGGCCGGCCGGTGCATCGGATGTTGACAGTCGATGGGAGCGTGGTGGAAACGCTTTGTACGCTGCAGGCGCGGGGACTGTTGGTGCGGAATGGGCGAAAACTGGGGCTGCTGTGCGCCGATGGCGAGTTGGGGGAAGAGGTGCTGCGGTACCTGGACTCGGTGGAGCCCGGCAACTGGAATATTGCGGTGGCGGTGGTGGGCGGCAAGAGGTGGTCCGCGCGGCACTGGGCGGAGTTGATCTGGGTGGAGCTGGACTACGAGGAACTGGCGGCGGAAGGCGCACGGTATTTGACGGGCGCATCCGGCACGGCGGTGCCGCAGGTCACTCCCCGCTACGAGCATTGGGTACCGCGCAAACCAGCTGGGAATGCGAGCGAGGAGTCCTGGCGCAAGGCTAAGGCGGGCTAGGCCATTCGGCGAATAAGGCGCGCCGGGAGCGTGATGATGGAGGCGATCAGTTCCAATACCCCTCCCACGGCAATGCCGATGATCCGGAACGGAATGAGCAGAACCCACACGATGGGATAGAGCACCAGTGCGAGCAGCGCCAGCGGCCAGCAAAGGATCAGCAGGATGCACCAGAGCAGGAATTTGAGCATAGCGTTCAATCCATACTACGAAAAGACTCCGGGATAAGTTCCCGTTAGAATAGCTGCATGCAAATCGCGGTTCTTGTTGTAGCGCTTGGCGCATTGGCCGGCGCCGCGCAGCCGATCGCTTCCGAACGGCTGCGGAAGGTGGAAGCGGCGGTGGAGGCTGAGCGGGTTCGCCAGGCCGTTGTGGGGATGACAGCGGCGGTGCAAATCGAAGGAGCGGCTCCGTGGGTGAGGGCGTTCGGGAAGGCTGACTTAGAAAACGATGTGGCGACGAAGCCGGGAACTCTGTTCCGGACCGGTTCGCTGGCCAAGCCGTTTACGGCGGTGGCCGCGCTCCAATTGTGGGAGCGCGGCAAACTGGATTTGAACGCCCCGGTGCAGCGGTATGTCCCATCCTTTCCGGAGAAGCAATGGCCGGTTACGGTCCGGATGTTGTTGGGCCATCTTGGCGGAATCCGACATTATCAAGGCAGGGAGATCGACAGCACGCAGCACTACGAGGACGTGCAGGCGCCGCTGCGGATTTTCAGCCTCGATCCGCTGGCGCACCAGCCTCGGACAAAGTATTTGTATTCCTCATATGGCTACAACCTGGCCGGCGCGGCCGTGGAAGGGGCGGCGGGAGTTCCCTTCCTCGCGTATTTAAAAACGAACGTGCTGGCGGTGGCCAAGATGGAGGCGACCCGCGACGACAATTCCTGGGACATCGTCGCGAACCGGACGCGGTGGTATTCGCAGGCGCGGGACGGAAGAATCATCAATGCGCGGCTGGCGGATACGTCCAACAAAGTGCCGGGCGGCGGATTGTTAACGAACGCCGAAGATCTGCTGCGATTCGCGGCGGCATGGGAACAAGGAAAGCTGTTGAAGGGGCCGGCGATGAAATTGCAGACGGAGCCGCAAAAGCTGGCCGACGATAGCCGGACCACGTATGGGTTGGGCTGGCAGCTTGCGCGCATTGCGGGGCGGCGAGCCATCAGCCATTCCGGCAGCCAGCAGGGTTGCAAGACAATTCTGGCAATGTTTCCGGATTCCAAGGTGATCGTGGCGGTGTTGACGAACTCCGATCACGCTGAGCCGGCGAAGTTTGTTGAAGTTATATTAAGGTCGTTGAACTAAATGAGCCGGCGTGCGGCGACGCGTTTGAGCAGGCGCTCGCGGCGCTTGGTGAGTTCCAGCGAACTGGCGATGCGGAGAGCCTCTTCGGTCATATCCAGGGCAAGCGCGTAGTTCTTTTCGGAGTGCTCGTAGTATTTGGCCAGCTCTTGCAGGGCATCGGCCTGATGCGGGTTCCGGGCGGTTGTGAGTTCCGTGAATAGCCCGAGCGCGCCCGCCTCATTCCCCAGCTTTTTCTCGAGCATGCCGCAGTCCCAGAGCGTACGCCACAAGAGGGTATCCGCGAGGCCTTTGTCGAGCGCTCGACGTAGCAGGACTACCGCTTCCTGAATCCGTCCGGCGGCCCGCAGCCAGCGGGCCAAGCCCACCATCTCCGGCGCGCGGTGGAGCGGAACTTCGAGCGGCGCGTGAAAGGCGCGAGGGATGATGCCGGTGAGGCAGGCGAGCGTGAGAATGTCGTAGGCGTTGTGCTCAAAAATGCCCATCATGCGATGAGCGTTACGGGAGCGGAGAAACTCGAAATAGAGAAATGGGATGAGCGCGCCGGGCACGTCGTTGATTCGTTCGACGCCTAATATTTGGGCCTCCAGTTCGACGAGACGGCAGCTCTCGAAGGCCAGTTTGTAGAGCCGGCGGGCGCCGTGGAGTAGATCGAAATGCTCCATTCGCGCAAAAGGCGGCGCCATGCGGGCCATACGGTAGCGGGTTTCGAGCAGCGGTTGGTCGTAGGTCCGGCCGTTATAGGTGACCAGGATGTCAAACTGCTTCAAGTGATCGGTAAGCGCGGCGAGCTGGCTGGGTTCCTCGGAATAGTCGCGCATGAAAAAATGTCGGAGCTCGAAGCCATCTTCGGTGAGGCCGCCGACGCCAATCAGAAAGGCATAGGTGCCGGAGCCGCCGGCGAGTCCGGTGGTCTCGGTGTCGAGGAATGCGACGCGGCGGGGATCGTAGCGGGGGAATTGGCCTTCGCTGATGGCGCCGAGGAGATCGGCGGGAAGCTCCTGTAGATCCGAGATGTAAACGCTGCCGTGGCGCTGGTGATTATGCCAGATGCGCTTCGATTCGAAGTGGGCGCCGTGGGCGGTCCGGACTTCGGAGCCTTCGAGCCAGTCCGTGATGGTGCCAGTGGCGACGGGCTCCGGCTCAATCGGTGAGCCGGTTACCGCCGCCATCTTTTGGCGGAGGAAAGCCAGTTGTTCCTGGAGATTCGACACTGCTGAATTCGCCTCGTCTTCGCCCTTGGGCAAAGTGTAGCACGAGGCGCGGCGCGCCTAATATCCCTTTTGCTTATCGACGACGTTCAGGAGCGGCATGCCGTTGGCGAAGCGGCGGACGTTTTCCTGAATCGTGCCCACCATGCGGGCGCGATCCTTGTCCGAGCGGCCAGCGATATGGGGCGTGATGATAGCGTTGTTGAACTTCCAGAGCGCATGGCCGGCGGGAAGCGGCTCGGGATCGGTAACGTCGACCCCGGCGCCGGCGAGCTTCTTGGAATCAAGCGATCTTACCAGGCTAGGCATATCGTAGATTCCGCCACGGCTGACAGCGATGAAGTAGCTGTCCTTCTTCATCAGGTCGAATTGCTTGGGTCCCATCATCTTGTGGCTCTTTTCGGTGTGGGGAGCGGAGATGAATACGACGTCGGCCTGCGGCACGACTTCATCGATCTGGTCCGGCTTGACGGTTTTCGTGATGAACGGCGAGAAGGGAATGTCTTCGGGATCGATGCAGATGATGTTCATGCCGAAGGCCCAGGCGCGGAGAGCGATCTGGCTGCCGATGCCGCCGCAGCCGATAACGACGCCGGTGCGGCCGCGGAGTTCAATGCCGGGATAGGGGCGGGGCTGCCAGGTTTCGGTGGTGCGATGTCCGATGAAGGTGTGGATTCCACGGCTGAGTGTGAGGAGCATGGCCATGGCGTGGTCGGCAATTTCGGGACCTTGCACGATCTGGTTGTTGGTCACGATGATGTTGGAATTCTTCAGATCGTCGCTGCCGGATTTGTGGAGGATGGTCTCGACGCCGGCACTCATGATCTGAGTCCATTGGAGCTTCTTACCGGCACGGACGTACTCGGGTTTAATGGTTCCGATAAAGGCGTCGGCATCGGGAAGTTCGGCCATGACATTCGCGGTCGTGACGGGAACGATTCTAGCTTTGTCGGTGACGCCCTGGAGGGCCGTAAGCATGTCGCCTTCACCCATGAAGAGGATCTTTTTTTGCTGGGCGAACAGAGCGGCCGATAGGCAGAGAGCAAGTAGCAGTTTGACGCGCATAGGTGGAACGAATTCTATCGCAAGCAGAGGGGGAATAGGAAAAAGGTTGGACTGAGCGACCATTTTGGGACAGGGGCGCCGATTCAATTTGCGGAGAGTGTTGGGTGATAGACTTGGCTGCACTCGATGATCGCCATTCGCGAGACACCGCAGACACGGCAAGTTTATTCCTACTTCGGCCTGCTGACGATGCTGTATTTCGTTGCCGCGCCGGAGTTTTTGCTGGACATACCGACGACCTACATTCTGAAGAACCAGTTGCAGGCGACAGCGCCGCAGGTCTCGCTTTTCCGATTGTTGACCGGGATTCCGCTCTATTTTTGTTTCCTGGCGGGATTGGGGCGCGACCTCTGGAACCCATTTGGCCTCCGCGACCGGGGTATTTTTCTGCTGATGGCGCCGGCGGCGGCGGGCGTCTGCATTTGGATCGCGCTGGCGCCGGTCACTTACGGCGGGCTGCTCGCCGGGATGTTTCTGCTGTATGCGGCGTTCCGGATGATTCAGGCGGCGTTTACGGGCCTGATGGCGCTGGTGGGACAGGAGCAGTTGATGTCCGGGCGGCTGTCGGCGATTTTCAACGTCGTCGGAAACGGAGGAATTGTTGTGTCGACGATGGCGTCCGGTCCGATGGTGGAACGAATGACGCCACGTGAGATATTTCTTTTAGCGGGCGGCGTATCGGCACTTTTCCTGTGTTTTTGCCTCTGGAAGCCGCGCGCGGTATTCGGGCACAGCTATGCCAGTCCGCATGCGTCGGGTTCGACGCTTGTAGCGGACGTACGGCGCCTGGTGCGTCACAAGGCCATCTATCCGGCGATGCTCGTGAACTTTCTTTGGTACTTCAACCCCGGGATCAACACGCCGGCCCAGTTCTACCTGACCGAGCAGCTACACGCGTCTGACGCCACCTACTCCTATTACTTTGCGACCTTCATAGCGGCGATGATTCCGATTAACATGTTGTACGGCTACCTATGTACGAGAATCACGGCGAAGCGGTTACTGTGGTGGGGAACTCTGCTTGGAATTCTACAAATGGTCCCGTTGCTGCTTGTGCGTACGGCGGAAATGGCGGTACCGATGGCGGCATTGATGGGGATGTTCGGCGGTATTGCCACCTCGGCCTATTACGATCTGGCCGTGCGATCCTGCCCACCTGGATTGCAGGGAACGCTGATGATGCTGGTGATGGCATCCACCTTCGCGGCAATGCGATGGGGGGACTACCTGGGCGCATGGATTTACACGAGCGATCCGCGGAACGGATTCTTCTACTGTGTGGGGGCCACTCTGGTTGTGTACAGTTCGATATTGGGGGTGCTGCGGCTGATTCCGGCGCATGTTGTGGAGACCCCAGACGGTCAGGCTGATCCGGTCGCGCAGGCAGCGGTAATCGCGGAGATTCAGGAGGGTTGAGATGAGGAGTGCATTTTTGATGGGATTTGCCGGCACTATCGGATTGATTTTCTCCCAGGCGGCGCCGCCGTTCGCGAATGCGCGGGCGAGTGATCCGACTGCGCTCGGTTGGATGCAAGGGACGCCTCCGTCGGCGGACAAGATCGTTCGCATTGAAGACGGGAGTTACCTGCAGTTTCCGCAGACGCGTTGGAGTTTCTCGCATATGCGGGAACTGGTGCCGACGGTAAATATTTCGCGAGGGGCGGGTCCGGTGTCGGCGCTGCCGCGGGCGGAGCGGGCGGACATTGATTCTCTTCCATATACACCTCTGGGCGCGACGTCGCCGAGCACATGGAGGGAGTCTCTGGAGGCGAACTATACGGACGGGATTGTGGTGCTCCACCGGGGGCGGATTGTGTATGAGCGCTACTTCGGCGCGTTGAAGCCGGAGGGACAGCATATTGCTTTCTCGGTGACGAAGTCGTTTTATGGGACGCTGGCGGCGATGCTGATCGCCGAGGGCAAAATCGGCGCGACGGCGACAGTGGCGCGGTATCTGCCGGAGTTGAAAAACAGCGGATTCGGGGATGCGACGGTACAGCAGGTGCTGGATATGACGACGGGGGTTAAGTTCATCGAGGACTATACGGACCCGGCGTCGGATTACTTCGACTACCGCGCAGTCCATTCGCCATTTTTGAGACCCGCAGGGTATGCCGGGCCGGACCATGCTTATGCCTATTTAGCGACGCTGGGAAAGAATATAGATCATGGCGTGGCATTCAAGTACCGCTCGGTGCATACCGATGTGCTGGGGTGGATCATGACGCGCGTCACCGGGAAGGCGCCGGCGGCGTTATTGAGCGAACGGATTTGGGGCCCAATGGGGGCGGAGGACGACGCTTCAATGAGGGTGGGACCGGCGGGGATCCAGATGGCGGCGGGCGGGTTAAGTTGCCGGTTGCGGGACCTTGCCCGCTTTGGAGAGATGATCCGGATGGGAGGCCGTTTCAACGGGCGGCAGGTTGTTCCGGAGGCGGTGGTGGCCGATATCCGTAAGGGCGGGAGTCCCGCGGCGTTCGCGGGCGCGGGGTACAAGACGCTGCCTGGCGGGAGCTATCACAACCAATGGTGGATTTTGCACAACGAGAATGGGGCGTTCGCGGCGCGAGGAATTCATGGGCAGGGCATTTACATCGATCCAAAAGCGGAGATGGTGATTGCGCGGTTTGCGTCGAGCCCGGTGGCGGGGAATATGGGAATCGATCCGACGACGCTACCGGCGTACGCGGCGCTGGCAAAACATCTGATGGAGAAGGTGCGATGACATTTAACCGGCGCGGATGTTTGGCGGCGATGGGCGGGGCGCTGATGGGGGCCGGCGCGTTTCGCTACCGGGTGGTTCCGGAATGGGGCGTGCTGGATGAAAAAACACCGGTGAAGAACTGCCATGGGATTGTGCAGGACGCCGAAGGGCATATGATTCTGCTTACCGATCATGTGGCGAATAACGTAATCGTGTATGACAAGAAAGGCAAGTTAGTGAGCAAGTGGGGTACGGAGTTCCCGGGAGCTCACGGATTGTCGATTGTGCGCGAGGGGCGCCGGGAGGTCTTGTTTATTACCGACTTGGTTACCCATAGGGTCTATAAGACCACTTTGGATGGACAGGTATTGGCGGAGTGGGGGTGGCCTTCGGGGTCTGGAAAGTACGACAAGGAAGCCGATTACAAGCCGTCGTGGACTCTGCATTTGCCCGATGGCGGGTTCTTTGTTCTGGATGGTTATGGGAAGGACTACATCCAGCAGTTTGACGCGGAGGGAAGGCTGGTGCGCGTGTTTGGCGGGGCTGAGGGCGGAATTGTGCATTGGGGGCCGCATGGCGGGATGATCGACAAGGGTTCACTGTTGATTGCGATGAGCGATCAACAGTATTTGCTGCGGCTGGCGTTGGATGGGACCGAAACGCAGCGGGTGGCGTTGCCGGGCGGGAATCCGCGGCAGATCCGGTTTCACAAAGGCCGGTACTATGTGGCGCATCTGGCCGATAACTGGCCGAAGGACAGGAACAGCCGGGGGTTTGTCTCTATCTTAGATGCGGAGTTGCGAGTAGTGGCGAATGTGGCCGGATCGGATCCGGAGTATGGGGATGACGGGAAGTTGCGTCCGATGAGGCATACGGAAGACACGTTTTTGCATCCGCACGACTTGTCCGTCGACAACGACGAGAGTATCTATGTGGCGCAATTTGCCTCGGGTGGCACTTATCCGGTCAAGTTGGAGCGGGTTAGCTGACTTCGGTGAGCGCTTCGGAGGCCGATTCCCAATCGGCGAGCAGTTGCTCGTGTTTCGTGCGAAGGGCGGCGAGTTCGGACCCTAGCCGCGCCGACTCTTCGGCGCTGGAGTAGCTGGCCAAGCCCGATTCCTTTAACGCCATCGCTTCCTCCGTGCTGGCGATATCGGATTCAAGCTGCACGACCTTGTCCTGGAGAAGCTTCAACTTGATGGGGTTGATCTTCTTCTTCGGCGCGGCTTCGACAACCGGCGCGAGGACGGCCGGCGCCGCGGCGGGCTGCTGGCGCTGCGAGAGCGCCGCATCGAGCTTCTGCGCGCCGCCGCTCTTCCGCCAAATGTACTCTTCGTAGTTGCCGGGGTAGACTTCCACGCCGCCGTCGCCGACCTCGTAGACCTTCGTCGCCAGTTTGTCGATGAAGTAGCGGTCGTGGGACACGAAGACCACCGTGCCCGTGTAGGACTCCAGCGCATTGAGCAGGATGTCCTTGGCGCGGAGATCGAGGTGGTTCGTAGGCTCGTCGAGCAGGATGAAGTTCGACGGGCGAAGCATCATTTTGCAAAGTGCGTAACGGTTGCGCTCGCCGCCGGAGAGGACGCCGATGCGTTTAAAGACGTCATCCTCGCTAAAGAGGAAGCAGCCGAGCAGGCTGCGAAGTTCGGTTTGTGTTTTGAGCCCGGCGAGGCCGGTCAAGTCGTCCAACATCCGCGCTTCGGGATCGAGCTCCTTGTATTGATCCTGAGCGAAGTAGTCGAGATCGACATTGTGGCCGAGCTTGTATTCGCCCCTAGTGAGAGGTTCGATGCCTGCGAGGAGTTTGATGAGAGTCGATTTGCCGGCGCCGTTGTGGCCGACCAGGGCGATACGCTCACCGCGCTCGATGACGAAGTTGACGCTGGCGAAGACGTGCTTTTCGCCGTAAGATTTGGCGACGGAGTGGAACTCAGCCACATTTCGGCCAGAGGGCTTGGGCTGGGGGAACGCGAAGTGGATGGCCTTTTCTTCCGGGGGGATTTCGATGCGCTCGATCTTTTCTAATTCCTTGATACGGCTCTGGACCTGCTTGGCTTTTGTGGCTTGATAGCGAAACCGGTTAATGAAAGCCTCCAGCGCTTCGATGCGTTCGCGCTGATTCTTGTAGGCCGATACCAGTTGCTCGCGGCGCTCGGTCTTCTGCTGCAGGTACTTTTCGTAGTTCCCGCTGTAGAAGTGCATGTTCTTGTTCCAGAGTTCGACGATGCGCTTGACGGTGGTATCGAGGAAATACCGGTCGTGAGAAATCATCACGTAGGCGTACGGATAATTGACCAAGTAGTCTTCCAGCCAGTTGCGGGCTTCGAGGTCGAGATGGTTGGTGGGCTCGTCGAGGAGCAACAGGCTCGGCTTTTGCAGAAGCAGTTTGCCCAGGGCGATACGCATCTGCCAGCCGCCGGAGAACTCTTCGGTGAGGCGGTGCCAGTCTTCCTTGGCGAATCCCAGTCCGTCGAGAACCATGCCGACCTGCGACTCGATGGAGTAGCCGTCGCGGGCGTTGAACTCGTTTTCCAGGCGGTGGAAACGTTCGGTGACGGCGGCGTACTCATCGCTGTTGGGGTCCAAATCCGGCATACGGTGAGTCAACGACTCCATTTCCGTTTCCATGGCGCGCACATCGTCAAACACGCTCATGCATTCGTCGAAAACCGTGCGGCCGCGCAGCGACAGGCCGTCCTGCGGAAGGTATCCGATCGTCATCCCCTTGGTGAAGGTAATAGAGCCGTAGTCGAGCTCTTCGACGCCGGAGAGTATCTTCAGCAGCGTAGTCTTTCCGGTGCCGTTGCCCCCAACGAGGCCCGTCTTTTCCTGCGGCGTCACCATCCAGGTGACGTTTTCAAATAACAGCTTGGGGCCGAAGCGTTTTCCGGCGTCGTTCAGCGAAATCATTCTGCTTTGTGGCGAAGAATCCGGCCGGGCCGGTTCTCGTTCAACTTTCCTTCGACGACAACGGGCTGGCCGTTGACGAATACATGGTCAAACCCTTCGGTGTAATGATGGGGGTCGGCGTAGGTGGAGACGTCTTTAACTTTGGCGGGGTCGAAGACGAGGATGTCGGCGGCGTAGCCGGTCCGCAGAAGGCCGCGATCATTGAAGCGGAAGGTGCGCGCGGGGAGTGATGTCATGCGGCGGATGGCGTCTTCCAGGGTTAGGGTGCCGCGATTGCGGACGAACTCGGCGAGTACGCGCGCATTGGTGCCGTAACTGCGGGGATGGGGCATGCCGGAGCCGAACTCGCGGATGCCGCCGTCGCTGGCAATAGCGGTATTGGGATAGCGCAGGATGCGTTCCACGTCCTCCATGCCCATGGAGTGATAGACCATCTGCGCGCCGCCCTTCAGGATCATTTCCAGGATGGTCTCGATCTCGGCGTCCACGGTGGCGGGGCGGCCGGCGGCCTTGTTGATCTCGGAAATATTCTTGCCGTTACGGGCGGCGTCAGGACCGTAGTTGGCGACGATGGCGTAGGAGTAGTCCTTATGGCCGAGGTCGCTCAGCTTCGACTTCATTTCGCTAACGACACGGGCGCGGGATTCGGGGCTGGTGAGCCGTTCTTCGACGGCTTTAGTGCCGTCAGCCAACGCCCAGCTTGGAAGGGTGATTCCGAGATTAGTGGAGGAGTGATCGTAAGGGTATTGATCGACCACGACATCAACACCTTGCTTGCGGAAGCTTTCAACCAGGGCGATCGTATCCTTACTCGCACCCCAGATTTTCGGTGTGTCGATCTTGAAATGGCTAATTTGAACGCGCAGGCCGGATTCGCGGCCAACGGTGACGGCCTCGGTGATTGCCTCCTTCACTTTGTGGCCTTCGTCGCGCATGTGGCTTGCGTAGACAGCGTTGTATTTGCCGGCCGTCTTGCCGAGTGCTACGACTTCGCGCGTATCGGAGTAGGTGCCGGGAATATAGATGAGCCCGGTGGAAAAGCCGACGGCGCCATCCTGCATGGCCTTGTCGACAAGCGCCTGCATTTTGGCGATCTCTTCGTCGGTAGCCAGGCGATTGGCGCGTCCCATGACCTCGCCCCGCACGGCGTTGTGGCCGATGAGCGTGGCGAGGTTCAGGCCGAGCTTGATCGATTCGAGCTTTTCAAACCAGGTTTTCAGATCGACGCGCGAGCCGCCGCAATTGCCGGTGACGATGGTTGTGACGCCATCGAGCAGGTAGTTGGCGCCCATCGGATTGAGTTCCACTGCCCCTTCGACGTGCGTATGAACATCAATGAATCCGGGCGTGACGACGCGGCCGGCGGCATCGATGACACTATCGGCCGACTTGCCGGCAAGGTTGCCGATGGCGGCGATACGGCCGTCTTTGACTCCGACATCGGCGCGGTACCACGGGTTGCCCGTGCCATCGATGACGCGCCCGCTGCGAATCAGAACGTCGAAATCGGCGGCGATGGCCGCTACGGAAAGAAGCGAGATGAGAAGTTTCACGGAAGGGGTCCACAGAAGAAGTCGAACGACTGCGCCAAGTACTGCCGCATGTCCGAACGGGGGACCACTGCATCGAGAAAGCCGTGTTTCACGAGAAATTCACTGCGCTGGAAACCTTCGGGCAGTTTCTGCCGGATGGTTTGTTCAATTACGCGCGGGCCGGCGAAACCGATCAGCGCGCCCGGTTCGCCGATATTGAGATCGCCGAGCATGGCGAAACTCGCCGTAACGCCGCCGGTGGTGGGGTCGGTCATGATGCTGATGTAGGGCAGACGCGCCTCGTCGAGCTTCATGAGCCCGGCGGAAATCTTCGCCATTTGCATCAGGCTGACGGCGCCTTCCTGCATGCGCGCGCCGCCCGAGGCGGAAACGATCACGAGCGGGCAGTTTTCGGCCAGGCAACGGTCGATGGCGCGGGCGATCGTCTCGCCGACCACGGCGCCCATACTGCCGCCAACAAACCGGATGTTCAGGGCGCAGATTTGCACACGCCGTCCCATCAGATTGCCGGCCGCGGCGAGAATTGCGTCCGAAAAGCCCGTTGCATCGCGCATGGCCTTTAAGCGTGTATGGTATGGTTTGGAATCGACGAATTCGAGCGGATCGGTAGAGCGCAGTTCACGATCGAAGGACTCATAAACACCATCGTCGAAGAGCATCCGCAGGCGCTCTTCCGCGGCGAGCTTGAAGTGATAACCGCACTTGGGGCAGACCTGCTGCGCCTCGTCCAATTCCTTCTTCCAAATGATCTGGCCGCAGCCGTCGCATTTCTCCCACAAACCTTCAGTTTTGACGGTTCGTTCTTCTTCGCGGATCGGGGTTACGCTAGGGCCTTTTCGGTTCCACCACGCCATATCCATCCCATTATCGCTTATCGTCTAACGCACATACGGATGATTCTTCAGAATGGCGAATCCGCGATAGATCTGTTCGGCGAGCATGGCGCGCGCCAGTTCATGGGGCCAGGTCATGCGGCCAAGAGAGAGGAGGAGATCGGCGTGCTGGCGCTGCGGCGGCGTGAGGCCATCGTGTCCGCCGACTAGGAATACGAGGTCCTGGCCGTGAATGGCGGCGGCGTCGAGGAGTTTGGCAAAGCCTGGTGAGTCGAGTTCCTTGCCGAGGGGGTCGAGGAAGATTTTGCGTGCGGCGGGGTGGCGGGCGGCGATGTCAAATTTTGCGGGGTTGATCTCGCGCATTTCGCAGGGGGCGAAGCGGGCTGCGCGGGTTATGAAGTCATCGGCGATGGCGTTGGCGTGGGCGTCCTTGGCGCGTCCGATGTAGTAGAGGTAGATCTTCACATCCAGTATTCCCATTTGCCGGTGGCGATGGTGTAGATCGACAGGCAAAGGTTAGTGACGCCGTGGGCCAGGATACAGTCTCCGAGGCGCTTGGTGCGTATGGCCCAGAAATTATAAGCCGCACCGGCGAGCAGGCCAACGTCCCAGTAGGGGCCATGTTCAGAAGCAAAAAGCGCGGCGGAGATCCAGAACGCCTGATGCGCGTAACGGCCGAAGGGAACCTTTTCGAAGTCGGGGTTGTCTAGCCAGCGCATTAGCCAGCCGCGCCAGAAGAGCTCTTCGATGATGGGAACCAACAGGACTGCGCGGAGGGTCCGAAACACGAGGACGAACGGAGAGCGGAGATCTTCCGATGGGATGGAGCTCGATACGGCTCCGGTGATTGAGTTCGTGAACAGCCAGTGGGAGCGATAGCCCGGGAACAAGAGATCCGGCATTATCCAGGCAGCGAAGACGGCGATTCCGAATAGGATTGTGAGAAGCGGGGTGGCCAGGCGGAAGTCGAGGACGGAACGGGAGAAGTACCAGACGACAGCGGAGAGAATTGCAACGCGGGCAATCTGTTCAACGGGTCCGGGCAGAGGGTTGTAGGGTTGTAGCGCCAGCAGCAGCAGGAAGACGGCAAATGGCAGGACGTATGGCACGGCGGGGTGTCGAAGCATTGTAATGTCTAGGCAGTATTATTTAGGGCTTAGTGCCGCGAATCCAGTTCAAAATCGTGTTGTACTCCGGAGAGCCTTTTTCGAAGCGGACGCCGCCGCCATGCGCGGTTTTGCCGGCATTGACGACGCCTTCGGATTCTGCGCTGGAGGTGGGCTTAAGGAGGATCAGGCTGTTCTCCGGATCTTCAAGATCGATGACGTTTTTCGCGCTGCCCAGGGTTGCGTTGAAGATCGTGTGGGAGGCGTGGCAGTGCGCACATGCCTGGCCATCTTTGCCGCGCGTGGTGAGCACCGGCTCAACATACCCGCGGAAGTAGTCGTCGTCGGGGCGCGCGGTGCCGGGCCGGGCGCGAGGGCCGCCGGGGGCGCGAGGAGGCGGGGCGGGCTGGGCAGCCTTGACGGCCTGAAGAATCGGGTCGCGGGCACCATTCGGCGGACCGGCGATCTTGGAGACTTCTCCGAAAGCGGCATCGCGGAGCATCTGGCCGGCAAGCAAGGCCAGTCGGCGGGTTTCCGGATCGGCGCTGTTTAAGTGCGGGACCAGCGCTTTGGCCATGCGGTCGTTGGCGGCGCCGAAAAAGACAACCTGCTCCACATCGTTGCCGATGCGGTTATAGACGCCGGGGAACTTGGTGGAACGGTCCGCGTTGGGATCGTAGACGTCGCCGCGGCGGAGCTCAAATTCGCCTAGACCGGCCAGCAGCCATTGCACCTGCTGGCGGCTGCCCGATTCGAGAACCGTGGCGAACTTAGTGGCGAGGCGATCCTCAATGGCGAGGCGGCCGCGAATGGCGCGCTCACGGTCGCCGGCAGTGGCCAGGCCGGGAACCCAGTTGTTGTATAGATAGCGGATGTTCTCGTCGGCGAGGTTGTACACCGCCTCCTTCAGGTTCCGTTCCACCCACGGATGCTGCGGCTTTGCCATGGCGGCGAGAACGGCGTCTTCCAACACTTCGCGCGAGGCCAGCGAGGGCGTCCAATACCAGTATTGCCAGGCAGCTTTAATGGCTTGAATGGCAACAGCGGGGCTGACGTCAGAGATCCGCTTGGTCAGCACCGGAGCGAACTCTTCGCGCCTGGCGATTGCGGAGAAGTGCGTGGCGAAGACGCGCGTGGCGGCCCATCGTTCGCGTTCTATATTGGATTGCAGCGCGGCCAGCAGAGGTTGCGCCGGAGCTTCGGGACGGCGGCTGTAGACCTGGCGCATGGCCCAGGCGGCGGCCCGCAACACCAGTTTGCTGGGGTCGCCCATGCGAGCGGCGATCACCGGGAGCGATTCGATGCGGCCGAAGCGGCCGATTGTTTCCAAAGCCTGGGCGCGGACGAGCGGTTCGGGGCTCGCGGTAAGCGATTCGATTTCGCGAATCCGGGCGGCCTCGGGAACGTTCCAAACTCCATTCAGATCCTCGAGCGTTAAGAACGGCCCCGCCGGCTTGCGGCCCCATCGCGGGCCGGCGGACTCTACGGGGTAATAGGCGCTGAGAGCCAGCACCGCCATTTGTGTTTCGCGAAACGGCGTGCGGAAATTTTCGTAGGTTTGGAGCGGGTCGAGCCATCCGCCAAACGCCTGCTGGCGCCCGAGGAGATAGGCGAGTCCCTTGGCCACCTGCGGGTTGTCGCGGGGAATACCCGCGGCTTGCAACGCCCAGAGCGCATGCCCGGTTTGGAATTCGACGGGGAAGGACTTCTCGTCGAATCGGGCCGACCACTGGCCATCGGGCCGCTGCAGCGAGAGGATGCGCTCGGCGTTGCGCTTGATCTTGGCGGCGTGACGGTTTTTGTCGATAGCCGCTAGCGCCAGTGTCTGGTAGCAGAGATCGATGGTGTTCTTGAGCTCGTGATCCTGCTCGAGGAGCGCGGCGATGGCCGTATCGTGGGTCGATTCCCAGGAGTACCAGGCCACTTCGTAGGTGCTTACGAGCGGAGTGTTGCCGTTGGTTTCGTCGCCCGGAAGTTTCTCGCGATTCTTGTAATAGAGGCCCAGATATCCGCCGATGCCGCTGTGATAGGCCGGACGGGGATCCTGCGTGAGTTCTTTTTCGTATATCTGCAGCAGGTGGGACATCCGGCTCAGCACATTGGCCGAAGCGGAGATGACGCGCGACCAAACGGCGCCGTCGGCTTCGAATCCATAGAAAGGCCGCGGATTGTTGTAGAAGCGCTCCGCCAGGAAAGAAAGCTGCTGGGGGTAATGAACCTGGTAGCCTTTGCGGACAGCGTAAAGCTGGGCTCTCTGCGTGAAATGCGTAGCGTGACAGGCGACGCACAGCGTGGTCTCCTGGTGATTGCTGGAGACGCGATGGAACAATCCGCCGCGCCGGGGCGTATTGGCGTGCCAGGAGTCGCCGGCGCCGATCAGGTAATCGACGGCGGTCTGGACCGCCTGGCTTGGATCGTTGTAGGGCGGCGCATCATAGACCTGGGTTGCCAACCGGTAGAAGGGGTGGGTGAGCTTTACGCGAACGTAATAAGTCCCGGCTTCCCGCAGAATTCGGGTTGTGAATTTGTTGCCGGGCAGCGCCTGCACTTCATGGGGAATCGTGACCGGATCCTCTCCTTCGGCGTGCTCCTGCAGCACGCCTTTTTGGACCCTGTGGACGCTGACATCGACCGGAATGTTATCGCGGTCGAGCAGTTCCAGGCTGAAATAAACCAGTTGCGGCTTCGCTCCCTTCCAGTCAAACCGGTACCAGTCTTCATGCGGATTCTTTTCGATCTTTTGGCTTAGTTCAGCGGGAATATAAGGCGCTTCGTCGCCTGAGGCCCAAATGGTCTTCCCGAGATCCAAAGGGTTGGCGGTTTGCCAGCTATTGTTTGGCTCGGCCTCCAGATGAGTCGCCAAGCCATAGTCGATGACCTGCACCGCCGCGGGGGTGCTGAGTTCAATCCGCGTGGCCGAACCGCCATGAATCAGGGTGTACAGGTCGGGATCCCCGACATTGAGCGGTTTTTCCAAAATAACCGAGTCACCCGATAATAGGCGGACACCGCCGGCAAGTTTCTGTTCGGCCGGTATTGGCACCGAGACCAGAACGCTGTAGGTGTTGCGAGCGTTCGACGCCGGCAGGAGATGAATACCGGGCGGCAGCAGCCGGCGCCATACCGGGGCGGGCTGGGCCAGCGCTGCCAATCCGCAAACCAACCAGAGTGTTTCCCGCAAGGCTCCCCAGCGCATTAAGCCCCCATTCCGGCTAGCCGAGCTTGCTGGCGAGTCTGGAGATCTCGTCCTGATCGCCCTTGGTCGGGTTGCTTTTTCGAGCGTCGTCCAATTCCCGCCGGGCCCTGACTTTGTCACCGGACTGCAAGTGGGCCGTCGCCAGGCGAATGTGGAAAAGCGCCACCTTCGGATATTTGCCCGTCAATTCCGTGAAGATCGACGCGGCGTTCTGCGGCAGGTTCTTCTTTAGGTAAATAAAGCCCAGCGTATCGGCAATCATGGGATCGGCCGGCGCCTTTGACTTCGCCTTCTGCGCAAAGGTTAAAGCAAGGTCCAAATCGTTCCCTTGGTCGGCCAGGAAGTAAGAGTAGTTGTTCAATGCCACAACGTTATCGGGCTCCGCTTTAAGGACTTGCAAGTACAGTGGCGCAGCTTCTGATCGGCGGCTCACCTGGTCCAGCGCCATGGCTCGGTTCAAGATGGGAGAGATGTGGTTTGGCATCAACTCGCCGGCCTTTTTCCAGGCGTCAATCGCCTGCGGCAAGTCGCCTTTGTGGCGGTATGCCTCGGCGACGCGCATATGAAGGTCGAAGTTCTTCGGGTCGGATGCCAGTACAGACCGAAACATCGCCACGGCTTCATCGGACTTGCCGGCGCGGACCGCGATATTGCCCCAAGCGACCTTCAGCATCGTAGCTTTGGGGTATTTCTGCATCGCATCGTTCAGACTCTTTAGGGCGCGATCATACTGGCCTTGCGCGACATAAACTTCAGTCAAACCCATGAGTCCGCGCAAATCGGGCGGAGACTGCGAATAGATTTCCTGAAAAAATGCTTCGGCCTCTTTGAACTTCCCTTCTTTGAAGTTCACATATCCCAATTGGTACTTTGCGTCGCGCTGATTGGGATTTATTTTCAGCGTTTGTTCCAGCACACCTTTGGATTCCGCGAACTTACCTTGCGCCAGGAAAGCCTGCGACATGATCAGGCGGGCATACTGGTTACTAGGATCCAATTGGGTGATCTCGTTGGCCGCAGTCAGCGCCGCGGCGATTTCCCCGCGGGCTACCAGAATCTGGGCCAACGCGATGCGCGCCGGGATGTAGTCCTTACGGGACTTAAGTGCGTCGCTGAACTGTACACGCGCCGAATCGATGTCGCCTTTAGCCATCAACGCCCGGCCGAGGTTGTAGCGGAGCACGAAATTATCCGGCATCTTCGTCACAACCGACTGCAGTTCGCTAATGGCGGAGTTGATCTGTTCCGGTTTACCTGCATACAGCCAAAGGGAAGCCCGCATTGCGATCGCTTCGTGATCTTTTGGATCGTCCTTCAGAATTTTCTCGCAAAGTTCCAAGGCCTCCGGAGAGCGATTCTGGGCAACTCGCACTTCCACGAGCCGTTTCTCATAGGTTCTGGAGCGCGCCGAATCCTGCTTGGCTCCGTCCAGATAAGCAGTCGCGGCGTGCTCATAATCCCGTATCCGATAGTAAAAGTCGGCGACATCCAGGAAGGCATTGGGGAAATCGGCCTTGTTCGCGAGGATCTCCTGAAGAACCTTCTCCATCTCCGATGGCTTCTGCGTCACGAAATAGTGCGCGGCCAACCGGAGGCGATTCGCCGGATCCTTCAGGTTATTGGCAACGCGATCAGTAAGAACTTTCTCGGATTCCTCGGCCTTGCCCTGCAACATTGCAATTCCATATAGAAGATCGTAGGCAGGGCCGTAAGTTTTGTCCTTATCGATGATGGTCCGGACGTAGGCCTTCGCTTCATCCGTCTGCTTGAGCGCCAGCATGGTACGGGCGATTGTTAGCTCCAGTCCCCGGTTATTCGGCTTCAGCTTGTCCGCCTGACGGAATAGCGACAAGCCCTCTTCCGTCTTTCCCTCACTCAGAGCCAAAAAGGCGCGAAGGCGCAATTCTTCGAAGGATCCCTTACCCCGCTTTTCCATTCGCGCGGCCAAGTCGCGAATGTCCGTCATCACATTTTTGTATTTCGTCGGGTTTTGCGAATAAGCATTCAGATAGATGTCCGACAATTTGCTGTGCGCGTCCATGTTCTCCGGCTGCATTTCGATCGCCCGCTGGAGATTTCCCACGGCCTCGGCCAATGCTCCCAGCTGAAGATTCGTTAGCGCAAGCTTGTAATACGCCTCGCCGAATCGCGGATCCGCCTTGATGGCGTTCAGGTACATCAGTCGCGCCTGCTTGTACTGACCTTTTTCGAAGTACTTATTGCCGCCTTCGAGTGCTTTTTTCTTCTTCGCTTCGGGACCGCACGCCGCAGCAAAAAGTGTCAGCAAGATCAACCAGATCAGGGTAATTCTTCGTGGTGTCATTGGAGTGCCAGTGAACAAATTGATTCCTTCCAAATGATATCGCGCTCGGCCAGTATGCGCCGACCCTATCCGGAATCCTACGGGTACTATAACCTTTATCGGGCTCACGCAAGAAACCGTGACCCCGATTGCCGCTGCGGCTATTCCACAGCGACCAACGGCACTACCGGACCGGTAATGGAGCTGTTGATTCCGCCGATCCGAAGGACCACCTGGAGGTCCGGTCCTTTTTCATGGAAGCCGGGAACGCGGAAATTGATCTGGTAGAGCCCGACGTAGCCGGGAACCAGCCCGCTCCAGTCCACGATCATCTCTTCCTGAACCTTGAACCCGCGCGTCTTATCCGCTTCCGTCTCCACCTTCTTAAAGTAGAGTTCCAAGTCGTCGGTTTCGGCCAACCGGTCCGTAGGCGCCGGCGTGCCCGAGACCAACCTTACGCCGCCTTTCGGATTGCCCAAGCCGATGGCGTACATCACCAGCGGCTCATCCCGCTTCGCCGGACGTTGCAGGGTGACAGGTTCCCCATTTGGCCGAAAAACGAATGCGCGCTTAGTGGACGTGTCGGCCAGCACCGCGGGTGCGTACCGGGCGACAGTCACTTGCACGGCCTGGGAGGACACCTTCTTGTCAATGGAACGCACAAGCAGCGAGTATCGGCCGGCGGCGAGTTCCGGGGGAATCTGCACATTGATTTGCCCGGAGGAAGTCATCAACAGCGGAATCGGCGAGTTGTTCACGGTTACGCAGGTGCCGCCGAGGGTCAAAGGCAGCGGCGTTGTTCCCGCTGTGGCGGCGTTGCCCAAGTTCTGGCCGAATATCGAGACCAGGCCGTTGGGCGCCGCGGTCGCCGTAAAATTGCCCACATTCACGACCCCGGCGGGTGGAACCTGCGGACGGTCCGTTACCGTGGGGACCGTCAACGGAACGATGCCAAGGCCGCTGGCGGTAAGCACGTAGGCATTCTCCAGATTCGCATCGACAGCCATGGTCCGGCCATCGATATTCACGCGGGTGGTTCCGGTGACAGCCGATACAGGTCCTTCCAGCGCCGCCACACTGCGCATGGTTGCGCCGGTGGTGGCATTTACGAGTTCAATCATCGGCGTGTCGGTGACAACGGCGTTGGCGTTGGCGCGGATAGGCTGCGAGAACTTGGCGTACATTGCGCCGGAAGCCGCGTAGACGGCCGCCACCGGACGCGTGTTGGTGGGCGTGGGAATCGGCCGTCCGGGCACGCCGCCGGCGCCGTCGGAGCCGTCCGAACCGGCGATGGGGGAGAGGCTCTGATTCAGGACAAGGTTATTCACCAGGAAATATTGACCGCGCGGACCAGCGCTCACCGGCCCGTAAAACCCCTGAATGGGAGCGGGAGCCACCTGGCGCGCAGCGACGAAGTCGTCCACCATCGCATCGTAGAGGTAAGCGTTGCCATTTCCGGCGAGCAGCAACATGTATTCGCCGTTGGGCGTCGCGGTCAGGGTCCTTGGAGCGGGTATCGTTGTCGTCCCGATGATCGCGCTCAGCCGGCGGGGAACCGCTTCATCGCCAATAACCCGCCATAGCGTCCCGTTGCTCATCACAATTTGCAGGCCGTTCTGGGTAACGGCAAGTATCGACGGCGAGATAACGGGCGTCGCGCCATTAAACGGAATGGCGGGAAATTTGATTTTGCCTGAAACGGCCATGCGGTCCAGATCGATAACGCTGATCGACTCGCCCCCCGAATTGGCCACGTAGAGCGTCGAAGAGTCAGGCGACATTGCCAGCGCACGCGGCAACTGCCCCACCTTGATGGGCGCTAGAAATCGCTTCGCACGCGTGTCGAAAACTTCCACCCGATTCATGCCGGAGTTGGAAATGTAGAGCCGATTGCGCAACGTGTCGGCGACGATATCGGTTAACCCCTCGTTGGGCGAGATAGCCGTGCGAACAGGAATCAGGTCGCCGCGCGATTCCGTGTTTCGCGAATTCTGGAAGACGCGGATCGTTCCGGGAACATTGATTGCCTGCGGCGACGTAATTAGAAAATCGTGTGCCGCGGGCGTGCCGAGCGATCGTGAGTTCACGAAGTTGTAGGCGATTTCGAACCCGGTGTTCGGGCCGTCGCGCACCACGCGCAAGGACGGCGCTGTCTGCTGCGTGACTTGCTGCGGATTGGTGAGGCCGGGCGTCGTACCGACGCCGGGAATCGGAACCGTCGGCGCGACGATGATCACACCACCACCCGGCGCGCCCCCGCCCGGGCCGCCAATTACCCCGGGCACGCCGGCACCCAATCCGGGAACCGCCACTCCACCCAGCGATTGCACAAGTGTCGCCGTCGCCGTTACAGGCGTCGTCGACCGCCCCAGATTCATTAGACTCACCGTCGACCGCGTTCCCTCGGGCGCCGAATTGCATTGGTCGGAAGCCAAAAGCAGGACGCCGGAAGCCGGTTGCAGCAGCGGATTCCGCGCAACCTCATTCAGTGGAATGATCGTAAAACCGGATTCCGACAGCGCATACAGCATCGTGCCGTCGAGCGACATCACCATCTTGCCGGCCAGGTTCTCCGGCAACTGAAGGCCGTCCTGAATTAAGAGGTTGTCAGAGTCGTTTACCAACAGTTGAGTAACGTTCGCGCGGGCCGCCGGGCTTTGGATGGGAGCGATGTTGAACGCCGAATAAACCGTGGCGCCGTCCGGAGAAAATACGCTGCCCCCCTGATTGGCTTGAATATTGAACTGCTGGCCTACCTGGGCGAAACCCTGTGCGGTAATGTTGGCCGACAGCGGGAACGGCGCGTTGGCGGCGTTCTGCTGCGCAATCACCGCCAGCGTCTCGGTATCGAACAGCCGTAATCCCACCATGAATTTGGACCCGTCCGGGGCCACCGACAAAACGGTGGATAAGTCGCCGACAATCCTGCTTCGGAGCACGGAGCGGGAAGCCGTTTCGTATACGAACACCACGCGATTCTGCGCCTGATAGGCATTCAGGCCAATGATTTTCGACCCATCCCGCGTCGCGATCAACTGGCTGCGATTAGCCAGAAACGTTCGGCCTGACGGCGGCGGAAGCGTCGGCGGCAGCGGCGGCGGCGGGGCAACGGGAACCGTGGCCAGACTGGCGCCGCCGTCAGTGACCGAAGGGTCATAGACCAGCATGGTGTTCAACAGGTTCCCGGCGCCGGAGCCGATCGTTGTAATTAACACGCGTCCGTCGGCGCCCACCGCAATTCCTTCGGGCCGAGCCGGCAGGCTTACCTTGGAAACCACCGCCGGAGCCGCCGGGCGAGTATCGATAATGTTCACCGAAGCGGCGTCGTGACAAGTCACGTAGAGGAAACTGCCATCGGGGGAAAGAGCCGCGGCAAGCGGGTTGGCGTCCGTAGGTACTGAAGTAATGACACGCCGCTGCGTCGTCGAAAAAATGTCGATGCGGTTGTAAGGAACGGCGCGGACCAGGTACAGCAGGTTGCGATTGTTGTCCAATACCAGATCGCTGGCGCCGCCGGTGATGTTGATGACGGTCCCCAGCGTCGCCGCGGACACCACCCACAACCCCGTTGAAACAAAAAGACTTAACAGCGCCGAAGGACGTAGAAAACGCATGAATTCACCAATATAACCCACCAGAAAAGAGTTAGTTGCGGAGCGCCGCGACCAGTGTCCCGGTTTCTTTGAGCAGTTCCAGCCGCGCGCGGTCGAGTCCAAAACGGGCATCGAATAGCGCCATCCATTTTTCGTTTTCCGCGAACCGCGCCTCCTCCAACTGCTTCTGCGTCGCCCGTCCCTCGTCAAACAGCGCCAGCAGCAGAGTGGTCTGTTCTCTGGCCACTTGCAGATCAAGATTGGTGACCTCGACCGCTGCCTCCTGCGCGGCCAGTTCCGCCCAAGCCTTCCGCGCCTGCGCCGAAGCGCGGCTTCGCTCCGCGTTGAGTTGCGCTTTCAAGCCGGCAAGCTCGCCGTCGACGATTTCTTTCTGGGCCTTGGAAGCCTGGCTGGGTAGCAGCGGAACCTGTATGGAGACGCCGATCTGTCCGTTGTGACGCTGGAACTGATTAAAAAATTTGTCGTAATTGTTGAACTTCGCGAACAGGCCGTACTGCGCCACCAGATCCAGCCGGGGCAGTTGGCTGGCAGCATAGGACCGGCGTTCGAACCCCTTGGCGATCACCACGGACTCCAGCCTCCGGATCTCCTTGCTATTCTGCAGCGCCTTCACCACCGCGTCCTGCTCACTGGAAAGTCCAATCTGAATGGGCAGTTCCGGTTCAGCGGGCCGGGCACGGTCGCCGTCGGGCATTCCCGCCACCAGCGCTAATTGCGCTTCGGCGTCAGACTGGCTTGTTTCCAGCCGAACCACCCTCTGCCGCGCCTGCGCTACCCGCAGGGCGGCGCGCCGGGCTTCAATCGTCAATTCCCTACCCGCCTCCACGCGCGCCTTCACGGTTTCCGCGGCCCGTTCCAACGGCCCCACCAGTTCCTTGGCGGCACGCACCGCCGCGGCCAATCGGCCAGCCTCCATATAGAGCACCGCCGCGCGGTATCCAACCTCTTCCTGCTTCATGGACGCGGCCACGCCCGCCGTCTTCTGGTCCGCCTTGGCCTTCTCCAACAGCATCTTTTGCGGCTTGTTGAACACGCTCGCAATCGCACGCGACTCCAGCACCGAGGGGGCGGAGCCTTCGATGCTCAACGGAAATCCGCTGGAATAGGCCAGGCCGCTGCCCGCGAAAATCTTCGGGTAAAACGGGTCCCTGGCCGCCCGGACCGCGGACGCCGCCCGCTGCTCGTCTAGCCTCGCCAATACCGCCTCGGGGCTTTGCGTCATGGCCAGTTCCAGGACCCGCGACAGCGTTACAGTCCGCACCTCGCCGTATGCCGCTGCGGCGACGCAAAATGACAGAAGAGTTCGTAGCATGCACCCACTATCATCACCGCTGGGACAAACCGCCGTCCACGGCCAGGATCTGGCCGGTGACGAAGTTGGACGCCTTGAGGAAATACACGACCGCGTCCGCAATCTCATCCCCCGTACCCACCCGCCCTGCCGGCGTTGCTTGCAGCATCGCGGTCATCGCGTCGTTCCATTCGCCGAATGGGATCACGCCAGGGGCCACCGAATTCACTGTGATCTCCGGGGCGAACGCCTTCGACAACGCCCGGGTCAGCATGATTACACCGGCCTTGGAGGCGCAGTAATGGGCGTGCTCCGCCCAGGGCCGCAGTCCGCCGAGCGAGCTGATGTTGACGATGCGGCCTTCCCCTTGTGCCTTCATGCGTCGCGCCGCATGCTGGCAACAGAAAAATACGGATTTCAGATTTACATCGTGAATGAAGTCCCAATCGGCTTCGGTGATTTCCAGCGGATCAAATTTGGTGAATCGCGCCGCGTTGTTAACCAACCCATCTATGCGCCCCAGCCGCTGATCGATCTGCTCGAACATCCTCACGATTTCAGCCACACTCTCGAGATTGGCCCGGAACAACGAAGCGCCTCCGCACTCTTCGGCCGTTCTCCTCGCCTCTTCCTCGGAAGTGGAGTAATGGATCGCAACACGCGCCCCTTCCGCCGCCAGCCGAAGCGCTATCGCTCGGCCCATCCTCTTGGCCGCACCGGTGACGAGAACGACTTTTCCATTCAACTCAGACATTCGGCTCTCCATGCACTTCCACTTCATTCTCCGGGATCTCGTGGGGCACCGGTTTGGGCTCCGGCAGCCGCCCGGTCAGATCGGCCCATAACCAACCGACGGCGGTCAGGCTGCTCACCAGCCCACTCGCCACGCCGATTGAGCGTGTTTCAACGTGGTCGCTCGCCAGCCCGGCAGCGGTCATCGACAGCATCATGACACCCCACGTGAGCGTCTCGAGCGTGGCAAACACACGCCCCCGGAACGCGTCATCGACGATTCGCAAAAGCTGCGAAACGTTCATCACGGAGCTGATCGCAACCGAGGCGCGCGAAAGGCCGATCATCAGCAATGCGAGCCAATATGGTTCCGACAGCGCGAAGCAGACATAGGAGAGGCCGTGAACTACATATACAGCCGCAATGGTCTTCTTATACTGGGCGAACGAGAGCCGGGGCATCAACCGATGCGCGAACATGCCCCCGCAAACCAGTCCAAAACCCGCCGATCCCCACAGTTCGCCCGTTCCCATCGGGCCGCGATGGAACACGCGGTCGCCGAAGAGCGGGAAGAGAATCTGCGCCGCGCCGCCGCCCGAAGCCCAACCAACACTGACAAACCCGAGCCCGGCCAGTAGCGGGATGGAGCCCATGTAACGCAGGCCCTCTTTGTAGTCCTGCCAGGGCTTCACCACTCTGGTCTCATCCAGCGAATTCCGTCGCGCAACGAAGGCGCCCTCCGGCACGCGTAACTTGCTGATGCAGAAAGCCGAGAAGAGGAACGACAACGCGTTCAGGAAAAAAGCGACTTCATAACCCATCATCGATGCGCTGAACCCGCCCAAAAAGGCGCCCACCGCGGTCGTGGTCCATTGCGTCGTCTGCGTCATGGAGTTCGCCGTGTGCAGTTCGTCCTTCGTTGTGATCACCGGCAGAATCGATGCGCGCCCACTGGTAAAAAACGGCGAGGCCGCCATCATCATCCCGCTTAACACATACACGACCCAGCTACGCCCCGGCGGCACTCCGAGTACGAACATTCCAGCCAGCACCGCCCGCACCAAATCGCTCCCGATCATTAACTGCCGCCGGTCAAAGCGATCCAGACTCACGCCCGCCAGCGGCCCGGCCAACAGCATGGGAATCGCGCGGGACAGCATGACACCGGCCACCGCCAAGCCAGAATTCGTCTGCGCCAGAATTAGGCTAAACACGGCGATGGTGTTGAAGTGATCCCCCACCTCGCTAACCACCTGCCCCAGCCACGTATAACGGTAATTTCGATTCTGGATGAGGAGTTGGGAAAAACCGGCCACCTACGTCCGCTCCGAAAGGAAGACGCCGGCCATGATCAGCCCTCCGCCGCTGACGAGGGCGGCAGATACCGGTTCCCCAAGGAGCGGCAGTGCGAGCGCGGTGGCCACCAGCGGCTGCAGATAACTGAAAGCGGAAAGCCGCGAGGCGCTTAACCGTTTCAACGCGTAGGCCCAACCGATGTAGCAGAGTACCGAGGAGACGACAGTCATGTAGCCAAAGGCCCACCAGGCCGGCAGGCTCACCTGCGAGAAGTCGAAGCGGGAAGCGAAGAAGAGCGTCATCGGCAGCAGAAAAAGGCTGCCGGCGGCGTACGAGACAGCAATCACCGCCAGCCCGCCATGCTCGGCGGCGAGTTCCTTCCCGAATACCGTGTAGACCGCGAAGCTCAGTCCCGCGCCCAGTATCAGCAAATCGCCCGTCAAGGACGCAGCCTGCCCGCTGGCCGAAGGGCGCTGCAGCAGCATCAATCCGCCGACAGCGACCGCCAGCCCGATCGCTCGTTTGCTGGTAAAAGCCTCGTGGCCGCGGAACCATGCCAGCGCCAGTACCATGAAGGGCGTCAAACCGATCACCAGCGCCGCATGGCTCGCGCTGGTAAGCGACAGGCCGACCAGGAAACAAATTTGATTCACGGCAATACCGCAAACCCCAATCAGGCACAAGCGCGGGTACTCTTCGCGCCGCAGAGGCGGACGCCCATCTCCTTTGCGGCCGCGGTAAACGGCCATCAGAAGAATGGCGGCCAGCACCGTCCGCATTCCTGCGGCAAGCGAACCGGGAATTTCTTTCAGCGCAATCTTCGAGAAAACGAAATTTCCGCCCCAGAAAGCGTAGACCGCTACCACTGTCAGATACAGAAACAGTTGGCCGCGGCCCCTACTGCTTCCGTCGCTCAACGGATTGTCTCCTGCCGCACAGTTATGGAATCCAGGAACGGGAAGTCGATGTCGTAACCGAAGCCAGGACGGTCGTTGGTGCGAATCGTGCCGTTCGGCGTGGCAACGATCTCCTCGGTCAGCAGTTCGCGTTTCCAGTAACGCTTCGATGCCGAAACGTCGCCGGGAATCGTAAAGTTTGGCAGCGTCGCCAGCGCCACATTATGGGCCCGTCCGATGCCGCTTTCCAGCATTCCGCCGCACCATACCGGAACGTTCGCCGCCTGGCACACATCGTGGACGCGAATCGCTTCCGTGAACCCGCCTACTCGGCCCAATTTGATGTTGATGATCTTACCGGCGTTGAGGCGAATGGCCTGTTCGGCATGGTGCGCCGAACGAATGCACTCATCCAGGCAGATGGGGGTTTCGAGCTTAGCTTGCAACACGGCGTGGTCAATGATGTCGTCGTGCGCGAGCGGCTGCTCGATCATCATCAGGTAGAACTCATCGAGCGCGCGAAGACGATCGACATCGGCCAGCGTGTACGCCGAATTGGCGTCGGCCATCAGCTTGATGTGCGGAAACTGCTTTCTAACTTCGCGAATGTCTTCGACGTCGCGGCCCGGCTTGATCTTCATCTTTATGCGCTGGTAGCCGTCGGCAAGCTCATTCTCAATCACTTTGAGAAGGTCGTCCACCGTGTCCTGAATGCCTAACGATACGCCGCTGGGAATCTCCGGCCGCGCCCCTCCGCCGATTTGCTTCCAAAGGGGAATCCCCTGCTGCTTGGCTTCGAGATCCCAAACCGCGACCTCCACGCCGCCGCGCGCCATGCGGTGCCCTCGGATATGTTGGGTCAACGCAGCCACGTCGCCGGCCCGTTCCAGTTTCTTGCCCAGCAGCCGTGGCGCCACGTAATGCTTCACGATCTGCCAGGAGGACTCCGTCCACTCCTCGTTGTAGAACGGGTTTTCCCCCGCCGTGACTTCGCCCCAGCCCGTCACTCCATCCGACACCACTTCCACCAGGACCATATGGCGCTCATAGGTTCGGCCGAAACTGGTCTCAAAGAACTTCACCAGCGGCATGGCCACCTGGCGCAATCTAACTTCATCAATTTGAAAAGCCATCAAAACCTCTTTGCGAACAGGTATGCGCCGTGCGTCTCGCCGCGCTCCACGGTGGCCACGTATAAGTCGCGCCGCAGGTACTCTAGAAAATGTTCGGAAATCGAAGCCTGAATCGCCCGCGCTTCAGCCGGCGTATCGCGGCGAATCGTTCCAATATCATTCGGAACTTCCAGCCGTTCGACAATCTCCACAGCCGGGGGCGGCTCGCCCGCCACCACGCGCTGCACACGATCGCTGCGCAGGTGCCAGGAGGCGATACAACGGTCCGTGGGAAGGCCGCCATGAAGCTGGCTGGACGTAATGCCGTATTGATTCAATACGTAGCGCTCCACGACAGCGCCGAGCCGCTGCATGTTGAAAAAGGCGTTCTTCAACTCCAGCGGATCGAACGTCCACTCCACCATTTCAATGCCGCGGCTTAACGCCTCTTCGCGCTGCGCCAGCTTCAACTGCCGCCCTACGCCCGAATTGCGATACTCCGCCAGCACGCCCATCATGTTGCTGTGCAGATAGTTCGTCCCGTCCGTTTTGATACCCGGCACGGCAATCAGGAATCCCACCATCTTTTCGCCGTCGAAAGCCGCCATGGTCTGGCCGCCCACTTTGTTTGCAACCACGAACATGCGAACCGGCAACAACTCCAGATCTTCAAAGCCCCAGATGACCTTTTGCAGCCGGACAGCCTCGCGCAGATCGCTGACATCCGTGATAGTCCGAACCGAAATCATGTATTCCGCTTCGCTTCCTGCCAGTACGTTTCCAACTCTGCCACCGGCGTGCCGGCCACCGTACGGCCATTGGCGTCCAGTTCCTTCTCCATATACGCAAAGCGCTTTTTGAACTTCGCATTCGTCCGCCGCAGCGCCTGCTCCGGATCTACTTTGTAGAACCGCGCCAGGTTGACCAGAACGAAGAACAAATCGCCGATTTCGCCCTCGCGCTCCTCATTGGTTTCGGCCCGTCGCAGTTCGTCCAATTCCTCATGCAGCTTGTCGACAACTTGCCCTGCATTCTCCCAATCGAAGCCCGCTTTGGCGGCCCGGCTGGAAATCTCCTTGGCCTCCAGAACCGCGGGCAGCGTCTTCGCAATGCCATCTAAAAGTCCTTTGGACGCCTCGCCCTTCCCGGCCTTTTCCTGCTTCTTAATGGCGTCCCAGTTCGTGAGAACCGCGTCGGCCGTATCGGCCACCACATCCCCAAAGATATGCGGATGCCGCCGGATGAGCTTATCGTTGATCGCTCGCAGCGAGTCTTCAACAGTGAAGAGGCCCTCTTCGGCAGCCATCTGCGAGTAGAAGACGGGCTGCAACAGCAGGTCGCCCAACTCCTCGCAAAGCGCGGGCCAGTCGCGGTCCTCGATTGCCTCCATCACTTCGTAAGTCTCTTCCAGCGTGTGCCGTTTGATCGAATCGAAATTCTGTTCCCGATCCCAGGGACACCCGCCGGGCGCACGGAGTTTCGCCATCAATTCCACGAGGCGCTGAAACTCAATTCCTGCTTGGGGGGAAGGCACGGCGAAGACTATCTTTTCAATGTAACATGCAGGGTATGCGCGCATTTATCGCAATTCTTGCCATTCTTCCCGTCAGCGCACAGCTTTCGGAGAATCGCCTGACCGTAACCGGAGACGCCGAAATCAAGGTAGTACCCGATCGCGTTGTCATCTCCGTCGGCGTTGAGAGCCGAAGCCCGCAGTTGGCTATGGCGAAGTCGCGCAATGATACGGCGGTTGCCGCCATCCTCGCCGCCGCGAAGAGTGAACAAGTGGCCCCTGGCGATGTTCAAACCGATTTCATTGAACTGAACCCCGTTTACCAAAGCCGGGATACCACTGAAAGCCGCGAGAATTACTTGATCGACTACTATCGAGTGAACAAAAACGTCGCCATTACTCTCCGTGACGTTGCGCGGTTTGAGCGCCGGTTGACCGCCGTCGTAAACGCCGGCGCCAACCGCGTCCATGGCATCGAATTCCAAACCTCCGAGCTTCGAAAACATCGCGACCAGGCGCGCGACATGGCCGTGAAAGCGGCAATCGAAAAGGCGGAAGCGATGGCCGGCGCAGCGGGCCTGAAAGTCGGCAAGCCGGAGAGCATATCGGCTTACAACATCGGCGGCGGGCCCGCCTACGGACGAATGCGCGGCGCCGGTATGGCCCAGAACGTCATGTCCGTGGCCGGTGCCGACGGCGAATCCAGCAGCACCTTCGCGCCCGGCCGCATCAGTGTGACCGCATCGGTTACGCTTACGTTCCGTCTGATACCCTGAAATCGTGCTGACGCGGATGACCGCCGTACTGGTCCTTCTCGCCGCGCTGCTGCAGGCGGCGCCGGTAGCGTCCTCGGCTGTTTCCATCCGCTTGTCGGCGGCGATCGTTTCCGTCCGCACGGAACGCCAGAACCAGCGCGAACTCCGCCGGCCGGCTGCGCCGAAATATCCGCGCGCCGCGGCCGTTCCGATCGTCCAGGAACCGCTCCCGGCGTTCCCCGGTTTCGCATATTCGCATTTCCAGCGTCCTCCTCCGTCCCGCGGTTAACAGGCTGCTATTCCCGTCACCGCGAACTCGAGGAGAACCTATGTCTATTGCTATTGACGCGGCCGTCCAAGCGGCGGAGCGCGCCCTTCATCTCACTTTCTTCCCGGCCCAGCGCCAATGCGCCTCTGCGCTGCTCCGCGGCAGCATCGTCGAAATGCAAACCGGCGAGGGCAAGACTCTCGCCGCCGTGCCCGCCGCGGCAGTCCTTGCGCAGGCCGGCAAGGGCGTTCACATTCTCACGGCCAATGACTACTTGGCCCGGCGCGATGCCGAATGGATGGGTCCAGCCTATCGTGAGCTCGGCCTCCGCGCCGCCGCCATTCATCAAGGCTCGACGGCGGCCGAACGGCGGGACGCCTACGCCGCCGATGTCACTTACGTCTCGGCCACGGAGGCCGGGTTCGACCATCTGCGGGATTGCCGTGCCCTGACGCGCGCCGAACGGGTGCAGCGCCCCCTCCATGCCGCCCTTGTCGATGAAGCCGACTCGATCCTAATCGACGAGGCGCGGATCCCTCTCATCCTGGCCGGCGAATGTGATGGCATCGCCGGGAGCACCCGCCGCGCCGGTCCCGCGGCCCGGGCGCTCCGGCCTCATATTGACTACATTCTCGACACACGCAACCAGACGGTCCAGATCACCTACGAAGGCCTGGCCCGCGCCGAGGATATTCTGCAGGTTGAACAGATCCACGACGATCCCAATGGCCTCTTAGCGGCACTCTACCACGCCCTGCACGCCCAGCATCTTCTGGTCCGCGACGTCGACTACCTGGTCCGCCACGGCCGAATCATGCCGATCGACGAGTACAAGGGGCGAACCGCGCGCGAACGCCGCTGGCCCGCCGGACTGCATGCGGCTCTCGAGCATAAGGAGGGCCTGGAGATTCAGGAACCGGGACGCGTTCTGGGCTCGCTAACGCTGCAGAACTACGTCCTCCAATACGAGCACCTCTGCGGCATGACCGGCACCGCCGCCACGCAGGCCGAGGAGTTCCAGCGGATTTACGGGCTCGCAGTCGAAGTTCTTCCGACGCACAGGCCGCGCATTCGCGTCGATCAACCGGACGCGCTTTTTCCCGATCAGGGCGCCAAATTTCGTGCCATCGTCCAATCGATCCGGACCCATCACGCGACCGGCCGTCCTGTGCTCATCGGATCGGAAAGCGTCGAAGCGTCCGAGGCCATCAGCCGTGCCATTGCCGACATCCCGCACAACGTACTCAATGCGCGTCACGAGGATATTGAGGCGGCGCTAATCGCCCAAGCCGGACAGCGCGGCGCGGTCACTGTGTCGACCAACATGGCCGGGCGCGGCGTGGACATCGTCCTCGGTGATGGAGTCGCCGAGCTCGGAGGATTGCACGTTATCGGTACGGCGCGTAATGACAGCCGGCGCATCGACAACCAGCTCCGCGGCCGCGCTGGCCGCCAGGGAGATCCTGGTTCCACGCGCTTTTTTCTGGCGCTCGATGACGAACTGATTCACCGCTTCCGGGACGACGGCGAGCCGATCCAAACCGTAGCCGATTGCGACATGCTGCAGCGCCGTGCCGAAGGCCGCCATCTGGATGCCCGCCTATTTCTGCACAAATACGAACGGATAATCGAAGGGCAGCGGCATGCGCTCCTGCAGGCTCGCGAAGAGGTCATGACGAAAGCCGAAGAGAGTCCCACGGATCCAGAATGGGCTATTCGTCTCGATGCCATCGACGAGGCCTGGGCTTGTCATTTAGAGGAGGTCGCCAATCTGAAGACCGGCTTCACCTGGCTCGCTCTCGGAGGCCGCGAACCGCTCAGCGAGTTCCTTCGCAACGTAGATGAGCTGTTCAAGCAGCTTTGGGAACAGGTTGAGCGAGATACCGAAACGCGTCTCGCCAGCGGAGAGAGGACGCCGCCGCGCCGCGGCGCCACTTGGACTTATCTGACCGTCGATCAGCCATTCGGCACAGGAATGGAGCGGATCATGAAAGGTTTGGCGCGGAAGGTGCGCTCCGGCAGTTTGTGGGGTTAATTTCTTGCAAGGAGCGAACGGAACCACTGGCGAATCGTCGACTTTGGCCTCCCTGGGCAGTTGAAGACTTCCCAAGGTGGCATCTGGCCCAGGATGACGATGTCACCCGATTCGGCACCGGTGGGTTGGAGGACGAACTGGTATACGACTTTGAATCGCGCACCGTTGCAGTCGGCAGGGCTCAATCGCGATTTGGCGACAGCGTCCGCAACGGCCTGCCCGAAATACACCTTGGCGCCGGACAATTCGGCAGATAAGCTGCCGTCAAATAAAACAGTAATTTCCGCCGTGACGCTGCCCTGAATCCTAACCGATTCCCATTGGGATGGGTATTTGGGGACCATCAAGGATCCGCCCGAACACTGTGTCGGTTCAGCGCCCGCCAGCACACTCGTGGAAAGCAGGCTAAGGGTTAGCAGCGTTGAGTTCCAGACCACTACGCCATTATAACTTCGAGCTCCATTTCTCACCCCAACTCCACCGCCATCAGCGACCGCCGATCCCGCAAATATAGCTTGGTCCCCACCAACACCGGCGGAGTCCACGAAAGATTCGTCATCAACTCCGCCTTCGCCATCACCTTGAAACCCTGCGTCCCGGGTTGAGCCAGCAGAAGATTGCCATCCTGGTCCAGCGTAATCAGCTTCTTGTCCGCCCAGACAAAACTCGCCTTCGACAAAATCCGATCCTGCCAGTGGATCTTCCCGGTGGCAATATCGACGGCCGACAAAACAGCCACCGAACCTTTGCCCCCGCTGGAAAAGTAGACCGTCCCATCCACGCAGATAGCATTGCCGTGGTGCAATCGAAGCCGGTTGGCCGACCACACCTCTCGCGCCTCCGTCGCCATACCCTTCCGCTCCAGTTTGATAACTTTCGTTCCCGCATCGTACTCCGACGAAACGAAGAGCAGGTTGCCCGGAGCCCACACTGGCGATGCGACGGCGATGCTGTAGCTCGCCTGAAACCGCACCCGCCATTGTATATCGCCGTTGTGCGGATTGACGGCGAAAACGTAGCCATCCATCAACGCCACAAGCTGTTCCAGCCCATCCACGTTGATCAGAATCGGCGAAGAATAAACGTTCGGAAAATCGTTGGCGGCCCAGGCCACCCCGCCATCGGCCTGTCGAAACGCCATCAGGGACTTTCCCTTGCCTCCGCAGGGCACGATGACCGTATCGCGAAATGCAATCGGGCTCGAAGCGTACCCATACGCCAGCCGCGTCCCGCGCTCTTCGTTCCACAGCTCATGCTTCCAAAGCAGCGCCCCGTTTTTCCGCGAGCGGCATTCGATACGCCCGGTAACACCGGCGGTGAAGATTCGGTCAGCCGCTACCAGCGGCGTGGCATAAGGACCGTGGCCCATATCGGGCGCTTCCGACCGGAAGCCCTGCGGCGAAGTCTGTTCCCACAGCGTCTTCCCCGTCGCCGCATCGGCGGCAATGGTTGTCTCTCCACCAGCGCTCCTGTACATCGTGTAGATTGTGCCGCCATCCACCGACGGAGAACTGTAGCCGTCGCCAAGCGGCCGTTTCCACAAAACCTTTGGCCCCGCGGCCGGCCACTGGGATTTCAGCGCCGGCCCATTTGTCACGGTGAAATTACGATCTGGGCCGCCCCACTGCGGCCAACGGTCCTGCGGCCGTTGCGCGCCTACGGCGGCTGCAGTTCCTGATAACAGAACTTCCCGGCGTGTCATCTTTGCTCAGACGCCGCACACCCGAAAATGTTCCCGGATTTACTTCGTCAGCACGTCTTCAAAAAATCCCAGCGCCCGCGGATCCTTCGACTGTCCCAGCCAGAACATCGCCTGCTTCCGCACGGCCGGATTCTGATTGGTACGGGCGATCTGAATCAGCGTCGGGACCCCTTCGCCATTGGGAATCTGCGTCAGCGCAAACACGGCTTTCTTCTTCACCTCGGTCTCCGGGTCGTTGGCAATGGTTTCGTTGATCGGCCCAATCGCCTGCCGCGAAGTCTTCTGCGCCAGCCAAAACAGCGCCTGCCCGCGCACATGCGGCGATTTGTCCTCCTTCGCCGCGCGGATGATGGCAGGAATCGCATCCGGCTCATTGCTCTGAGTCAGCGCGAAAATGGCGTGTTCCCGGACTTTATCGTTCGCGTCCTCGCGAAGCACGCGCCGCACGATGTCCGAACCCTTCTTGCCGCGCGAATTCGCCAGCCAGAACGCCGCCGTCTTCTTCGTTTCCACTGACGCGCCGGTCAAAGCAAACTTCTCCAACGCAGCTTCGGCCTCCGGACCCGCGTGCAACGCCAATGCCTGCACAGCAGACTCATTCACACGCTTCCGGCGATCCGTAATCGACTCTTCCCGCACCGCATATTGCGACAACACGGCCACACTATCGCCCGCTCGCACGCCCGTCAGCCAATGGAACGGCAATCCGCCCGCGTCCAGGGGGCAATCGATCGAAAAGTTGCGAATCCTGATCACCGCGCCCTGTTCCAGACGCATCAGAACGGCAATATGAGTGGGTCCTTCCAACTTCACCGGCCCGGCCGGCGACGCGAGCCCTCCCGCCGGCTTGCCCTCCAACCCGCAGCCCCGGTCATTGTTGTTCCAGCAGCAGGATTGCTGATCGCCGGGGATCTTCGCCACCGCGTAGCCAATCCAAGCTGCCGTCGATTGCTTCCCAATCGCCGCGCGAATGGCCGCGTCAAGACCACCCGCAGCCGGCATCGTCTGCAGGTTCGCGTTCGTAATCGCCGGCTGCTGCGCGGCCATGGTAAAGGCCGCGCACGCAAAGAGAATCGGTCTAATCATAAAGCGCTCCCTATTTCAAGAGATCCGTCAAAAACGCCGTGGCCTCCGGGCTCCGCATGTGGGTCAGGTGCTCCACCGCTTGGCGGCGCAGATCCTGGTCCTTCTCCGTCTTGGCCACGTCGATCAACTGCTTGGCGCTGTTCTGGGAAGCGAGCGACCGCAAAATCCGACGGCGCATCTCGACATCGCTGCTCGATTGGTACATCGCAACCAACGCTTCGGACGCCGCCGTCGAATGCATCCCGCCCAGGTACTGTACCGCCAACTGCTGCAGCTTCGGATCCTTCTCCGTCTTAGCAATCTCGATCAGCTTCGACGAACTGCCCGCCGACATCATCCCGCGCATGATCGTCCCCCGCACTTCCACCGAAGTTTCCGACCCATAAAGTTCGCCCAACTGCGTATGGGCGCCCATGCCGCCCAGGTGCTGGATCGCCTCCCGGCGCATCGCCGGATCGGGATCGCTCTTTGCGATCGCAAAGATCGCGTCCCGGTCACCGGTTGACTGGTAGCTGCGCATCACCATCTTTTTCAAATTCGGATCCGTCGTCGACTTATACACCGATCCGAGAACCTGACGGTTGTCAGCGCTGTTGCGCGAACCCAAATGCCGAATGGCACGCGCCTGCAAGCTCGGATTCCCCGCACCCATGGCGACCTTGGACACCACCGCTCGCGCTTCGGGAGCGTTGCTATGGGCCAGCAGTTGCAACACCCGGTCCTGCAGTTGCGGAGACGAACGCCGTTCCAGAATCTTCTCCAGCAGCGGAATCGCCCGATCGGCGCCCGATTCCATCAGCCCATTCATGGCTGCCAATTTGATCTCTTCCTCGTCCGGCGTCAATGGTTTCCCGCTCAACTCCGTGCGCAGCTTCTGGCCCTCCTGCGCCCAGTTGCTCTGCGGATAGGACTTGGCGAGCGTGTCGATAGCCGCGCCCGCCTCCGTCGTCTTGCCCTGCCTTCCCAGAGCCAGTGCCTTCCAATAAAGCGCCGCATCGGCCCGGTACTTGCCGATCGCCGCTATCTCCTGAAAGTGGTTCACCGCCACATCCCATTGCCGCTTTTCGATCGCACGCATCCCGCGTTCATACTCCCGGTCGGCATCGTTCTCCGACCGGTCCCGGCCGCCCTGGAAGGCGAAGGCGAAGTCCATGGACTTGTTGATCGAGAACTCAAACGGATGAACCGCAATCTTGGGCGCCATCGGGCCCATCGGTTTCATGGGTTTCATCGGCTTCATCGGAGCCATGGGCGCCATCGGCGGCATCGGGGGTTCCGGCTGCGCGAGCAGGGCGGCGGCCGCCGCGGCGGAAAGAAAGAAAAATTTCATTGGACAAAGACCTCGACTCAGTTTTGCGGCCACGCCGCTCATTCTCTTGCTTGATTAGACTGGGCCGCCCTCGCCCGGTTAGGCTCCCCGTAAAAAATAGATGACACCCCGGAGTTTGGTTATACTCCAGGAATTACGGAATGCGGCCCTATAATCTGTTGTTCCTCCTTGTGTCGCCAGTTCTGACCGCGTCCTGGTTCGACAGTCCAGCACCATTCACAATGACCACCCAGATCGGCATACCCATCTGGCTGGCCGCCGCCGACATGAATCGCGACGGCGTTCCCGATCTCGTCGCCGTTCACAGCGGAACGCCCCTCCGCATCCGCGGAACCACGACCATCGGCGTAGTCGCCGTAAATCCGGATGATGGCGCACGTATCGTCTCCGAGACTCCGTTCTCCGGCGACATCATCGCCGCGGAAATCGCCGACTTCACCGCCGACGCAATCCCCGACGTTCTCGTCGTCGATCGCGGAGCGTTCGGGCCGGACCGCCTCTGCGTTGCCCGCGGCACCGGCAACGCATCCGTCGGCGTAATTCTCTGCACAAATCTCACTGAATACGCCGACCATCTCGCGATCGGCGACTTCAACAAAGACGGCCAGCCCGACGCCGCCGTCTCCCATCCCTTGACCGGCCAAGTATCTCTCTGGTATGGAAAGCCAGACGGCACCTTCACCGCCGGGCCCATCGTCGCCGTGGCCAACCCCGGCGTCCTGGCCGTCGCCGATTTCAACGTCGACGGCATCTCCGACATCGCCATCCACAGCCGCGCCGGCCGGCTCCATCTGCTCGTAAGCGCCGCCGGCGCCCCGTTGCAAACCACCCAGACCTTTAACGCCAGCATCACCGTCTCCAGTATCGTAGCCGGCGACATAAACGGTGATGGCCGGACCGACGTGCTCCTTTGCGACATGCTCTCCAGCCTCTTTACCGTCGGCCTTGGATCCGGAACCGCTGCCCCTTTCCTGGAGCCCCTGGTCACCACCGAGTCCCCTTCCGCGCCGCGCTTGGCCCAACTTGCCGATATCAACGGCGACGGCGTTTCCGAAATTCTCGTCTCCACCACGGTTGGCATGATGATCGCGCGCATCGGCGCCCGCGGCTCCGTGATTCTTCCTCCCGCCCCCGGATTCAGCCCCGGCAGCACCACTCGCTTCGCCGTTCTAGACTTCAACGGCGACAAAGTGTCCGATCTCATCACATACACCGGCGCGCAAGGCCAGAATCTGTCGATCTTGAGCGGACAAGCATCCGCGACAATCGCCACCATTGAGGCCGTTTCCACTTCCGCCGCCTACGGCCAACCCGTTTCCCTCACTGTCAAAGCTCTCGCCCCTTCGCCGCCGTATCCGTTGATACCGGCCTCCACGGGCCGCTTGACGCTTTATCGCGGCACGCAAGTTCTGCAAACGCTACCAGCCGTTCCGACCCCGGCCGCCACGGCGCCGGCCACCGGCCCGCGCGAAGTTGCCTCCGCGCGATTTCAAGTCACACTCCCATTCGGCGCCAACGATATTACCGCCGCCTTCACTGACGCCAAGGGATTCAAGACCTCCCTAAGCACTGCTACTCGCGTGACGGTCGAAGCGGCCCCGTCTTCCATTCGACTCTTGACACCCACCAACGAAATCCCCCGCTCCGAGGGCTTGCGGTTGGACGCAGTGGTTACCGGTTTGGGTGCTCCCGCCATCGGCGGCACGCTGAAACTCTCTCTCAACGGGTCCGCCGCCACACAGGCATCCGTTGCAAACGGCGCCGCACAGCTACTGATTCCCACGGGCCTGCCGCTCGGAAAGCTACGTGTCCAGCTCTCCTTCGAAGGAACCGGCTACACGCCATCGGCGACACAGGAACTGGAGTTCATCGTCCGCGGTTCTCTTACCGTCGGCAACGCCGCCACCTACCGCGGCCCGCTCGCGCCCGATTCCCTTGCCGTCGCCGCCGTCCCGGGCCTGATGAATACCGCTTTGGGTCGCCTCACCGCGGAGATCCGCCGCTCCAATGCAACAGCCGTCCCCGCCCGCGTGATTTACGCGGGCGACAATCAGGTTAATCTCTTCATTCCTCCCGGCATCGCCACCGGCCCCGCGGAACTTCACGTTCTATTAGACGGCGCCAGCGTCGCATCAAACCGCATCGAAATTGCCCCGGTTTCTCCCGGGCTCTTCACCATCGGCGATGGCCGGCTGCCAGCCGCCTTGGCTGCCCGCTATACACCCGCCGGCGAAGCGGTCGGCGTCCCTGTCTTCACTTGCGCAAACGGTGCATGCACGGCCGTCCCGCTCCATACGGGCGGCGATGGCGAAACGCTTGTTCTTACCGTCTTTGGCACCGGGTGGCGCACCGCATCCGGCATTACCGCACACATCGGCTCCACCGCTCTCGAAGTACTCTTCGCCGGACCGCAACCGGAAACGCTCGGCCTAGACCAGGCGAATCTGATTATTCCAAAATCCCTCGCGGGCGCCGGAACTGTCGAACTATACGTCGAAGCCGCAGGCGCCCGGTCCAACTCCGTCAGCTTCATCCTCCAGTAAGGCAGTAGACAAACTACAGCCATGGATGTAGGATATCTACAGCCATGGCCAAGCCAGAAGGATACAAAAACCGCATCGAGCTCCTGCAAGGCACGCTCGACATGCTCATCCTCCAAACGCTCCGATGGGGCCCGCAGCACGGCTACGGCATTGCCCAGGCCATCCGCGCCGGCTCCGGCGAAGTGCTGCAAGTGGAAACCGGCTCCCTCTATCCGGCCCTCCACCGCCTGGAAAAGCAGAGCTGGATCCGTTCGGAATGGAAAAGCACGGAGCATAACCAGCGAGCCAAATACTATGAGCTAACCGCAGCCGGACGGAAGCATCTAGCCGCCGAATTCGACCGCTGGACCCAACTGAGCGCCGCGATAGCCGGCCTGATGGAGCCCAAGGAGCAGTCATGAGTATCCGCGACTTCCTGAATCGCCGCGACAAGGACCGCGAACTCGACGAAGAGATCCAGGCCCACTTGAGCATGGCCATCCGTGATCGCATCGAGCGCGGCGAAGATCCTCGCGAAGCCGAACGCGCCGCCTGCCGCGAATTCGGCAACCGCGCACTGATCCAGGAAACCACCCGGAACGAATGGGGCTGGGGCTGGCTCGAAGAGTTCTGGCACGACGCGCGCTATGCCTTCCGCGGCATGCGCTCGAATCCCGTTTTCACCGCCGTCGCCGTCTCATCACTCGCCCTTGGAATCGGTGCTAACACAGCCATTTTCACGCTCGTCTACGCGGTCCTGCTCCGCCCGCTGCCCGTCGCTCATCCCGAACAACTCGTCGAGCTTCTCCAGAAGTATCCCGGAGAACCGCGCGGCAACGGCTACTGGTCCGAGCGCAGCGTCGATCACTACCGCCAGCACAACCACGTCTTTGCAAGCATCACCGGGATGGGCATCGACAACCGCGCACAGTTGCGCATCGACTCTCCCGAATCCCGTTTCGGCGTCGCCGAGCATGTGCTCAACAACTACTTCGTTGAACTCGGCATTCGGCCCGCGTTGGGCCGCCTCATCGGTCCGCAGGACGGCAAGGACAACGCCGTCACCGTAATCAGTTGGAACCTCTGGGCCAGCCGATTCCATAACGATCCGGCGGTTCTTGGCAAAACGATCCACATCGACAACAAGCCAATGGCAATCATCGGCGTCACCCCTCGCGAATTTGCCGGCATGCGCATCGACGCAAAAACCGACGTCTGGATCCCGGCGAATGAAGTAAACGGCTACAACCTCATCGCCCGCCTGAAACCGGGCGTAACCCTCACCCAGGCCCGCGCTGAAATGGAGCAACTGTTCCGCTTCACGATCGAGGAACGCGCCGCCCGCAGCACCGATCCGCTGGTCCAACAGCTACGAGTGGAAGTGGAACCCTGCGGCACCGGCTTCTCCAAGATCCGCGACCGCATGGGCGATCCGCTCACGTTGCTCATGGCCGTTGTCGGCGTGCTGCTGCTGCTGGCCTGCGTCAACGTGGCCAGCATGATGCTCGCCCGGGGCGCGGCCCGGGCCCGGGAAATGGCGCTCCGCCTGGGCCTCGGGGCTAGTCGGGGCCGATTGATCCGCCAGGCGCTGACCGAAGCGCTACTACTCTCCGGCGCCGGAACACTGGCTGGCGCCGTCGTCGCCTGGTTCGGCACTGGACTCCTATTGCGGATCATCGCCAGCGGCCGGCCCGCCGAGCGCATCCAACTCGAGGTGGGCCCGGAGCCGCCGGTCCTCCTCTTCGCCGCCGCCGTTGCCATGTTGACCGGCCTCCTCTTCGGTCTCGTGCCCGCCTGGGCCGCGCTCCGCTCGCTTCCGGCCTTCGCCCTGCGCCCCTCCGGCAGAACGTCCGAGACTCGCTTCAGCCGCTACATCGGTCGCGCTCTCGTGACTGCCCAGGTCGCCCTTTCCGTCCTTCTGCTGGGCTCCGGAGCGCTCTTCATCTCCCATCTGCTCCACCTGCGCTCTGCCGATCTCGGCTTCCGTCGCGACCACCTCCTGCTGGTCAACCTCGACCCCTCCATACCCGGCATTCGCGGCGAACAGCTCGCCCAGATCTATAAACAATTCCTCGATCGAATGAACACCATCCCCGGCGTGCGGCTCGCCTCGCTCAGCGCACCCACGCCGCTCCACGGCGCGGGCGCCTCCGGATTCGGCACCGCTGAAGGCGTTCCACAACGCTTCGAGGAACGGCGCCGCATCTCCATAAGTTGGGTCGGTCCCCGCTACTTCGAAACCATGAACACGCCCCTATTGGCCGGACGCGAGTTCACCTTGCAGGATCACTCCAACCCGCGCATCGCCATCATCAACAGCACCGTCGCGCGCCATCTCTTTGGAGATCGCGACCCCCTCGGCAAACGCATCACTCTCGATGGAGTCACGGGCACTCGCGAACCCTCCACCTACGAAATCGTTGGCGTTGCCGGCGACACAAATTACATGGAAATCCGCGAGAAAGAGCGCCGCGGCATCTTCCTGCCGGCCTTCCGCACCGGCCGCGTAACCGCCGGTACATTCCTACTCCGAACCGATGTCGATCCCGAAAGCGTTACCGCCGCCGCGCGCCGCGCCGTAGCTGAAATTGCCCCCACTATCCCGGTCACCAACATAACCACGCTCACCGAGCAGATCGAAGCCACGATCGTCACAGAACGCCTGATGGCGACGCTTTCCGGCTTCTTTGCCGTGCTTGGCGCGTTGCTCGCCGGCATCGGCATCTACGGACTTCTCGCCTACACCGTCGCGCGCCGGACCAATGAAATCGGCATCCGCATGGCGCTCGGCGCCACGAGAGCCGGCGTGGTTTCCATGATCGTCAAAGAGGCGCTGGTTATCGTCGGCGCGGGCATAGCAGTCGGCATTCCGATAGCACTTTGGGGACAGACTCTAGCCGCCAAATTCCTGGCTGAACAGATGGCCGTCCCTGTGACGTCGTTCTTCCTGGGCTCGTTGGTGATCCTCGCCGTAGCGCTACTGGCCGCCTATTTCCCAGCGCAACGCGCCGCGGCCGTTGATCCCATGGAATCCCTGCGCCACGAATAGCTATTCGCTGCGCAGCGCGTGCGAAGGATCGGTCCGTGACGCCGCCATGATCGGTGGAAGCGCCGCCAGAAACGCCGCTAGATAGAGCGTCACCAACGGCGTCACCAGCAGCCGCAAATCCGTTCCCTTCACCTGATAGAGCAGGCTTTCGATATACCGCTCACTCGCCAGCCCAGCGCCCAGCCCCACTGCCGACCCCAGAATCAGCATCAGGAACATATCGCCGCCAACCTGCCGTGCGATATGCCGGGTTCGCGCGCCTAGCGCCATGCGAATCCCAATCTCCCGCTTCCGTTCCAGCACCGCATGGTTCAAGACGCCATACAAGCCGACCGCCGCCAGTATCAGCGCTACGACGGCAAAGAACGAGGAAAGCGTCGCCAATAGCCGCTCGCGAACCGTGTGATTGCCCACCAGCTCCGCCTGCGTGTGTACGTCCGATACGCGGAATTCCGGACGAACTTCTGATACGAGCCGCCGCAGTTGACGCGCCATCGATGTGGGTTCCGCCGCATTCGTGCGGACAATAAACGCCCCAAAATTCGCGTCGCGGAACGGTACGTACACCGTCGGACGAATCGGCTCCCGCATATTGCGATACCGGGCGTCGCGAACATATCCGATGATCGGATTTCGTACAAGCTTGTTCTCACGCCCAAACGTCTCGAACGACTTACCCACCGGATTCTCACCGTTGAAATACTTACGGGCGAACGCTTCATTCACAATCGCCACGCCGTCCACGAACTGGTTATTCTCATCAATCGTCGCCTGCTTCTCTCCGGGCCGGAAATCGCGCCCCGCCAGCAGATCGATGCGCATAGTCTCCAGCCAGCCCGGCGAGACTCCCAGAAAGTACGGCGAAACCGGATCCTCCGTGCGATCGGAAAACCGCACGCTGGAGGACCAGCCGTTGCCGCTCATCAGCGGCCATCCGGCGAAGGACGCCTTCTCCACGCCCGGAGTCTCCCGGATGCGGTCCGTGACCTCCGCCCAGACATGATGGGGCCGCTTCGCCGCATTGTTCTGCCCCTTCACGACGGTATTCAGCAGTAGGATCCGCTCCACGGCAAACCCGACGGGCTGCGTCGACAGCCGCTGGAACGTCGCCAAAAAGAGCCCCGCGATGAAGTGAACCAAAAAGCAAAAGGCCACCTGAGCGGCAATGATCGCGTGCATCAGCCGCCTCCGCGCTTGCGGATCTTCTCCTCCCTTCAAGGCGCTCACGGGCTTAACCCCGGAGGCCCGCAGCGCCGGTCCCAAACCAAAAATCGCCGTCACGCCGATCGCAATACATGCCGCGAACCCCAGCACCCTCCAATCGGCCGGCAGGTGCAGCCGCACCGGATTGTCGGGAGGGTTGATCATACCCACAACGAAAGGCGCGGACCACCACGCAAACAGCGCGCCCAGCCCCGTCGCCGTCAGCGCCAGGATCAGGCACTCGATCAGCATCATCTGTACCAGCCGCGCTTTGCCCGCGCCGATGGAAACACGCAGCGCCATCTCTTTTTCCCGCGCAGCCGTCTGCGCCGTCAAAAGGTTGGCAACGTTCGCGCACGCGATCAGCAGAACAAGGAACACCACAGCGCCCAGGACCAGCAGCGGCTGGCGGTAGTTCTTCTGGGTTCCCGACGCGCCCGCGGCCGCCGAATGCAATATCACCGGCGCGTTCACGAACTGCTCGATCCGCTCCTTCGAGGTGTCTGGCGGCCACTCCTTCGCACGTAATCGCCGGTGCGCCACCTGGCTCGCCTGCAGCGGCTGTTGAATCTGGGCGAGAGAAACGCCCGGTTTCGCGCGCACCCAGATTCGCATCCATCCCCAGCCGGCATTATTGATTGCTTCGGAGTTCTCCATCGCCGGAAGAAAGAAGTCCGTCATCGTTCCGGTCTCCGTTCCCGTGTATCCTTCTTCGCAAACGCCAACGATCTCGTAACGCACAGTGCCGTGCAGGAAGGTTTGCCCGATCACCTTCGGATCGCGTCCAAACCGCCGCGTCCAATAGTCGTAGGAGATTACGGAAACCGGATGGCCGCCGGGCTTCTGATCATCCGCATCGGTGAACAGCCGGCCCAGCGCCGGACGCAGGCCGAACAGCGCAAAATGGGTGCCGGAGACGAACTGCCGGTACGACTTCTCCATGGCGTCGTCGCTGCCGAACGTAATGTCCGTACGGCTGGCGTAACTCACAACCATCAGGTCTGCCCAATCCTTCGCCGCCTCGCGAAACTGCCGGAACAGCGGGTAAGAAAAGCTGTCGCCTTCCTCGGTCTTGCCCGACGAATCGTCAATGTACGTGTAGGCGATGACAAATAGCGATTGCGGGTCCGTCACCGGCAGCGGCCGCAGCAGCACTGCGTCCGTTAGCCGGAACGCCGCCGTCACCGCCCCAATTGCCAGCGCCAGCGACAGTATCGCCGCCGCCGTCACCGCCGGCCGCCGACGCAGTTGTCGTGCGCCGAATACAACATCGGCCTTCACCGAATCCAGCCATGCCCACAGTTTTATGTCTGTCGATACTTCCCGGTGCCGCAGCGCGCTTCCCAGCGCCCGTTCGGCATCCGTGCGCGAGCGTCCGGCGCGGACAGCCTCATCGACATGATCGGCGAGTTCTTCATCGATCTCGCGCTGCACGGTATCTTTGCGAAAAACATTACGAATGCGGGAAAGGAGTGACATAGATTACTCACTGCGGAGAGCAACGGACGGATCGGTCTTCGACGCGCCAATGATCGGCGGCAACGCGGCCAGAAACGCGGCGGTGAAAAGGGTCAGTAAGGGAGTCGCCAGCAGCCGCATGTCCGTTCCCCTGACTCCATAAAGCAGGGTCGCAACAAAACGTTCACTGGCTAACCCCGCCCCCAGCCCCACCGCCGAGCCCAGTATCAACATCAGAAACATATCGCCGCCCACCTGCCGGGCGATGTGCGAAGTGCGCGCACCCAGCGCCATCCGGATCCCAAGCTCCCTTCGCCGCTGCAGCACCGCATGATTCAATACCCCGTACAATCCGACTGCCGCCAAAATCAGCGCAACAATCGCGAAAAACAGAGACAACGTAGCCAGCAGCCGCTCCTTAATCGTGTGATTCCGCACCAGTTCCGCTTGGGTCTGCACGTTGGAGACACGGAACTCAGGATGCACTTCGGATACCAGGCGGCGGAGCGATTGCGCCATCGACGCGGGCTCGGCGGCCGTCGTTCGGACAATGAAGCTCGCGGTACTTGTCTTATCCAACGGCACATAAACGGTGGGCCGGATGGGTTCACGCATGTTCCGGTACCGGGCATCGCGAACGTAACCGATGATTGGATTCCGCACCAGGGTATTGTCCCGGGAGAAGGATTCGAACGACTTCCCAACGGGATTTTCGCCATTGAAGTATTTGCGGGCGAAAGCTTCGTTCACGATGACAACGCCCTCCACCGGCTGTTTCTTCTCATCGATCGCCGCTTGCTTCTCGCCTGGCCGGAAGTCCCGGCCCGCCAGCAGGTCGATGCGCATTGTCTCCAGCCAGCCCGGTGAAATCCCCAGAAAATACGGGCTCACCGTATCCTGTGCACGGCCGGGAACCCGGACTTCGGACGACCAGCCGTTCCCGCTCATCAGCGGCCAGCTTGCAAACGATACCTTCTCCACGCCTGGCGTCGCACGCATCCTTTCGGCGATGTCAAGCCATGCATTCTGCGGACGTTTGGCCGCGTCGCCGGCTCCCTTCACACCGGTCCACAGCGCCAGCGTCCGCTCCACGGCAAAGCCTGTTGGCTGCGTGGACAGGCGTTGAAAAGTAGCCACAAAGAGACCAGCGAGGAAATGCACCAGGAAGCAGAAGGCGACCTGCGCCGCTATCAGCCCGTTCATCAAGCGGTGCCGCGAATGGGGGTCTTCGCCGCCCTTCAGCGCCGTCGCCGGCTTCACTCCCGACGCGCGTAACGCCGGCCCAAGGCCAAAAAGAATCGTGACGCCCAGCGCAACGCACGCAGCGAACCCCAGCACCCGCCAGTCGGCCGGAAGATAGAGGCGCACCGGATTATCGGGAGGGTTGATCATGCCGACCACAAAGGGAGCCGACCACCAGGCAAATAGCGCACCCAATGCCGTGGCTGTCATCGCCAGAAGCAGGCACTCCACCAGCATCAGTTGAACCAGCCGCGCCCGCCCGGCGCCGATGGAAACGCGCAGCGCCATCTCTTTCTCGCGCGCGGCGGTCTGCGCGGTCAGCAGATTGGCGACGTTGGCGCACGCGATCAACAGGACCAGCAACACCACCGCACCCAGAATCAGCAGCGGTTGCCGGTAATTCTTCTGCGTGCCGGAGGCGCCGGCGGCCGCCGAGTTCAGCGTAAGTCCGGCATTAACGAACTGATCAATTCGACTCTTTGGAGCACCGGCCGGCCACAGCTTTGTACGCTCGCGACGGTGTGCGGAAAGGCTGGCCTGCAGCGGTTGCTGAATCTGCGATTGCGGCACTTCGGGCTTTGGCCGAACCCAGATTCTCATCCACTGCCACCCTGGGTTGTTGATTGCATCGGCATTCTGCATGGCAGGGATAAAGAAATCTGTCATGGTGCCTGTCTCCGTCCCGGTATAGCCATATTCGGAAACGCCGACGATCTCGTAAGCTACCGTTCCTGCGCGGAACGTTCGCCCGATCGCCTTTGGATCACGGCCAAATCGGCGCGTCCAATAGTCGTAAGAAATCACCGCCACCGGATGGCCGCCGGGCTTCTGGTCATCCGCGTCGGTGAATAAACGGCCAGCGGCGGGGCGCAGTCCGAAGGTCGCGAAGTGCGTACCGGACACATACTGACGATAGGCCCTTTCCATCTCTTCATCGGAGCCGTAGGTGATGTCGTTCCGGCTGGTGTAGCTCACGACCATCAGATCCGCACGGTCCTTCACCGCCTCGCGAAAATCGCGGAATTGCGGATAAGAAAAGCTGTCAGCCTCTTCGGTCTTGCCGTTTATCTCGTCAAAATGGGTGTACGCAATCACGAACAGCGACTGCGGATTGGCCACCGGCAGCGGCCGCAGCAGCACCGCGTCCGTAAGGCGGAACGCCGCCGTCACGGCACCGATCGCCAGGGCAAGTGAGAGTATCGCGGCGGCCGTCACCGTCGGCCGCCGCCGCAACTGGCGCACTCCGAATATGACATCGGCCCTCACTGAATCTAGCCACGTCCACAATTTGATGTCCGTTGACACCTCCCGATGCCGCAACGTGCTTCCCAGCGCCCTTTCGGCTTCCTCTCGCGAGCGCCCGGCGCGAACAGCCTCGTCGAGATGATCGGCCAGCTCTTCATCAATCTCACCGTGCAAGGCATCCTTGCGAAAAACATTGCGGATTCGGGATAAAAGTGACATATTCAGGCCATTTTGAGTACTTGATGAATCGCGGCCGACACGGCGGTCCAACGCTCCTCGGCGACCGGCAAGCGCTTCCTGCCGGCGGCAGTGAGCTGATAGATACGGGAACGCCGCCCATTTTCCTTGGTGACCCACTCCGCCGCAATCCAGCCCTCTTCTTCAAGCCGGTGCAGCGCCGGATACAGCGAGCCTTCCTCCACCCGCAGCACGTCGCCGGAGATCTCTATAATGGCCGTCATTAGCGCGTAGCCATGAAGCGGGGCGCGGCGCGAAAGAATCTTGAGGATCAGAAGATCGAGCGATCCCTGCAGGGTGTCGGGTTTTGCCATGATTTACTCAGCCGTCTGAGTGCTCAGACAACTAAGTATACGGAGAACCCTCCATTTGGTTCCGCGGCAATTGAAATAAAATTTAGAAGTGAGAACTGCGGTTGCGCTGCTGATGGTTTCGCTTGGCGCCGAAGTCCCGCGCATCGCCTCTGCCGACATCCTCACTCAGGTGAACCGATTCCGCAACGCGGCCGGCATCCATTCGCTTAGCGTGAACCAGCGGCTCGCGCGCGCCGCACAGGCACGGGCCGACGACATGGCCCGCCGCAACTACTTCTCCCACACCAGCCCCGATGGCCGCACGCCGTGGGACTTCATTGAAGACACGGGGTACCAATACTCCAATGTGGGCGAAAACCTCGCCACCGGCCAACGGACCGCGGCCGAGGTACAACGTTCCTGGGAACGCAGTTCCGGCCACCGCGCCAATCAGCTCAACCGCAAATTCACGGAAACAGGAATCGGCGTCGCGCCATTCCGCACCGGCGTCGTTGTGGTGCAGATCTTCGCGTCGCCGATGCGCTAATTCAGCCCAAACGTGTAGACCACGCTGCCGTTGATGATCGACACATATTGCTTGTTGTCGAACATATATGTCATCGGCGAAGTGTGCAGATTTTCAGTAACCGGGAAACTCCACAGCGGCTTGCCGGTAGCGGCATCGGCTGCGCCAAGCGCCCCGCCATCATCGCCATAGATCACCAACCCGCCGGCCGTAGTCAACGTCCCCGTCCACGTATCGCCGGGGCCTTCCTGCGGCAGTTCCCACACCGGCTTGCCGGTTTCAATATTGAACGCGCGAAGAATCTTCTGCGGCTTGTCGTTCGGATCACGGCGCCCGCCGCCGCCCTGATAGCTCCTGCCGGCCTGCCACTCCGGCGTCACCCGCTTGGTGTAGACCGCGCAGCGTTCCAGCGTATTCACGTAGAAGAGCTTGGTGGCCGGGTTGAACGACGTCGAAAAGAAGTTCGCCGCGCCCTCTACCGCCGGGCAGATCAACTGTCCCTCGGCCGTCGGAACCGAATTCGGGTTCATAACAGGCCGTCCGTCAGGTGCAATCTCCTTGGCCCAGGTCAGCTTCTTCACCAGCGGCGATGCCAGCAGCATTTTCCCGTTCGTCCGGTCCAGAACATAGAGAAACCCGTTCCGATTAGCCTGCAGCAGCAACTTCCGCGGCTGGCCTTTCCACGGCGTGTCGACAAGCACCAGCGGCTGCACCGCGTCCCAATCCCACTCATCGTGCGGCGTCGGCTGGAAGTGCCACTTCAGCTTGCCCGTCATCACGTCCAACGCCAGAATCGAGCAAGTATACAGGTTGTCGCCCTTCCGATTGTCTCCGTTGAAATCCGGCCCCGCATTGCCTGTCGGCCAGTAAATCGTCTTCAACTCCGGGTCGTAGCTGCCCGTCAACCACGTCGGCCCGCCGCCGTGATCGATGTCGATCCCGTCCCAGGTCTCCGAGCCCGGCTCGCCCTTGGCCGGAATGGTCCAGGTTCGCCAAACCTCCTTACCGGTCGTCTGATCATAAGCGGCCAGAAAACCGCGCACGCCCTCTTCCCCGCCCGCAGTCCCCGCCACCACCAGATTCTCAACCGCCAGCAGCGAGCCGGTCGCGTTGTAGTTCTTCCGGAAATCGGCCATCTCCGTATCCCAGAGAACCTGGCCCGTATGCCGGTTCAACGCCAAAAGATGGGCGTGATCGGTCTGCATGAACACCTTGTCACCGGCGATCGTAACGCTCCGATTATTCCCCGGCGACCGCGCATTGCCGATCAACCCCGGCGTCGGCGGCTTCGTATACTCCCACAGCCGCGCGCCCGATCCTGCGTCCAATGCAATCACCGTGTTCGTATTCGTCACATACATCACGCCGTCGTGCACTTGCGGCGTGCCCTGCAGGCGCCCCGAATTCGGCACGGCGAACACCCACTTCACCGCCATGCGGCCCACATTGCTCGCATTGATCTGGTTCAGGCTTGAATAGCGATTGCCGCTCAACTGGCCATGCATGCTCGGCCAGTCTGCTTGCGAGGTCACTTTCCGGTACTTTTCGCCCTCCTTGCGCAGGAGATGCATTTTCTGGTCATCCGTGCGTAGTTGCAGCTCCCGGCTCGTGCGCGCAATCGCGAAGCCCCCGAGTGTCGTCCCATCCGTCAACGGCACCGTCATGCGAACCGGCGGAAACCCGCGCCGTCTCCGGCGCGGCTGCAGCGTCCGCATAAACGCCACCAGCGCCTGAACCTCCGCCGCCGGCAACTGCTTAAAGGCCGGCATGCCCTTGCGCGGAACGCCGTCGCGAATAATCTGGCTCAACTCCTCATCGTTCTTTGTGGCCAGTGTCGTCAAAATCGTCGGCGCATGCTCGCCGCCATTCCCATCGGCGCCGTGGCAGCCCGTGCAACGGCTCTGGAACGCCAGCCGGCCGTCGGGCGCCTGCGCCAAACCGATCAACGAGGAAACAACTATCAAAAACAAAAACCGCATGAAATCCGGACCTCTCTTCTGTTCCCTAACCCAAGGGAGCAGTATATCCGAGGAATCCACCTCACCGCCCGGTGACTACATCGTCTTCCGAATCACTGCGCCACGGACTGAAGCGAACCGAAGGCTGTCTTCAGGTTCCGGGCTTCGAGCATGAGTCGATTGAGTCTAACCCGATTCGCAGCGCCCCGGCGAAGCGTTCCGCCCAGGCCCGCTGCTGCTTCGCCGACGCCACCTCATCCTGCCGGAACTCCACCTGCACGTTCAGCAGTCCCCGGCCGAACGCATGGGCGGGAGTCGTGTAGTCCAGATTGGGGTCCACATCGTAAGGCTCGTTATCGCCCACGGTAATATCTCCCCGCGCCCGTAGCGCGGCCAGAATCGGATCCGTCAGCCTCCGATCCTGGAAGCTCGACAGCGAAATCTGCCACGGCCGCTCCTGGCCCGCCATCACTTGCGTCATGGAATGTATCGATACAAACACGGGCTCCGCCGCCTGTGCGCGAGTCACCGCCTCAATGGCATCGTGATACGGGTTGAACCATCGGATTATCCGTTGATACCGCTGCTCTCCGGTCAGGTCTTTATTCCCTGGAATCGCGATCCCATCGCTCATTTCCGGCATCATGTCCGGCCTTCCATACACGCGGTTACAATCCACCACCAGCCGGGAAACCTCGGAATAAACGGCCGGCGCATCGAGCATCTCAGCCAGCACACGCGTAACACCGGCCGCGCCAATGTCCCATGCAATGTGCTTTTGCAACTGCGAATCCCCCAGCCCCAGCCCGAACATCTCCGCCGGAATAAAATTCGTGGCGTGGTCACACACCAGAACAACCGGTCTCATGCCGCCGATTCCGTCACGTCCACAGTGACATCCATCCCCAGAAACGAGCCCTCCGGACCGGCATAAGTTCCCCATAGCGGCAGCACGTGCTCCGGTGACCATGCCATTCCCACTCGAATCAGATTTCGATTGCCGATAATCGAATTCGTCGGATCGAAATCCACCCAGCCCGCCCCGGGCAGATACGCTTGCAGCCACGCATGCGTTGCTCCGCCTCCAGTGACAGTGGAGCTCTTCGGCGTAAAAATGTACCCGCTCACAAATCGCGTCGCCACGCCCAGGGACCGCGCCGCTTCCATCATCAGCACCGCAAAATCCCGGCAACTGCCCTGCTTGCTATTCAATGTTTCATCCGGCGTCTGCACGCCTTTCTCGACGCGCCGCGTATACGTGAAACCCTCCCGAATGCCCCTGGTCATGGCCGTCAGCATCTTCATCGTCGGCGTCCGCTCCGCCGCATCCAGAAACTGGAGCGCCCATTGGGAAACGGCCGCCGCCGGATAGTGCGGCTCCAGCCCTCGCATCAGGTTCGGAAAGTCTTCGTCGGCATACTTGAACGGATACGTGCGCGCATACTCCTCCAGCGGGTATTCAAGCCACATAGATTCGAAATGTTCCAACGACACCCTGCTCTCGAATGTCAGTTCCTTCGTCGTGCCTTCAAACGTCGCAATCGCCACCGAATTGTCGAATGGATCGTGAAGCCACCGCAGTTCGGCCGGTTTTGGAGTGATTACCAGACGAGTGTCAATCAATCGCAAATCGTGGCTCGAGCGCGGGCGGAACATCATGCGATGCTCCCCCAATCGCACGGGTTCCCGGTACTGGTAGACAGTGGTGTGATGAACGGTAAGAAACGACATCACCCGGAAATTTCGTCCGTCCAGACTTTAAAGGATTCAAGCATATTCGGTCCAAATGTGGTCGCAATGGCGACATCGGAAGCGTCGCGGCCGCGGGCCATCAGAATGCGTCCGATGCGCGGCACATTGTTGCGCGGGTCGAATAGGTGCCAGCTTCCGCCAATCCATGCTTCGAACCATGCGGCAAAATCGCCCGCCGGATAGGGCGGCGGCGTGCCCGCGTCGCTCAGGTATCCGGTGCAGTAGCGAGCCGGAATATTCATGCAGCGGCAAAATGTGATCGCCAGATGCGCATAATCGCGGCACACGCCGGTCCCCTCGGCGAAGGTCTGCGCCGCGCTCCGCGTGGCGCGGGCCGCCAGATAGTTGAATGCCACATGATTGTGAACAAAGTCGCAGATCGCCTGCACACGGGCCGGCCCGGGCGTAGTGTTCCCAAATAACTGCCAGGCGGTGTTGGAAAGAAGGTCCGTCTCGCAATAGCGGCTCCCCAGCAGGAACACCAGCGTCTCCTCGGGCAGATCTTCCACGGCCACCGGCCCGGAGGGGAGCGCGACGGCGTCCGGGAACCCGCTATCGTTTACGACCGCATCGGTGTGAATCCGCAGGCGCCCGGCTGGCGCCATAATCCGTTGGCACCTGTTTCCGAAAGCGTCCCGGTAGCCCGTGATGGCGACGGGCGGCTCCGCGATAGGCGTATCCGGGACAACGATATCGGCGGCGCGGGACTCGTGAACATTCACCACAAGGATGATCGGCGTAGGCTGCGGAAAGGTGTAGACCAGTTCGTAGCCGGTACGGAATTGCATTGCGCTTACCTTAATCGGCCGCTGGAAAGGCAGGCCGGTTTGAATTCCGCTAGAGTACAGCTTGGACTCAACGTACCTAATGGTAGCAGGGGCATGTAGAGTATATGGGGATGAAATACGTACTTGGAATTCTTGCCGCCATAACGCTCGCCGCCGCGCCGCCCTCAGTCCGAATTGAAAAGCCCATGCCGCCGCCGGACTGGGCACTCGCCGAACGCGCGCTGCTAAAGGCGTACGCCGAAGCAGCCGCCGAGTTCACAGCCAAGTACGTCGACGACCGCGGTTACTTCAAATGCGTCGAGCGCTGGGGCGGCAACGATGGTCCGGACGACGTTATGGAGACCTTCAACAACTGGACGCTCCTGCATGCCATCGGCGGTTCGGATTCGCTCCTCACTATGTACCGCCGCATCTGGGAAGGCCACCTGCACCAGTTCACCGCCGCCAAAGCGCCCTCCACGCAAGCCGCCAAGGACGGCATGTTCTACCAGGAGTTCGTCACTTCCTTCGATTGGGAGCACACCGGCGAAGGCCTCGCCGCCTTTTACCACTACGCTCTTTCAGCCCCTACCGACCCAGAGTACATCCGGCGCGTCCGCCGCTTCACCGACTTCTATACCGGCGAACCGAACTACGACAAGCAGCACAAAATCGTGCGCAGCCTCCTGCACGGCAGCCGCGGCCCCATTCTCACGCCGGCGACGGTTTTCGATTGGGGCGGCGAGGTGGTCGCAGGCCATCCTGAACGCCATGACCGCTACCGTGCCGCCTCCAACGTTCGCGGCGATCATCCGTTGAACCTCGGCACCTGTTCCCTCGGCTTCAACGCCTTCGCGCTCACCGGAGACAAGAAATACCGCGACTGGGTCCTGGAGTACGCCGGCGCCTGGCGCGACCGCATCATGGCGAACAACGGAAATATTCCCACCAACGTCGGACTCGATGGCAAAGTCGGCGGCGAGTGGGGCGGGAACTGGTGGGGCGGAACGTTTGGTTGGAACTTCGATCCCGCCGTCAGCGGCCGCAACTACTACATGCGCGGAACCCGCACCGGCATGGGCGAAGCCTTCCTGCTCACCGGCGACGCGTCGTACACCGAACCGCTGCGAAAACAACTGGCCAATCTCTACGCCGCGAGCAAGCAGGAAGGCGGCCGCATTCTTATCCCGCAGAAATACGGCGAAAAGGGCTGGTACGGCTTCACGCCCAATCAGTATTTCGAAGTGCAGCGCGATCTCTATCTCTGGTCCATGAACCCCGCCGACCTCGCTCATCTCAACACCGACCCCTGGATCCAATACCTTCAGGGCAAGGACCCGGCCTACCCCGCCAAAGCCCTCGCCGGTGACTTCGAACGCCTCCGTCGCCGCGTCGCCGGCATGCGCGCCGACGACTCCACGCCCGACACTCGCGCCTCCGATGGCGCCCAACGTTTCACGCCCATTTCCACCGAGACGCTCGTCAACCTGACCATGGGCGGCAACGATCCCGGTTCCTCCGGCAACGTGCTCCACGCCCGCCTGCGTTACTTCGATCCCACACTGCGCCGCGCCGGTCTACCCGAGGATGTCGCCGCGCTCGTCACCGGCATCTTCCCTTCAGCGGTCACTGTGACGCTCGTAAATACGAGTCCGGTTCGCGGCCATGAGGTTGTCATCCAGACCGGAGCATTCGCCGAACATACGGCCACAACGGTACAAATCGGCGGAAAGACCGTTCCGGTCAATGGCTCACAATTCACGGTAAACCTCGCCCCCGGCGCCGGCGAGACCATGACCATTGAAATGAAGCGTTACGCCAACGCGCCAACGGCAGCGTTCCCCTGGGATCGTTAGAGTTCCCAGTTCAGTTCGGTTCCGTTGACTGTCAATTTGCGGTACCGCGGCGGCCAGGCGGGCCTGGCCATGTCGTCGCTCCACTTCTGCCACAACGCCCGCAGTTCCTTTACCGTCTCCGGATGGCGGGTGCTCAAGTCGTTCCGCTCCCCGATATCAGTGTCCACATCGAAAAGCTGCGAAACCTGGTCTCCAAACTCCACCAGCTTCCATTTGCCTTTCCGCACCGCGCGTGCCTTCCCTGCCCGCCAAAATAGAGCCTCATGCGGTGTGTTGTTGTCGCGAAGGAAGGGTAGTAGGTCCACGCCGTCGTGAACCACTTTTGCCTCAATCCCGGCGCCTGCCAGGAAAGTCCAAATAATATCCCGCGAAACCACCGGCTTCCGGTAAACTTTCCCCGCCGGCACACGCCCGGGCCAGCGCAGAATATAGGGCACGCGAATGCCGCCCTCGTAATAGGTGACCTTTTCGCCGTTCAACGGTCCGTTGGTCCCTGCGCCCGTCTCCTCCGGGCAACCGTTGTCGCTCAGGAAAACGACCATAGTGCGCTGTTCCAGCCCCGCTTCCTTCAGCTTCGCCGCTATCGCACCCACCGCGTCATCCAGCGCGACTGTCATCGCCGCCAGCAGCCGGTGCTTTTCTTCCTTGATCGATGCCACGCGGTCCAAATACTTGTCGATCACGTGCAGCGGCGTGTGAATCGCATTTGGAGCGAAATAGAGGAAAAACGGGTTGGCCTTGTTGCGATCGATGAATTTCACCGCTTCCTCGCGAAACACATCGGTCAGGTACTGGTCCACTTCCACCGGCTCGTTGCCGCGGCGAATCGGATCGGCACGCTTTGCGGGAATCCGGCCGCCATCGCCATCGGCTCCCACCGCCCGGCCCGTCGGCGTCTTCTGCGTAATGAACGCGTTGCCGCCCGTTAGAAATCCAAAAAACTCATCGAATCCGCGCTCCAACGGGTGGTAGCCGGGCCGCGCGCCCAAGTGCCACTTTCCCACTGCCATACTGCGGTATCCGCTGGATTTCAGATAGTCCGGCAGAATCCGCTGCCCCGTCGGCAGGCCGAAGTTGATTTGCCCCTCCCGCTCAATTGGCCCGGAATTGAACTCGTGTCCGAATCGATGCTGATACTGGCCGGTCAGCAGCGCGGCCCGCGAGGGGCTGCAAACGGCGCACGAAACATAGCCGTCGGTGAATCTCGTTCCCTGTTTGGCCAGCGCGTCTATGTGCGGCGTCGGAACGTCGGGCGACCCATAACAGCCAATGTCGCCGTAGCCCATATCGTCGGCGAGAATGATGATCAAATTGGGCCGTGGCGGCTGCGCCTGCAGCGCTAAAGAGCCGGCGAGGAAGTGGCGGCGGGTGAGCATAATTTGGAAACCAATCCGGTATCGCCGCCAACGTCCGTCAAGCGGAAATTGCGGCCCATGTGAGGGTAAGTGAGTTTCGTGTGATCCAGGCCCATCAGCGCCAGGATCGTTGCGTGAAGATCGTTCAAATGAACCTTGTCCTGCACTGCGCGCAGCCCCAATTCATCGGTCGCGCCAATAATCCGGCCTCCTTGCACACCGCCGCCGGCCATCCAGATCGTGAAACCGTACGGGTTGTGGTCGCGCCCTTCTGAGCCGTTCTCGCCGCCATCGGACGTCGGGCTGCGGCCGAACTCCCCTCCCCAAATCACCAGAGTCGAATCCAGCAAACCGCGAGCCTTTAGATCGGTAAGCAGCGCGGCCACGGCCTGGTCCGTTTGCCGGGCTTTGGCGATGTGGTTTTGGTCGCAGGCGATATGGCCATCCCAATCCGTCGCGTTCATCCCGTTGCCGGACCAGACTTGAACAAAGCGCACTCCCCGTTCCACCAGCCTTCGCGCCAGCAGACAGCGCGAGGCAAAATCGGCGCCCACCGGGTCGGGATTGTCGAAGCCGTAGAGCTTTTTCGTCGCCTCGGACTCGCTCGAAATATCGGTGGCTTCCGGCGCCGACATTTGCATCCGGAACGCCAGTTCGTAAGACTCCATTCGCGCCGCCAGTTCCGAATTCTGCTGACGATCCGTCTGATGGATCATGTTCAGATTTTTGAACGTGTTCAAAAAATCGCGTTGTACTTCGGGCGACATGTCCGTCGCCGGTGTCAGATTCAGAATCGGTTTTTTTCCTGGCCGGAACGTCGTGCCCTGGTAAGCGGCAGGAAGGAAGCCGTTCCCGTAAATCGCCGGACCGGATCGCACTCCGCCCTCCAGCAGGACGACAAAGCCGGGAAGGTTTTGATTCTCCGATCCCAGCCCGTACATTACCCACGCGCCCAAGCTCGGACGGCCGATGCGCGGTGAGCCGCTAGTGATCAGAAACTGCGCTTGCGAATGCGTGAAGCCTTCATGAAAACAACTGCGGATCACGGCCAGTTTGTCGGCGTGCTGAGACGTATGCGGGAACAGATCGGAGATCGGCAGGCCGGACTGCCCGTAATTCCGGAAAGTGCGTTTCGAGCCAAGGATAATCGAGCCCCTAAACTTGCCGTTTTGAAAATCCTCGTCCCCAAAGCTTGGCGGCGGATGCTGGCCGTGAAGCTTGTTGAGCAGCGGCTTGGGATCGAACGTGTCGACTTGGCTTGGGCCGCCTTGCATGAATAGCGAAATGATGTTCTTCGCCTTGGCCGGAAAGTGGGGCTTGCCTTCGACGGCGAGCATTCCCATCGCAAGAAACTGGCGGCGGCTAGTCCACATAGAGGAACTCGTTCATGTTCAGTATTAGCAGACAAAAGCGCGTCAATGAATTGCGGTTCAAATAATCCTGGGCAGTCTGTTTCTCGCTGGCAGTCGGCAAGCGCGAAAAAGCGATTCGCCAGGCGTGATCGATGGGATTGTCGGGCGCTTCCTTCTGCAGGCGCGCCGCGAATGCGTTCGCGGCGGAAGCGGTAAAGGCGCTGTTCATCCGCGCCAGCGCCTGCGGAGCGACGGTGGAAGTCTCGCGGCGCGCGCAACTGGCGGCGGTGTCGGGCGCGTCGAAAACCTGTAGCATCGGCAGCGTTAGCGAACGCTTCATTTGCAAATAAACACTGCGGCGATTGTGCTCGGCCGGGTCGGGATGCGCCGGCCAAAGGTTGGGCGTTCGCGCCGCCAGAATTTCCTCGGCCGAAAGCTGCGGAATGATTCCAACTCCGCCCATTTTCAAATTGAGAGTTCCAGCGACCGCCAATGTGGAGTCGCGAATGGCGTCGGCGTCGAGCCGGCGGGGAGACCCCGAAGCCCGGTAGGCGCTCGAGTTCATGATCAACCGGTGCATCGCCTTCACGCTCCACTTTTGCGCGGCGAACTCGGTGGCGAGCCAGTCAAGCAGTTCCGGATTCGTCGGCGGCTCGCCCTGCCGGCCGAAATCGTTCGGCGTCCGAACCAGTCCTTCCCCGAAATGCCCTTGCCATATGCGGTTAACCATCACTCGCGCCAGCAGGGGGTTGGATTCGCTAGTGAGCCATTTGGCTAGCGCCGCACGCCGCTGTCTATCCATTACCGCCGGCCCCGGATGTAGTGCGGCGATGAATCCCGGCTCCACTTTTGCGCCTTTGTTCTTGAAATCGCCACGAACCAGAATGTGCGTGTCGGGCGTCGATTCCTCATGGCCCAAAACGTTCGCGGTTGCGGGGCGGTCGGGAGCCCGCAAGTAGGCCTCGCCAAGCTGTTGCAACAGGGCCGTGCGTTCGGCGCCCCTGGCTCGCCGCGCCTTCTGCTTCATCGCTTCGGCGTTGGCTAACAGCGGGAATCCGCGCGAACTCGTCTGCACGTCGAACAGGCTTCCGAGCGGGATTTCCTTCTCCACCGACCCAGCGAACAGCGCCGTCAGTGCGTAATAATCGCGCTGCGAAATCGGGTCAAATTTGTGATCGTGACAGCGCGCGCAGCCCACCGTCAATCCCAGAAATGCCGATCCGACCGTATCGACGGCGTCGGCCTGCCATTCGGCCCGGAATTGGTCCCCGTAATATGTGAACTCGATGGGGAATGAGCCAATCGTGAAAAGTCCGGTCCCGATGCGTCTTTGCAGATTTTGGGCCTTGGCTTCCGGAAGCTTCGACGTTCCTTCCAAATCCAGGTTCATCGGCCACAGTTCGTCGGCGGCGATTTGTTCCTGAACGAATTCCGTATAGGGTTTGTCGGCGTTGAAAGCCTTTATGACCCAATCCCGGTAACGCCAGGCATTGATAAAGAAATGGTCGGTTTCAAAGCCCGCCGTATCGGCGTATCGAACTAAATCGAGCCAATACCGCCCCCAGCGCTCGCCGTAACGGGGCGATTCCAAAAGACGGTCGATCAGTTTCGGCCACGCGTTCGGATCCTTATCGTTCACGAATTCGTCGGTTTGCGCTGGAGTTGGCGGGAGCCCGTGAAGATCGAAGTAAGCGCGCCGGACCAGGACCGAGCGGCCGGCCTCGGGTCCCTTGGAAGGAATTTTGAAGTTCGGCGGCCGCACGGGAGGACGGAAAGACCACCAGGAAGAGGCGGCTTTCACTGACTCCTTTAAGGTCTGCCCGGAATCGATCCAGAGCTTTAGAGTATGAATCTCGGCGGCCGTCAATGCGGCCTTTCCGGGGGGCATTTTTAAGGGGCCGGAACCCGACACCGCCTGGTAGAGTAGGCTCCCTCCGGCGTTACCGGGAATCACGGCCGGCCCGCGGGAGCCGCCCTTGGAAATGCCGGCCCAATCCCGCAAATCCAGGCCGGACATTTTCGTTTCGCCGTGGCAACCCAGGCATTTGGCGTCGAGAATTTGGCGCGCGAGGCCGGATTGCGCGGCAGCCAAGCCCGGCACGAGAAGCCAGAGAAGTGTCAGCCGCGCGGCCACGAAATCCTAATCGTTGCTGCGGCCGCCGCCGGCAAAGAGCCGCAGCAGGATATTGAGAACGGCCACGAAAATGTTAAAAACGCCGGCAAAAAGGGCCAAGGCGCCGGGAACGGGGCTGTCGGCGTCGGGCGAGTTCAGCACACCGCTGGTCGAGCTAACGAGCGAAATAACGCCCATGATGCCGATGCCGGCCGCGATGAGAACACCCATCCAGCCGATGTTCATGAAGCTATTCAAGAGCACCGCGGCCATAATGGCGGCGAACATTCCGAACATCAGTCCGCGCGGAGCGTTGAAGGTACGGCCGGAGAGGAAAATGAACGCCGTAATGGCGACGAAGACGACGCCCGTGATTGCCAGAGCGGCCATGATCATCGAAGGCGCCACCAGCGAGGCAAAGTAGAGAATCGGCGAGAGCACGATTCCCGCGAAGAATCCGTTTCCAAATAGCGCCAAAACGCCCAAAACCGGATTGTGGCGAACCGCCATTGCCATATATGGAATGGCGTTAAGCGCAATCATGGCGACGATCCAGCCCACCCATCCAGAGAAGAAGCGGGCAAGCGTCTCAGAGCTGGCGCCGATGGCGCCGCCGGCCATCGCGGAGACTACGCTGAGGCCGAAAAGGACGTATGTTTGCTTGATGACAGCGGCTTGCCGGGCAGTTAGCGTTGTCGTCGCGGACAGCCGCTGGAGAGTTGACATTCCGGAATCATATTGGCTCATACCGTAAGCTTATACCGTATTTGATAGCCTTTTGGGCATGCTTCGTTTTCTGCCGTTACTTTCCGTTGGTTTGCTGGCGCAGGCGTATTATCCGGGAGCGCACGATGATTGGGAGCGGCGGGCGACCGGATTCGACGCCGGAAAGCTGAGCGAAGCGATCTCTTACGCCAAGGTCCATGAGGCGAAGACGCCGCGCGATTTGCGATTGAGCCACGATTTCTCGTTCGGGCGCGAGCTGTACGGCGAGCCGCTTGGGCCATTCAAGCCGCGCGGAGAAATGACCGGGGTCATTCTCAAAGGCGGATATATCGTAGCCGAATGGGGCGAACCGGAGCGCGTGGACATGACCTTCAGCGTGACGAAGAGCTTCCTTTCGACGACGGTTGGACTGGCCGTGAAGGATGGGCTGATCCGATCGGTCAACGATCCGGTCAAGCGATATGTACCGACGGGCGAGTTTGAGGGTCCGCTTAACAGCAAGATTACCTGGGATCATTTACTCCGGCAGACAAGCGATTGGGAGGGAACGCTTTGGAGCAAGCCGGACTGGGCCGACCGGCCGCCGAAGGGGAAAGAGGTGCAAGAGTACCGGCTGAGAAAGCACAACGAGCCGGGAACGAGCTATAAGTACAACGACGTGCGAGTGAATTTACTCGCGCTGGCGGCGCTGCAGGTTTGGCGGCGGCCGCTGCCACAGGTTCTAAAAGAGCGAATCATGGATCCGATTGGCGCTTCCAATACCTGGCGCTGGCACGGGTATGAGAACTCGTGGGTAGACCTGGACGGCGTGAAAATGCAATCGGTGTCGGGCGGCGGGCACTGGGGCGGCGGAATGTGGATCACCGCGCGTGACCAAGCCCGTTTCGGACTTTTAACACTGCGCAAGGGCGAGTGGAAGGGCAAGCAGTTAATGGCCGAGGAGTGGATCAAACAGGCGCGAACGCCGACACCCGTGCAGCTAACCTACGGCTATATGAATTGGTCCTTGAATACCAATAAGAAGCTATGGCCGAGCGCGCCGGAGACGGCGTGGGGACACGTCGGCAACGGGACGAACATCATCTATTGCGACCCCCAACATGACCTGGTAGTAGTGCTACGTTGGATTGATGGCGACGCGATTGACGGCTTTCTGCAACGGCTTTTCGGAGCGATTCAGTAACTCGAGGTTACTCTGCTTCGCGCTTCTTTCAACGGTCGGCTTTGCGGCGATTACGCCGATGGCGGAGCCCGCGCTCTCGCCGGATCGCAAAGAGATTGCGTTCGTATCGGGCGGGGATATCTGGACCGTTCCGGTTGAGGGCGGCGATGCGCGGCTGTTGCTCTCGCATCCCGCCAACGACTCGCGACCGCTATATAGCCCGGACGGAAAGTGGCTCGCGTTTCTTTCCACTCGCGATGGGACGCCGAATATCTACGTTTTGGAACTCGGCAACGGCGCGCTGCGGCGGCTGACCTATTCAGACGCGGCGGAGGTGCTAGACGGCTGGTCGCGAGATTCGCAGTACGTGTACTTTTCGTCGTCGGCCGGCGATATCGGAAGCACGGCAGATATCTACAGGGTTCGGGCGAATGGCGGCACGCCCGTGAAAGTGAGCGCGGACCGCTATGCGAGTGAATTTCACGCGGCTCCCACGCCGGATGGCAAGCGGCTGCTGTTTGTGGCACGTGGGATCGGGGCAACGCAATGGTGGCGGAAGGGGCGAAGCCATTTGGATGAGAGCGAAATCTGGATTCTGGATGAGTCGGCAACGGTCAAGGACCAGATGCTGCTGGGCCGAGGTGCCAAGCAGTTGTGGCCACAGTGGATGCCGGATGGTAAGGCGTTCTACTTTGTTTCCGACCGCGGGAATGGCCAGCAGAACGTGCATCTTTACACGTTCGGGAAGGGCGAGAAGGCGGTTACGTCATTTACAAACGGGCGCGTGCTGTACCCGAATCTGAGCATGGATGGCAAGACGCTGGTGTTTGAAAGAGACTTCGGCATTTGGAAACTGGATACGGCGACCGCCAAGGTGGAGAAGGTTTCGATTACGCTGCGCGGTACGCCCTCGGCGCCACCTCTTTCGGAACGCGTGACGGTGACAAGCGGCTTCCGCGGGCTGGAGGTTTCGCCAGATGGAAAGAAGATCGTGGTGGTGGCGCGGGGAGAAGTCTGGGCGGCGGCAAAAGAGGGCGGTGAAGCGTTCCGCGTGACACGCAATCCCGACGCCGATGATGACCCGCACTGGTCACCGGATTCGGCGCAGTTGGCTTATTTGAGCGAAGGAGGCGGGGCGCGGCAGTTGATGGTCTATGACTTTGCCAAGAAGGAGAGCCGTGCCTTGACAACCGCGCCGCGCGTGCATGGGACCCCGGTCTGGGCGCCGGATGGAAAGCGGATCGCCTACGCGGTGGATGGAACGGAGATCCGCGTGCGAACGATTGAGGATGGCAGCGAGAAGACGCTTTATACGGGCAAGTTTTCGCGGGGCGGCGTAAATATGGCGTGGTCCCCGGATGGGGAGTGGGTCGCAGCGTTTCTGCCGGGAGTGAAAAATTTCCATAATGCCTGGCTGCTGCGCTCCGATGGATCCGCGGCAGAACAGGTGAGTTGGCTGCCGAATGCATTTGGCGGTTGGGTGCGATGGACACCTGACGGCTCCTCATTGTTATGGGTGACGGGCCAGCGAACAGAACAATCGAAGGTCGCGATGCTGGACTTGAAGCCGAAAACACCGGAGTTCCGCGAGGAGTCGTTCCGGAAACTCTTTGAGAAGGCACCGCCGGAGAAAAAGTCCACACCGAAGACGGAGCTAGTCCGGGAGGGCTTGCGGGACCGGGTTCGACTATTGCCGCTGGGAATGGACGCTTCCGCACCGGCGATTAGCCCGGATGGCAAGACACTGGTGTTCGTGGGCAGCCTGGCGGGGCAGGACAATCTGTACACATTCTCGCTGGACCGGGATGCGCGGGAGCGCCCGACGCCGCGGCAGATCACGTCGACGCCGGCGCCGAAGAGTTCGCCCAGTTGGAGCGCCGATGGAAAGTCACTGACCTATTTGGAGGCGGGGAGGGTAACGACGATCGACACGACGGCGCGGGTAGCACGCCCGGTGACGGTGACGGCGGAGATGATCGAGCGATTTGAAGATACGAAGATGGCAGTATTCCGGCAGGCATGGATGCGAATGCGGGATTTCTTCTACGACGAGAAGTATCACGGGGCCGACTGGACGGGAGACGTGAAGAAGACCTACGAGGAGCCGGTGGCGGGAGCGCGCACGACCGACGAGATGCGGCGGGTGCTGAATCTGATGGTGGGGGAGCTGAACGCATCGCATTTGGGCGTTAGCGGTCCCGTTGCGGGTACGCCGCCCGCGACGTTTGGCCGGCTTGGGCTGGATTGGGAGGACGCCAATGGCGCGTTACGCGTGACCGCGGTGTTGCCGCGCGGACCGGCGGCGTTGAGCGGCGGAGTGGCCGTTGGGGACGAGTTGGCCTCGGTGAACGGAACGCCGTTGACGGCAGGGACGAACTTGGATGCCACGTTGGATCGGCAGGTGGGCAAAGAAGTGGTGGTAACTCTCGGCAACGGGAAGACGGTACGGCTGCGCCCGATCGCGCTGGCGGCCGAGAAAGCGTTACGTTACGACGCCTGGGTCGCCGAGCGGCGCGCATTGGTGAGCAAGTACAGCAATGGGCGTCTGGGGTATGTCCATATGTTTGACATGGGCGATTCATCGCTGGAACGTTTGACGTTGGACCTCGACACGGAGACACATGGGAAGGAAGGCGTCGTGGTGGACGTACGCAACAACAACGGCGGCTACGTGAATGCCTACGCGCTCGACATTCTGACGCGGCGGAATTATTTGACGATGCAGCCGCGCGGGCTGCAAGCAGCTTCGGCGCGCGCGACGCTAGGGCAGCGAACGATCGAGAAGCCAACGGTGCTGGTGACTAATCAGCACTCGCTGAGCGACGCCGAGGATTTCTCCGAAGGGTACCGGGCCATGGGATTGGGGAAGGTTGTCGGTGAGCCAACCGCGGGGTGGATCATCTACACTGGCAACCAACCGCTGTTGGACGGGAGCATGATCCGCGTTCCGACGGTACGGATCACCACTGCCAAGGGCGAGAACATGGAATTGCATCCGCGTCCGGTGGACGTACCGGTAGCGCGGCCGATGGGCGAGAGCTACCGGGGCACGGACGTGCAGCTGGAGACTGCGGTGAAGACGCTGTTAGGGGCCAATTAAAATGTTCGCGTGCCGCTTACCCTGGTTTGGATCTGGTAGACCGAGCTGGGCGTAGTGATATAGAGCGTGCCCCCGCTAAAGCCGCAGTTGGTTGGCCGCTCCGGGGTCTTGATGACGCCCAGCGGCTCACCGGCGGCGGTGTGGACATGGATGCCGTCTTCCCCGGCCATCCAGACATTGCCGGACTCGTCAGTCTTGAGGCCGTCGACAATGAGCTTTGCGAACTCCTTGCCGGGTCCGAGACGGCCGTCCGGTTCGATGGCGTGGATTTTGACCATCGGCGTTTTGTAGTCGGCGATGTAGAGCTGCTGCTGATTCGGGGAGAGTGCCACGCCGTTGGGTCCGGGGCTTTCGGCGACCACTCGGACCTGGCCATCCCGCGTGATCTGATGGACTCTACCCTTGGGAAGATCCGAAAAGTAGATGCTGCCATCGATGGCGTAGACGATGTCGTTCGGACCCTGCAGACCATCCTGGGCGAGGACTGTGATGGAGCCGTTCTTTTCCGTTCGCGTGACACGGCCTCCGCCTTCGGCGGTCAATAAACGGCCCTGATGATCGAAGGTTAGGCCATTCGCGCGGTTGCTGTTTTCGCGGAAGACTGTCAGCTTTTCGCGCTGCCATTTATGGATGCGGTTGTTACGGATATCGGTGAAGAGAAGAAAACCGATCCGGCTATAGACAGGGCCTTCGGCGAGAGCGAAACCGGTGGCGATCTGCTTAAACTGGGCGTTGGGGGAGAGTGGTAGCGCCATTTAGGAGCCCTCCCCTTTGGCGTACCAGCTATGCTTCGGCGCTTTGTAGGCGATCTTCAGTTCGGGCGTTTCTATTCGCTTTCCATTCTGATGTCCCGACTCCATGAGCGCAGCGAGCGCGCCGCTGACTATGAGTGTCCGGCTGACGTCGATGGCAGGTTTCCCGGTCTCGATCATCTGCGTGATGCCGTGGACGAGCATCGAGAAGTTGTTGGAGTTTTCAATGGGGATGTAGCAGAGAGTGGCCTGCGGCGGTGCGCCCTTCGGTTTGACGGCGACGAGGTATTCGGAGACGCCATCGAGGGAAAGAACGGCGGCTTTGAATCCATCGCGGTATTCGACGATTCCGAGCACGGCTTTCATCTCCTCCGGTCTCTTGCTTGAGACCGGTTTCTGCTGGCGGGCAAGGGCGGCGTCAAGGAGATCTCGCCGCCAAAGCCCATCTTTCTCCGCTTTCCATACTTCGTCACCCTTCAACAACTGTACGGCGCGGACTCCGGTCTCCCCGCCCTTACGGCGCTCGACGAAGGATTGCAGTGTTTCGAGGATGTGGAAGATGCCGCCATCGGAGGACCAGCCGCCGCCTATACTGAGCGCCGATTCCATTTCGGAGTTTAGCGGCGGATCGTATTCGGGCCGGCGGAAGGTGACCGGGACGCTGGAGCCGGCCATCATCGGGAACTTGAGATCCTTAGACCATTGCACCATTTGCTGCGCTTTTTTCCAGTCGTAGGAGAGATGTTTGTCGGTGAATACCGGGCAGGAACGGCCGCTTTGTTTGAAAACGTTGACTACCTGTTCAAAGAACTCGTAACGGGGATAGAGGTGCTGTTCTTTGTCGTTGTGCGGATAGTTGCCGTGCTCACAGACGATGACTACGCCATCGACCGCAAGCTTACCGGTGCCGAGGGTGACAGCGTCGGCGATCGTCTTCGTGACGGGGAAGTTATAAGCAGTGGAAAGCCGCTGGCCGATGTCGCCGGGATGGACCTGGTCCATCCAAAGCGAGGCGACGGTGAAGGGGGCATCGTAGTGTTTTTCGTGAATCCAATAGCCTTCCAGGAATCGCGTGATGAAGTTATCGGAGTGGGAACGGACATGATAAGTGGAAGAGATGCATGCGATGCGCTTCTTCCCCGATTGGGCCAGTGCGAGCGGAGCGGCGGCGGACGCGGATACGAATGTTCGGCGGTTCATTTTTGCTTTGCTACCTCTTCGGTTTGGCGAAGGACGCGGAGTATGTTGAGCCCCATGATCTTGCGGATATCGGCATCGGAGTAACCCATGTCGATGAGACCTTTGACGAGTACAGGGTACTTGGAGACATCCTCCATACCGGTGGGGGTCATGCCGGAAATGCCGTCAAAATCAGAGCCGAGGCCGACGTGATCCGCGCCCGCTAGTTTGGCTACGTGGTCGATGTGCTTAAGGAGAACTTTGTAGTCGACCTTCGGCATTTTCTCGAAGTACTTCTGCTGGATGGCCCGTACTTGTTCCCAGTTGACGGGCTTCTTTTCGGTCACCAGCTTAATCTCTTCGTCACGGGCCTGGCGGTTGCGGAAGTAGACGTCGTAGGCGGTTTTCTCGAGATAGCCGGCGTGGAAGTTGATACAAATGACCCCTCCGCGTTTGCCGATGGCCTGGATGACGTTGTCGGGCATATTGCGGACGATGGGCGCGATGGCTTTGACCGAAGAGTGGGAGGCGATCACCGGGGCGCGGCTGAATTCCACGGCGTCGAGGACGGCTTTGTCGGAGATGTGGGAAACATCGATGATCATCCCGATGCGGTTCATTTCAGCGACCAATTCGCGCCCAAATTTAGAGATGCCGGTGTGGAGCTGCATGCCGGTCATGGAGTCGGCAAAGTTGTTCGACGCGAAGTGGGCGAGGGTCATGTAGCGGATGCCGAGGCGATGAAAGAGGCGGAGGACGCCGAGGCTGTCGGCGATTAAGTGGCCGCCCTCCAGACTCGCCATGGCGGCAAGTTTGCCGGATTTGTGGATGCGCTCGACGTCGGCGGCGGTGTATGCGAATTCCATATCCTGCCGGTTGGCTTCGACTTCGGCGTGAAGGCCTTCAAGAGTTTCGAGAGCGCGAGGCAGCCAGCGCTCGGGCGGGAAGTCCTGGGGCTGTGCATAGATACCGAAAAGAACGGCGCCGAGCTTGCCTTTGCGCATGCGGGGGATATCGAGTTCGTAGTATTTATGCTCATCGCGGAGGCGGTAGCCTTCGTCGACGAAGTAGCGGGGCGTGTCGATGTGGGCGTCAAAGATGAGGATGTCGCGCAGAAGGCGCGAGAGGCGGTCTTGGGCGGGCAATTGGGAAGCGGCAAGCGTGAGAAGCAAGACCAGTCGGTACATGGGTCGTATTATAACGGTGGTTCCGGTAAAAGGGGGGCGGGAATGATAGACTGAGAAGCCTATTTCAATATTGGTGATAATCGCGATTTTCCAGCAAGCAGGGAGGCCATAGACCAAGTGAAACTGGCTTCAATTTCAAGGTTGGGACGGCGAGCGGCTTTAGCGCTCGCAGGAATCGTCGTCGCCGCGGGTACCGCGATCTGGTTCTTCGCCATTCGCGAGACCGCAATTCCCAATCGTACTTTGCGAATCGGATTCGAAATCGCGCCACCCGTGCAGGTGAAGACGGATAGCGGGTTTAGCGGGCTTGCGGTAGAGACGGTGAATGAAGCTGCCCGGCGTGCCGGGATCAGGCTCGAGTGGGTGGAAACGGGAACCGGCTCCGATGAAGCACTCGAACGGGGGTTGGTGGATCTTTGGCCGGTAATGGCGGACATGCCGGAGCGACGGGGCCGCGTGCATATTTCGCGGCCGTGGCTTAACGGCGGCTTTAATCTGGTGCTGCGGCGGGAGGCGGCGGTTCCAACGGCGGGAGAAACCAGCCAAATCGCATTGACAAGAATTCGCAATCATTCTCGGTGGCTGTTGCAGGAGTTTCCAGCGGCGCAGGCCGTTGTGAAGCCGGACGCCGCGGCCGTTCTGCGGGAAGTGTGCACAGGGTCGGTGGTGGCGGGATTCCTGGCGGATAGGACCGCACTGCTGGCTTTACGCGAGCTGCCCGCGGAGTGCGGGAAGGTGGCGCTGCGTTCCGAGCGGCTGCCCCAGCTGCTTGGATATATGGGGGTAGGGTCCACTTTTGAAGCCGCGGGCGCGGCGGATAGGATTCGAGACGAGATCGGCAATCTGTACCGGGATGGAACCTTGGCTGCGATGATGGCGAAGTACTCCTACTTTGGCCTGGAGAGCACTTGGGATACGTACGTCATGATGGAGGCTGCCGATCAGGCGCGCAGGAGGGTCATTTGGGTCAGCTTGCTGGCGATCATTCTCGGCGTCATGATTTGGCAGTCGGCTACCCTGCGTCAAAGGAAGCGTAGTGAATCCGCTTTGCGCGAGAGTGAAGCCCGGTTCCGCGCGATCTTCCAGCAAGCGGCGGTAGGTGTTGTCCAGGTGTCATTGGACGGGGTCGTGACAATGGTCAACCAAAGGTGCTGCGAAGTGCTGGGCTATCCCCAGGAAGAACTTCTGGGATCGAAGTGGCTGGAGAGAATCAGCCCGGAGGACCGGGTGGCGGCGGAAGCATTGATGAAGCAGCCGGAGGATGGTGAATCGCTGCCGCTTTCGATCGAGATCCGGTGCGTCCGTAAACAGGGCGGCCTGGTGTGGGTGAAGGTCCACAGCTCCTTTGTGAACGAAGACGACAATCGGGCGAAGTACTTTGTGGCGGTGGTGGAGGAAATCACGCAGAAGAAGCAAGCGGAAGCGGCCATTGAGGAAAGCGAGCGCCGTTTTCGGAGCTTGGCGGACACCGCGCCGGTATTGCTGTGGGTGGCGGATAGGGAATCGGGCTGCACATTCTTTAACCAAGCCTATTTGCAATTTACGGGGCTCTCGCACTCGGGGGCTTTAGGATTTGGATGGACAAAACGGATTCATCCCGAAGACCGGGAACATTGCCAGGAGAACTTCCGCAAGGCGTTTGATGAGCGGCGCTCGTACCAGATCGAATGCCGGCTGCAGCGCGCCGATGGCGAGTATCGTTGGGTCCTCGCGACGGGAGTACCGCGGTTTGAGGCGGACGGGACCTTCGCCGGGTTTGTGGGATCGTGCACGGACACAACCGAGATTAAGCGCGTACAGCAGGAGGCGCTGGCGACCCAAAATCTGGAAGGGCTGGGCGTGATGGCGCGCGGGATCGCTCATGACTTCAACAATCTGCTGGGCGGGATTCTGGCGATGTCGGAGTTGATACTTTTGGAAGTTCCTAAAGATTCGGTGGCACACAGCCAGGTGGAGTCGATCCAGAAAGTCGCCGAGCGCGCGGCGCAAATCGTCAGGCAGATACTGGCCTATGCAGGCGCCGATGGGGCGCTGTTCGCTCCGGTGGATCTCTCTTCGATTGTCTCGGAGATGCTGGAGCTGATGAAAATCACGATCTCCAAACGAGCCCGGCTGACGGTGAGCCTGCCTAAGAACTTGCCGCCGGCGCTTGCGAACGCGACGCAAATGCGGCAGGTCGTCATGAACCTGGTAACCAATGCCTCCGAGGCCTTAGACGGCAAAGAGGGGGAGATATTTGTTGGGATCGAAGAGGTGCCCGGAGCAGGGGCCGGGGGCCTTCGCCTGACGGTGAAGGATACGGGCTGTGGCATGACCGAAGAGGTGATGGGGCGGATCTTCGTTCCGTTCTATACGACGAAATTCGCCGGCCGCGGACTGGGGCTGCCGGCGGTACAGGGGATTATTCGCGACCACTCCGGGACGCTCCGTGTGAGCAGCACGCCGGGGAACGGATCCTGTTTCGAGGTGCTGCTGCCGTGCACGACGGAATCGGCCGCGGTCCCGGCCATCGCTTTTTCCAACGGAACGGAGCGAAGGGTCGTGGGCAAAGTCCTGGTAGTGGATGACGAGGACGAACTTCGGACGAGTATCGCGAGACTTTTGCGCAGCAGGGGCTACTCCGTTACGGAAGCCTCCGATGGGTTGACGGGCATCGCGATTTTTGCCGAGGACCCCGACGCGATCGACACGGTCCTGCTGGATCTGACGCTCCCGGGGAGCAGCGGGCCCGAGGTGCTGCAGGAACTACGGCGGCTGCGGCCGGATATCCGAGTCATCATTGCGACGGCCTACAGCCGCGACACGGTGTCAAAGGAGTTGGGCGGAACGCAACGTTGGGAATATCTGCGGAAGCCTTACCGGATCAGTGAACTGGCGGAGCTGTTGGGGACTGAGTGTCTATCGTCCGTTCGGGATGGACGGTCATCCAAAGTATCCCGACACAACACATAAAACCGGCTGCAAAATCGAGAGCGTCCACCCATCCGAAGCGGGCGGCCAAATAGGGAGTGAGCACGGGTGAGAGGGCGCCCCCAAGGTTACTGCAAGTATTCAGGATTCCGGCGAGCGTGCCGGCGTACTGTTCGGTGAGGTCATTGGGCAGGGTCCAACTGGAGACCGCGCAGACACTGTTGCAACCGGCGGCGACGGCGAGCAGGGCAATGGCTTGATAGGGGTCTTCCGTTCGGGAACCAACGATCAGCAGAAGACAGGAGCCGGCGGCGCAGATAACGACAGGGATGCGCCTGCCCCACGGGTGCCCGAACTTCCGGACCATGCGATCGGAGACAAACCCGCCAAGCGGCGCGCCGGCCAGCATGGCCAGGAACGGGACGGTGGACCAGTAACTGCCGGCCATTACGGGGAGCTTTCGCACATTCACCAAATAGAGGAAAAACCAAGTGTAGAAGATGTAGGTGACGTAGCCGAGCATGAAGTTGGCCAGACCGAGCGCGGGGATGTTCGCTGTCGCGAAGATTCTTTTCCAAGGGAAAGGGCCGGAAGGAATGGCCTGGGAGCGGTTTTCCTGAATAAGGGCGAGTTCGAGGGCGTTGACACCGGGATGCTCGGATGGGTTCTCAGTGGATTGCCAGTGCCAGATGGCGGCGACGGCAACGCCCAACAGGCCACAGGCAAGAAAGGACGCGCGCCAGCCCCAGTGGGTCATAGACCAGGCGATGGCTGGCGGCGTGAACGCCCCGCCGATGCCGACTGCTACCAGGAAAAGGCTGCTCCCGCGGGCGCGTTCGCGCACGGCCATCCAGCGGCCGATCATTTTGTTGGTGCATGGCAGGGCCGGGCCTTCGCCCACGCCGATCAGGAAGCGCACCAGCCAGAAGGCGAGAGCGACCGAGAGCGCGCCGCCCATCGTGAGCGCCGGCGCGGCGGCGGTGAGCGCCGTGAACAGCGACCACCAGAGAATGGCAAACGTCAGGACGCGCCGCGGGCCGAAGCGATCGCCGAGCCAGCCGCCGGGGGCCTGGAAGAGGGCATAACCAAGGGCGAAGGCGCTGAGCAGTGAGCCGATTTGAATATCGCTGAGGGAGAACTCCTGCTGGATGTATTTGGCTGCCACGTTCATGTTGAAGCGGTCGATGAACGTCAAAGTGACGACCATCAGCAACAAGGCGTAGAGCCGCCAACGGATGGAGGTGGGCTGGGCCATTGACGTTGCCTACGGGCGGGATGGCAACTGATATCCTGGCTTGCGCGTTTTGATGCGGTAGACGCTGCCGCCGGCGGTGACGTAGAGCGTGGTGGCCTCGCTGCCGCGGCCGAAACCTACGTTGGTGGGGAGCTCGGGTGTGGGGATGTAGGCGAGTTCCTCGCCCGCCGGGGAATAGACGTTGATGCCGAAGCGCTTTTCGTTGCGTACCGCGACGAAGAGATTGCCGTCGGCGTCGCAGACCAGTCCATCGGGACCATCTTCCGGAGCGTAGTTGACCAGCCGTTTGCGGAAGGCGGCGGTGCCATCGGGACGGAGATCGTAGGCGGAGAGTTCCATGCGGCCTTTGCGCGCGGGCGTGCCTTGGGGCATGCGGTCGAAGCCCAGAAGTCCGTCGTCGTTAGTGACGACATAGAGGGTTTTCTGGTCGGGCGAGATGGCGACGCCGTTGGGTTTACCCGCGTCGGTGATAATACGTTGGACGCGGCCATCGGGGTCGATGCGGTAGACGCCCATCACCGGCTGCTCGATGGGTTCGTGGCCGAGATAACGGGGATCGCTGAAGTAGATGCGGCCCTGCGTATCCATGGCGACGTCATTGGGGGAGTTAAACGGTTTGCCTTCATAGAGGCCGGCGAGAATGACGCTTTTACCGGTGGCGAGGTCGGTACGAGTGATTCGGCGTCCGCCGAAATCGGCGCCCTCCGCGGCGATCATGCGGCCCTGGGCGTCGAACTTCAATCCATTCGACATACCGCTGGGAGAGCGGTAGACGGTGGTTTTGCCGGACTTCGGATCGTAGCGGATAATGTGGCCGGCCTGCATGCCGGTTTGGGTAGTGAAAGTGATGTCGCTGAAGAAAACCGTGCCATCGGGCGCGACGGCGACGCCTTCGGTAAGATGACCGCCCTCGAAGATTTTTTCGAGTTTCGCGCCGGGAGCAAAGATCTGCGCGGCGAGCTGCGAGGCGGCGAGGACGATCAGCAGGCCGAAGGGTGATTTCATTTCGATGCGATATTATCACGGGAAGTTATTTATGAAAGCCTGGCGATTTTATGGTTTCCGAGATCTTCGATTAGACGAGGTGCCCATGCCCGAGCTGAAGCCGCGGCATGTGCTGGCTCAGGTGCTGGTGGTGCAGCCGAGCGTGACCGAGGCGCAGCTTGCGGCCGGAGTGCGGACGCTGGCGTTCGACCGGATTAAGAAGCGGCTGGAGACGGAGGCGCCGGTCCAGCTATTCGGCCATGAGTTCTGTGTGCGAATCGTGGAGGTTGGCGCGGGGGTGACGCGGTTTAAGCCTGGGGACCGTGTTGCGGCAAGGGCCAAGCTGCCGTGCGAGAGTTGTCCCCTTTGCGAAAGCGGGCGCGGGCATCTTTGCCGGAAGGGACCGATTATCGGGTTTCAATTGCCGGGTTGCTTCTGCGAGTATGCGGTGCTGCCGGAGATTGCGCTGACGCTGGTGGATGACCGGATAACGGATAACGAAGCGGCGTGTTTGCAGTCGTTGAGCGATAGCGTTGCGTCGGTGGAAACGGCCGATATTAAGATCGGCAATTCGGTGGCGTTGCTGGGACAGGGCAGCATGGGCCTGGAGTGTATGCAGATTGCCAGGGTCAGCGGCGCGGGGAAGATCATTACGGTGGATGTCCGGGAAGAAGCCTGCGCGATGTCCAAGGAGTTGGGGGCCGACCATGTGATTAATGCGGCGAAGGAGGATCCGGTGGAGGCGATCCGGGCGTTGACCGATGGCAATGGCGCCGACATCGTGTTCGAGTGCGCGGGCGGGAGCCCGAAACAGGGAATGGCGGGCGTGACGAGTGTCTATCAGGCAATGGACGCGGTGCGGTCGGGCGGGAAGATCATCGGCGTGTCGTGGTTCGGATCGCCGTTTGAGTTGGATGTCGATTTATTGCGCGAACGAAGCCTGCGTTATCTGTTTCCGGATATCAGTACGCTGGAGCACTTGCAGCATACCGTGAGCCTTGTGGCGGGCGGGCGCGTGCGGTTGAAACCGACGATTACGCATGTGCTGGAGGGGATAGAAAACGTTCCGCAGGCGTTCGAGATTACGGCGAATAAAGGGAAGTACAAGGCGATCAATCCGGCGCAGGTGAGGATGGCGGTATGACGATTCGGGACCGATTGTTGAAGTTGGGCACTGGGCCGGTGTCCGATGCGCTGGACAAGGGCGGTGCGATGGATCACGGGATTCGTCCCTGGTCGGCCAATTCACGAATGGCGGGTCCGGCGTATACGGTGCAAGTGCATACAGCGGACATATTGATGGTGAGCAAGGCGCTCGCGGAATGCCCGGCTGGTCATGTGCTGGTGATTGACGGGCACGGGGAACGGAATACGGCGCTGTGGGGCGGATTGACGACGCTGTCGGCTTTTCGTAAAAGAGTGTCCGGCGTTGTGGTGGATGGGGCTATTCGGGACTTGGCTGATATTAAGAAGAGCAAGCTGCCGGTATTCGCTCGAGCTGTGGTTCCCAACGCCGGGGGCGCCCAGTATGCGGGCGCGTTGCAGAAACCGGTGGCCTGCGGTGGACAGGTGGTGCAGCCGGGGGACTGGCTGGTGGGCGATGATGACGGCGTGGTGGTGATTCCCGCCGCGCGTTTGGAAGAGGCGGTTCTGAAGGCGGCGCGAATTGTCGAGGCTGAGAAAAAAATGGCTCGGGCGATTCGCGCGGGAGTCGATGTGGCGGCGCTGCTGCGCGTCGACGAGACGCTGGAGAGAAAGTCCAAGGAGATCTTCGTGCCGCAACTGGCGGTTGAGGATCGGTAGCCGGCCGTTAGGAGGTTGATCGTCGGCTCGGAGTCCGCCATCGCCCGGAATTAGTTTCGACTTTATTGATCGAGATTAATATATATCCGCATTGTTACTCGACATTGACACGATTGTAATGATAATGTAACCAAATGACGGATCGACACCGATGCTTGTTTTTGCTGCTGGCAATCGTGTGCGCGGGATGCGGCGGGGTCTCGACGCCGGCTACTGTCGCTGCCGAAAACCGCACGGAAAACCGCGCGATTCCGACGGTTGCCTTCTCACTTCTTAAGAAGGAGCCGTTGTCAAAAGAGGTTGTCCTGACCGGCGAATTCCGCGCCTATCAGGTGGCGGATCTGCATTCGAGAATTAACGGCTATTTGCGCCAGATTCGTGTCGATGTGGGCAGTTTTGTGAAGTCCGGCGAGGTATTGGCGACGGTGGAAATGCCGGAGATGGACTCCGATATTGCCCAGACGGCGGCGGAGCGGAGGCGCACGGAAGCGGAGTTGGGACGGGCGCGGGCGGAGCTGGTGCGGTCGCAGGCGAACCTTTCGCTGGTGAATGTTTCATTGACGCGGCTGTCGGCGGCGGTGAAGGCGGAACCGGGAATTATTGCGCAACAGGAGATCGATGAGGCGCAAGCGCGGAAGGCCGCGGCGGAAGCGCAGGTTGAGGCGGCGCGGGCGGCGGTCGGTGTGGAGGAGAGCCGCATTGGCGTCGCTAAGGCCGGGGAACAGCGATCGCAGACAATGAGCGGGTACAGGACAGTAACGGCGCCGTTTGACGGAGTGGTGGTGAAACGGTATGCCGATGTGGGAGCTTTGGCGCAGTCGACACCGGTACTGCGCGTGGCGGACGTGAGCCGATTGCGGTTGGCGGTGCAAATTCCGGAGTCGGTGGTACCGCTGGTTAAGCTGGGGAGCATTGTTGCAATTCGCGTCGGAGCTATTAACAAGAAGTTTGAAGGGCGGGTAGCGCGGTTTACCGGCGATGTGGTGGCGGCGAGCCGGACGATGGAGGCCGAGATCGATGTACCGAATCCGGGGCGGGAGTTGTCGCCGGGAATGTATGCCGAAGTCACGCTGAAGGGCGAGAAGAGTACAGAAGGCTACACGGTTCCGGTAACGGCCGTGGCCAATGGCGGCGGGAACCGGATGGTCCTGGTGGTTACTCCGGAAGGCGCGATTGAAGAACGGGTCATCAAGACGGGGATCGAGATGCCGACGGGATACGAAGTGCTGGAGGGACTGACTCCGCAGGACCGCATCGTAGTGTCCAACCGAAGCCTGCTGCGCGCAGGATTGAAGGTGGAGGCGCGTCCGGCGGGGGACCGTTAATGCCCGGTTTTTCGATCAAAAACCCCTATTTCATTGTCGTTTGCGCTTTGATTATCTGCCTGGTGGGTGTCACGGTATTGGTCCGGATGCCCGTCGACATGTTTCCGCGGATGGACCTGACCGCCGTGGTGACGGCAACGCTCTATGCGGGTATGCCGCCGGAGCAGGTCGAGAAAAACATCACCGAGCGGCAGGAGCGGTTTTTCACACTGGCGCCGGGGATTGAGCATATTGAAAGCCGTTCGATGACCGGCGCAGGGATTATCAAAATCTTTTTTCAGCCGGGATCGAATCCGGATTCGGCAGTGTCGACGGTGGCGAACCTGGCGCTGGCGGAGATGCGGCGTATGCCGCCCGGGACGCTGCCGCCTTATGTGCTGCGGTTCGACGCATCGAGCCTGCCAGTTTGCCTGATCGCCTTGCGAGGAGAGGGACTCACCGAAGCGGCGTTGCGCGACGTGGGGCACTACCGGGTGCGAACCCAAGTGGCAAAGGTGCCGGGCGCGGCGGTACCCCCGCCATTTGGCGGGCGCTACCGGCAGATCATGCTGTACGTAGACCCGCAGAAGTTGGAAGCATACAAGCTATCGGCGATGGATGTTGTGCGGGCGGTGAATGAAGCGAATGTGATTCTGCCTTCGGGCAATGTACGAATCGGGCCCGTGGATTATCCGATTTTTACGAACTCGCAGTTGACGGACCTTGAGGGCGTGGCGCGGCTGCCGTTGGCCACTATCGGGCGGTCGCAGATTACCGTGGGCGATGTCGCGGATGTCCGCGACGCGGCGCAGATCCAATACAACACGGTGCGCGTGGACGGGCAGCCCTCCGTTTATCAGCCGGTGTTGAAGCAGGGCGGCGATTCGAACACGATTGCCGTGGTGAATGCGGTCCGGAAAGAGGTGGCGAACCTGCTGGATGTGCCGAAGAACCTGGACGCCCGGGTTGTGTTCGATCAGTCGACGTTCGTGAAGAACGCGATTCAGACATTGGTTCACGAGGGCAGTATCGGGCTGTTCCTGACGTCGCTGATGGTGTTGGTGTTCCTGGGAAGTTTGCGGGGAACGCTGGCGGTATTCTTCTCCATTCCGCTATCGGCGCTGGCGGCGTTCATCTGTTTGTACGTTAGCGGCGGGTCGATAAACTCGATGACGTTGGGCGGATTGGCGCTGGCGTTTTCGCGGCTGATCGATGACTCGGTGGTGGTGCTGGAGAACATTTTCCGGCATCTGGACATGGGCAAATCGCCCACTGACGCAGCACGGGAAGGGGCGAATGAAGTCGCGCTGCCGGTGTTGGCTTCGACACTCACGACGGCGGTGGTGTTCTTCCCGGTGGTGTTCCTCTACGGTGTCAGCAAGGACTTGTTTACGGCGCTGGCGGTAACAGTTGTGCTTGCGCTGATGGCGTCGTATTTCGTCGCGATGACCATCGTGCCGCTGTTCTGCGCCCAGTTCCTGCACGGCCATCCGGGCGACAGCCATCATCATCCGGCGGAGAAAATGCCGCGGTGGTTCTTCCTCTTCAATCAGGGCTTTGTGAAGGTCATGATGATCTACGACGTCATGCTGGCGAAGCTGCTGCAGCGGCCGGCCTTCACGGTGTTGACCCTTATGGCGTTGTTTTTCGCAAGCCTGTTGATGTTTCCGCAATTGGGTACTTCCTTTTTCCCGCGCACGGATCCGGCGCAATTCGTCATGAACATTAAGGCTCCCCTGGGGACTACGTTGGAGGGAACGGAGCGGCTAGTGGCCCGGGTCGAGCAGATCGTGCGGGAAGTCGTGCTGCCGGAAGACTACGAAATGATGGTGGCCAATGTGGGCGTGGTGCCGGACTTTTCGGCCATCTTCACGTCGAATGCCGGACCCCACACGGGTTTTGTACAGGTGAGTTTGAAGGAGAAGCACGCCGTCGGCAGCTACGAGTACATGGACCGTATGCGGCGCACACTCGCCCAGGCGCTGCCCGAGTTGACCGTCTATTTCCAATCGGGCGGTTTTGTGGATTCGGTCCTGAATTTCGGGATGCCGGCACCGATCGATGTGCAGATAAGCGGGCCGGATTTGAAGACCATTTTCCAGACCGCAACCGGCCTGGCGCCGAAGATTCGGGCGCTGCCGGGCATCTCCGATGTGTACATTCCGCAGGACCTGGACCTGCCGGCGCTGCGCGTGGATGTCGACCGGCGAAGGGCATCGCTGCTGGGGCTTTCGCAACGCGAGATTGCGAGCAACCTGATTACTTCGGTGGCTTCGAACTCGATGATCGCGCCGACGTTTTGGACGGATCCGAAATCCGGCAACGATTACTACCTATCGGTCCAGTATGCGGAGAAATCGATTCAATCGCTGGGCGAATTGAAAACGCTGCCGCTGCGGGGAACGGGAACCGGGGCGATTACGAGCCTGGATGCGGTAGCCAACATTAGTCGCGTGGAAGCGCCTACGGAGATCTCGCATTACGGGTTGCGGAAGGTAGTGGACGTCTTTGTGAATCTGGAGACGGAAGATCTGGGCCGGGCGGGAACGCAGATCGAGGAGTTGGTGGCGAAGACAAAACTGCCGGCGGGCGTACGGGTCGATATGAGGGGATCGCTGGAGGGAATGCGGGCTTCGTCCAAGAGCTTTGCCCTGGGCCTGATTTTGGCGGTGGCGCTGCTCTATCTGATCCTTGTGGCCCAGTTCAAGTCGTTCCTGGATCCGGTGATTATTTTGCTCGCCGTACCGATGGGGTTGATGGGCACGCTGCTGCTGTTGTGGGCGACGGACACGACGATCAATGTGCAGTCGCTAATGGGCGTGATCATGATGGTGGGCATTGTGGTTTCCAACAGCATCCTGCTGGTGGAGTTCATGCGGCGGCTGCGGGAAGAGGGCGTACCGATGGATGAGGCCGTACCGATGGCCGGACGCGTGCGTCTGCGTCCGATTCTGATGACCTCGCTGGCGACGATCATCGGACTGGTGCCGATGGCGATGAAGCTGGGCACGGGCAGCGAGGCGTATGCCCCGCTGGCGCGGGCCATTATCGGAGGCATGACGGTCTCGCTGATCCTGACGGTATTTATCGTTCCGGCGGCGTACAAGCTCGCGTATCGGAGGGCTGCGTAGGTGCGTGCCTGGCTGCTGCTCATTAGCGTAGGCGCCGCGGGACAGACGGCGTTGACACTGCCGGAAGCCGAGGCGATTGCATTGCGAAACCATCCGCGCGTGCAGTCAACGCGGCTGCTCGCCGAAGCGGCCAAGGAGCTTCCCAAGCAGACGCGGGCCGCGCTGTCACCGAATGTGGCGGCCAACCTGACGGCCTCGGTTGCGGAAAACGGGACACGGCTCGGCGCTGGTAATTTGAACGCTTCCAGCCTGTTTACGCGAACGGCGGCTGGGTTTGCCATCAACCAGGTGGTGTGGGATTTCGGGCGTGTGAGGGCGCTAAGTGCGTCGATGGATGCGCGCGCGTCAGCGCTGGGGGAATCGGCGACCGCCGTGCGCGGGGAGGTGCTGTTGCGCGTTCGGGAGTCCTATTTCCGGGTGTTGCTGGCGCAGATGCAGGTCCGGGTGTTGCGCGAAAATCTGGAGGCTCGGAGGCTGACGCAGCGGCAGATCAGTGCATTGGCGCAGAGCAACCTGCGGTCGACCATGGATGTGAGCTTTGCGGACCTGCATGTCGCGGAAGCGGAACTGTTCCTGAATCGCGCCGAGAGCGATGTAAGAGCCGGCGAGGTAGAGCTATCGGCGGCACTAGGCTATTCCGATGCGCGACAGTTTGCGCTTTCGGACCCCGGAGATCCGGGAACGCCGCTGGCGGCGTCCGCCGAGGAACTCGTGTCGACGGCATTGGGAGGGCGCGCGGAATTGGCAGCGCTGCGGCAACAGGTACGGGCGGCAACGAGCTTTGCCGAAAGTGAAAAGAAACAGTCGATGCCGCTATTGACGGCAACCGGCGTGGCCGGCCTGTTCGGACCCAGAGACGCCAATCTTCGCCAGCGATACGGGGCTCTCGGCATGAACCTGAATATTCCGATTCTCAATGGCGGACAGTTTGATTCGCGACGGGCCGAAGCGGAACTGCGGGCGCAGGCGGTGAGCCAGGAACTGCGGGAGTTGGAGGTCCGCATCTCCCGGGATGTGCGGGCAGCGTGGGTGGAAGCCGAGAATGCGCGGCTGCGCATGGGATTAACCTCACGAGTTCTGGAGCAGGCCCAAAAGACACAGCGATTGGCCCAGACACGTTATGACTTGGGATTGGGGACCATCGTGGAATTGAGCGCCGCACAATTGAGCCGGACGACGGCGGAGGTAGGGGCCGGCGTGGCAAGGTTTGAGTATTTGTTGCGGCGATCAACACTTGATTTTCAGCTCGGTTTGTTGCGGTGAAACCGAGATTCTGTGAAAGAATCGAGTCTACACATGAACCTCAAATTAGGCGGTGCCCTATGCCTTGCTCTTTCGGTATCAGTTGGAGCCCAGGACTTAACCACGGCGCGTTTCGAAGCATTGCGCGGAGAACCGAACCGAACGTTTAGCGAGATCCGTTCCGCAGCCGAGCGCCAATCGGTGACTTTGACGGGTTCGGAATTCATTATTCCGCAGTTGCTCGTCGGCGGTGAGTGGACCACCACGCTGCGATTCACCAACCGCGGAACAGCGGGCATCACAGCCGGGCGTGCGGTATTTGCCGATAACACGGGCAAGCCGGTAACCCTTACGCTTTCGCAGCCCTCCGGCGCTACTTCGAGTGCGGCGGGGATTACGTTCGGATTGCCGGTTGGAGGGATGATCGAAGTGCCCCTTTCGGGCGACGCGAACACAGTGTTCGGACACGTGTTAATTGATCCGGCAACGTGCCCCGCGACGTTGGGCTGCTCGCTTTACGCGGAGGCGACATTGCGAAACAGGAACTCGACACGGCCGGATTTCGAATCGGTATTCCCTTCGGAAACCGCGTCCGAACTTCAGTACATGCTTTTCGATCACCGTAACGGGTACAGTTCGGTGCTTTATCTGATCAACCTCAATACATCGGCGACGACGGCGGAAATCGATTTTCGCAGTCCAACCAACGCCTCGATCCGAACGATCCAGGTATCGCTACAGAGCGCTGAAACCCAAATTCTGACACCGCATGCGCTGGCGCCGGAAACTATTGGCTTGCAGGGCACGATGGTAATCCGAGCGGTCAACGCGGCAACGCGCGGGTTGATAACGGCAACGGGACTGCGCGTGAACCCTTCGAACAGCTTTACACCGATTCGCGGGTTTGTTCCGCGGTAATTGCGATTCAGTCCCCCGCCAGCGAATGGAGCGGATAAACGGAAAAGATGCCCGTTTCACGCTGTTCGCTGATGCGATCCTTGTGCCGCACCGCCGCCGTCTTCTCCTTCGATCAACTTGTGGGCGAGCAGCGGGCGGGTTGAGGGTGAAGCCTATTTACGGCAGCGAATACAGCAATAAATACCACACGCTGTAAACTCCTACTTTTGTCCGTTCGGTTCCTGAAGAAGTTTCTCAACGGGAGAGGGCGGTTTATCAGCGGCGATTACTTTGCGAAGGTAGTTCTGGCGCTCGCCCGGCCCGGCGCCGGGCAGCAGAATCTTTACGCCGGCATGGAGCACGTATCCAGCGGCGCCATCGAGCACAAGACAGGCGGGGGGACGGCCGAAGAAGCGAGACAGACCAATATCAATGTTCACTACGCGCCCCCCAAACCGCGGCAAAATGGCCGTTCTGGTAACCGTATGGCCGATTACGATGCGATCTACACCGTGAAACCGGAGCACAGCGCTTAAGTGGAGTTCCAGCTTTGCTTCGTTCTCCTCGGCGAGCCCGCGATACCACAAGGGACCTTGCGTATCGGTGGTGACACCGGGCGGCAGCTTGGATGGGTCGAGCAGTTCTCTCCGGATCGCGTTGTTGAGATCGGTCCGCGGGACTCGAACATACTTCGGCGAAATTCCGCCGTGTACAAACAGGGTTCGATTGATCCGAACGATGGAGTTGTTCCGCCGAATCCAGGAGCCGTACTTTCCATTGGCGGAAAACGCCGCCCGGTGTTCCACAAAACCGGGCGCGTGCATTTCCATCCAGTCCTTTCTATGGTTAGCCGCAGCCTCGGCAGTGGCGAGTTGTCCGGCCTTGCGCAAGGCGGCGACCTCGTCCTGGTAGAACTTTTCCAATCGCTCTTCAGACCCCGGTTCCCGGAACTCGGCATACTCCTCCGGCAGCACGCTGCGCAGATCGCCATACATCAGGCCGGCATCGTGATTGCCGATGATCGGGTGAACACGGCCCCCCGCCGCGGCCGCTTCCGGCTCCAGGCGCATCAGCAGATCATAGGCCTGCCGCGATTGCGGCGCCCGGGCGGGGATGTCCCCGATTTGCACAAGATGGGTCTGCCCGCCCGACCACCTTTCCGAATCGTCAATGAGCCCAGCCATCCGGAGAACCGCGGCAAAGGCATCCTTGTCGCCATGGACGTCCCCTACAGCGACGATTCGTGCTACGCCCTGCCAATCGTCCTGAACCGGCTGTGCTGAGACGGCAGTGGCCGCCGCCGCGCCGATTAGCGAACGTCTGGTAATACGCGAGATGCAGGAATGGTCACTCAAGGGTGCTTCTCATCGGGAGGATCGGCAAGGGTTGCGGCGGCCAGGCTAATCCAGCGCCATTTCCCTTGCCGGTGGTGAAAGAACAATCGGTGACCCGCCGGACTGTAGACCTCCGAACCGGCAATGTAGCCGCGGCCCGCATCCGGATCGTCAATGGATATATAGCTCTCACTCCGAATCACGGCGGGAGGGGAAATTGGCTCACTGAGCCGCACAATGGATCGATCCAGCGTAGCAACGACGGTACCGTCCGCAGCGGGTTGCTCCCTAAGCGCCGTTTTGTCACTGCAGGCTACTACGTAGGCCAGGGGGTCGAGATCCTTGGGAAATGAAATGTGCAGGTAGGGAATGCAAAACAGGGAATCCATCGGGAAGCTTCCCTCCAGGGCGAGTGCCCGAGCGAGGATCTCCCAAACAGGGCTATCGGGGCTCTCCGGGGTCCAGTGTTTTTGAAAAACCCGCGGCCCCTTTCCAACATCGAACTCCACTCGAAAGTCCGGCTGCATCAGCGCAAGCAGCGCGCGAGAGTTCTTGGACACCACGATTTCGCGAATCCGGTCGAGCAGCGCCTCCAGTTCGGCGACTTCGCCTTTGGGTTCAGGCGGCGGCAGGCGCCGGCCCTGCTGTGCGAAGGAGGACCGTGCTAGCAATAAGAAGGCGACCTTTCCCAGCCATTGGCGGCGGGGCTCAGTCGAAGAAGACATTCTGCTCGCCTTTTTCGGAAGCTCGCTTCTGGAAGAACTCGATAATCCGGTCTCGACGGTGAAGTATCGCTTCCCGTTCCACGGCACTCAGTTGCGCTTCCGTAGCCTTGCCGATGGCATCGGAGTTTAGATTCTTCATCGACTCCATCAGTTTGCGGCTACAACGCGTGAGATTCTCGTCGTTGCGAATTCCATGATAGGCGGTAAAAGACCGGGTATGGTCAATCAGCGCGATCTTCCAGCTCTTGGTGATTAGAAGGTTTGCGAGATTCCGGTCGATGTTCATGATGAGTTCATCGAAGACGCCGACCAGGGCGCGCTGCCGGGCGAAGTCCTCCGGATCCGGCGCGGTAAGATCCTTTTTTAACCGCTCCACTTCCTCGAACATCACGTCGTCAACCCACCACGAAAAAGCGCCCGGCTTTCCCTTATAAGGACGCGCGACCTCAACGGTAACCATATTCAGGCCCAGGAGGCGGTCCATCTTGTACGCGGCGACGTTGCACGCCCAAGAGTCGCGCATGGGAATCGGTTTTTTGTCCGGACCGAAGAAATACGGCAGGTCCTTGTTGACAACCTGAACCTTTGCATCGTGCTTTACGCCATCCAGCATCATTTGGACCTTGACGGGCTTGGTCACGCCGTGGCCAATTTCGGCAGCGGAAACGATCCTGGCGGAAACCAGAAACTTCTCCTTCTCCGCATCGGACAAGGGAGGCGTTGCCTTAACCTGAGCAAGAGCCGTCATCGGGCTCGCCGCGACGGCAGCCGCTACAACCTGTCCAGCAAACGAACGTCTGGAGATCATTACTTCCTCTTTACTTCCGGGGGCGGAGCGACGGCATAGTAGCCGGTCCGAGTGCGTACGAACAGTTTCCGGTTCTTCGGATCTTTGACTTTGACTTCGATGCGCCGGAAACGGTTATCCTGTGCCCCGTTGGATGGGGAATAGGAAATCATGTATTGGTTCCGAAGATCGCGAGCAATGTTTTGGCATAGGGTAGTGACTTCGGCAATATCTTTCGGAAAGAAGGATTCCCCTCCGGTATCCTGGGCCAATTTTCGAATGACGCCGGGGTTCGCATCGCCATCCATCGGGTCGTAGATCCCAATTGCGTAAAAGAGGGCGCCGGAAAGCCCAGCGGCTTTCACGACTTCCGGCGATTTGCGGGAGCTCATGTTGTCACCGCCGTCGCTAATAACGAAGAGGGCGCGCTTGGTCAACTTGGATTTTTGCAGGTGCGCAAGGCCCTCATGAATAGCGTCGTAGAGGGCCGTCTTGCCATCTTGCTGCAGTTTGTCGAGCGCCGATTCCAGGGCCGCGTGGTCGCTGGTAAACGGCATATTCGGAGGAAGGCCGTACCGCAACTTCTCGTTGAAATGAAGAACAAACATTTCGTCGCCGGGATTGCTAGCGCGAACAAATGCCTTCGCCGCCGCGATTACCTCGGCATATTTGTTCATCATGCTTTGGCTGTTGTCGACGATAATGCCTACGGCGATCGGAACATCATCGCGGCTAAATGACAGGATCTCCTGCGGCAGCTTGTCTTCGCGAATGGTGAATTCCTCTTTTTTCAGATCACCCACGAAAGTCGCATTGCCTTCGCGAACGGTCACGTATAGCACGACGCGATTGACGTCCATCGAGAGCACAAGATCCTTTTGGGGGTCCTGCGCCGCGAGTAATCCGGTGAGCAGCAGCCAAGCAATCAATCGGTGCGTCATGGCGCCTCCGGGGCGGGTTGGGCTTCGGCTAATAGTTTTGTCCGTGTCTGCTCATCGGGCAGTGCGCGGATCACGTAACGAAGCGGCGCGGCGCCGACGTATTCAAACGGGAAGCACGTAACGAGCGTGACAGCCGGACCGTGAGACGGATCCAGAACCTGAATGTCGTCGGGTTGAAAGAGCCGAACCCATTCGACCCGATACTTGTACTCGAAGTCGCGCGTGGTGATTATGATCTCGTCGTCGCGACGCGCCCATTCGAGCTTTCGGAAATGAGTATTTCGATGGCCGGCAATGCCGATGTTCCCGGGTTCGCCGAGGAGTGAACTTCCGACGACGCGTCCGATACTCTTATCGAGCGTGCGGTCCGCGGTACCTTCCAGGACAACGTAGGATAATCCGAGCCGGGGCAATTCGAACTTGCCGACGACCGTTCCTTCTTTGACAACGGGGGCACGGCGTTTTCCTGACTTCGGCGCCTTGGAAACTATCGTTTCCCGGCGCTCGGCAGCGAGAACCCGGCCTCCTTCCCATTGCGTGTACGCCGAGTCGAGAAGGACAAATCCAACCCAGCCCAAAAGCCCAAAACCAGCCAGGAATGCCGTGACTTCCGCTACCTTGAGTACTTTGAAGATTCGCGCGGCCGCTTGAGATGGGATTCTGACAATCATAATCGGCTCATGCGATTCGGGATTCCGTGCCGTGAAGGGGTCCCGAGCCCGGGGCCCCTTCACGATTAATAGTAGTACTTATTCGAACTGGTGCGCGGAGCGCCGGAACAGGAACCCAATGGCGAGCAGGGCAGCGCCAATGAGTCCGAAGTACTGCAGCGGCGATGCCGTGGTCGGAAGCTTGGTCGGCTGCGGTTCGGCAGCGGGAGCGGCTGGAGCCGGTGCCGGTTTCACAGCTTCGCCATCGACGCCGGCGGTATCGGCGGTATCGACCTTTTCAAAGGTTTGAGGCGCATACGCAACTTCCTGCTTGGCAGGCGTCTGGGCCACAACCTTGATTTCTTCGACCTTCGCCTTCTCCACTACGGGCGCTTCATAAGAAGGAACGGGTTGATTGACGGTAGCCGCCAACTGAACCGCTTTTACCTTCGGGTATACGAAACGCTGGCCGCGGTTGTCACCGGGATAGAACCACGCCTTCACGGCCGGCGGTGTGCCGGACTTGGTTTCCGTGAAGTACATGACGGTCTTGCTGGTGGCGTTCAGCCGGTAGTCGTTGATCGCCAGGATGGTGGAGTAGACGCGATTGCCCCGGGTATTGGTCACTTCAACGATGTTTCGATTGGAACTCGAATCCAGCAACCGGAAGATGTAGGTACCCGCGGGCAGGGTAACGACACCGTTCTGGGCATGCGGACCCGGAATCTGAACCGGACCGCTGAAAGTAACTTTTGTTTGTTTGCTCCAAGTGTCTGCCATCGCGACAGTGGACGACGCGACGAGCAAGATTGCAGCGGAAATGGCTCGAATACTGATCATTGAAAGCTCCTAGGCGAGTTAGGTAGGGCTCGCGTTCGACGAACCCGTATCGGTCCGCCAGTTGCTGCCAATTTGGTCTCGCCACGGGACAAGATGCCATTGCGTAACAATCGTTGCAATAAATTTCCAAAAAACCTCGTTAACGCGCTTTGGCGAACTCCTCCATTACTGCCTTTCTGAGCAGGTTCGGCGGCAAAAGGCCCTGGCTGAGGATGAAATCGTGGAATTCTCCCGCTTTAAAACGGGCGCCCATAGATTTTTCGACATCTTTTCGTAACGCAAGGAGGTTGATATAGCCGTAATAGTACGAAGTCGCCTGGCCGGGCGACCGGAACATGTATCGCTCCGTTTCCTGCGTGACCATCGCGTCCGAGTAAACAACGTCCTCAGAGAGGATGCGCTTTGCCTCGGCGGGCGTCATTTTGCCCATGTGCAGTTCGGGATCGATGAAGGCCCTGGCGGCGCGTAACAATCTGCCCTGTAAGGAAATCAACTGCCCGTCGGGAGGGAAGTAAGGCAGCATCATCCATTCGGAGTATAGTCCCCAGCCCTCCACATTCACGGAGTTAAACGCAAACATTGCCCGGGCGGTGGTAACGCCACGTTCGACCAGAGTGGCGAACTGCATTTCATGTCCGGGACGCGCCTCGTGCGCAGCCAGCGTCCAGGAGGCGGCAGGGTATGTGAAGTCGTCGTACTGGGGGCCGTTGCCCGGACCGCGCAAGGGCAGCACGAACTCTCCCATCTCCCCTGTATTGCCGATCAGGCGCGGCGGACGCATGTTAGGCGCCGGTTGCTGAGCCGATTCCGCGGCAGTTGCCAGGCGCATGCGTCCCTCCCGCTTCGGCAGCGTCACCAGGCCGTTATCGCGGACGATTTTTTCCAGCTCCTTCATTCGCTTGACATAGTGCGGAAAAATATCCTCTCCCGTGAATTGTTCCTTCTTCAACTCCCGGATCACCGCGCGGTAATCGGTGATTTTCCAACCGCGTTCGGCGGCGACCTTTGGCGCAATCGCCTGCATTTCGGCTTGAATCTCCAGGAAGGACGCGCGGGCCAGCCGGGAAAGTTCGTTAGCCGGAATGTCGACGCCGTAACTCTTGAGGCCGAATTCGTAGAGTTCCGGCGGCAATTTGAAGTCCGTGCTGGCTTTCGGCAGCAATTCCTTGCGGACGAATTGTTCGTACGACTTCACCTGCGTTTGGAGCGCGGCAAGCGGTTCCCGGTAGCCTTCGATCTTGTACTGCTCGAAAAGCTGGCCCAACCCTTCCAACAATGTCTGCGAGTTGGAGAGGTTTCTTTCCAGTTCCGTGCGGGATGGACCAATCAGGCCGGGCTGATTGAGCTTCTCGCGCGTCCTCTGCTCGGCAAGGCGGGCGTAGGAGTCAAAACCAGGTTCCATGCCGGCGTACTTTCGGAGGCGGATCAAGGCGGCCGCCCGCCGCTCAGGCGATACCTGCGGATCGAGGAGGCTGCGAATGCCACGGAAGATGGGTCTCGTGACATCCATGTAGGGAAGCCTATACTTCTCATCGAGCGCGATTCCCTCCAAATCGCGCGTGACGTCGTCGATCATAATGTCGAGGTCTTGCAAGATTTTGGGGTGAGTTGCAACCGCCCTGCGCTTCTCAAGTTCTGTCCGCGCCTCGGAGAGGATTTTCCGGGAGCGTACGGAATAGCCGGCGGAAATATCCCGAATCTCGCGGTCCAATCCCGCCACTCCGCTGGAGCCTAAAGACTCGGGAGCCAGTTTGGCCTGTGCCCGCAACAGGATCTGCGCATTTTCGTTCGACGCCGCTACCCACGCCCGGTCCTGGGCCATCAGCGGTAGTAGAAACAAGATAAAGAGAGAGGGCATTGAGTAAGTTTACGCATCACCGTTATCGAAGTAAAGGAGTTCGTTGCCGTAAGTAAATGCCGCTATTTCTTTGATATTGGGCAATTAATTGCTTGGTAATTCCCGATGAGTGCCTGGCAGGATGCCAGTGCTTTGGTGATACATAAAGGAGAAATTTTGTCATGAGGATATTTGCTCTCTCTACATGGCTGATGCTTGGGTTATCAGCCTTTTCCCAGGGACCGATTACCGATCGGATTGTCGTGGACCTCCCTACAACCACTTGGGTGGGGAGTCACGCGCTTCCGCCGGGAAAATACACGATTCGACAGTTGCCGACGGCGAGCCATCCCCGCCTTCTGGAGTTCAGCTCGGATAGTGGGACGAAGCTGGAAACGGCAATTACAACCATTGCGGACATATCGAATAACGTTCGGCGGGACACGTCCGTCGTCGTGAGCAAGCGAGGGGCGCAGGCCAGGTTAACCCACGTTTGGGTCGCCGGAAAGACATATGGATATGAAATTCCGGGTGATGATAGTAAACTCACGGTGGCCACCGCCGAAAAAGTAACACTGGCCGCTAATTACTTCCCGGCCGAACAGGAAGTAGCCGCCGCCCCTAAACCGGCACCGCCGCCGGAGCCGGAACCGGTTCGAGTTGCGCAAGCGCAGCCGCAACCGGCGCCTGCACCGGAACCGACGCCGCAGGCAACACCAGCGCCGGTTCCCGCGCCGGAACCCGCACCGCAGGCCGCAGTCGCCGCTCAAGCTCCAGCCCTACCGGAAACCGCAAGCAACTGGGCGGAGATTGCATTGGCGGGATTCGTGTTCCTGGCGCTCGGGCTGTTCCTTCTTCACCCCACGAGGAACGCGTAGCTTACCGTTTTTCAATCGTGATTTAAGGCGCCCGAACGGGAGCCTCGTCGAATCTTTCCCGGTGGACTCCGTTGACAAACGGACCGCAGGAGTCTTCTTGCGTGTTTTTAGGAATCAACTAATAAGAGGTTAGTCATGACACTAAGTTTAAGGTTTGGTATCGCGCCGCTTGCCGTGCTAGTGACGCTGTCCTTCAGCGCATTTGGCCAGTCTTCCGCAGGCTCTTTTTCCGGTCAGGTAACCGGCGCGAACGGCCAGGGAATGGCCAATGTAACCGTGCGCTTGGTACCGGATGGGGGCAGCGGTGGGAAGTCGACCGTAACGGGCACCGATGGGCGGTTTGCGATTCCCAACGTCGATCCCGGTAATTATTCGGTGACGATCGAATCCGCCGGCAAACGGTGGCAGGAGGCGGGAAAAGTGACGATCGCCGCTGCTGGAACCAGTACGGTGAATCTCTCCTTCAGCGAATCGACCTCGCAAACCGCGGACACGGCGGAGGTGGAAATCAAGGCCGAAGCGCCGACAATTCAGACGGAATCGGCGCAAGTTTCGCGGGCATACGACACGAGCTTGGTGCGATCTTTGCCATTATTCGACCGTCAATATCAGCAACTTGTTGGATTGATGCCAGGCGTGACGCCGCCGGCCGTATCGGAGGATCGAATTGAGGACCCGCAAGCGACCCGGTCCTTCCACGTCAATGGGCTGCCGGCTAGCGCCAACGCCTACTTCCAGGACGGTTCATATCAGGTGGAAGCGTTCAACGCCCGTCCATCGCGCATCGCGCCAAACGAGTCTATTCAACAAATGAATATTCTCACCAGCAACTACAATGGCGAGTACGGATTCTCCGGCGGCAGTTGGGTGAACACGGTCACACGGCCCGGAACAAACGGATTGCATGGAAGCCTGTTCGGCCTGAATACAAATAGGTTTTTTGCCGCTCGCAATCCGCTGAACAGCACGGACTCCACGCCCGGCTTTAACCGCAATCAATTCGGTGCGTCGGCGGGGGGTCCAATTGTCAAAGACAAGACGTTCTTCTTCGCGGGTTACGAGGGGATGATCCAGCGAGGAGAGTCGTTGCAACTGCTCTCGGTACCCAGCGCCGAATTCCGCGCGGGAAACTTTAGCAGCGTGAGCGGCGGCAGCATCTATAACCCGAATACGGGCACCGTGGCCGGTAACGGCCGAATTCCCTTCCCTGGAGGTCAGATTCCGGCGGCATCTATCAACCGAACCTCCACCGCCCTTTTGAACCAACTTCCGTTGCCGAATCAACCAGGATTCGCGAATAATCTGGTGGGTGGCGCAGCGCTGTTGCAGGATGTTCACCGTTTTGATGGGAAGTTGGATCACCGGTTTTCGGAGAATTCAACAGGGTTCTTCCGTTATGGCATGACCCATTCGGACATCAAACGGGGATCGATGCTGGGCGTGCTGGGAGACTCGGCGCAGGCTGCGCTGCGGAATCATAACGCGGTCGCCAGCCTGACCCAGAGTTTTACAACACACTTGGCCGGAGAATTCCGCGCGGGCTACTCGCGGTATCGAAACCAGATTCAGCCGTGGGGCGACGTTACTTCCCTGAACGAGGCCCTTGCCGGTCAGGGCTTTACCAATGGACTCCCGCTTCTCTCGATTGCAGGATTCGGAACGCTGGGTCTGCCCGGGAACTACCCATCGAAACCTGTGAATAATACGTGGGACTTCGCTACCAATTGGAACTGGCATAACGGAATGCACCATCTAAAGTTCGGCTTCCAGGCGATCTATATCCGCGCCGACGGGTTCGACGCCGGACCGTTTTCGCCGAGAGGAAGCTTTTTCTTCGGCCCTGGGGCAACGTCGACGCCGTCGGCGATCAACGTGACCGATCAATCCGGCGCGAATGCGTTTGCGTCATTCCTGGTTGGAGCGCCGACTGTTTCCGGCGTAGGCAGCTTCGCGCAGACTCCGACGTACCGCCAAGGATACGTATCCGGTTATGCAACCGACACGATCAATCTATCGCAGAAGCTCTATTTCGAATTGGGAGTACGTTACGACGTGTTCTCTCCGCTGCGCACACGACTGGCGGGCGGTGCCGTGACTTATGACCCGGCAACGAACCAGGCAACGCCGTCAGGATCGAACGGAGTGGATGATTTCCTGAACGCGAACTACGATTTGAACAACGTGGCCCCGCGAGTTGGACTCGTCTTCCGTCCCGTGTCGCGGATGGCGATCCGCGCCGGGTACGGGGTCCACTACTTCCCGGTTCCGATCTCGAACGCCGCGCTGAATCAAACCTTCATCGGAGTTCAGCAGGGCCTGGTGGGCGGATTTGGAACGACGCCCTTCGCAATTCCCGCGATCCCGCCGGCCGGTACTGGAAGCACCGCCGCGAATATTCCCTACTACACCGGATCCGAAGACGCACAAACTCCCTACGTGCAAACCTTCACTTTAATGATCCAGGGCGACTTGGGGAATGGATTCCTGTTGGACGTCGGTTATGCCGGCAACATGGGAAGGCAGTTGCCTTTCAGCCGTGCGATGAACGCTGCTTTGCCGGGGACAGGGTTGGCGGGGTTGCCGGCTCTTTCGTTCAACCGTAGTGCCTCCACGGACTACCGAAGTACCGGGTTGAACAGCAGCTACAACTCTTTCCAGTTGAATCTGACCAAGCGGTTCGCTGCAGGATTGGCGATTGCCGGGGCCTATACCTTCGGTAAAGCGCTTGACTATGGCTTCAACCAGGTCAACCCTTTCAATACCCGCAGCAATTATGGGGTGGCCGATTGGGACCGTACCCATATGCTGGCCATGAGCCATAATTGGCGCCTGCCGTTCGGCAACGGATCACGGTATATGAACCAAGGTGTTGCCGCAAAAATCCTCGGCGACTGGGAACTAAACGGGATCCTGCACTGGGCGACAGGTATGCCCTACAGCGTGACGACGGATACTCTCGCCTGCGCTTGTCCCGGATTATTCGCGCAGCCGGCAGTGTTCAGCGGATCATCAGCATCGGTGCTGGAGGGACAGGCGAACTTTGATCCATCGCTGTTCTCTGTTGCACCGGCGGGAACGTTTGGATCTTTGGGCCGGAACAGCTTTCGCGGACCGCAGCTCTTCAGCTACGATCTATCCCTGTTCAAAAACTTCGCGGTTCGGGAGAATTTCAAGCTCGAACTTCGCGGCGAGGCCTATAACCTTACCAACACAACCAACTTCATGAACCCGCAGGCTCGGTTTGGAAGTCCGAATTTCGGGCGAGCTACCCGGACCTTCAATGGAGTGGGTGGACGCCAATTCCAGGTCGGCGCCCGTTTGCTGTTCTAAAGACGATTTCGCCTAACCAGTCCCGGGGGCTTAACGGCTCCCGGGACTTTTTTGTATCAGGCCAGAATCTTCTTTACTACTTCGCCATGCACGTCCGTGAGGCGGAACTCGCGGCCCATGAAGCGGTAAGTAAGGCGCGTGTGATCAAAGCCCAAGAGATGGAGCATTGTGGCCTGGAGATCGTTGACGTGAACCTTACCTTCCAGAATGTTCAGGCTGAAATCGTCGGTTTTGCCAATCAACTGGCCGGGCTTGATACCGCCGCCGGCGAGCCAGATGGAATAGCCGTTGGGGTTGTGGTCGCGTCCTGCGTTACTGGCATCTTCGGGACGGCGCATCTCCGACATGGGAGTGCGGCCGAACTCTCCGGCCCAGACAACGAGAGTATCCTCCAGCAGACCGCGCTGCTTCAGGTCCTTAATGAGCGCGGCTGAGGGCTGGTCGGTAGTTTTTGTTTGCTTGGGAAGGTTCGAGTTGATGCTCGAATGGTGATCCCAAGAGGCGTGCATCAGCATGACGAAGCGTACGCCCCGCTCCACCATACGGCGCGCTAGCAGGCAGTTGGTAGCGTAGGCATTTTGCTCCTTGCCGATGCCGTACATGTCGAGCGTAGCCTGGGATTCCTTGGAGAAATCCAGCAGTTCCGGCGCGCTCGATTGCATCCGATAGGCGAGTTCGTAGGAGTGGATGCGAGCGTTAATCTCTTCGTCGCCGGATTGGGTCTGATGCAGGCTATTTAGATCGCGGATAGCATCTAGACGGGCGCGCTGTGTTTTGTCGCTGATGCCGGTAGGGTTGGTGAGATAGAGAATTGGGTCGCCAGAACCTCGGAAGAGCGTGCCGGAGTAGGTTGACGGCATGAAGCCGCTGGAAAAGTTATCCGTCCCCGCGCTAGTCCCAACGCCGCTGGAAAGAACAACGAAGCCGGGCAGGTTTTCCGACTCGCTGCCAAGACCGTAGAGTGCCCAACTGCCCATGCTGGGACGGCCCACCTGATTGTGCCCAGTGAAGAGCTGTAATTGGCCGGGATGGTGGTTGAACTGGTCGCTCTGCATGGAGCGGATCAGGCATATGTCGTCAGCAATGCTTGCCGTGTGAGGCAATAAATCGGAAAGCTCAATGCCCGCCTGTCCGTACTTCTTGAATGTGCGCGGGCTGCCAAGGACGGCGGCCGTAGGCTTGATGAAGGCAAGCTTCATGTCCTTGGTCAGCGACGGCGGGAGCGACTTGCCGTGCCATTCGTTCAGCAACGGTTTCGGATCGAAAAGATCCATCTGGCTGGGGGCGCCTTCCTGGAAGAGGAAGATGACTCGCTTTGCTTTGGCGGGAAAATGGGGTTTCCGGGCCGATACCGCCGCGCCGTAGCCGTTGCGGGCGAACATATCTCCAAGCGCGATGGTTCCCAGTCCACCGGTGATCTTTTGGAAGAAATCGCGACGATTTTGAATAGCGGGGAAATTCATGGCATTTACTCGCGGTTGACGAATTCGTCGAGGTTTAGAAGGACGCTCGCCAGCCCGGTCCAGGCGGCATGTTCCGCGCGGTCGATACCGGGAATGGGATGAACAGGGAGCGTTTTCTCACTGGCGAAGAGGGTACGCTGCTGGTCCAGATAGCGGGACAGCCGTTCGATCTCGATGCCTTGCGCCGGACGATTAAGAACGAGTTGGGAGGCGTAGTCGATGCGGCCCTTTATGGTTGGGGGGCCCTCCCGGAGAAGGCGAAGGGCAAGCGCTTCAGCGGCTTCCAGAAAAACGGGATCATTCAGGAGATTCAACGCCTGCAGAGAGGTATTGGACCGGCCGCGCCGGCATACGGCGGTAGTGGAACGAGGCGCGTCAAAGTTCATAAGGAGCGGGTAGGGCGTCGTGCGTTGGAAGTGGATGTAGAGGCCGCGCCGGTACTGCTCCGTTCCGCTGGAAACTTCCCACCTGGTTCCTCGCCCATAGCCAAGAGAAGAGACGCCCTCCGGCTGCGGTGGCCGGATGCTGGGGCCGCCAATTTTGCCGGTATCCAAAAGCCCGGCAGCGAAAAGGGCAGCGTCCCGGATATTTTCGGCGTTCATTCGGACGCGCGACTGGCGAGCCAGCCATTTGTTTTCGGGGTCCTTCTCGGAGAGTTCCGGACGGGTAGCCGAAGACTGTTTGTAGGTTGCCGATGTGACAATGGCGCGAATGATGCGTTTGCGGCTCCAGCCGTTTTCGCGGAACTCGGAGGCAAGGAAATCAAGCAGCTCAGGATGAGAGGGCCGGGAGCCCATTACACCGAAGTCTTCCGCCGTTTTGACGAGCCCGGAACCGAAGAGTTCCTGCCAGATCTTGTTGACTTCAACGCGGGCAGTGAGTGGATTTTCCGGCGCAACGAGCCAGCCGGCGAGGTCGAGACGCGTCGCGCGTGCACCGGTCTTTTTCAAGGGCGGCAGGAAACCGGGAGCGTCGGGATCGACGGGAATACCGAGTTGTTTGAAATCGCCGCGAATGCGCAGTTGGGACTGCCGCGGCGGTTCGGATTCCAAAATCGTGTACGCCTGAGTTAGCTGCGGATAGGCGGACTCCAGTTCGCGCAGCTTCTTATCGAGCTCGTCGAATTTTATGGCCTTATACGCTGGTTGGCCGATCGCGAAGTGGTAATTGCGAATGAAGTGGACTTCGAGAACATGGCGCTCACGGGCCGTTCTGCCGGCAGCCGGTTTCCTGATAATTCGGCCGCCGTCGCCACCTTCGGTCAGCTTCAGCAGGCAGTCCCATGCGAGATCCCAATCCGTACGTCGGCCGGGATTCTTAAAGGCGTCGAGCATATCGACTTCCCATGCCGGCTGCTTCTCGCGAACCTTGTACTCAGCAATCAGGGCTTCCCGTTTTTGCTGATATTCGTCCGCTTTGCGAAGCCAGAGCCCCATTTCGCCGGGAAGCGGCGCGTCGATGTCCTCTTCCTCGGCGTTATCGAAAAAGGCGAAGAGCTGATAGAAGTCTTTCTGGCGAATCGGATCGTACTTATGATCGTGGCACTGCGCGCAACCGGCGGTAAGGCCGAGCCAAACGGAGGCCACGGTGCTGGCGCGGTCGACAATGTTTTCGAAGCGGAACTGGTTCGAGTCGATGCCGCCTTCGCGATTGGTAAGGGTGTGGCGGTGGAATCCCGTGGCGACTTTCTGCTCCACGCTTGCATTGGGCAGGAGGTCGCCAGCGATCTGCTCGCGCGTGAACTGATCGAAAGGCATGTCGGCATTGATCGCGTCGATCACCCAGTTTCGCCATCGCCAGGAGGATGGACGAACCCAATCCTTCTCGTAGCCGTCGGAATCGGCGTAGCGAGCCTGGTCGAGCCACTGGCGAGCCCACTTTTCGCCGAAGTGCGGAGAAGCCATCAAGCGATCGATCTGCTTTTCATAGGCATTGGAAGCGTTGTCGCTGAGGAATGCCTGGAGCTCTTCTGGGGTTGGCGGAAGGCCCGTGAGGTCCAGTGAAACTCGGCGCAGCAGCGCGGACTTCGGTGCTTCGGCCGAGGGCGTTAGAGAATGCTTCTCAAGCTGCGCACGCACGAAGAAGTCGATAGGGTTCGCGGCCGGTGCGGTCGGCTTCGTTATTGGCTGAAAGGCCCAATGGCGGGATTGCGCGCCCCTGGCAGCTTCGCGAGAGGGGTACTTCGCGCCTTGATCGATCCACAACCTGATGAGGGCAACCTGTCCGGCAGGCAGGCCTTTGGAACCCATGGGCATCGCGGTGAGGCCCTTTGCACCAGAAATTCGCTGCACCAATGGGCTTTCGGCGCTATTCCCGGGAAGGATGACCTTGCCTCCATAACCGCCGGCGAGTGCTGCGGCGCCGTCGTCAAGCCGGAGACCGGAAAGCTGCTTGGACGCGCCGTGGCAGCCGTAGCATTTGGCAGCCAGAACCGGCTCAATGGTTTTGACAAAGTCGATTGGCTGCGCTGGCAGGACGGTGACGGCGAAGGAAAAGTAAAGCAGCGTGCGTGGCACTACACCTATTTTAGCGTGCCGGGGTTCAACTCAGAGAGCGGGCCGAGTACGAACGGCCGTTCGTGAATGAGCGGATGCGGGATCGTCAGATCCGGTGTTTGGACAGTGAGCGAGCCAAAGTACAGGATGTCGATATCGATATTGCGCGGACCCTTATCGATTAGCTTTTTCCGGCCCATCTCACGCTCGACTTTCTGCGTGCGGCGCAGCAGTTCAAACGCGAAGTGTTCGGTGCGGGCTTCGACCACCATGTTGAGAAAATGTGGCTGATCGAGCACGTAGGCAGGCTCGGTTTCGATAATGCTGCTTTGGCGAACCGTTTCGACTCCTTCTTTTGAGAGACGCTCAATAGCCTCGTTGAGGAGCGCCTCGCGGTCACCAAGATTGGAGCCAAGGGCGAGGTAAATCGTCGTCAAAACAGATTGGCCTGCGCTGTGGGCGGAGGAGCAACTTTAAAGTATTCAAAGGCCCGGCGCGTGGCAATGCGTCCGCGAGGCGTTCGGTCGAGAAATCCCAGTTGCATGAGATAAGGCTCGTAGACGTCTTCGATAGTGGCTTCCTCTTCGTCAATCGAGGCGGCGATGGTTTTGATCCCCACCGGTCCCCCCGAGTATTTTTCCAGGACGGTCATCATGATCTTCTGATCGATTTCATCGAGCCCGTAGCGATCAACTTCCAGAAGATCGAGTGCGGTAGTCGCGACCGCGTGCGTTATGTGTCCTTTCGCACGTACCTGCGCGTAATCACGAACGCGACGTAGCAGACGGTTGGCGATGCGCGGCGTCCCGCGGGCGCGGCGGGCTATTTCGGCGGCGCCCGGCTCATCGACCTGTACGGCCAGCAAGCCGGCGCTACGCAGCACGATAGTCGTCAGATCGTTGATGTCGTATGGATTCAGCCGCAGGACGAGACCAAATCGGCCGCGAAGCGGCGCGCTGATCAGTCCCTGGCGGGTAGTGGCGCCAATCGCGGTGAACCGGCTGATATTCATTGAGTGCGTGCGCGCACCGGCCCCCGTGCCAATCATGATGTCGACGCGAAAGTCCTCGAGCGCCGAGTAGAGGATCTCTTCGATGTCCGGCTGCAGCCGGTGAATCTCGTCGATAAAGAAGACCTGCTTCTCGCGAAGATTCGTGAGGACGCCGGTCAGATCGAGTTTTTTCTGAATGATTGGCGCTGCGGTTTGGTCAAAGGCGACATCGAGTTCCCCGGCGATGATGTTCGCCAGTGTTGTTTTGCCGAGGCCCGGAGGACCGTAAAGGAGCACATGATCGAGCGACTCGCCGCGCTGCCGGGCGGCTTCGATTGCGATGGAAAGATTCTCCTTGAGACGCGTCTGGCCGGTGAACTCCGCGAGACGGCCCGGACGGAGCGCCGCTTCGAATTGCTTATCGCTTTCCAGTGCCGCGCCGGAGATGAGCTGGCGATCCTTCATCAACGAACGAGCTCCATGGCTTTACGGAAAAGTTTTTCGAAGTCGCCATCGGGAAGCGACGCACGGGCTTTGCGGACGGCAGCCTCCGCGGCGGGGCGCTGGGAGCCGAGGTTGACCAGCGCGCTGATGAGATCCAGATCGAGTTCGGAGCGCAGCGGACTTTTATCGAGTGTCACGGGCGCGGAAGCACCGGCGATGACGAGGTCGAGTTTATCGCGTAGTTCCACCACCATCCGTTCGGCCGTTTTCTTTCCGACTCCAGGAATGCGTGTGAGCTGTGCAATATCGCCGGAGCGAATCGCCTGCACCAATTCAGCGGGGGCAATTCCGGAGAGAGCCGTTAGGGCGACCTTCGGACCGATACCGCTAACCGTGATCAGGCGTTCGAAGAGAAGTTTTTCTTCCGGCGTATGAAAGCCGTACAGAAGCATGGCATCTTCCCGGACATGCATGTGAATCCGAAGTTTTGCTTCGGCGCCAACGTCGGGAAGACGGGTAAATGTCGATACCGGAATATGAACTTCATAGCCCACGCCGCCCACTTCCAGGATCGTCAGATTCGGATGCTTTTCGAGCACGCTGCCGCGCAAATGGGCAATCATCGTAAACTCACATTCTACATGGCACGACGTTTATTCTTCGTTCCCGCTGTTCGCCGCGATGAGGCGGAACTGACCGGAGACGCGGCGCAGCATCTGGTGCGAGTGCTCCGCGTCGAAGAGTGTCAGCAGTTCGAGATCTCCGACAATAGCCATTTGTACCTGGCGACGGTCACCTCGGCGCGCAAGAATTCGGTGGTATTTAAGGTGACTGAGAGGCTGCCGGATCTGCCGCCCGTTCCGGAAGTCACCCTGCTGGCAAGCCTGTTTAAGTTTGACCATTTCGAGTGGTTGCTGGAAAAGGCGACGGAGCTGAATGTCGCTCGGATTGTGCCGGTGATTGCCGAACGAACCGAGCGAGGATTGGACCAGGCGGCGGCCAAGAGAAGCGAACGGTGGGAACGCATTTTGCTCGAATCGAGCCAGCAGTGCCGCCGGATGACTCTTCCAGTTTTGGAGGCACCGGTGAAGTTCCGCGATGCTTTGGCCGTCGAAGCCAACCATCAGATTTTGTTGGATGAGCTTAGGAATGGGCCGCCCCTGGTGGAATTGGCCGTGGCAAAAGAGGAAAGCGTGGCGCTGTTGCTGGGTCCCGAGGGCGGATGGGCCGATCGCGAACGGGATGAAGCGTTGGCGGCTGGATGGGCGTCCCGAAGTCTGGGTCCGAATGTCCTGCGGGCAGAAACGGCGGGAATTGCCGCGCTCGCGACATTGTCGCAGTTGATGAATCGCCTTCCGCTATGATTAAAGAACCACAACACCTTAATGAATAGCGGGTTAGTCCCACGCCGGACGGGTTCCACCCATTGAGCTAAAATTAAGGACAGTTAACGCTCAGGAGGCATTCATGCAGAAGTACCCACTGAGGGCAATACTTGCCCTCGGCTTCGTGTCGATTGGTTTCTCGCAAACCACGTCGACTACTATCCTTGGCTCCATCACGGATCCTTCTGGCGCCGCAGTCGCGGGCGCCAAAGTAACCGCAACCAACGTTCGCACGCAAGTGAAACGTGAAGACGTGTCTACGTCGACTGGCGACTACGCCTTTCCACTCCTTGACATTGGCGAATATTCCATCAGTGTTGAATCAGCAGGTTTCAAAACCGCCAATCGGACCGGACTTATATTACAGATCAATGAAAAGCTGCGCGCGGATTTCACTTTGCAGGTCGGACAGGTTTCTGAGCGCGTCGAAGTGACGGGCGCCGCAACCGCACTGAAAACAGACGAATCTTCCATCGGCGATGTAATTGAGCAAAAGCGGATCGTCGAACTTCCGGTGAATGGCCGGAACGTCGGCAACCTCGCTGTGCTGCAAGCCGGCGTTATGTTCGGAAGCCGCGGCGGATTGGACGGACAGAGCGGCGGCGGCGGCGGAATTCCGATTGCCGGCCAAACGATTGCCCTGGTAGCCAACGGGCAACGCGAAGTGAGCCAACATGCGACATTGGACGGCGTGGTGGCCACCGAAGCGCGCGTGAACACCGTTCCCTTCTCCCCGTCGCCCGAAGCGATTGAAGAAGTGAAGGTATTTACGGGGACCTATTCGGCGGAATACGGTTTCAACTCCGGCGCCCAGCTCATTATGGTGATGCGGTCCGGAACCAACGAGTTCCACGGGGCCGCCTACGAGTTCCTTCGCAACGACAAATTCGACGCGGAAGATTACTTTCAGAACTACTTCAATACGTCCTCGACGCGTCTGCCAAAACAAGGCATTCGCCAGAACCAGTTCGGCGCCGTCTTTAACGGGCCTGTTCTAATCCCGAAAATTTACAACGGCAAGGACCGGACGTTCTTCATGTTCAACTACGAAGGACGGCGGCGCCGTCTGCCGGGCGCTGCGTCCTCGGCGCTCGTGCCGACCAACGGGTTCCGGAACGGAGATTTCAGCCAACTCTTGCAGATTCCCTCGCCCGTGCAAATCGTAGATCCGTTGAACGGAAACCCGATTCCGGGAAATATTATTCCGCAGTCCCGAATCAGCCCTACCGCAAAAGCGCTGCTGCCGTACTGGGAGACGCCTCAAATCGAAATCCCCAATCCGCAGGTTGGTTTTAACTATACCGGCCGGGGGATCAATAACATCAACGACAATCAGTACTTCGTCAAAATGGACCACAGCATTTCGACCAAGGACAAAATCATGGCCCGTTATGCAACGAACAAGGTGGACCAGTTGACCTATGCCGGAACCGCGCCGCAGTTCTCGTACCTGGTTCTGGGCCGGAATGATAATATCGCCACCCAGTGGATTCATGTGTTCTCGCCGGCAGCCGTTCTCGAGACCCGATACGGGTTCACCCGTTCCACCGACGATAGCTTCAATCCGCGTGCAAACACAGACTTCAACCTCTCTTCCCTGGGGATGGATGCGTTCCGAGTCGTCAACGACGGGAACCGCCCGTTGACGCCCCGCGAAGCGGGCATTCCGTCCATGACATTAGCCAATGGCCTGCAAGGCTTGTCCGAACGGGATGGCGGCAACGGCTACGACGACAACAAATTGCACCAGATCAGCTCGAGCTTAAATCTGAGCTTCGGCCGTCACAATGTTAAGACGGGCGGCGAAGTCCGTCGCATAACGCTGTACCGCGGCGCGGCAAACGTGCCTCGCGGCGGCTTCACCTTTACCGGCAACCTGTCGGGACATAGCTTCGCCCAATTCATGATGGGTATCCCGAGTTCGACGGATACTCCGGAGGGCTTGCCGGTCACCGACGTTCTTCAGTGGCGGACCGGTTTCTACGTAACCGATGACTGGAAGGTAAGCAAGAAGCTGACCATGAACATCGGTATGCGCTGGGAATACAACAGCATGGCTCGCGACGTCCAGGGACTGTGGCGCAGCGCCGAGTTGATCAACGGAACCTACACCTTCGTTCCTTCCCTGATTCGGACGCAGTACGACTTCTATGAACCGCAAAAGGGCCTGATCATGCCGCGAATCGGCCTGGCGTACCGCGCCAGCGATCAGTGGGTGATCCGTGCCGGCTACGGTATCTATTACAACGTTCATCAGTTGAACAATTACACGATTCTCAATCTGAATCCGCCGCTTTCCGGAAGCGCGAACTTCTCCAACGACGCCAGCAACAATCGTTTGGTGAATCCGTCGAACCCTTACACCTTCGCCAATCCGTTCGGAACCGTCAGCCCGACCCTGGGCACCAGCGCCAACGTTTTGAACAAGGATAACTTCCAGCCGATGGTGAACCAATGGAGCTTCGACATCCAGCGGAGATTGCCGTGGGATATGGCGATCAATGTTGGATATATCGGTTCCGGCACCTCCCACCTGGACAACACCGTGGAAGCGAACTCGCCGGATCCGGGGTTTAACACCGCCAGCAGCACGTTGCAGAGCCGCCGGCCGTATCAGTTCGTCAACGATAATGGCGTACTTCGTCCTTTGACCCGCCTCCGCTTCCTGGATTCGGGCGCCAATGCTTCGTATCACGGCCTCCAGACGACGTTCCAAAAGCGATTCCATAGCGGGCTTTCATTCTCGATCGCCCACACGTTCTCGAAGTCGCTGATGGAAGGCTACGGGCGCAACGAAGGCGACGGTTACAACCCGAACGCCTACCAGAACCCGCGCAACCGTGCGGCGGACAAGGGCCGTGTCGGCTTCGACGTCACGCACAACGTAGTGTCCAACTTCGTCTACGAATTGCCGTTCTTCAAGGACGGACATGCGTTTACCAAGACGGTGCTCGGCGGCTGGCAGACCAACGGCGTCCTCACTTTCCGCACTGGGTTCCCCTTCACTGTTACGCAGGGCGCTATTACCAATACCGCCAACGTGACGATCCGGCCGGACCGCATCGCGAACGGAAGCCTTTCGAACCCGACCGTGAATCAGTGGTTCGATCCGAATTCATTCCGGCTCGTGAGCTGCCAGAATACCGCGCTACCCGAACTCTGCCGCTATGGCAACGCGGGAATGGGCATCCTGGAAGGTCCTGGAGCGAAGATTATCGACTTCTCGCTCTTCAAGAACTTCCAGCTCGCCGAACGCGTCCGGCTGCAGTTCCGAGCCGAGATGTACAACCTGTTCAACACACCGCAGTTCGCGCGTCCTAACGGGACGTTGGCAACGGGCGGAAGCTTCCTGCCCACGCGCAATGCGTCCGGCGCAATCGACTTCCCGAGCCAGGCGAATCAAGTGCGAGGTCCGGGAGCGATCACCGGCTTGGTTTCACCCATGCGGCAGATCCAGTTTGGCTTGAAGATTCTCTTCTAGCCGAAGAAACAAGAAAGCCGGAAACAGCCGCCCGCTCTCGGGGCGGCTGTTTCATTGGAGTGGAAATACAGGGGGGAAGAGTCCGCAAGTTTTCGCAGCCTTGAGTATCTACCCCGTTATCGACGTCGAGCGCCGGCTTGGGATATTAGATCGATGCAGTTCCATCAGGCCCGTTCAACAAAAGCGACGCCCCCCGTTCGTCCCAGTTCAGAGTTACGTGAGAGGCGGCGGGATCATTTGGAAGATGAGGTAAACTGCGATAGCATAGCGGTTTCGAATCAGCGCAGGATGGCACGATCGCGTACGGCAAGCCATCGGGTGGAGCTTCTTATTTGTCACCTCCTAGTACTACTGTGTTATAAACGAAGTACGCAGCAAAAAGGGCAGCAGGGAAGATTTCGAAGCAATGACCTGGCAACAAGTATGCGCAGTGTAGCGATGGAGTGAGGGTTATGCCGCTCGCCCCGCGCCGCGCGGTTTCCAGTCGGGCGGAATTTCGGGTAGCGCCAATTGAAGCTGTCCCGCTCGGGCCGAGGGGGAAAAACGGCTTCTTTCCGCGACTAAAAAGCCGTAAGCGGCAATGCAAAGTGTGGCGTGATGATGAAATCCGCGCCAGCCTCTGCCTTCAAAGTGACCCAATCCCAGTTCCTGTTTTAGTTCTTCGTAATCCCGCTCAATGATCCAGCGTTGTTTGGCTACTAACACCAGGTCGGAAAGCGTGGTTGTAACCGGAAGGCTTCCCAGCCAGTACTTCGTAGGCTGCGCCTCTTCTTTCGGCCACTCGATGAGAAGCCACTGCTCGGGCAGAGGTTCGCTGCGCCAGTAATCTCGATTGGCTGGCCGAATCCGCAGAGCGGCAAAACGGGACCGGAGTTTCTGTTTTGCTCCAGCCCGCCAAGTTACCATCTTCCAATCTGCCGGTAAAACCTGCGATGCCAGTTCCCGCGCTGTGATTGGCTGATGTTCCGGGCTGCGCTGTCGAAGTTTCGGCGGCCGTCCGGTAGCTTTCCGTGGTTTTGGCGGGAGCGGTTCCTGCCCAGGCGGCCACACAGAAAGTGTTTGTTGGATTCCCACGACATAGTCCATTTCCAAATCCAGAATCGCTTGCCGGAATTTGGTGTCGTTGCCGTAGGCGGCATCGGCAACGATAGGCGCCTTGGGAATTCCATCGGCTACTGCCTGTCGAATCTGCTCGGCTGCAATTAATGGCTTGGTCCGAAACTGGATCGATTCCGGGACCCCAGCCTTGCCGCGCCGCATTTTGTCTTCGCTCCAGGACTCCGGAAGATAAAGATCATAAGCGATGGGAAGGCTCGCTGCAGCCGTACTCACCGACAAACTCACCGCGACGCGGCAGTTTTCCTGCTTACCCACTTGGCCGCAGTACTGCCGAGCTACGCCGACCGAATGCTGTCCTTTTTTAGGAAAACCCGTGTCGTCGACGACCCAAGCTACGACCGGTCCCCGCTTCCTCATGACGGGAAGAGTGTACTGCGCTACCGCGGCGAGCAACACCCGGTCGCTCCATGCCGCATCGGCGACCACATGATGAAGCGATTGATGCATCCGGCGAACGTTATCCGGGGCCAACCGGGCCGCCATAGGCCCCACGCTTTTGCGTTCGCCAGGCAGAAGCAGACCAAGGCAATAGTTTGTAAGGGGTTGGTGCCGATCCTTGTGTAAGCAATCATCAGAAAACGTAGTTTTCCGGACTTCAGGCCGAGGGCCAGCAACATCATCAGCGCCGCGAGGCGCGAAGCATCGGTCTGATCATCGGGCCCACCGGGCGGTGTATTTTGATTT
>Ga0315912_10000257_pt1 | contig 109832 bp, 118 predicted proteins | sample VfabasoilMG_FD_204469 | JGI IMG/M metagenome (GOLD analysis project Ga0315912, IMG submission 204469) | Garden soil microbial communities collected in Santa Monica, California, United States - V. faba soil | ecosystem: Environmental > Terrestrial > Soil > Garden | place: USA: California... | reverse complement strand
TGGAAGCACGGGGGAACTCTTCTGTGGAAGCACGGGAGAACTCTTCTGTGGAAGCACGGGAGAACTCTTCTGTGGTAGCACGGGAGAACTCTTCTGTGGAAGCACGGGAGAACTCTTCTGTGGTAGCATGGGAGAACTCTTCTGTGGTAGCATGGGGGAACTCTTCTGTGGTAGCATGGGAGAACTCTTCTGTGGTAGCATGGGGGAACTCTTCTGTGGTAGCACGGGAGAACTCTTCTGTGGAAGCACGGGAGAACTCTTCTGTGGAAGCACGGGAGAACTCTTCTGTGGAAGCACGGGAGAACTCTTCTGTGGAAGCACGGGGGAACTCTTCTGTGGAAGCACGGGAGAACTCTTCTGTGGAAGCACGGGAGAACTCTTCTGTGGTAGCACGGGAGAACTCTTCTGTGGTAGCACGGGAGAACTCTTCTGTGGAAGCATGGGAGAACTCTTCTGTAAAAATTTTAAATGATCTTTTTCGAGGTGTTGCGAAGATGTTCGGTTATTCTGCAATCTGGATTCCGAATGGATTAAAGTTTAAGCTGGAAATAAAATCGAAAACAGCGACAAAAATAGTTTATGAGCAGGGAGGGTATTTGGATAGGGAGGGGGTTGAGATTGAAAAAGGGAATGTTATTTTATTCAAGAGAGTTTCCTCAGATTTCAAGACACAAGAAGGAACCAAGAATGAAACTGTATGGTCTGTTGGTTCTACACTTGAGCATCCTAATTGGACTCCTGGCAATGGAGAATGTGGAGAAGGTAAATATCACGCTTGCTCGCGACCCTACTTCTGCGATGAGTTCAGGAGCAATAAAGGGGATAAATATATAGCTATCCAAGTAAATAAAAAAGATTTGCACGAATGGAAAAATCCTACCTATCCGCATAAAATAGCTTTCAGGAAATGTATTGTTCTGTTTGAGTGTAATCGCTTCGGAAAAGAATTAAAGGCATGATTAACAGAACTACGCCTGAGAATATTACGGCTCTCAAGGAGAACGAGGTATTCGTGTTCGGCTCCAACACAAAAGGACATCACAATGGAGGTGCGGCCAGGGCAGCAGTTTTAAAATTCGGCGCAATATACGGACAGGCAGAGGGTTTTCAAGGTCGTTCGTATGCTATCCCTACGGTTAATCTTAATATGACAGGAGCATTTCAGCTCGAGCTTGCTACGATAAACAATCACGTTGACTTCTTCATACGCTACGTAAGGCAGTTTACTGGAGTCCCGGCGATCTTCCTCGTTACTGAGATCGGATGCGGAATAGCAGGATTCTCTACCGAGCAAATAGCTCCTTTATTCAAAGAGACAGTTGAAATAAACAACATACATCTTCCGAAATCATTCTGGAGGGTTCTAAACAAAATTTCATAAACACATGGAAAAAGTAAAAATAAAATCCGCGGTAAGCACCGGGAAGAAATGGCAGGATAAAGACATTGTCAACGTGACGCTTGAAGATGGGCGTTCCGGTTCGTGTATGGATACGCGAATACTTGGGGACATTGGCAAAGAACTGGAGATGGAAGTGAAGCCAGGAAAGGAATACAAGGGGGTCGCACAGTACTATTTCAACTATCCGAAAGCCGCATCAGGAAACGGCAAGGGTGGAGGATTTGCCGGAAAGAATTGGGCGAAAGAAAACCGGGTAGTTGCTCTCCAGTGCGCCACCAACTCCATCATCCGACTGAAAGAAGCTGCAAGCTCTGATGACATTATCAAGCTGGCGGAGAAGTACGAAACCTGGTTGAACCGCGCATGATAGTAACAGTAAATACAGACGCGAGCTTTCATATACAGCACAAAGTAGGAGCGTATGCTTTCTGGATTGTTTGCGATCAGGGAAGGATAATGAAAAGCGGAGCCTTAAAGGAGGCGGTCAATCCAACGGATGCAGAGCTAAGATGTATAGCAAATGCTCTTCACACATTATTGAAGTCCGATTTTGTTGGGGTTAAGAAAATAATTATCAACTCGGATGCTCTCTACGCTTTCGAGAAAGTAGGCAGAAAGAAACCAGTGGGTAGTCCCGGAAGAAAAGTTGCAGATATTCTAAGGAAACTAAAGGAGAAGTATCAGTCTGAAAGAGAGTGGACAAAACCGATGCATGAATTTAGACATGTTAAAGCTCATTCCGGAACGGATGTAGCCCGCAAGTGGGTCAACGATTGGTGCGACAAGAATGCAAAAAAGGAATTAAAAAAATTACTAAAGCAAAAAAATCTATGAAAACACTACACAGGGAAGAGCTCAAGCAGATCAATTTTCTTGACGACCGCTTCTACACGATGGACGAAAAGAATTACTACCCATCTGTCACATCCATACTGGATGTATACCCAAAGGGATTCGGGTTCATTCAATGGCTCAAAGACCTGGGAGCAAGCGCGGAAGATGTGTTGAGGCGCGCCGGGGATCAAGGTTCAAAGATTCACTCAGCTATCGATAACGCTGTGACTGGGCTTGAAGTGTGCTGGGCCGATGGGAATGGTATTGCCAACTACACTGAGGAAGAGTGGAAGATGATAATGCGCTTCAAAGAGTTCTGGGACAAATACAAGCCGGAAGTAATCATCAACGAGGTCAGCATGGTTTCTGAAAATCTGGGATACGGAGGAACGGTAGACCTTGTTTGCAAAATAGACGGTAAAGTATGGCTCATCGACTACAAGAGCTCCAACGCGATCTATACTTCCCACGAACTCCAGATCGCTGCATACGCTGAGATGTGGAACGAAAAAAATCCTCACATGCAAATTGAGCACACTGGAATCCTGCACCTCAAAGCCTTGACCCGAGGAGAGGACAAGAAAGGAGACAAGATGCAGGGAGCGGGCTGGCAGATGAAAGACGAAACAGCCTTCGGACGCAAATACACCGAAGCATTCAAACTCTTCCAACACGTTCAAGCTATCTGGAAAGAAGAGAATCCAAATCCAAAACCAAAAAATGTGATCTATCCTGATCGCATAAAACTATAATCATGAGCACAGAGACCAGGACAAAACAATGGATTCTCGATAAGGGAATCCCAATTGTGAAAAGCTACGGAGGAAACATAACTCTACGGGCACTTCACTATCAACTCGTAGCTGCTGGGATGACAAATGATGTCAATCATTACAAGAAAGTAGTGAGTGCAATGACAGACGCGCGTTGGGGTGGACTCGTTCGATTTGGAGCCTTCCTTGACCACGAAAGAGAAACACTGGGAAGAACAGATTATGAAGAGACCAATGTTGAGGAAAAATCTGATTTAGCAAAACGTCAGATTAAAGCATGGGCAACAAGCTACTCAAAAAATCGCTGGGAAAATCAACCTGTGTACTTAGAAGTATTCATCGAGAAGAAAGCACTTCAAGGGGTGTTCGAATCTCCATGTAACAAATGGGACGTTGCACTGAATCCCTGCAAAGGATACCCGTCCCTTACTTTTCTCAATACGATTCGTCAGCGTTACCGCAATGCAATCGATGCAGGGAAAGAGCCGACAATACTCTACTTCGGAGACTATGATTGCTCAGGAGAAGACATTCCTCGTTCCATTCAAGAGAATCTCGGCAAGATGGGTACGGATGTAGAGCTCAAGAGAATTGCTCTTATGGAGGATCAGGTTGTTAAATGGAAACTTCCTCCAGCCCCAACAAAAAGAAGCGATTCCAGATCAGCAACGTGGGACGGACTCGGTCAAGTGGAGTTAGATGCAGTTGAGCCGAAGAAGATAGTCTCTCTTCTGGAATCGGCTATTGAAAAGCATTTCGACTCGGATTTGTACGATGAATTGATGGAAATGCAGGAGGAAGAAAACCGGGAGTTTAAAAGAATCTTAAAAAGAGATTTCAAAACACTTTTAGATTAATGGCTACAACTCTTCAAAGCATAGAAGCGATACTCACGTGGTATCAGGCGAACGGAGCAACTCAGTCGATTGAAAATCTTCTGGACGCTCAGGATAAACTCTCTATTCATTCTTACCGATTGGCTGAGATTGCCGGACAGTCAAAGAGTAAATACAACTCTTCGTATTTCATCCGAAAGATTTCAGTTGCAAAGTCAACCCATGCAATGCAAACCGAAAAGGTGGCATACAACAAAGCTGAGAACAAAGCCATGATAGAGAACGAGCTGGCATACCAGAACGAGATCAACACAGAAGCGGAAGCCTATACGAGTGATCTTCTGCTCAAGCAGGTAAATAAGGTGATCGCGTCCATGTCTCAGCGTATTTCCTATTTGAAACACGAAAAGCAACGCACGCAAACACAAGCGGGGAGATGAAGAAGTGTGCTGGAAAATGCGGCCTTTGGCTGGATGAAGTAAAATTCTGGAAGCGTGCAGCTTCACCGGATGGACGGCAATCTCGCTGCATAAAGTGCTCAAGGACTTATTCTCCGACAGTTGTGGGCAAAGTGGATAGATCATTGTCTGTAATCATTAAAGACGAGATAACAATCAACGCAATAAACAGGAGCATCGAAGAGAAGAAGCAAAAGTTCGCTCCTGGGATAAGAGTAACAGAGTCTCAGTTTTCAAAATTCATCACTCAAACTCCTCCTTCATCAAAGTGCTCATAGGAGCACTTTATCGGGAGAAAAATAAAAGCCAATGCGTACCAATTACAGCCGGACGACATCGCTTCCATCGTATCAAGAGAATCAAACGGGAAAGGAGATACAGAAAGAGATTCTCTTGGGAATTGTTACAAGCAAGAGCCAGACGACGCTCAAAGAGTTAGAGGAAATTATGACCCTTCCACAGAGTACGATCTCAGGTCGCGTCAACGATTTGATAAGGGAGAAGAAGGTAATGTACTCGGGAACTACAATGTATAAGAAAAGAACAAGGAAGGTAATCGTGTTATATGTCGCCGAATCAACTCAAACCAAACTATTCAACTGATACCATGCAGGAAACCAATAACGTCAGAGATTTTAAAGGAATCTGGATACCGAAAGAAGTGTATCTGAACGAGGAATTGAGCTGGTCGGCAAAGATCATTTTCCTGGAGATCGACAGCTTCACCTCAAACGACCTCCCATGTTTCATGAGTAACGAGCATATCGCCAGCTTCCTGAAAATATCAGAGCGTCAGGTAAAAGCACACATTTCGAAGCTCATGTCTATGGGATGGATTGAACAGACTGGATTCGATGGAAGGAAAAGATATTTAAAGTCAACCATGAGATTTATTCCAAGTATGGGGCGCGCATCTACTCAGCCGATAATGTTTTCCCTCCCAGCTGAAAAGCCAGCAAAAAAGAAAGCTATCTCGTTCACTCCTCCTGCTCTTGAAGACGTGGTAAAATACTTTCAAGACAACGGCTATTCAAAAGAGATCGCAGAACGTGCATTTAAACACTACGAGCTAGGTAACTGGACAGATTCAAATCAGAAGCCAGTAAAAAACTGGAAGCAGAAGATGCACACCAATTGGTTCAAGCCAGAGCACAAATCAGTTCCGGCAAAAATCAACAATGTAAACGAGCCTGTCCATCAGATTCAACGCCCTAAACTTTTAAGAGACACTGACGAAGTATGATTAACGCTGCTCCAGTAGAATCATTGCACATGCTTACTCACTTTCAGGAGCGTATTCTGGTATTGCTTTTGCATGATAATAAGTCGTATTACAATCTATCCAACAGGCTCCGGGAAAACTTATTTTTCGATGAAGACTTGCTCAGAATATTCAGGGCATTCAAAGAGTTGCTGGAAAAGTCAATTAAACCAAGTGCAGGTTCAATTCAAAAGCATACTGGGAATAAAGAGGATTATGCCCGAATTCTTCGAATCAACCTATATACTCAAGACACTGACATGGAAACGTGTCTTCAAGGTTTGGAGGACGAGCAGAGGAAAGCCAAGACAATTAAATTTCTTGATACGCTTTCATGGAATCTCACTTCACTGAATTATGACAAAATACTTCCAGACACTCGTCAATTTGTGGACGAGTACGCAAACGTTGCCGAGAAGTCGATAAAGGACATCAAGCAGCGTGTAAAGGATTTCATTTCTCACACCGAAGAGATCACAGCTGGAGTATCCGGGATAGCTACCGGGTTCAAAGTGTTCGACAAGTTCTCAGGCGGGTTACAGCCGGGGAGTCTTACAGTCATGGCCGGAGGAACTTCCCAAGGGAAGACCACAGCGGCTATGTCTACCGTGTACAATGTTTCTCTTGTCAACAAGACTCCTACTGCTTTGTTTTCTCTCGAGATGTCTGAAATGGAATCTATGGCCCGGTTGCTTGCCATAGATACAGGACTCGCTTCAAAGGACATGCTCAGGGGTAGAGTTGATTTTACCGAATTCAACAAGCAGTTAAACCTCCACAACTCGGCCTTGATAATTGACGATTGCTACTCGATAAATCTTGACTACCTGTTAAACCAAATGCGGTACTACACAGCAAGGTTTGGAATTAAATTTTTCGTGATCGACTATTTACAAATGATTGTAGGTAATAATCGCATGAACAGAGAGCAGGAGACGGGACATATATGCAGAGCTCTTAAAAATTTCGCCCGCGAGACAGGCTCGGCGGTTCTGCTTCTGTCTCAGCTCAGTCGTGCAAAAGACAAAAGGAAAAGCCCGGAACCAATTCTGTCCGATCTGAGAGACTCCGGTCAAATAGAAGAGGCGGCAGACAATGTAATGCTCATCTATCGCCCAGAGTATTACGGGATACACAGTTTTGAAGATGGGGGAGAATCAACGGCAGGGAAGGGGGAGATCATCCTGGCAAAGGGCCGTAACATTGGAACCATGAGGTTTCGCGTGGACTTCATCAAGCAGATTCCTGTTTTCGTAAGCGAAAATGAAATGCCGGATAAATATAAAAAGCACATAGATGTTAGCAGCGGCGGGGAAGGCGCACCTTTCTAAGCTGGAAAGGAATAGGACGGAGGCTGTGAAATACCGCAAGCCTTCTGGTAATATGACAAAGGAAGAGGCCATATCGATGCTAGAAGAAGGGATAGAGAGTGAATTGATCTGGCTGAGAGAACTGGAGTTAAATAAAGGCAAATTTTCGGTACGAGATTACAACGAATGGGTAGATGTCACAAAAAAAGGAATAGAGAGTTATCAAAGAACAATCGAAAATATAAACAACGGAAAACTAAAATTCATGGAACAAACCAACCAAACCCCATTACCAGAAACACCACAGCTAGACTTCTCTACCAATTGGAACGAGAAACTCAACTGTAAATTTTTCACCACACTCCGACTTATGAATACAGAGAAGTATTTCTACGGAGCAAAGTTCAATGTCTTTCTGAAAGGAAAATTTTTAAAAAGTGTTGAGGTGGAATCGGTGCGCTCCATAACAATCGATGAGATAAATGTTTTCATCGCCGGACTCGACACCGGATACAGCGTGAAAGAAACTCAGGACATTCTCAGGAAGATGTACAGTAAGGCAAACTGGGAAACTCAACGACTACACCTAGTCTTATTAAAAACCATAAAACCAGAATCAAATGACACTACAAGAGAAGGTTAAGTACGCTCCGTGCCCGGATGGATGGCATCGTTTCAATTTCGATCTGTATTTAAAATACAGAGCCGCAAGGATGACGAGAGCTCTACAGCAGGAAGCCCAGCTGCTCGGAGTATATAAGAGAAAGGATTCTTTAAACAAAACATAAACCAAAAAACCAAATCACATGACCGAACAAAACAATTCTTCGGAAGAAATCACTCAGGACAAAGAAACGCCAGCAAAAGGTAAAAGAGGCAGGCCCAAAAAGAATGCCGGTGAAAAACCTGTGAAGAAAGGAAAGAAAAAAGAAGAAGAGGAGAGCGTTGGAACACCCGTTGATAAAAAGGGACATCCAACTTTCGAGAGAACGACTACAGACTTCGAATACAAATTTACAGCAAAAGAGCTGGATGAAAAGGGCTCCAGGCTGGCAGAGCTGGTGAACAAAAAGTCTGAGAAGGAGGAGGCAAAGAAGTCAATGGCTTCTGATTACAAGTCTCAGATTGACGGTATTGTCGCTGAGATGAAAACAGTTTCCCACGCCATCAACAAGAAGTGTGAAACCAGGTCGGCAGCTTGCTACCTGAAAAGAAACTTCAAGAGCAAGCAGAGAGAATACTACGCGATGGATAAGAAAACAATACTGAAAACAGAAGAGCTTTTGCCTTCTGACTTTCAGTTGAAAATGGTTTAAAAACGGTTTGGCTGAGTAGCTCAGGAGGTAAAGAGCATCGAGCTTACTACTCGAAGACAGGAGTCCGAATCTCCTCCAGCCACAATAAAAATGATTGAATTAAAAAACATTAATTGTATGGAATACATGATTCACCTTCCGGATGAATCTGTAGACTGTATTATAGCTGACCCTCCCTATGGAATAGATTTCCAAAGCGCCTGGCGCTTTGATAAGACGAAATGGAAAACAAAAATAGAGAATGATGAAAAACCTTATACGGAATGGATTGCCCCAGCTTTCAAAATACTCAAAGGGGGGGGGGCGAATGATATGTTTTTATCGTTGGGATGTTCAGGATGAATTTTTATACGCAGTGAAGGAAGCTGGATTTGTGGTTAAGAGTCAAATTGTATGGGATAAAGTAATGCACGGAATGGGAGATTTGAAGGGTGAGTTTGCTCCACAGCACGAGCTAATGATATATGCTACAAAAGATCGATACGAATTCAAGGGAAATAGACCAAAGACCATATACAAGCAAAAAAGAGTTGATGCTGAAAAATTAATTCATCCAAACGAGAAGCCAGTAGAATTGATTAGAAAAATAATACTTGACATCACTTCTCCTGGAGAACTAATCTTCGATCCTTTTTCTGGAAGTGGGAGTACAATGATGGCATGCCAAAAAGAAGGAAGGAGTTTTAAGGGAACTGAATTAATGAAAGAATATTTCGACTCTGCAATGAAAAAATACATCACATCAAATCAGCAACAATCACTACAATTATGATAACACTCCAACTCGTCCCTCTATCAGTAAACAAATGCTGGATGGGCAGAAGATTCAAGACCAAGGTGTATAAGGATTTCGAAGACATCATGTTGGGAAACGATAAGAAAAAAATTACCAGGGCTCTTCCGGACATCTGTCTTCCTCCAGCTCCTTACTGTTTGAAATTCATATTCGGGCTATCGAATGTCATGTCTGACGTGGACAATCCGGTCAAGCCTTTCGTTGACATACTTCAAAAGCGTTACGGATTCAATGACTGCCATGTAATCGCAATGTCTTCCTACAAACAGAAGGTGGATAAAGGTTCGGAGTTCATAAAGTTTGAAATTTTCACCGCGGACAAAGACTTGCAGACAATGCTCAATTATAAACACTCACGATACAATACAAAGCAATGAGCTTTTTAAAAATACAGCCAAAGGAGTGTCGAGCCCCTCTCACTCGTAAGCCAATTCAGTTGCCAGAGTGGTATATGAAGGATAAACGGAGGGCCGAAATAGTCGACAGGGTTCTGTTTTTCAATCCCGCGAAACTATATAATAAAATACATCACAGGTTAGACCCTTATAAGCGACATGCTGGATTGCAAATGGATGATTTGTTCCCTAAGGTTGAGGGAAAGTGTGCGTGCGGGTGTCTTAAGAAGCCTAAAGAGATTTATTCTGGAGCTTGCCAGACTCGGAAATGGGCATCTGATGTGTGTAATGGATTTGCGTCGGATGTATTGAGTATAATAAATAATTACTTCGGAGTTGGCAGAAAATACATAAGTATATACTATGGGAATCATTGCTCCGAGTGCGACGAAACACAGTGGCTTGAACTCGATCACATTATAGGAGTGAAGCATGGAGGCGGTGCTTCATGGTTATCCAACTACCGTCTATTGTGCCGGAAACACCACAGGGCCAAAACAAACAAAGACTTTGGATTCAAAGGAAGTCAACCGGACAACCAGCTAACTATTTTATGAGGCATGAGTAAGGCAAGAAAAAGGAACAACAGTGTTTTAACAAAGCCCCTGTCCGGATTGTGGGTTGGAAATGGTTCACACCCATCCAAAGAAAAGCGAGCGAACAGGACAAGTGCTTTACTATCGAAGATAGACATGCACTTCATGCGATCACTACGAAAGCGCATCGGCAAGGACAAAGTACAGGAGACAATCCTTAACCCTTGACGAATCTGAATATTTCAAAAACCTTAAAGCAGAAAAGAATTTTCCAAAAGGCTATCAACTTCTTAAACAACAACGAAAATGAAAACAATCATTCTTATCCTTCTTATCTCTGTTTCTAGCTATTGTCATTCGCAGAATATACTACTTCTCCCTAAAGAAGAATATGGGGTGAAGGTCAGCGAGCGGTTATTTCTATTCGGATGGATTGGCGGCATGTCCGCAGGGTCTTACATAGGAGCTGTAAAGTGCGAAAGACCAATCTACCAGGTGGGAGCGGCAACGCTGGCAACCGCGGAGCTGACAGTTGCAGTATGGATAATCTACCCTCTGCTAAAGCCATGCATCAAAAAAGTCTTTAAAAAGAAAAATAAGAGACGTTACGACTTATTCTAAACAACAACACAATAAACACTATGAACCCCCTACAAAAGAAACTGGACGATAAGTTTTCGGAATACATCCGCACAAAGGACGCTGACGAGTTCGGAATAGTAAAATGCTACACGTGCCCGGAATGGGAACACTGGAAGCGCATGGATTGTGGACACTTCATCTCAAGGAAGTACACGGCTCTACGGTGGGATGAAAGACAATGTAAGCCTCAATGTCCTTTGTGCAACAGGGCGAAGGATGGGATGAATAATGTTTTTAAAGCCAACCTCATCAGGGAAAACGGGGAAGAGTTCGTTGAATCCCTGGAGATTGACAAGCACCAAACCATCCAGATGAGGGATGAAGACTATAAGCTACTTATAGAACAGTTCACAGGTTTAATCGCACAAAACAAACTCAAGTTCATTTCGGGGTTCTCTCAGAAAAGCGAAAGCCGTTTGCCTCCGTCTGGGTAAATGTCAAGAGGGTGCATTCTCTCTAACCAATCTCCTCCCCGGTAGTATTTAGATTGTAGGAGGTTGGCATGAGCAAACCGCGAGGGAATAAAGACATAGCGGTAAGATTGCAAACAGACAAAAACAGCGGGGCTAAAAATCTCGCTGTTTTTCTTCATCTATATAAACTTAAAACAAAAAAAAGCATGTCAAAAATTATCGAACCAATTATTGAAGAAAAATTTTACTGCCTTACAGCACCAGATGGAAGTGCGCAGCTGACAACACTCGCGCCAGACATTCCAACTTGCATGGGTATTGTGAAGCTGATGTACAAATCAGGAATGGGGCAAAGTCCACATGAATTAAAGATGAAAGGATTTACTTATGAAGCGGTTAAATTAACTGTAGTTACCTATCATTGATTTTGTTAACCCACTATCAAAAAATGCAAACAAAAATATATTCCTTTGTTCTGTGAATCATGTATGGATACTTCCCTCCCGGGAAAAAATGCCTCTGGCGAACCGCGGCAAAGCCCAGTCAGCAATCGCAATGATGAACGCCCTCGACATAGCAGAGCAGGATTTGAGAAAATCACTTGACATACTGGGAACCCTCGAGCATCTCCGGGAAAGAGAAAAGAACGGCCAGCCAGTCGCACCCGTCGAATGGGCTGAAAGCATCGGCCAGGTAAACGCGTTCCTGAAAAGGTTCAAACCAAAAAATGAGAATTGAATACATAACAATAGAGGAGTTTGTCTTGCGCTCGGTGATTAGAAGCCACCTGGAGTACGTAAGGCAAATGGAATCATTATTCTGGGGAACAACATTATGAGTTCGAGCTATACAACGTGCCATAAATGCGGAGTGGTAATTTATCCCGAAATAGAGAGGATGTACCCGCATGATTGTGGTACAAAAACAATCCTTATTCATACTCCGGAACCACCTGCTCCAAAGATCACGGAGATCGTATTGACCAAACACCCCAACGGGGCCGAGAGAAGTGGAAAGGAAATACGAAGAGCCCGCAGAAAAATAACAGTCGGCTCTTTCAGTAAGGCACTATTCAAACCCAAGAAATGAAATCATCACTGTTTAATCCAAATGATTTTCTGGTAGATGGAAGATTCTCAGTTACTGAATTATTGACAGCAATCATAAAGTGCGATGAAACATTTAATCCTTTTGATTTTGAGATAAGAAAATCCTTTACAGACGCAGAGTTATATTACATCCAATGGAAACCAAAAATGAGCTTAACCCTAAGCAACTTAGATTCTGCCAGCTCTACGTAACCGAGGAGTTCTTTGGTAACGGAGTGGCTGCATACGTAGAGGCTTATGGTATTGACATCAAGAAGAGCGGGGCTTACCATTCGGCTCGTACGTGTGCTCATCGCCTGTTGACCAATGTTGACATTTTGAAGCAAATAAACTCCTTGCTTGATACTGAGGGGTTGAACGATCAGTTTGTGGATAAGCAGCTACTCTTAACAATCACCCAAAACAGCGACCTGGGAGCAAAGATGGCCGCAATACGAGAGTACAACAAGCTCAGAGCGCGTATTACCGACAAGGTACACATACAAGTCACCAAACTCGGAAAGGATTTAGCCGAGGAGAAATATGAGGAATAAATGGGGTCGGTCAGATTCTCAAAGAAGTGGTTCAATCCCCTTTACTTCATTCTCAATGATGTTATTCGAGACACATCCATCCGGATAGTTCTGATCTACGGAGGCAAGAGCTCTTCAAAGACCGTTACGGTGTGCCAGCAATTCTCAAAGGAGGCGGTTGTCCACAAACACTCTTCAATATCCTTTCGTAAGGAGTCGACGATCATAAAGACTACGCTCAAGAAGTCTTTCGAGCTGGCAATGAAGAAAATGTATCTCGACCCGGCATTCATAAAGCTCGATTTCATTTTCAAAACCAACGATGCGGAGATTGTTATGAAGGGGCTGGACGATGAAGAGAAGGCAAAAGGGATAGAATCGTACAAATACCTATATCTCGACGAGCTTAATCACTTCCTCCCTGGAGAGTTTGAACAGTTCGACCTTGCGCTCCGTGGTATTGCTGGGCAGAAGATATTTGCTTCGTGGAATCCAGTTGATGAAAACAGCTGGGTTAAAACAGATCTTGTTGATAAGTACACATTCAAGGACACGAAATGGAAGCTGCCTTCTGAAAACTCTTTCGTCAGAATATCTACGTGTGGTAAGGTAGTACTCATAAAGACAACTTATCACGATAACTTTTGGATAGTTGGTTCTCCTGATGGTAAGTATGGGTTCAGAGATCAGAACCTGATCGACACGTATGAAGCACTGAGGGCGAAGAATTACAATTCATACAAGGTGAACGTGCTGGGCGAATGGGGCAAGACTGTTTTCGGTGGAGAGATACTGAAAAAGTGGAGAAGCGAGCATCATATCACAGAAGATGGGTATAATCCTAAACTTCCGCTGCATCTTTCATTCGATGAGAACGTAAACCCGTACTTCCCTTGTGGTTTCTTCCAGGTAGATGACAATCAAACTGACGTTACTCTGGTAGATTGCCTTGCAATGAAGAACCCAGACAATACCGTCAAATCAATGTGCCGGGAGATCGTAAGAAAGCTGATGGCATGGGGATACGACAAATCATTTCCCATCTGCATCTACGGTGATGCTACGAGCGACAAGGAAGACGTTAAGCAGGAGAAGGGGCACGACCTGTTCAGGCTCATTGAAATAGAACTCAAAGCAGCCGGGTACGTTGTTCGAAGGAAGGTAGACAAATCAAATCCCTCTGTACTTACTTCTATGTCTTTCTTCAACTCCATACTGGAGGAGGACATAGGTCTCAAGTTCAGGGTTAACAAAAAGTGCAGGCCCGCTATTGTAGATTATGAGAACACAAAGGAAGATAAAAACGGAAAGATTGATAAGAAGACCGTCACCGACCCTGTTACTAGAGTAGCGTACCAGCCATACGGCCACTTCATAGATTTGTCCAGGTACTTCCTTTGTTCTGCATTCTCCCGAGAGTATAGTGAATTCCAATTAGGTCACAGGTCGGTTAAGATCAGAACCGGGAAGAATGTCCACAAGCATTCGTATTAAAGTTAACCCACGTCCTTTTCTTTCCTCCTAACAGAGTTAAATTTGTGTCGCGGGGTAGATTAGAGGTTAAATCGCCAGACTCATAATCTGGACATCGCTGGTTCGAATCCAGCTCCCGCAACCAAAAAACAATCATGTACCTCCGATACAGAGATTACCTCAAACAAATTCAGGCCGATCAACTTACTCAGGTAATTGGTTCCGACTCTTCTCTCCGTGTGTCTTGTGAGCTCACATCGCAGGAGGATATAACAGGGTACTTGACCAAACGATACGACGTTGCCAAAGAGTTCCTAGGCATGGGAACTTTTTCAATGGACACCACATACAAGGCTCGGTATCGTGTAGAGCTTGACGCTACAGCTTACTCTAACACTGCAACGTATGCGCTCAAAGCGATGGCGGTTCAGAGTGGAAACGTGTATATCTGCACAACAGCGATCATAGCAGGGGAATCATTCGACGCTGCAAAATGGAAGCTACTCGGGGCGCAGTATGACATTTACTGTATTGCTCTTCCATACGACGAGTTCAACGTAAAGGCCGTATATGTCAGAGGGGATAAAGTGTTTTGGAATGATTACATTTATGAAGCACTTACAGACACAGGTGTTATAGATCACCAGCAAGCACTACAATTCGAGCAGACATACAGGGTTCCTTTCTCAAATGTTTTCCCAGATGCAACGTTGGGGCATTTTCAATGGAAGAAGGGGGCAGCGTATTCGGTAAAGAACCTGTACACCACTGCAATCAACACAGATTATGCAGCGTATAATTCCAGCACGGTGTACGTTGCAGATAACCGAGTGAACTATCTCGGTTCTATATGGGAATCGGTAACCGGAAGCCAGAACGTAGCACCTGACTCCGACATACTAAAGTGGAGGAGAGTGGCCTGGACTTATGGGGACAACCGATCTCAGCTCATGGTCACTAATATGGTGGATATAACTTTATATCACCTACATTCGCGTATCAGCCCCCGGAACATTCCTCCTCTTCGTTGCGAGCGATATGACTCAGCAATAAAGTGGCTCAATGGAATACGCAAAGGAACAATCACCGCCGCGACACTTGTAGATCGCCAGCCAGCTCAAGGACGCAGAATAAGATTCGGCTCGGAAGTGAAAAATACTAACAGCTACTAAATGCCATTCACAGGAAACCCATTAACAGGATTCGGTCTCTGGGCAAAGACAGAAGCTCCAGGTAAAGAAATTGCCGGGACTAAAAAGAGCGTCAATACGAATCGCTACGTTGTTCCTTTCCAGCTCACGCGATTGAAGCACGATACCTCCATGTGGAGGCAAGCTATTGATGAATGTGAGCAGCCTTATTATCCCTTCCGAGTTAAAGTAATGCGAATGCTTCAAGACACAAGGCTGAACGGTCATGTGGGCGCGTGCATGCAGAAGAGGAAGGACTTGACGCTATTGAAAGAGTTCGAGATTGTGGACGACAAAGACAATCCAATTGAAGATGCAACTATTTTCCTTAAAGACAAACGTTGGTTTCACGACATACTTAACTACATCTTGGACGCACAAGCATACGGGTACACTCTGTTGAACTTTGGAGACATCGTTAACGGAGACTTTGAAAACGTGCAGCTTGTGAAGAGAGAGAATATAAGTCCGGATAATTGTTATGTCGGGTCTTTCCCTTACATGCCGTCCGGGTGGAACTTTCTTGAAAAGCCTCTGTCAGACTGGACTTTGTGGGTTCCGACTCCATCGGAGGCAGCATCAAGCAAGTGCGGATTCGGCTACCTGTACAGTGTGGCCAACTATGAGATCATTCTCAGGAATATACTAGGATTCAACACAACTTTCGCCGAAGTGTATGGTATGCCGCTGAGAGTTGGAAAAACGGACAAGGATGACAAGGAAAGAGATTTTCTGGAGGAAGCACTCCAGCAGCTCGGTTCTTCTGGTTATGGAATTCTCGACAAGGACGACGAAATTGAATTCGTTGAATCCTCGAAGAGTGGTAGCGGGTGGCAAACTTACGCCAACCTCGAGAAGAGGTGTGAGGCGAAGATTTCAAAGATCATTCTCGGCCATGCTGACGCAATGGACAGCGTGCCGGGAAAGATCGGTTCATCGCAAGGTGATGACAATCCGGTGGAGAAAGCATTGAAGGCAAAACAGAGCTCAGACAAGACATTCGCCGAGTACATTGTAAACAACTATCTACTTCCCAAGCTCAGAAATCTTGGATTCCCCATACCTGAGTTCTGCAAATGGAAGATAAAGAACGACGAAGAGCGTGAGGAGATAAAGAACAAAACCGCAGACTTCAACAAAAAGGTAGCCGATATATGCCTCATATTCAGTCAAGCGGGCAAGACCGTACCTACTGAGTGGGTAAAGGAACAAACGGGGATAGACATTGAAGACACGCCGCTTCCAGAGCCACCCACAAAGCCGAATTTGCCAGAAAGCATAAGTAACAAGCTGGCCAAAATATACGGAGAGCACAAAGATGGCTGAGTTTAGATATACGGACGCTCAGATGGAGTATGTCCTTTATAGCATCTATACTGGAAAAATAACTCCCTTAAAACTACCAAAGGACTTATACTTTGCAATTTCTGATTACCTGAAAAAGGGGTTGTACAGTGGGTTTGGTTCCATGAATTTCGGATTCGGAAAGCCAGACGAAATACTTCTGGCAGAACTAAGAAGCAACGTTTACATGTTCTCCGCGGCCAAGACCTTTCAGCAGGTTAAAGAAATGTCTGATGCGTTAATTGATGGTAAAAAATTCAGACCCTTCAACGATTTCATGAGCAAAGGGGAGGAGATATTCAAAACTTACAATAAAACTTATTTGAGAACGGAATACGAAACCGCTAAAGGAATGGGTCGGGTTGGCGCAAAGTGGGAGAGGATTGAAAGGGATAAGGAAGTATTCCCACTGGTTAGGTATGTTGCGGTTCTTTCAGGCAACACATGTGAGATATGCGAAGGGTTGAATCGAATGACTCTCCCGGTAGGACATCCATTCTGGAATAAGTATGCCCCACTTAATCACTTCAACTGCTTGTGTATCCTGGAGCAAATAACAGCAGAGGAAGGAAACCAGAGTCCATCGTGGAGAGTGGAGAAAGCGAACAAAGATGTGGGTGCGGTCATGGACGACACATTCAAAATGAATCCGGGAAAGGATAAGGTTGTTTTCAAAGACTCCGGGAAAGGTAAACACCCTTATTTCGACGTAGAGCCAAAATACAAGAAGTTCGCGCAAGACAACTTCAATCTCCCAATACCAGATAAGGATGAATAGCTCATTGTCAGTACAGAAGATAGAGATTACCAGTAAAGAGAGGCTGGATATGAGAATGGAGGGAATAACCCCTTTCCCTTTCGATCAATTTTATCTCGTTATAACCGAAAACATTACTCCTGGACAACGCGAAACGATTGTTAGTGCAATCAGTGTTTTAAAAATCGGAATGAATTAATTTTACATTATGGCAAACAACAAAATAGCATCATTTAGGAAGTGGTCTTTCACCGAAATGCTCCACGCAACAGGGAAAAGGAAAGCAAAGGTATTCCTCGAACACAAGAACACCGGGAATCCAGCTGTTGACGCTGTGGCCGCTTCGATTATTCACTACAACAGGCAGGGCCGCCCCGTTAAAACCATCTACCTGTATGGAATATACTGGAAGCTATTTCACAAGCACGTAGAGTACCAGATGAAGAAGGCTGGAGTTAAGTACCAGGGAGAAGATCAGCCCATTTCCTTCGCAGGAGTTGATTTGAAGGAAGGTTCTTTTCTTGAGATAGGGAAGAAGATGCGGTTTGAGTTCTTGAATAAGGACGAAACTCCAATTATGGACTAACAATGGCTCACAAATCCTTTGATCCGATTTGGCAGAGAACAAAGCAGAATCTGGCTTTAATGAAAAGGACGTTGCCGAAAGAGATCGGTAACGCTGGCCAGAATTTCTTTCGTAGCTCATTTGAAGTTCAGGGATTCGTTGATGGTTCGCTGGAAAGGTGGAGAGAGGTTCAGCGAAGGATAAAAGGAACGAGGGCATACAATCAGGCATCCGATGCAGCGAGGACACAGGCGATACTTGTAGGAACTCCTGGAGGTGATCTGCGGAGAGCAGTTGGGGACTCTTTGGTAACAGCAACCTTCACAATGATTCGTTTCAGGGTTTCAAACGATTACGCGATCTATCATAATCAAGGAACTAAAAAAATACCCAAACGTCAGTTTATGGGGAAGTCGAAAGTGTTTGAAGACCGCGTCCGGATTACAGTTATAAGAGCAATGGGTAAAGCATTAAAATAAACCAATGTCATTATTCACTTTATTCGAAGCTATAGTTGCACAAATAGCAACTATAAAGGACTCAAATAATGTCCAGAAATATAAGACTATTGGTGTATGGAACGATCAAGTGAAAGCTCTTCAAGATAAAGGAGATGAAAGTGTTATAGATTCTCCAGCGTGTTTCATTGAATATGAAAATGTAATACCTGAACAGTTAGGTAACGGATTTCAGATATTTAATCCGCTAAGAGTGATTTTACACATTGTACACTACCAGTTAGATACTGGAAGTGGCACAATGGATGAGAATAAGGATATTTATTTATTAGCTGATGAAATATTTAAGAAAATGCAGATGTTCAAACCATCTGGAGCGGGTTCGTTTATAAGAACTAGCGAGAAACCTGATTATAACCATAATAATATATATCACTGGATACAGGAGTACACAACGAACTATATTGACTCAGGAGCCCAGCCTCCAACAGGTGCAATTCTTTCTCCTGCACCTCTTGACCTCGAAACGACCATAGATAATACCCCTTAACAATGGCCAGAACAATAGCGCAAATAGAAAAGCAAATGATTGACGAGGCAAAGAATCAAACTTTGCTCAAGCTCATTTTCTACGATACAAACAACGTGCTTCGTCCGGTATCTCAAACAAACATTTTTCAGCAGCTCGTATACATAGTCGCCCTGGGTATTTCGATCTTCGAGCAATTGATGGATGTTTTCAAATCAGAAATAGAAGAGATCGTATCGAATGCGGCTCCGGCGACAGCTCCGTGGATACGAGACAAGGTTTTGAGGTTTCAATACGATGCTTCCGTGCCACAGGTAGTGACACTGGTTGATTTCATTCCGGGGTATGCAGTTGTAGACGAGACCAAAAGGATTATTACCCGATGCTCAGTCAAGACAGATGTTAATAATACAGTTAAGGTCAAAGTAGCAAAGAGCGATCCCCCTGTAGTCCTGGCAGCAGCAGAGGAAACGGCACTCGATGCTTATTTGGCAGAGGTTCTTCCAGCAGGGATACAAAGGAGCATAGTTAATTTGACGGCTGATAAACTATGGGTTGATGCCACCATCTACTTCAACGGACAGTACGCGGCAACCATTCAAGCCGATGTTATAGCTGCTCTCGATGCTTTTCTGGCCAACCTTTCAAGCCTTGAGAACTTCGGAGGGGTTGTAAAAGTATCAGCTATTGAAGATGAGATACAAAAAGTTCCGGGCGTGACCGATGTAGTGATCGATCAGGTAAAGGCCCGTCCTGATTCCATCCCGTACTCAGGAGCGAGCACCATTGCGCGGTACTGGGAGACAGTCTCCGGGTACATCGTCCAGGAGAACACCTCAGGTCAAACATTTTCAGACACCTTAACATTCGTAGTCGCTAATAATTAATGATAAACCCATTACTATATAGCACTGATTACTCGATTGTATGGGAGAATACCCTTCCTCCAGAGAAAAGGAATCCCTCAAACATTGCATGGGGAGCAGTGATAATGAAAGCTATTCAATGGCTGCATGACCTGTTCTTTGTTAAGTATGCCGATGAGTTTTCTGGTGCATCTTGGAATAACTTTACGGCTTATGCTGCTGGTGAAAGGGTTAAGTACAGCGATCATTCGGTATACGAGGCGCAAGCAGCGATTTTGATAGGCCAACCAGCTCCAAATGTGAATTCTGATTGGTTGAAAGTTCAAAACAACTGGATAGGAGCGAGAGAGAGGGCAAAATACAACGGTCAAAAGATGGTGTTGGAGTATGCCTTGAACAAGTGGTTCGATACCGATTTCAGATATGCACCTTTTGTAAGTGATATTTACATTCAAAACAATGTCATTGATTCGGGTGGATACGATATAGCTGAAAGTGACAATTTGAGCTCTTCAATACCAGTGAATGAAATATTTGCAGACGATTCAATAGGGAATATATATTCATCGAACCAAAATGGATTCACAATTTTTGTTCCGCTGGCTGTGTATGGAGCCCTAAGCCCAGACCCACCAAGTAGAGAGAAGATAGTAAGAGCCTTTGCGGATATGTATGTGACAGCAGGAGTTACTTACGATGTTCAGACTTATTAATAAATAAATAAAAAAGGATAAAATGAAAAAGAATGTAGCAGTACAGTACGTGATTGACCCAGACAGAAGATACAGGCTTGCAATCCGATCTCTTGAGCATTTGCAAGATGCGCCGAGATATATGATGGAGAAAATAATGCAGGAGTTAATTCCAGCATATTCGGCTCCAACGAGAATGTTCGGAGTTGAAAACACAATTTCCGGAGCAGACCATGCAGTGAGTGAAGGAGCTATTTACTGGGAGCTCTCCGCATCTGCATGGAGTAGCGCAACAGCGTATCTAACTGGACAAACAGTAAGCAAGAGCGGAAAGGTTTACGCTGCTCTGCAAGGAGGAACAGGGTTAGACCCGGAAACAAATCCTGCGTATTGGATATACCTTGGAAATACGGGTGACGGACAAATCTTTTCCGTTGATGCTGTGACATTAGTGGCTTTGGCAAATGTCAAGGTGGCCAGATTTGTTACTACGTTCATCGCTGGAGACCCTGCCATATTTGCAGATACCACCACAGCGAACGTTCACGCAATTGTTAAGTTAACTTTTGTTGATGCGTTAACTGGAACAGGCGCGTTTGATTTTTCAGCTATCGAATGGAATGATAGGTGGCTCAGCTATACTCCAGCATTATCAGCGGATGACGGCGCGTCTCCGGTTGCATCCGGATTCACCGGAACAGCATCAGGAAAGTATTTGTTCAAAAACAATATTCTCCATATTAAGATGTCGGTTACAGCAGTGGCTATTCTGGCGACTGTAAAGAACCTTCTCTTCTCTCTTCCGGCAACTCAGTTGAACACGACTTCTCTCCCTATATCTCCCTATAATATGGAAGGATTTAACATGGCGAAGAGGGGAGATATTTCAAATTCCTCTTACACTGCGCAACAGGTTTCTATTGGAATACGGCACACGGGGGCTGGATTAGGGCTTGCCGTTTCTAAGCTGGATGCAACCGCATTCGCTGCAAGCGCAAACGGCACTGTAGAATTTTACATAGCTATAAATTACAGAAGGGACGGCGATTAATCACCACCCTACCGGGTCACTGATCTGTTTAGGGGTCATGCTCCTGTATATTGTTAGGAGTCTCTGTCTGTCAGGCTCTGGGAGTCTGTCGTAGTAGGACTTTAGAATGTTTTTAAGTTTCTCGCTTTTACCCTCATAGTTTGTAAAACAATCTGCCACAAACATTCCAAAGTACAATTCTTTGGGGTAGGTCATCAATTTCCTTTCGTGGCATTTCCTCGGATGTCGCTGCTGCTCGTTTCCCATGTAATCATAAAGTTAGTTGTTGAGAACTTCTTGTTTATGAAAATTGCGGGAGACAAATGAAAATTATTTAGTGAGTTGTTGTGTGGGTGATTCATTCGACATAACAAAAGTACAAAAAAATAATTGGTGCACTATTAACCCACAGATAGTTTTTCTCTTCTCCAAGATTTAATTTTGAATAAAATCGGAAATGGAACGCACGCTTTGCTATGTGGTAGATGTAAGAGACTCTGAGCCGATAATGCTGATTAACGGCAGGATTGGTAAAGACAAAGACGGAAACGGAGTTGATTGCGCGAAATTTCAGGAAGAGCTACTGTTCTTAGACACGCTGGGAAAGAAAAGAATCAGAATCCACATCAACTCAATTGGAGGAGAAGTATACGCCGGATATAGCATTTGTTCAGCGATACTCAAGACAAAGACAATCGTTGATACATACAATGTGGGAATCTGTGCGAGCATGGCAATGAGTATATACCTGATGGGCAGAACTAGGTACTGGTCAGATTACTCGATAGGAATGATTCACAATCCGGCCGGAGGAGCAGATAAGGAACTCAGCCCGATTACTGAAAGCCTCAGAAAGACGATAGTATCGAGGACTGGTTTGGACGATGGCAAGGTTTCCCAGATGATGAATGAGGAAACATGGTTTACCTCGGATGAAGCAAAAGAAATGGGAATATGTACAGTCATCGAAAACACTTACGATCTGAATATCCCACGATTGAAAAAGACAGACAACGCGGAAGCAAATTTTGAAAAAATAAAAAACATAATCGCCTCAGCACATCAACCTAAATCCATACAAATGTCAGAAGTTACCGCCCTCCTAAACCTAAGTGAAGCAGCAAGTGAAAAGGCAATTGCTGCGGAAGTTAAAAGCATTCAGGCTTCTGTTGAAGCAAAAAATACTGAAATCACAAACCTCAAATCTGAGGTAACTAAAAAGGAGGGAGAGATTACAGCCGTAAAGACCGAGCTGGATTCTGTTAAAGCAGAGTTGGCAACGGTTAAAACGGAAAAAGAAAACGCTCTTAAAGCGGAAGCGAAAGTAAAAGGCGTGGAGCTTATCAAAGCTGCCGTGAAAGACGGAAAAGTGGAAAACAAAAAGGAGTCCATTGAAGCATGGGAAGCAAAAGCAGAATCCGACTTCGCAGGAACAGAGGCTCTCTTGAAATCAATACCAATGAATAAGAAAGCCGAAAAGATCGAGGTTGGAAAAGTTGAAGGAGCTTCTCACTACAATATGGCTGTAGCTATGGCGGAGATAAACGAGAAAGCTAAAGCCAAAAAATAAACAACATAAAAAAAAGAAAAGAACAAACCTTAATAAATCAAAGATGAAAAAAGTAAACTTCCTCCGCCTTATCTTATCAATACTTCTGCTCGCAGTAGCATTTGCGATCAATCCATTCCTGGGATTTGGACTCCTTGCAATAGGATTGGTAAAAGGAATATGGGAGGCGGAATTCTCTCCAGCAGGCTCATTGACTGTTGACGGATTTGTTATTAATGACACAACCTATGCTGGGGAGGTGGCCAGCCAGTTCATCGTAAAGGCGTTGACTGGAGCCGACACGATCATGGGTGGACACGTTTACATTAAGGATAATATTAAGAAGAAATACACGATACCTCGATGGGATGCGAACTACGAGGATTTCATCCAAGACAGAGCAGCTACTCCGGTATCAAAAGGAAGCATGACTGTTGACGGGAAAGTACTTGACCCGCAGGATTACATGATATATACAGAGTTCAACCCTCGTGATTTTGAAGATCACTGGTTTGCAACTCAGTTGAATCCTACGCTGATTGACAGGAAGCTTCCTTATAGCGTGGAGTCAGTAGTCGTACAGGAGGTTTTGAAACGCCATGCGAAGTATTTCAATAAAGGTATCTGGAACAACGACATGACGCTCAGTACGATTTATAAATACTGGGATGGGTATCTGACAAATATGGCTAACGATGCCGATGTAGTTGACGTAAGCTCTCCTACGACTTTCGATACCAATAACATTCAGGCGGAGCTCAAGAAGGGGTATGATGCTATCGGGCCTGAGCTACGCTATGACCCGGACATGAAATATTTCTGCTCCTACAAAACATTTGATCTGTATGGGCAGAGCCAAAGAGATCAGGTATATAAAGGTGTGGACATTACTCAGCTTGGAAGTGACAAATTTATTGGCAAGCAAGTAGTTAAGATCGCTGATTTCCCGGATGATAAATATGTGATTGCTAGAGGAAACGCTACTCCTGGGTCAAACCTTTGGGTGGGTATGAACTCTGTGGCAGATGAAGGCTTGAAGCTTGCTCCTAAACAAGCCAACTCGGAGCTTTGGTTCATCAAAATGCTGATGAAAGCGGACGTTCAAATCGGCTGGGGCTCTGAATGCGTTGCTTACGGTCTGTAATTTAAATCGAAAATTATACATAAAACACAATAAAAATATCATGGAAAAACTTCTCCAATACCTTAACGCTCATCCGGAAGTAAAGAACGTATACTTCAATAAAGAGAAAACAAACTGGCAATTTCACCAGCACAAGGACAATAAAGAAAACAAAGACAAAGAGGAGCGTTACCCTGTTAAAATGGACAGAGCGAAGGCAATAAAGTTTTGTGAAGGCAAAGCGGAGTAATAAAAAAAAGAGTCAGTCAACAAAAAAAACAACTAATAAAAATAAGAATGAAAAATTTACTTTCCCTATTCATAATCGGACTGGCTTTCACCTTGAATGCATCGGCGCAGCGATTCGGGACAACCCCAAACAGAGACAACACTGGAGGTGTTCTTGTGTATAAAACAGCGTCGCCATCTCTCGGAAGCACTGATTCAATTGCTCCAGATGCTTTTGAATCCTTTTACAAGGTTGCGGTGGCCGGGGCAAAGACCATTCATATACGAAGTACTTACGCAAAAACATGGGACAGGTGTCACATTGAGTTTACCGCTGATGGTACAACCAGGCTGATGACTCTTACGGGGACTGCCATGCTTTCAGATATTAACCGGGATACAATCTCTGTAATGTCTTCTCGGAAGTCGTGGGTCTCATTCTATTACAACGGTACAAAATGGGTTCAGTACAACAGATACCAGCAGCACTAAAAAAATCTCAGATCGGGTTTGTCATATAAATATAACTAAGAATGAAAAAAATACTTTTCCTTTCCCTGATCTTTCTGAGCACGCTGTCAAACGCTCAGCTCGGGTATCGTTACAGCGTAGTTCCAGGAGGCACTAACAAGTATGCGACCACATATAAAGAGATCAAGTCAATTTCTTACGCTGCCTCTATTGCGGTAACTCCTTTCAGCGAACAAACTACCTACAGAATAGGTCAGTTGACTGGTGCGCTTACAATGACTTCGATATTGACCAAGACGTATACAGGGGACAAGATGACTGTTATTTTTAACGCTGACGGTACAGCGCGAACAGTGACTTTCAGTACAGGATTTAGTGCAAGCGGAACCCTTGTGGTTGCAGCGAGCACTTATGCCACCGTTGAGTTTACCTTCAATGGGTCAGCGTGGCAAGAAACTTCCCGCAGAAGTGCAGGTGCTATCACGGCAGCTTCTATAACAGAGCAAACATCTGGTAGTGGAATTACTTTTTCAAAGCAAACATTTCAATTAAGAACTGCTACGACATACACTGCAACCGGTTCGATCACCGTTACTGCCGCTGAGTTAGCTGGAGGCTTACTTGTTGCAGCAACGTCTACAACTACCACAACCTTCACACTGCCAACTGCTGCTCAGATTGTAACTCAAACCGGGGCAACTGCCGGGACGACATTTGAATTCGTCGTTGTAAACAACGGCGCATCGAACGGAACTGTTACGGTTGCTGTCGGTTCTGGCATCGTGGCTTCTGATTTCCCTGGAACCAATACTCTCACAAGAACCGGAAGTGCAACTGTTGGGGCCGCTGTATTCAGGCTAACGTTCCTGACAACTTCCGCAGCAGTCCTAACGAGAATAGGTTAAAGATGGCAAAAGTCAATACCCTCGAAGAAGCTCAAGAGGCAACGCGTCACCTGATGCACCACGAGAGTGTCATCGTTGATGGTAACGGGCACATATACTGTAATCAAAGTGAAGCAACGGTGCGCGAGGAGTTGAAAAAGAAAGACAAATTATTCATAGTAAAATAGTATCAAAATGGCTTTAAACGATGTAAAGATTATTCAAGGAAATGGAGGTCTTGGAAGACCTCTGCCGGGCGAAGATCACATCTCCTCTTTGATATTTCATTGCGCTAATGGAGTTCTTCCTTCCGGTTTCACTTCTTCTGACAGGATTAAGGTTATTTATTCAACTCCGGAGGCTGAGGCGTTGGGTGTTGTAAAGGACTTTTCGGACGAAACAAAAGGAACTGCAACCTTGCAGATCACCACCGCAGGAACTACGGGCGACACATTGAAGCTGACTTTCACAGACCCGAAGGGAACTGTAGTTGATCTGGGAACTTATACGAAAGTTGCAAGTGACTCAACCGCTACACTGGTGGCCACGGCGATCAAGAATATGATTAACGCTGGCACTGCCACTCATAAATTTACCGCAACGTCTTCAACTGATACGGTTACGATCACTGCAAGACCAGGGCTCGGAGTATTTCCTAACACAGGAACCCCATACACAAAGACCATCGCAGGTTCTACGATTGCAGGAACGTTGACCCAGAGCGTAGTTGCCGGGGTCGCTTCTTTGAAAGCTCTTTACTGGTATCATGTGAGTGAGTTTTTTCGCATACAGCCTCAAGGTAAACTATACCTGGCTTTCTACGCTGTTCCTTCTACGTATGACTTTGCAGAAGTGAAAACAGTTCAAGATTATGCTCAAGGGAAGATTCGCCAGTTCGGAGTGTATATAAATAATACCGCATACACTTCGGCTCACGTTACAGCTGCTCAAGCACAGTACGCGATCATGTTCGCAGCTCATAAGCCAGCAAACATAATACTGGGTAGCGATATATCGGCCGTGAGCGATCTTTCTACGTTGGCAGACCTTTCGGCCCTATCAGCGAACCGCGTGAGTGTTGCTATTGGTCAAGATCAGCGTGGTTTCGGATATGAATTGTTCAAAGCGTACAGCAAAAGCGTTACATGTCTCGGAACACTCCTGGGGGCGGTATCTCTGGCAAAAGTAAGTGAGTCTGTTGCGTGGGTTGGAAAGTTTCCTCTTTCCGATGGAGTTGAATACGATCAGATCGGTTTCGCAAACGGAACAGCGTTCGACACAAGCTCAGACGGACTTATTTCTCAGCTCAATACATACAAATATATTTTCCTGAGAAAGTTTGTAGGACTTTCGAACAGCTACTTCAACGATTCTCATACCGCCGTATCTCCCACGGATGATTACAGCAAAATAGAAAATGGGCGGACAGCTGATAAGGCGGGAAGGAATATTCGAACTGTCATTCTTCCTGATCTCAACTCTCCTTTGACCTTGAACTCCGATGGAACGATGCAAGATACAACCATTCAGACGCTTGCATCTAAAGCGAGAAATCCACTGGAACAAATGGCTCGGGATGGGGAGCTTTCGGTCGTAGAGGCTGACGATATAGTCATCCCTACAAATCAGAATGTTGCATCCACGTCAAAGGTTGTAATGACAGCCAATCTCCACATCATAGGAGTGGCCAATACCATCGAAATAACTGTAGGGTTTTCTCTCTAAATAAAAAAGACAAATGACACCATTAATCAACGGAGTAAACTACGCATGGGGAAACATAACAGTAATGTTGTTCGGTGTTCCTGTCGTCGGGATAGTTGCAATTGATTACAATGACAAGCAGATCAAGGAGAACAACTACGGTGCGGGCAATCAACCTGTATCCCGTGGTTATGGGAACGTAGAGCCGGAAGGTTCTATCGAGCTATATACTGATGAGTGGAAGCGAATCATTGCCGCCGCTCCAGGTCGTGACCCTAAAGCAATTCCTCCTTTTAATATCGAAGTGGTTTTTGGCGGGTTAAATGTAACCCCAGAAAAGGACATACTGCGAGCGGTTGAATTCCTAGAGAACCCGCTTGCTTCAAAGCAGGGTGACACAAAGATCACCGTAAAGATTCCTCTTATCATAGGAAGCATCGAGCGATAATTTTATCAAAAATATTTATGGCTAAAAAAAATTCTCACCTCACTGACGATCAAATCGAAGAAACCCGTAAATCGTTAGAAGAAAAATTAAAAAGAAAAGTCTACGCCTTTGCGTTCGTCGTAGAAGGAGATGAGCAGGTGGTGGCATACCTGAGAGACCCGGAGCGTCTTTTGAAAATGAGGGCAATGGACATGATAATGCAGTCCTTAACAGGAAGCTGTGAAATGCTCCTTAAAGCCTGCATCATAGAGCCGGAAAGTTCTTCCAGGATAATGAGTGGTTTGCCCGAGGACGACCAAATATTCATGAGTGCTCTTTTGGAAGTTCAACGCGTGTTCAAATTCTACACCGACGTTCTAAAAAAAAATTAGAGCAGTACGCAATTACTGAGGAGAGCAGCGAACTAACGAAAGTAATTGCGTTAGTCAGCTGCTTTTTCCGTTGTAATGCTGACCAGTTGAGCGACGATGAATTGTTTAAGAAATATGGCGAGTTCATATACTACAGCAAGAAAATGAACCTGATAGAACAAAAATAGTATGCCGGACAATAATAAGGTAGAATACGAGATTTCCCTCAAAGACTTGTTCAGTCGAATGATCGGAAATGCTGAGAAAAATACTCAAAGTTTTGAGCGTACCCTTTCCTCTGTTAGGAATAGTATTGTTGGATTGACTGCCGGATATGGATTTGGGTTCCTGGCGAAGGAGGTATTTAATGCGGGTACTAATATGGAGTCGCTGAATGTATCGATGAAGACAATGCTCGGGAGTAAGAAAGAAGCCGATGCTCTTATCGGTCAGATGGTGAAGTTTGCTCAAACAACTCCTTTCAGCCAAACAGAAGTACAGACAGCAGGAAAGCAGTTACTCGCTTATGGCTTCGCGGCAAAGGATATTATTCCTACGCTTAGAAAACTTGGCGATGTATCTGCCGGAATATCGCAGCCAGTGGGAGAGATCGCATACCTGTACGGAACGATAAAGACCCAGGGTAAGGCCATGACCGTAGATATACGGCAGTTTGCGAATAGAGGTATCCCGATATACGAAGAGTTAGCAAAAGTTACCGGGAAGACGGGGGCTGCGTTGCAGAAGTACATTGAGGACGGGAAAGTCGGATTCCCGCAGATACAAAAAGCTTTCGAGAACATGACGGGGGCCGGAGGGAAGTTTAACAACCTCACCGAGGAATTGGCAAAGACTACTGGGGGCCAATGGTCAAATACAAAAGACATGCTGACTCAGAGTGCGAATTCAATATTCAAGATTTTTCAACCTGCTATAAATGCGTTCATTAAATCATTCCAGAGACTGATTGAGATGTTTCAGGGATTTATAAAATTCGTGAAGGACAATAGGGAGATTTTCAAGGCGATTGCTTTCGGTGTTGGGCTGGCCGCAGCTGCATTTGTTGTCTGGAGAATTGCCACATACGATTTAATTGGAGCAATGTCTAAGCTAATGGTGACACTAATGGCAAATCCTGTATGGCTTATGGTGGCCGGAATAGCCGCTCTTGGAGCAGCATTTTATTTAGCGTACCAAAATTCAGAATCCTTCAAAGAAGGAGTTGACATGGTTATAGATTCTGTTAAATATTTATTTGGCATGGATATAACAGGAAGTAATTTGGAGCAGTCCTTCGGAGAAAAAAGTATGCTTGGAAGAATGTTGCAATTTACAAAAGACAGGGTTGATAATATTATTTATGCAATCACTTTTATGCGTGAGGGATTCCTTCACATGAATGAAAGTCTTGCTGATATAAAAATAAGAGCGGATTCAAAATTCGAGCAAGCATTTGGAGAAGGAAGGGAAGCGAAAAGACGAATGACGGCTTTAGGTTTAACAACGAAAATACTTTCTCCTGTTGCTTCTGTTCTTGGAGCTAAAGGAAATTCATTATCCGGAAATGATTCATTCGATGCCGGAACAAGTAAAGTCTCAGGGACGAAAGCCACTACTATAAACATCACAATAGGAAACATCATCGAAAAGTTTACTATATCGACTACAAACCTCGAGGAAAGTGCATCTAAAATAAAGGAGGCGGTTACGAAAGCATTGCTTGAGGCGGTAAATGATTCTCAGATAATCGCAGGAACATAATATGTTAAATCTATCTCAGCAGGAAGTTCTCTCCCGAGCCTTCTCTCTTAAATATGTTAAGATAGGAGCGTATGCGGCAGCTATTAATGTGGCGACTCATCCACTCAAGCAGTCAAGTAATAACCCGTACGAAGGGAAAGCCCCCGCAGGAATTGAAAAGGATAGAGTAATAGCCATATCAAAGCTGGGAACCCCCATCTACACAAATCTAGAGATACAAGCGGGCTCGTATACTCAGAACGGCGTCACTTACGAATATCCCTCCCTTACAATAGACACCGTGATAATGACAGTAAACGATTCTAAAAATATTGTTAAGACGCAAATATCTGGTAGGAAGGGGACGGTGAAGGAATATATTTCGGATGGAGATTCAATGATAAACATAAAAGCTGCATTCATGGGAGACAACGGAGTATTCCCAGTTGACGACGTTATAGCCATGCAGAAAATTTGCAAAGCTCCTGTTCCTATCAAAGTCACATCTTGGTGGCTACAACTGTTCGATATTGATACTATCGTAATCGAAAATGTAAGTCATCCTCAGCGTGAGGGTTTTTATTCCTCCCAGCTTTTTGATATAAATGCTTTGAGTGATCTTCCTGTTGAATTAAAAATCTCACAATGAAGGTAACCGGGTTGCGTTTCATTTGCTCAACTCTTATAGAGCAGCAGCCGAACACTACGTTCCCGGACAGAAAGAAAACTTTCTCTTTCAAATTTATGACATCCTACGGTAATACGGAGAGCTGGGATAATCTAACTGATACCGGGAAGATGGTTTTCCCAAAGAACATTTATTTCGTTGATGAGAGCGGAAAGAAATATTCCTGGGAAGGAAAGAATTTAATAGGTGGAGACAATACGCCTCCGATTCTTTTAAGGGGAGATAAAATAACCATCTCCACCGGATACATGTATTTTGACAACCTACAGAATGAAGTTACTGATCTTGTGAAGGTATTCGAAGGATTCGTTACAAAGGTCATAAACAGAATGCCTATTGAAATAGAATTCGAGGACAATATGTATTTGCTAAAACAGATACAATGTCCAAATAAGGTGTTCCCGAATGCCGAGGTTGGAGAAATGGTTGCGGAGCTGATCTCTGGCACTCCCTTTACGGTCGTGACAGGAGTTTCAGTGGCGACCGACATCAAAACGAATATTGGAGATTTTAGAACTCATAACGAAACCGTGGCTCAGGTCTTAAAGCGTCTCCGGGACGACTACATGCTGGAGTCTTACTTCCGCGGAAATGAACTTCGTGTTTCGGGTATAGTCTATTATCCGTCTGACAGGAAGGAGCATATTTTCGACTTTCATGAAAACATAATCTCTGATAAGCTCGAGTACAGAAGAAAGGACGACATCCAACTCGGGATAAAAGCGTACTCCGTAAATTCCGAGGAGCTGAACGATGTGAATTCTTACGGCCATAGAAAACGCAGAAGGAAAAGACTGGAAGTGTTTGTCACTTTCAGAGGCGGTAAGCTTATGCACACTCAAATTGATTCTGGAATTGACAAAGAATCAACGGGGGAGATAAGAACACTTTACTTCTGGAATGTTAAAACAGTGGATGAGTTGGTCAAGCTGGCCGGACAACGTTTGAACAGGATGTACTACGAAGGGTATGTTGGGACATTCGTAACGTTCGGGTTGCCTGTGGTTCATCATGGGGATGCAGTTATTTTTAGGGACAACATCCTACCTGACAGGGAGGGAACGTACCTGGTGAAGAGTGTGGCTCGTTCGTTTTCTTTTTCCAACGGACTCAGGCAGGAGATCACAATCGATATACGCCTGGATAAATTAACTGAGGCAGAAATTCAAGCAGGACTATGAATAGAGTAATATCAGAGGCAATTCAAAAACTAGCTAAAACTTTTCAGAGTGATGGGTTGAGCTTTGTGGTATGTACCGTGGACTCGGTAGACACAACCTCTCAAACGTGCGATTGCACTCCTGTAAGCGGAAACAGTACTGCAAAAATTCCTTCCGTTTCGCTCAAAGCAGAACCGAACGACGGTCTTCTACTTATCCCGAAGGTTGATAGTGTTGTAATAGTTGCGCTGTCTCAAAAGAATACAGGATATGTGGCCCTGTTCAGTGATTTGGATTCTCTCGAGATGGTTGTGTTCAATGGGACACAGAAAAGCAGCTTGAAAATATCTCAGGGGTTGACTCAGTTCAATGATGGTGGTTTCGGTGGACTTACAAAAACTTTGGAATTGAAAACGCAGATCAATAAACTGAATGCACAACTTCAAGCTGTCATAACCGCCTTGACCACATGGGCTCCTGTTCCTGGGGATGGAGGGGCAGCTTTGAAGGCCGCGGCAATTGCAGGGATGGCAGGAAAACCAGCTGGAGATTTCTCTGGAATAGAGAACCCTCTTGTAAAACACGGAAGTTAACCCACAGGATGTTTTTAAAAATGCAACGAGTTATATTTGCCTATGGAAGCGTTCGATCTTAAAACAGTTGATGGCGCTCTATATATTGACCCGGTAGCTGGAGACCTTGTAATAGCTGCCTCTGATGCTCAACATATTGAGGACGTAATAAGGTCGAACAAAGGAGAGTGGAAAGAGTTCCCGGCGTGTGGAGTAGGGATAATGAACTACCTAAACGCAAGTTTAAAAGAACAAGAGGTTGAAAGGGAAATCAAAATTCAGCTCCAGGCAGACGGATATACGGTAAACAGGTGTTTGGTGAAATTTAGGAACGACATTCTGGATGTTCAAACTGATGCGATAAGAAAATGAATTTAACCTATACGGGAAGGAAGGGTCAGACAATTTACGACATCTGCCTTCTTACATACGGAAATCTCGATAAGGTCATTCAACTCGTTCAGGATTCAGAATTGAAAAGCTTAAATGATGAGGAAATAGCCGGGAAGAAATTCACATTCAATTCGGACAATATCACAGACTTGTCTTTTTTGAATAAAATAAAGAATGAAAAAATTATTTACTCTACGGCAAGAAATTTTATAGGAAAATCCTTTGATGACTCATTTGATTTTTCATTCAACTAATAGATGACAAAAGCAGAACTCATAGCGGAAGCGCAAGCGTATGTTTTTCAAAACAGCACTAAGCAAGTTACTGCCGCTAATCTGCAAAAACTCATCATTGATATTATAAACGCAATGGTTAGCCAGGGGGATGTAACTGCAATAGAAACCATTGATCTGGCCGACCCAGCTATTTATGACTGGACTGCTAAAGAGTTGACTATTCCGGCGGATGTGCAATATGCTGGAGTGTTAAAGTTTGCTTGCTCTCTTTATGACAATTCAACATCATATTCTCTTAACAACATTGTGAAGTCAAGTGGGAGCGATGGCGGAACCGCTGATTATTGCTACCGATCTCTAGCTAATTCCAATCTGGGTAACTTATTGAGTGATGGAACCAAATGGGAGCTGGCGGATGCGAACGCGGAGGTTCCGATTGGAGCCGTTGAAATTTCAACTATGGGAGACCCATCTTCATTACCCACAGATCACTCTATTCAATTCGAAGTAACCGGAATGTCCGTACGGTTAAAAGCTACGGCGGTGAGCGGAATAAGTACCGGGCAATTAGCTCTGGAAACAAATACCGATGCTGTTTTGACAGGATATGGATTCATAGTTCTGGCTGACAGAAGCGGAATAGCAAGAAAGGTGACATCGGCACTCTTACAATAAGATTATGAAAAAAATATTATTAATAGCATTTCTAATTTTCACTATCAACTCTTTTGGCCAGGAAGCTTCTTATCGTGCCTTCACCGGAACGATGACAGGAACAAATTCATATTCCGTTACGGTCAATGCAATTCTTTCCAATACACTTCTTAATAACAGGGAAGTGCAATGCAGCACTCCAAATGTTAATTCCGGAGCATCAACTTTGAAGGTTAATGGAATGGCGGCTTATCCTATAGTATTGAATGGAGCCGCCCTGATAGCTGGAGACATCCCGGCAAATCAACTGCTTGCATTTAGGTTTAACTTATCCCTTCTGAGATGGGAGTTACAGCGATCAGGCTCAGGGGCTGGAACGGTTACTTCTGTTTCTGCAACTTCTCCTTTATCTTCAACGGGCGGATCGACTCCAACATTAACTATAACACAAAGCGGTACGGGATCAAACGGATACCTCTCTTCGACGGACTGGAATACATTCAATAACAAATGGGGAATAACCGGTAATTCCGGTACTACGGCAGGAACTAATTTCCTGGGAACAACGGATAATATTGATCTGATATTCAAGAGAAACTCTGTTTCCTCCGGAAGGATAGGAGTTACCAATACTTCATTCGGGGTTAGTGCTTTAAATAGCTCGACCACTGGCCTTGATAATACAGCTGTTGGAGTGTCGGCACTTGCAGCCAATACTACAGGCGATGAGAATATATCTGTGGGTAAAGAATCTTTATTAAACAATACAACTGGTGATTATAATACAGCAATTGGATTTAGGTCGATGTATACTAATACAACTGGCTTTGACAACACAGCTATTGGATGGAGTGCATTAAAACTCGGAAACGGGCATGAAAATACAGCCATTGGCGATCAGGCATTGTTTACTAACAGTACGGGAGATCGTAACGTGGCGCTTGGATTCGCCGCGGGGTTTTATGAAACCGGGAGCGACAAATTATTTATTGATAACAGGCTAAGATCAAATGAAGCCGATGGTAGGGTCAAAGCTTTGATCTACGGGGTATTTGGGACTACTGTAGCAAGTCAATCACTCACTATTAATGGGCAAGTAAAAATAAACGACGGAACAGGTTCAACAGGATACGTATTCACTAAAAAGGCCGACGGCTTCGGAGAATGGCAAGCTCCGAGCACCAAGTGGACAGCAGTCGGTAATGACATCTACAACAATAACTCCGCTGGTGTCGCGGTAGGTTCTGGGATAGCTTTCCCACTGGCCTCTCAGATGTTTATCAATGCTGCATCCGGAAGAACTGGATTGGAAATAGCCACGGCTAACTCTTTAGCATTGTCACTGCTTGGAATGCAAGGTGGAGCTGACATATACAATTTTTCTGGGGCTTCTTTCGGAACAAAAATTTATTCCGCAGGGGATGGGTTAATAGTGCAATCATTGGGTACGGGTGCAACCGTATCTTCTCCAGGACTTGTTTTTAGGGCGCAGAATGTGGGGACATTGTCTGCAAATTCAACCGACGTTGGTATATCATTTCAAGACGACAGAATACTTAATGGGAAAACTGCAACTGGAAATTTTCTTCAGATAACAAGAAGTAATGCAGCAACTGGCCCGCTTTTTACTATATCAAACAATGGAACTGATTTGATCGAGGCTACATACGATGGTAAGATTATTCAAAATGGTTTATATCAGTATAACACAAACGTCATAGTAGCAGATGACGGAACAATCGATTTACCTGCCGGAGTTCATGGATGGGGATATATCCAGACCGCTACTTCTACCACGCTGGATGGAGCAATCAACTTCCGATTCGACGGGAACGCAGTTGTTACTCAAACGAACACGGGGGACGCTTTGAATGCTGCTGTGGCAGATACGGACACAAAGATTTGTGTCTTTGACAATGGCACTAGCGTTAGAATTAAAAATCGCCTGGGAGGATCAAGAAGTTTATTTATTCAAATATATCACAACTAACCATGAAAAGAATATTATTCATATTATGCCTGATTGCTCAGCAAGCTTTTGCGACCAATCACATAGTGGCAATAACTGCTGGGGATAATAAAACCAATGTAAATAATGCACTGTCTGGATTAACTGATCGTGACACGATTACATTTCCGGCGTGCTCCGTTTATATCAGTCATCCTCGCATCACCATAAATATAAAAATAAAGATATTGGGATTGGACTCGAGTAATACAATCCTGTATAGAAATACTTCTAGTTCAGATGCAAATTTATTGAACGAGCCATTCTTCGAATTTGTTGGAACAAGTTGGAATTATGCCCCTTCCGGAGTTCAGGTAAAGGGAATAAAATTCATGAGTAAAGTTCCAAGTGTAGACGATGCAGGCGCCGATGGGAAGAGTATCGCTCTCGACCAGGCGCTCAAATTCACCAACGTTTCTGGCTTTGAGGTAACGCAGTGTGCCTTCTGGTATTTCGGTAATGGTGCGATTTACATTAATCACAGAGATTTCTTTGCAAGAGGTTTGATTCAAAAGAATGGATTCGTTTGGAACGCCAAAGGAGCTACCGGTTTGGGTTATGGATACGGGGTAGTAATTTATGGCGAAAATTTGCAATGGATGGCTTATAAAAACCATACAGATGGAAACATGATCTACATCGATGGTAATAATTACAAGTATCAGTCTCACGCTATCGCGGCCGGAGGATGTGCAGTATATGAAAGCAGGTATAATATGATACGGGAGAATATTATTTCCGCCAACCCTTCAAAGCACGCTATTGATGGCCACGGCCAGGAAGGCGAAGGAGGAGCGTTGGGTAGTCAAAATTATTACTCAACCCGGTTAATGGTTAGCTATTACGATTCAATAATCAACACCAAATTCTTTGATAGAAGTGCATACGTATCAAATGGTACACATTCGGTGGATGAGCCAATGGAAAGGTTGTACATGTCAAGAGGGGCGCCAATCCGTGCTCATCATCTTTATTTGTACGGAGGAAGATTCGGATTTGGTATTGGGGTGGACGGTGATCCACATGCTTATCCATATTGGTTGAGCATGGGTTACGCAAGCGGATTGACGTATCCATCAACACACTCTGGAACGACCGTCTCACAAAGGGAGGATGATTCTGCTATTTGGAGCAACACGTATGTTGTTTTTGATGGTTCGGATGGAGACGGAACCGGTTTTCATAATTACGAAACTGGAATCTATACTTCAGGAAGAGATTATCTCTATTCAACTAACGGCTCGGCCGCTCCTGATAATTGGGTCGATCTTCCATATCCATGTGTGCATCATTATTAAAATAGAAAACCATGAGCGTCCCTGTACTCGGCGGAATAGCCAAATTCTTTTTAGCCATCGTAACTATCAATGCGAAGATCGAGTCGATGGAAAAGAAAATTGAAAAGAACGAGGAGGTGGCGAAGGAGATACGCGACAATTACCTGGGCAGGTTCGCGGAGGTGAATAAGAACATCTCCGACACAAAATTGGAGATACACGATTGCATGGCTAAAAACAAGGCGGATATAGTTGACCGTATCGATCAGTCTCACACAAAAATGCTTGAACATATTATTAACCTTAAAAAATAAAAGATGAAAAAATTTATTCTGCTACTCTGCTTCGCTCTAACCCTGACAACCGGGTACTCTCAGACAATTGTCCTGATGAACTCATTAGCTGCTACAGCAACCGGAAACTATTCTTCTGCGGTGGCTGCTGGCCGCAGGAGTGGGGGGTTACACATATACACCAATGCTGCATTCAACGGAAGCACTTCTACGGTAGCTTTTGAAAAGAGAGGCGATAACCAGTGCGGATGGGCGACTGTCATGGCCGACGACAATACCACTCCAATCACATTCACTCTGTCTGCCGGAGAACATAATTACACCGTAGATATTAAAAATAAAAGCGCGTCAGAGTATAGGGTTGTGTATACGAAAGGCAACGCCACCCTGGGAACCGTAAGAGCTGTTATAAATCTCGATTAAAAGCAAAACATATAAAATGAGAAAAATACTTTTTCTTCTATCGCTGATTTCATCCATTGCATACGGGCAGGGTTCAACGACTCAAATGTCCACCGGAGGAGTTTCTCCCGGAGGCTCAGGAAGCATTACAGCAGTTGCACCGCTGGCGGCTTCTTCGGGGACTGTTTCTATACCATCAACTACAGGAACGGGAAGCACTGTGGTTCTGAGGACCGCCCCTGCCCTTATCGCCCCAACAGTAACTGGAACAGGTACGACCTCTGCAACCTTCTCAGAAAAGATTCAAAACTCCACAGGAACAAATAAGGCTCTAATAGTTCGAGACAACGGATTTGTCGGATTTGGCACTGATTCCACGACAGAGCTTGCGACAGATGTATATGATGGCGACGCCTCCAATCCTACTTTAAGATGGAATTTTAACTATGACGCAAACGAAAGGGTAATTTTTAAAATAGGAAATAAAAACACAGGCGCGAACGCTTGGACAAGCCTTGAAATAGGTAATTGGAGAAAATCAAGAATGATGAATATACTACCTATTCCTCCAGAAGCATCAGCATCCACAAATCTACTATCAGCGGGATGGATTTCTGCCGGAAGTGGTTTGCCTGGAGGTCTTGCTTTATATGGGGATAATGGACAAGTAAGTCTTGGCGTTGATAATACAGTATTATTAACCGGACAAACAAATTTAGTAGTCAATACATATACAAATTCTTGCTCCGGTTGCATTGGGATTAATACAAGAACACCTGCATATAGATTAGATGTTAATGGTAACGCCAAAGCAACCGGCCTCATTACATCATCATTGAAATTGCTTGGCGCTAGCGGCGGTACAGTTACCATAACCTCTGCTCCAGCTGCAAATGGAAGTATGGTGTTTCCTTCCGGAACAGACTTTAGTGCTACTGGCGGCACGTCTCAGGTGGTGAAACAAACAGGGGTTGGCAACGCGTTTTCTGTCGGGCAACTTGCTACAACTGACTTGTCGGACAATACCGTATGGACATCAATTAGCCTATCATTAACAGGATGGAGCGGAACCCCAACCCAATACGCAGAGTATAAAATGATAGATTCCAAAACAATGATGCTGCATTTTTACGTGGACGGAACATCTAATTCTACAGGAGCTTCTTTTACATTACCTGCTAGTAAGGTTTCAAACGCTGCAACAAACGCAAATCAGTTTCAATTCGGAGGATATGCAATTGATAATGGAGGTAACTCACAACAAATGTTCACTTCACTTGTTCCTAACGCGTCTACAGTTAATTGTTATCAGACCATCGCAGGGGTTGCAGCTAATTGGACGGCTACAGGAACAAAAAGAATTGGAGGAACATTCATTTTTATCGTACAATAACAATAACTAAAAACAAAAACTATGTGGTATTATTATGTAACCTGGTGCTTGGTAAGTTACCAGCAGATTCCTTGCAAGGATTGCAAAAAAATTCAAGTAGAAACAATAAGGCAGTGCGAATATAAAAGAAGCTTTAGTCAGCCTATGGGAGGATTAAAAGCAGCTGCTTCGTACGCCGAATATTTGAAAGAAGGTTCGGCCAATCCGAACGGAGTAACTCAGCATTTTGAAAACATAAAAATTGACAGCGCGATGTCTTTCAAATAAATCACCCATGCTGCTATTCATCTTAACATTTGCCTGGATACTGTATGCAATGGTGGATGGATTTGTCAACGCCCATTATTACGACATGCATCCGGAAGATAAGGGACATATTAACCTGCACGCTTTTTACAACATTTGCCGGGGGGTAATACTGAGCTTGATGTTCGGTATTGTATATATGAAATCAAGTTTTTGGTTATCCTTATTTTACATTGTTACTCCGGTAGGTATATTCAGCTTCTTCCACAACGGCACGTACTACACAACCCGCAACTGGCTCAACCCGCATATTTATAAGAAGAGGTGGTGGGATCACTCCGAGACCTCTACCGCGCTTATTGAAATCGGAACCGGGTTCCGTACAGCAATGGCGGTGTTTGGGATTATCGGACTGGCTTTCGTCTGGATGGAATTTAAAAATTACATAAATATTTAAAAACAAAAACCAAAATGAGTAACATTAAAGACACCGTAGCCACTATTTGTGGTTTAGTTATTGCAATTTCAGGAGGAATAGTTTTGGCAGTAAACACCGGAATGGTTGTTCTGGCTCCTGTGATTGTCAACTACAGTATTCTTGCTGGCATAGTAGCTGGTTCCATTTTGGGATTCCTGACTGGTAAAAATCCTAATGGGACAACCAAAACTCGGGAGCAGATCAAGAACCAAATGGGACACCCTAAGGTTTAGTCGCGTTTCTATCTGAATGACTCGTGGTTCGCGTGACGCATCGCGTTCTCAAGCTGAGAGGCTCTGATATATTTGAGCATATTCTCTTTCTTCTTCCATCCTCCGAATTGACACAACGAGTGTTCATCAATCCCGGACAACCATAGATTCGTCGCTCCGCTTCTCCTGGCCGTGTGGGTGGATATGAATTCGTACTTGAAGTCTGTCTGTCCGTTCATGATGATCTTCTCTTGGAGGCTGTGGCATTTCTTGGAAGCCAGCTGGCCGATCACCTTCACCTTCCAGTTGCTTTCAAAGTTTGTATCGAAATTCATCTCGTAGTTATTTTTCTCCAGGATTGTTTTGACAATCTTCTTCACCGGGATAATAACTACCTTCTTGACCTTCTCAGCTTTTTGCCGGAAGAATGTTCTATTTTCTCCATCGACATGCTGTTCAAAAAACATTTCCTTTTCAATCTTTATGCTGTCGGAGTACCTGAGCAGGAGGTACGTGGCAACGATGAAGCGATCTCTCTCCTTCTCGAGATGGGGATGTCTTGACAGGTCGACGTTAATGATATGCTCGAGCTCATTTTCAGTCAGGTAGATTGCATCGACCTCTTCCTCCGGGGCGATGAAGTACTTTTTCCTGTGCTCATCCCCTTTATATATGTTCCTGTCAATCGCTTCGTTCAGAAACGTCTTGAGCACGTTAATGCGAAGCCCGATAGTATTCTCCTTGTGCCCCTTTGTCACCCGCATATACTGCATGAAGGAGTCGTAGAAATCCTTATTTATAGAATTGAAGTTCAGGTTCGGGTTGAACTCCTCGAGTAGGTTGAGCGTTGTCTTGTAGTGCTTCTGCCTTGACACGGAACGTTTGATCTTTCCGGATTTACAGTCCGCAATGAAAGCCTGGATGAACTGAAAGAGAGACGTGCTTTCATATACTCCTCCTTCGTACATCCGTATGATCTCGTCGGTTCCAGCTGAGGGGTTGTGGAGGATAAGGCGTTCAAATTGATTGAATACGCTTATTATTTTTGAGTTAAGAATATTGTGGTTTGGATGGGACTCTTTCACTCGTTCCTTTTTGAAATCCCCAGGCAGACAATAGCAGTCCTTCACCGGATAGTATGCGTGCTTACCATTCCTATAGATGTACAGACGGATGGGGCAGGAGCCATTTGCTCTCTTCTTCTGTGTGTTGATCGTGACCTTTAATCCCACGTGGTTTTAAATAGGTTTGAATAAATGTAGCACAATAATACATTATATATACATCATTCGTACATCATTCACTATGAAATAATAATATTCAGGAGAGAAAAAGTGCTCGGGACGGGAATCGAACCCGTACGGGCGTTTAGGCCCACAGGATTTTAAGTCCTGCGTGTATACCAGTTCCACCACCCGAGCGGAAAGGAGGCGCAAAAATAATCTAAAAAGGATTTGAGCCAAGAATTATTTCGAAAGGATTAATTTCCAGGAATGTGTTGTTTCTCCCTGATTGGTTATCCTTAGAAAATAAATTCCGTTGGGGGCATCCAGGTTTATTGTCTGTAGTTTACTAGGTAGGACTTGGTTTAGGACAAGCTCGCCCAATTGGTTGTATATTGTCAAATTGTATTTGTGTCCAATTTCCGGTTGCGGGGTGGAAACAGTAAACTGTCCGTTTGAAGGATTGGGATAAACTTTAAATTCTGCAGACTGGACTTCTTCTTTAACCTCCAGTAATCCATTTTTACTTCCAACCACCGGCCGGATCATCCATGATCCGGGGATCTGAGACTGGCTCCATCCGTTTCCAACATTGAAAAACATCTTACCATTGTTTTGCGTGTTCCTGTCAAAACCAATATTCAGCAGATCCGCGGTGTATTGTATCCAGCCCACATAAAATGTTCCGCTTAGTTTTTGCGGAGTTGACAATAAATAAGGATAGAACATATTGGTCAGGTTGCCCCAGGTGTTGTTAAACTGGTATTGATACTTGGGAGAAACAAGGCTATCCAGGTAAATCAAAGTGCCAGGGAATCCTCCTGCGTCATTCCAAACCCCTATCTGGAACTGTCGCGGGCTTACTTTGGGGGGTATCCAGTTGAAGAGCATTTGAAGTGCAAAAAGGGTATCGGGCTTGTTCAGACTGAATTTGTAGGCGATCTGTCCACCGTAATAGTTCAGTCCATACCCTGCTTCCACGGTACCGTCGTCATATGCATAGTAGTTATAGAAATTCTGTTTAAAACGAAGCGTATCATTCCATTGGTCTTTGTCGGGAGAGGTGTTGAGCGTGCATTCAAGGGTGAAAGATGCGGTATCTGTCAGGGAAGGAAAGGAATAGGGAATGAGGGGAAGCGGTGGCGGAACATTGGTGCCGATTCCAGGAGTGTTCATTAGCGGATTATTCCAATACCCATCTGTAGCAAATGGGTTGCAGTTATCACTTCCGCCGGTATAATTTGCCTGTACTGAGCCAACATGATCATAGATCTGGTAATTGAAAAAAGTGTTTTTTGTAACCGAAGCATTGTTCCGGATGAAGAAGTCAAGATTTGTTTTCATCTCAGATGGCTGATATTGCTCCCAGGGCATGGCATAGTAATTTTTTAAGAGTGAACGGGAGCTGTACGCAAAAGCAACATCGTCAAAAACGGTATCGTTCATATTCCGGTTTTTATCGAGCAGAACATAATCAATGTGCCAGTGATCTACGTTACCGGAAACGGTCGCCTTGTTCCTAAACCGGAACTGAAAAGCATTTTTCAGGAAGGCTGTGTCGGAAACCGGTATCATGACCAGCCTAAAGACGGTATCTCCCTGCGAGGGATTATAGCCTTTTTTAGACCATGCGTTTTTCCAGGTGCCGGTAGTAGGATTAAAAAAATCAAGAGCGAGAGAATCGCCGGGCTCAGGATCATTCCCTCTGCCTTCTGCCTGCCAGAAAAAGGACAGGTATACTGAATCAGAAGGTAACAGAGAAAGATCAATTGGTTTGGAAAGTAATGTATCGGCAGATAAAGAGATTCCGGGATTCGTCAGCGTGGTATCATATGGGCATCCTGATTTACTTACCCCGTCAAAAGTTGCCACTCCCAGCGTCGGGGGAGCGATCGGATAGGTGCGATTGATAAATACGTTGCTGTCCAGCCAAAGTTCTGTATCGGGATATATATTGTCCTTGGAGAAATCATCCAGGAAAGGAAGATGGAGTGTATCCGGTATTGTCGCCCGAATTTGAGAGATATGATTTTTAACTTCGGCGTATTTTTTTACAAGAACCGGGTTTCTTGTTATAGTGGTCAATACTTCCTGGGAATGCAGGAAACAAGAAGGCAGGATGCCCATAAAAACCGCCGTAATCCAGTTTTTGCTTTTTATTATTTTCTTTCCGCTCTGTTTATTCATCATATATGGAACTTGTATCAGCCACTGCTTTAATTTTTGTACTAAGGTACAGATCAATTGCACTCCCCGGATTCAGCATGTTATTATCCGATGAGCAGGAAGGGCTTTGCTTGTAAATTTTCGCTTTCATTTTATCAGCACTGGTTTTGCAATCTTTGCATATAACAGCTCCTTCGCTGAACCCGCTTTCTGCAATTTTCTCAGAGGCTTCCTGGTGTGTCATTCCTACTACGCAGGGAATGTTTATTTTTTCGCCTTCCTGACCCTGGCCTAATAGCAGGTCAATTACGCTTCCTTTGGGAACCATTGTTCCGGCTTCTATTTTTTTGCCTTTGATCGTTTGTGCCAGCACGCAGTTCAGGCAGGGATCGGGACGGTAATTCCTTTTTCCGGCCTTCAATCCGCACATTTCAATGAGTGTCAGTGCCTGCCTCATGGAGGCATCCACCAGGTTGGGCATTTTTACCAACGGGGGCATCTTGGAGCTAACGGTCAGGTATATGGTTCTATTTTGTTTGACCAAAGAATTTTTTTCAGGGTCTTGTTTCAGGACCAGGCCCGGACCGGTTTCGACGTCATAAACGGAGTCAATTACTTCGTATTTAAGGTCTTTGCCAGTTATGAATTTATCCAGGTCCTCGGTCTTTACATTTGAAAAATCGGGCACAGCAATTGTTTCTCCATGATGTGTATAGATATCCAGGTACCTGAAAGAAGCCCATAACACAAATACTCCGAATAAGATGGAAATAATAAAATGAATATGGAAACGTTTGCTTTTCAGAAACAAAATAAAATCTTTCATGGTTTTCGTATCCGGTTACATCGCGGAAATTAACAATGGTATATTGACAAATGTATGAATTATCCTTCTCGGAAGAGGGTTAAAGCACCTACTTTTACTCTGTGGGAACGTACATTAACTTCAAATAGTATATGAAAAAAAATATTGCAGTTATAACCGGGGGATATTCAGGCGAAGCCGTGATATCCCTTCAAAGTGCGGATCAGGTTATGAAGCACCTGGATGCAGAAAAATACAACTGCTTTAAAATCATATTGACAAAGGAGAAATGGATCCTTTCCCGTAATGGAAAGGAATATCCTGTTGATAAGAATGATTTTTCAGTTACAGCCGATGGTCAGAAAATAAAATTCGACTGCGCTTTTATGGCTTTGCATGGTACGCCGGGGGAAGACGGAAAGCTGCAAGGCTATTTTGATATGATCGGGTTGCCCTATACCTCCTGCGGAGTGGTGCAGTCTGCAATCACGTTCAGTAAATCATTTACCATTGCGGTGCTTCGCAATTGCGGAATAAATACGGCAAAGTCAATGGTTTTGAGCAGAAAAGATAAGCTGACGACAGATGTTATTTTTGCGAAAGTTTCATTGCCTTGTTTTGTAAAGCCCAACGAGGGCGGATCCAGTATTGGCACTACCAAAGTGAAACATGTGGAAGACCTGATTCCCGCGGTGGAGAAAGGATTGAAAGAGGGAGAGGAGGTGATCATTGAAGAGTATATTGAAGGCACCGAAATTACCTGCGGTGTTATTCGCTACAAAGGGAAGATAAAGGCTCTGGCAATTACGGAAATTGTATGCAAGACTGATTTTTTTGATTTTCATGCCAAATACCAGGATAAAGCTACCGAAGAGATCACACCAGCAAGAATACCCATTGCAACGGAAGCTGAGTGCAAGAACCTGAGTGAATACATTTATAAAATTCTTGGCTGCAGGGGCATGATCCGGATAGATTACATTATCAAGCAAGGCAAGCTTTTCCTGCTTGAAGTGAACAGCATACCCGGAATGACGGAACGCAGCCTGCTTCCTCAGCAGGCCGAATATGCGGGCATTTCCAAAAAAGAATTGTATACCAACGCAGTAGAAGAAATCCTTGTTCCAAACTAATCTTTCAGTTTATCCAGGAACGTGACCAGTTTTTTTACGGCAATTGCCCGGTGGCTGATTTTGTTTTTTTCTTCGAGTGACATTTCAGCAAATGATTTTGTATGATCCTTTGGAATAAAAATCGGATCGTAACCAAATCCGTTATTGCCCTTCATTTCGGTAGAGATGTTTCCATTTATAATTCCTTCAAATAAATACTCTTTAGTGCCGATTATCAGGGATATGGTAGTTTTGAATAGAGCATTTCTGTTTTTAATACCTTTTGTTTCCTGCAATACTTTTTTTATGTTTTTTTCTGCATTTTTCTCCTCGCCGGCATACCGTGCAGAATATACTCCTGGTTTTCCCTGAAGCGCTTCAATCTCAAGACCCGTATCATCGGCAAAACAGTCTATACTATACTTTGTAAAGATGTATTTGGCCTTTTGCAATGCATTCTCCTGAAGCGTAGTTCCTGTTTCGGGTAACTCTTCTGTGCAGCCGATATCCTGCAGGCTCAGTAGTCGAAAATTATTTTTCAGCAGGTGTTTTACTTCCTCTATTTTATGTTTGTTGTTTGTGGCAAAGACTAATTCCATATCGGGATTATTAGTTAGATTTGTGTACATTTTTATGGAATATCCTAAGATTTCAATTGTAACTCCTTCTTTTAATCAAGGTCAGTATCTTGAAGAAACAATTGGCTCCATTATAAATCAAAAGTATCCAAATCTTGAATACATAGTCATTGATGGAGGGAGTACGGACAACTCCGTTGAAATCATTAAAAAATACGAAAAACATCTTAGTTACTGGGTAAGCGAGAAGGACAACGGACAAAGCGATGCGATCAATAAAGGAATAAACAGAATCACCGGGGATGTTTTTAACTGGATCAATAGTGATGATTTACTGGAAGAGGGTGCACTTTTAAAAATAGGAGAGGCATACAGAAAGAACCCGGAGAAAAAGGTGTTTTGCTTTGGATTGCATGTTCTGACGGGAGGAAAGAAAGAAAAATTCAAAGCGCAGAATAATCCGGATGATCGGGTTCAGTGTTTTTGTAATCCTGTCATCGCTCAGCCTGCAACTTTTTTTTCAGCCGATGCAGTTAAAAAAATGGGCAGGCTTAACCCGGAACTGCATTATTCCATGGATTATGAATGGTGGCTTAAATTAATGTTTCTATACGGCAACCGATGCATCTTTACCAGCACCGAGACAATTGCGTCCTTTAGGGTTCATAAAGAAGCAAAAACATCGAAAGGCAATACCAATTTTATGAACGATATGGCTGGAATGCTTTATTCGCTTTCCGGTAAAGCCAGGTTACAGCAATACCGGGATATATTTAATGCAGTTTTCGAAATAAATAAAAAATACGATTTTGATATCTTCCCGGAAAATACGGATGCCGGCATAGTAGAACGGATGATGGTTTATTTTTTGCTGAAATGGAAAAGTAGTATTTATACCAAAAAAGATTTTCTTTCTTCCAAAATGATTCTTGAAAAAATAAAATTTCAGCAATTTGAATTAACGCATCAGGAATTGTTATGGCTGAACACATTGAAAAAAAACGCCCGGGTATCTTCCTGGCTGGAATTCCGTGCTAAAAGAAAGATAAGACATCTGTTTTCTAAATAACGTATGGCTACACCTGTTATTTCGGTATTGATGTCGGCATACAATGTTGAAAAATACATTCGAGAAGCCATCGAATCGATTTTGAACCAGACTTTTAAAGATTTTGAATTTATAATAGTTGATGATGCTTCAACCGATAGTACTCTGGCAATCATCGAAAGCTATAGGGACGACCGGATCAGGATAATCCGGAATGAAACAAACCTGAAACTGGCTGCATCTTTGAATAGGGGTTTGAAAATTGCAAGAGGTAAGTATGTGGGAAGAATGGATGCAGACGATATATCTCATTTGGAAAGGCTGGAAAAGCTGTATAATGTTCTGGAGCAAAATCCCGGCGTTGACATCTGCGGAACGCGTATGCAGCTCTTTGGTTCCGAACAGGGAGTATGGGGAGATAAAATCGATGATAAAGAGATAAAGGCAGGATTGATATGGGGAAGTACCATGCAGCACGGAACGGTCCTTATGCGAACAGATACGATCTTGAAACATAATCTGTTTTACGATGAATCTTTTCGGCTCGGACAAGATTGGAAATACTGGTATGACGTCAAGAATTTTGTAGTGTTCACCAATATTAGTGAAGTGTTGTATTTCTATCGGAGAGGTGTGCAGAACATTACCGTTCAATTCAGTCATCAGTCCATGGAAAGATATTCCGCCATGCACCGGATCATGCTGAAGGATTTAGGCATTTCGTTCAGTGAAAGGGAGCTGCAACTGCACCAGTTTCCCATCGGGTTGTTTAGTGTTAAGCCGTCTCCCCAGACAGTTAAGGACGCAAAGACATGGATGAAAAAACTGATTGATCACAATCGCCGTGTTAAGCAATACGATGTAACGGCTTTTGAAAAAATTGCAAGGGAACATTGGTCGCGCTTGTTTTATCTGATTGTTCCGCATGGGTTAAGGACGGTCCTGACTTATGTGCGTGTTTCCGGTATATCCTGGACCCAGTTGAATTATTATTTCAAATATTCGCTTAACAAGGCCTTTCGAAGAAAGTAATTTTAAATGAGTACGCGCTATCGGGATATCCTGTACAGGCATTACGGAAAAGAAGCAGATTTGATTTGCGGCGATGGAGAATTTTCGGATAATGTAAAATTTGCCAACGTTCATAAATTCAAAGGAATTAAAAAGTGGCGGTATTTTTTTAAGATAAGAAGAGGATATCTGCTGGCTTACGTAAGATTATTTTTGGCAATCCTTTTTAAACGATGCTATTACGGCCCCTTCAAAGGAGAGTTTGGAAATTTTCTTGGGCATAATTTGCCTTTTCTCACATATCTTTATTCCAGGGGGGTGAAAATACATTATTGCGGAATGCTGCTTCATAAACCGTTTCTGATTGATGAAACAGGTACTAGTATTATACATCGGTACTATGGGCTACGTGATTTTTTCAGAGAGGTTTCTCCTTCTCAGAATGACACGGTTCCGCCGCCGGATGTGCAGCAGGAGATAGAGAAATTTGAAGCTCAGGCCAGAAGATCGTTTTTTCCTTATTTCAATGTTGGAAATCCTTATTACTATTGGTTTATCCACAGAACCTGGATGTTAAAAGGGTTTATGAAGACCACAGATTTTGAAAAAACAGTTCATTCCAAAAAGGAGAATTCAGTTGTTATTTTTCCGAGAAGCAAGGGCGCAAAGTCGACTCCGAATAACGGAGAAAGCTGGGATTGGGATGAAATAGTTAAAGTGGTAAAGCCTTGTTTTGAAAAAGTATATGTATTAGGACATCCTGCTTTCAGCGCCCCGGTTAAATCATATGATAATGTTGAAGTTATAATTACAGATGATAACTCAAGGATAATTGAAAAGTGCTGCAACAGTAAACTAATTATTACCCAGCATTCGGGAACTTGTTACCTGGGTGAGTACACCAATACTCAAGTGCTGATTATTTTTAAAGGGAAATTGCCTATTCTCGGAATAAATGATTCAATCATATTTAAAGAATTTATAGGAACAAAATACCCTTTTGCATTTGCTTTTTCCCTTGACGAAATCGGAGCCTACGTAAAAAATCCGTAAAATAACCACCAGAAGTAGTATTTTAGCATCCCGAAATTTTTTACCATGGCGTTTAATGTTCTGATAACAGGAGTTGCCGGATTTATAGGTTCAAATCTGTTGGATTATCTTCTTTCCGGAACAGACTGGAGAATAACAGGTATTGACAATCTGACTACCGGTTCCGAAGATAACATTTGTCATAACCTTGATAATCCCCGTTTTAAGTTTTTAAAGCAGCGTTGCAGTGATATTACATCCATTAAGGAATATGATTGTATTTTCCACCTGGCTGCCCTGCCTCGCATCCAGCCAAGTTTTGACCTGATCCGGGAGCATGTGCAGGCTAATTTGCTGGAAGGAGTTTTTCTGATCGAACTGATGGTGAAAGAAAACCATTTTCCCCGTTTTGTGTATAGCGGTTCAAGTGCTATTTATGGTAATCCGGAAAAGATTCCTACCGATGAAAGCGCCGGGGTGAATTGTATGAATCCGTATGCATTTCAAAAATACGAGGTGGAAAAATATCTTGAATTGATCGCAACGCGCTATCCGCTGAACTATGTCACGCTGCGCTATTTTAACCCTTACGGACCCAGGAGCTTTAATCCTAAAAATAAATTTAATGCGTATAGCAGTGTGGTGGGTATTTTTCTGAATAAATGGAAGGAAGGAAAGCCCTTATCTGTTACGGGTGATGGAACTCAGCAAAGAGATTTTATTCATGTCAGAGACCTGTGTGAGGCAAATTACAAGGCCGCGGTGCATCCTGGAAAATTGAATACGGCGTTTAATATCGGAAATGGTTCAACCTGCAGTATTCTGGATCTGGCACAAATGATCTCTGATAAGTATGAATTTATTCCAAAGAGAGAGGGTGAAGCGGATATTACCTTTGCGGATGTTAATAAAGCGAGAGATGTCCTTTGCTGGAGACCTAAAGCGAAACTTTCCGATTACATTGCTGAAATGATTAAAAGGTAAAGAGTTGTATGAAAAAGTTTTTGTTTATTACTCCACTTACTCCATCCAGGTTCCTAACACCCTTGAGGAAAGAATTGTTTTTATTGTTTTTAAATGCCTTAAAAAATCAAACGTATGATAATTGGGAAGCTTTATTATTTGGTGAAGAGGAAAAAATAGATGGTAAAATTAAGTTCATTAAAACAAACGCCTTAAGTAAGGCAGATAAATTTCTTGTTGCCATAGAATATCTTAAATCAATAACTCGTAAACCTGATTATATAATTCGGATAGATGATGACGACCTGATTTCTCCCAATATACTGCACTATGTATCGCAATTTAATTTTGATTGTTATGCAGACAAATATCACGCGTTTTATGACATAACATCTGGCAAGACGAGTTTAAGTAAAAGAGAATGGCTAGCCAACACAGTTATTCATAAGTTTGATCATGTTCTTGTTCAGGTCAGAAAAGCCAATGAAGTATTGGATAAAAATGATAATTTTTCTTTGCTTGGACTTGATCACGATGTTTATTGGGGAAATTATTACCGCAACAAAAAAATACTTTGGAGCGATAAAGACCATCCTATATATCTAAGAGTATTGTCTCCTTCTTCAATCACTAGTAATATTCACGAATCTCCAATGCTCAGTAATTGGAATGGCGATCTTCAAATGAAATTTAATAAATATACAAATGGGTATGGTCCATGGGTATATAAAAGGCTTTCTGATTTTAGTACATATTATAGTGATCTTAAATTGATATGGAAAAATTATTCAGGTGTGTCAGTTAAAGAGCAATTGTCTGTATCAGTGTTTTTTGATTACCTGAAATATTATTTAAAGTTTAATAAACAGCGCGGACGTGTAATAACTTTTTCTTCTGAAAAAGAAAGTAATGATAGTTATCGGATGTGTTCTCGATGTATTTTGGATACACAGGATGTTCATGATATTTATTTTGATGAAAACGGAATTTGCAATTATTGTCAATATTACGACGAACTGGCCTCTAAGAGTTTATACAAAGACCAGGAGAGAGAAAAAAAATTGGCCGAATTAATTAATAATATCAAGAAAAGTGGAAAAGGCAGAGAATATGACTGTATTATAGGTGTAAGTGGAGGGGTGGACAGTACCTATCTTGCATTTTTTGTAAAAAAAATGGGACTAAGGCCTTTAGCGGTTCATTTGGATTATGGATGGAATTCGGATTTAGCTGTAAAAAATATAAAAAGTATTTTGCAGAAATTACAAATTGATTTATACACATATGTTGTTGATTGGAAAGAAATAAAAGATTTGCAATTAGCTTTCTTTAAAGCTTCAGTAGTAGATATAGAGTTAGTAAACGATTTTGCTATACTTGCTGTTTTACATAACATCGCCTATAAAAAAGGTATTAAGTATTCACTTAATGGATGGAATATTATGACAGAGGGAGGTCTATTCCCTAAAGGCTGGACATGGTCTAAGTTTGATGAACTGAATATACGGTCTATTCATAAACGATTCGGTTCTGCAAAATTAAAAACATACCCACGATTGTCTTTTTGGAAGCGTCTCTATTATGCTTTTTTTTATAAACTTAATTCCGTCAGCATACTGAACTATACGGATTTCAATAAGGAAAAGATAAAAGAGATAATCATCAATGAACTGGATTGGCACGATTACGGTGGAAAACATTTTGAGTCTGTATTTACCAGATTTTATCAGGGATATATTTTGCCGCGAAAGTTTGGGGTGAGTAAAAGAAAATTTCATTTGTCTGTATTGATATGTTCAGGGCAATTAACGAAGGAGAAAGCATTGGAGCAAATGATGATAGATGATTACCCTATTAGACGTCAGAATGAAGATAAGGAATATGTATTGAAAAAATTGGAGCTAACAAATGAGGAGTTTGAATATTATATGAATTTGCCGATAAAAGAACATTCGGATTATCCAACTTATTTGAATCGTCATTATATTTACCATGAACGGTTGATGAAAATTATAAAGCCTCTAACCTCTTTCTATGCAAGAAAAATTAGTTAATGTTCCCACAACTCAAATAATTTATTGAAAAGATATTGAGGTTGCTCTAATAAAAGGAATTGCGGTATGATCAATAGAATAAAAAATCAAATGAAAAGAGTAATTAAAATTCTATTGCAGAAATCAGGTTACGTAGTCATTTCAAAGAAATATTTAGAGTCGAAAAAAGCAAATGCATTTAAAGATCAAAAAGTACTTATTAATTCTGAAAACGAGTTAGTTGTTTTTGATGTTGGAGCACATTACGGCGAAACAGCATTAAAATATAATCAACTTTTTGAGAATGCTATGATTTATTCTTTCGAACCCTATAAAGAATCGTATTGTATTTTAAAAAAGAATGTTGAACCTTATATGAATATTAAAGTATTTAATACTGCTTTAGGGGATAAAAATGATAAAGTTAAATTTCATATTAATAAATTTTCTGGCACTAATTCTATTCTACCTACTCATCATCTTGGCTCTAAGATTTGGGGGGAAGAATTATTGGATACACTGGAAGTTATTAATGTTGAATCAGTAACTATAGATGATTTTATGGAAAGAAATGGAATACAAAAAATAGATATTCTAAAAATAGATACCCAGGGTACGGAGTATGATGTAATAAAAGGGGCCAGTAATTCAATTTCTAAGGGAGCGATAAAAACCATATATATGGAAATTATAACTATGCCCACATATCAAGATCAAAAGCATTTTGATGAGATACTACAGTTTTTAAGAATAAAGGGCTTTAGGCTTTTTAATATTTATAATTATTCCCATTCGAAGGAAGGATACCTTAGACAAGTGGATGCAATATTTCTTTATAGTCCTGATAATCTTATTGGATGAATTAAAATGTGATAAAATTGGGTGATATCATTCTTGTCTGGTTTTCTTGTAAACTGTTAATTACAATAAAATATGAATAAATTAAAAAGACTCATTAGTCATGTGAAAAATGGGACTATCATAGAGAGAATAAAAAACAATCGCTATGTAAAAAAAGATAAAGAATGGCAGGCATTTTTAAAAAGTTCAAGGGAATATATTGATACCCAGCTTACATCCGATGTCAAGATAAGGCTATATAAAAATAGCCACTTGTCCAAATCAATTTACTGTTATGATTTCGAGTACGATGAATTGGCGTTTGTTAAACGATTTTTAAAGAATGAAGATATTTTCTTTGATATTGGAGCGAATGTTGGAATTTTTTCTCTTTGTGCTTCTCCTTTAGTTGGTGATGGTGGAAAAATATTTTCTTTTGAACCAGCGGAACAAACTTTCAATAAATTAACTGAAAATATCGATATTAATAAACTTAAAAATGTATTTGCTAATAAATTGGGATTCTCGGATAAAACTGGGATTAAAAAATTTAATATCTCTCTAGAAGGATTTGATGCTTTCAATTCTTTTGGACAACCTTCCAAAGGTAAAGATTTTTTGTGTCAGGATGTCGTAACAGAAACAATAGATAACTTTATAAACGTAAATCAACTTAAAAACCGGGTGGCGTTGATGAAAATTGATGTTGAAGGATGGGAAATCCCCGTATTGGACGGTGCAATCAAAACTTTAAAGGAAAATGACGCACCCGTTTTAATGGTAGAGTTTGCAGAAAAAAATATTCAAATTGGGTTTACCTGTCAGAAATTGTACGATCTAATAAAAAGCTATGGATATGAACTTTATCGCTATAATGCTCGTAGTAATACGTTATTGATAGAAAATTCAGGAGAAAAGTATTATCCTTACGTCAATTTGATCGCCTGTAAAAATTTGGAATCTGTTTGCATGAGAATTAAGTAATTAATTATGAATGTTCTATTTTCTGAATTTCTGACTTTCGAACAGTTACAACAAGTTAATTATTACACCTATTTTCCAGTAATGGAAACTGAGATAAATGGGGATCACATGTGTCAATTACTTCCTTCGGATCATGCTATTTATTATCCTCTTGATTTTTCGGTTAATTCCCGTACAGTACTGAAGGGCGAATTGAATTTTTTCAATAAAGTTCTTTTAGAGAATTTACAGCCCGGTAATTACCTGCCGGATGCAAAGGTGCGATGGCATCAAATGAATAGGCAGAGAAAAAAACAATGTTTAATCATTAATCTGCTTGACAATTGTTTTGGTCATTCTTTTATGAAAATGCTTAACATTCGGGATATTTACGAAGAGCATAAGGATAAATATGATTTTTGCATTGTTGTGCCCCGCTCGCTTGAACATTTTCTGCCAGCAGGAATTTTTACCGTCATCTCGATCGATATAAGTTTTAGTGAGTCGGAAGAAGCGTACAGCTTAAAGCGTATTATAGATCAATTGAAGGCTCAGTATGAGGCAATTGACTTTTCTGTATTGGATACGTACAAGGAATATACTTCTAAAAAGGAGCTGAAAGATTTTTTCAGACTTACGGATATGGAAAAAGCCCCCGTCCTTAGTCATAAGATTATTACCTTTTATTACCGCGCTGATTTTTACAGGACCTGGGGCGGAAGACATCAGGCAAAAAATATTATAACTTTTTTTAAAATTGTTAAAGAGTATTTTTCAGACCAGGTTTTGCTATATGTTGTAGGGGATAAGGATAACTATGTATTCCCTGAATGGATCTATGACAGACGTGCTGATAAATTTTCGGCGCAGGTTGATTATGAGTATAATGCAATTTTCAGTAACAGTTTGATGACAGTGGGTATTATGGGGTCCAATATGCTGGCCCCTTCGCTTTTTTCCGACATGAGTGTGCATTTGATTCCGGAGCACAAGCTGGCGAATACCGCGGAAGAAGTTATTAATTCAAATGCATATGCAATTCCTGCGTGTTTTGAAAATATTTATATCTATGGCGACGGGCTGATGAATGAATACACTCCTGAAATGCTGGCCAGCAGGTTAATCGTATTGTATTATACCCGGTTGACAAAAGAGTATAAGCACGCATGTATCGGGTTACTGAAAAATCAGGGGGAAGTATTGTCGCAGAAAGAATACCTTGTGAAGTTTTATCCTTATATTAATTATAACAAAGCAGTAATGCTGAAATCGGACATTCAAAACAATGCATACCATAAAATAAGAAAGCAATATATTGTTAAGAGAATATTGGCTTTTATACCGGCAGGATTTTCAGGATCAAAAAAAAGAAAATAGCTCAGGCATGTGATTTCATCTGGAAAAAAGTTATAAGTTTGATTTTAAGAGGTTTAGAATATTTTTTTTGGAATCGCCTCTTTCAGAAAAATTGAGGATAAACTATACAGAAATAAAATAGCTGCACATTTTGGATAAGAAAAAGATAAAATTTGGAATTGTTGGATTAGGAAATATTGGTTCAAGGCATCTGGCTGTGACCCTTGCTGATCCGGATGCACATGTTGTTGCAATATGTGATATTGATAAATCCAAAATCAAGAAGTATTCTGATTTGTATGGCGGATTAGTTTGCTACGATGATTACCACAAACTTCTGGATCATCCGGGCCTTGATATTATCAGTATTTGCACGCCGCATGGATTGCATGCTGAAATGTCAATAGCGGCAGCTAAAAAGCGCAAACATGTTTTGGTGGAAAAACCCATGGCCATTGCGACAGAGGCTGCGAACAGAATGATCAAAGCAGCCCAGGAGCATGGGGTGAAATTGTTGGTTGTAAAGCAAAACCGTTACAATGTTCCGGTAGTGCTTACCAAGAAAGCTCTTACCGAATCCCGATTGGGACGTATTTTTATGGTACAATGCAATGTGCTCTGGAACAGGTACGAAGGATATTATTCCGAGTCGAACTGGAGAGGGAAAAAAAGCCAGGAAGGAGGAGCTTTGTATACCCAGGCGAGCCACTTTATTGATTTGCTTATTTGGTGGTTTGGTGATGTAATAGAAGCAAAAACCAAAATTGAAACAAAGAACCATTCAATCGAAATTGAGGATTGCGGGACATCCTTGTTGACATTTGATTCAGGGGTGTTAGGGACTTTGGTGTGGACTACCTGCGTTTATAATGCTAATTACGAGGGGAGTATTACAATTATCGGGGAATATGGAACGATTAAAATCGGTGGACAATACCTCAATAAAATAGAATACTGGGATGTTAAGGATTTTCCAATAGCAGAGGGAATTGAATTTGCCGATAAACCTAATTCATATGGTAAATATCAGGGTACAAGCTCAAACCACGACAAGGTTATCAAAGACGTAATAGCTTTGCTCCTGAATGAAAAACATAATACTGTGGAAGGAACTGAAGGTTACCGGTCTATAAACGCGATTGAAATGATCTATAAAAGTTTATAAATGAATGACCCTAAGATTTTAGATTCATCTGTACGGAATGTGAAGTTTGGTAAGGACGTGACCATTGTTAATCCTGTAAATTTGTACGAATGTACTATTGGGGATAACTGTTTTATCGGACCATTTGTTGAAATACAAAAAGGCGTAGTTATTGGCGAGAGATGTAAAATTCAGTCACATGCCTTTATCTGTGAATTGGTTGTGATTGGAAACGATTGTTTCATTTCTCATGGCGCCATGTTCATCAATGATCTCTTTTCATCTGGAGGACCTGCCCGGGGAAACAAATTGTTATGGAAATCCACAAAGATTGGAAATAATGTATCTATTGGCACGAATGCTACTATTCTACCGGTGAGTATAACTGATAATGTAGTGATCGGGGCCGGAGCGGTTGTTACAAAGGATATAACCAGCTCCGGATTTTATGTAGGAAATCCAGCCAAAAAATTACGATAGCATTATTTTAGCATGAAAATCCCTTTTGTTGATTTAAAAGCCCAGTATGAAAGTATAAAATTGCAGATTGACCGTGCCGTTTCCGACGTTATATCAGATACCGCATTTATAGGTGGAAGAGGGAACAGGTATGTTCAGCAGTTTGAAGAGAACTTTGCAAACTATCTTGGCGTAAAGCACTGTATTGGATGTGCTAACGGTACTGATTCATTGGAAATTTTACTAAAATCTTTTGCGATTGGAAATGGAGACGAAGTGCTTGTCCCTTGCAATTCATGGATATCAACATCGGAAGCAGTTTCTGCGGTTGGAGCCCGTCCTGTTTTTGTTGACTCGCACCCCATTTACTATACCATCGACATTACCAAAATAGAAAGCAAGATCACCTCGAAGACCAAAGCCATTATTCCGGTCCATTTATATGGGTTTCCGGCTGAGATGGATGAAATAATGGTTATCGCAAAAAAGCATAAATTGATAGTAATCGAAGATTGTGCGCAATCTCACGGAGCTACATATAAAGGTCGTAAAACCGGTACCATTGGAGATGCCGGGTCCTTTAGTTTTTATCCCGGAAAAAACCTGGGCGCTTACGGCGATGCGGGCTGTATGGTTACCGGCAACGAAGAAATTGCAAGTAAAGCAAGGATGATCGCTAATCACGGTCAGCTGACAAAACATGATCACCTTGTAGAAGGGCGTAATAGCCGATTAGACGGCATTCAGGCCTCGATATTGAATGTAAAACTTTCTTATATCGAAAAATGGACAGAAGCAAGAAGAAATAATGCGGAAGTTTATAATTTGTATTTAAAAGCAAACACTGAAATTCAAAAACCAACTGAGTCTTCCTATAGCCGGCATGTGTATCATTTATATGTGATACAGATACCAGATCGACATGAGGTGATTTCCAGGTTGAAAAAAGCAGGGATCGAATCAGCCATACACTATCCAGCCGCACTTCCGTTTTTGAAGTGTTATCAGCATCTTCAATACCGGGCTCAGGATTTCCCGGTAGCTTCGGGTCAAATGGACAGGTTGCTTTCGTTGCCTATGTTTCCCGAACTGACCGAGCAGAACATTCAGGAGATTTGCAGTGTACTAACCCGGGGATTTTAAAACAGGGTGCAAATGAGTAAACACATTTTGCTGATATGTTATGTCTTTCCTCCCTATCCGGGAATTGGTGGCAGAAGGTGGGCTAAGTTTGCCAAATATTTTGCTAAGAAAGGTTATACAGTTCATGTCATTAATGCTGAGAATCCTTTTCCCGAGGTTTCGAATTGGACCCGGGATACCAGATCTGATAATATCCATGTACATTCTCTTCCCTTGCATTACCCCAGGGTTTTAATAACCCAGCCCAAAAATAAGCTGGAAAAAATTATATATCATGCCTGTGTTAAAATAATGCCTTTTTTTTCGAAAGGGACTATCTACGACCGTGCATTGTTCTGGAAAGGAATGGTATTAAAGCATGCATTCGCGCTTATCAGGAAGTACCAGATTAAAAGTGTAATTGTGTCAGGAGCGCCGTTTCATTTATTGCATCATTCCCTGAGTATTAAAAAGGAATTTCCTCAAATAGCTTTGCTTTCTGATTTCCGCGATCCCTGGACAGATGGTAAAACATATGGCATGGGAGGATTAAATGCGAAACGTTTTGAGTACGAGAAAATGCTGGAGAAAGAAACAGTGCTGTATTCCGATTATATTTCTTATCCAAGCCAGGATTATATTGACAATAATTTCAGGAAGAGGTTTTTATCCGAATGGAATAGTATAGGAAAGAAATTTATGGTTATACCGCATGGGTTTGATGAAGATGATTATACAAACCTGAGTATTTCTTCCTCTTATCAGCCCGGCCGCCCTATAAAATTCCTATACGCCGGGTCCATGTATACCGGCATTGATCATATTCTGGATTTATTTATAAAGGCGCTTTTAAAAATTAAAGCTGAAGACCCTTCATTATACAATCGGCTGCAATTTGATTTTTATACGGATACGTTTCAATACGAGAAACTATTTCAGAAGCACGGGGTGAATGCTGTTAAGTTTCATAAGCCCGTAAAATCCCAGGAGTATTTTTCCAAAACAGCCCAGGCGGATTTCATTATTCTTTTTCTTTCATTCCCCTGGAATCTTAACCTGACTACTAAAGTTGTGGAATCGCTGCCTTTAAGAAAGCGGCTGATTGCTTTCTCTGAAAAAAGTTTTGTTTCTGATTTTGTCCTGAATAACAGGATAGGAAGCGTTATCTACCCGGATCAAGATGTTCACGATGCATTTGTAAAGATAATTACCGGCTATATATCGGGCAAAGATGATTTTGATATGAATTTTGATGTGAGCAGATTTTCATATAACAGGCTGGCAGACGATCTTTTAAAAAAGATAATTGCATGACATGTAACCCCTGGAGCTCGTACATTGACAGCATGCCTTATTAAATGACCTCTTTGAATCCTATACGATCATTGGCAATCAGGACCTCTTTCAGGCATCATGCTGAACATGCCGGATATAAACAAATATTAAAATATACCAACCCGGTCTCTGTTTTAGGTATTGATGAAAATGCCGCATTACCAGGGCTGTTGAAAAGAAAGTATCAATGGCTGTATGAGTTTGAAGCATATTATAAATTCAGAAAGAGAATAGATGTGTTGCATATATTGTATGGAGAAGATTATTTCAGGTTTTCTACCTGTTTGTTTAGAAAGATCCCTGTGGTGGTCAGTTTTCATCAGCCGCCCGAATTACTGGAGCGTGAAGTTTTATTTGGAAATTATCGTGGCAGGGTAGGCCAAATCGCTCATTACATTTGCCGGAATCGATTTAAGAAACTGGCAGCCGCTATCGTAATGGAACAGCAGCAGAAGAATGTTCTGAAAAAAGTAATGCCGGAAGAGAAAATTCATGTTCTCCCTTTAGGAGTCAATCTTCGTTATTTGAATGATAAGCTAAGGAAATATTCAAACCTTATAAATGGTGGGCACCACACAATTTTGACAGTTGGTAACTGGCTGAGGGATTGGGATTTTTATTTTCTTTTTACAGCTTATTGCCGTGAGCATTTTCCCGATTGGAAATTTGTACTGGTGAATAAGAAATTAACTTCACACTTGAAGGATGCATTGAAGAAGCATTCAAACGTGACCTATGTTTCTGAAATTTCAGACGATGAGTTGTACAGACTGTACATAAGTACTAAAGTTCTTTTTTTACCTTTACTTGGTGCTGCCGGAAATAATTCGTTAATGGAAGGCATTGCCCTGGGTTGCCCGATCGTAATGACAAACGTAATTAATGATAAAAATTTTTCAGATGTAGATTTTATATCTTTTTACCGGCATAATGACCTCAGTCACGCCGCGGAATTGTTAAATCGTTATATGGAAATGGATGAAAAATCGTTTGTTTATATACGAAATAAAGCGATTGATTATTCGAAACAATTTGATTGGGAAAACATTGCAAACAAAACATTGGAAATTTATAGATCTGTAATATGAAAATAGCTGTATTCGGATTGGGGTATGTGGGAATTGTGAACCTGGCCTGCTTGTCAAAGCTGGGACATACAGTTCACGGTTGTGACATAAAATCACACAAAGTGGATGCTGTGCTAAGTAAGAAAAGCCCTGTATTGGAAGAGGGAGTGGAGGAGCTGATTAAAGATGGTTTTGAAAGAAAACTTATTCATGCGTCCACGGATGCTTCTGTGGTTGCAGCAAACACCGATATGGCGTTGATCTGTGTAGGTACCCCCAGCAGGGCAGACGGCACTGTAAACCTGGACTATTCAATAAATACTACGATAGAATTAGCGAAAAACATCAAAAAATATAAAAAGAAATATACAATTGTTTACAGAAGTACTGTTCCTCCCGGCACGATCGAAAAATATTTCATTCCGGAACTGAAGGAACAATTGGGAAGTATGTTCGATAATGTAACAGTTGCTTTCCTCCCTGAATTCCTGAGAGAGGGTAGTGCTGTAAAGGATTTTTTTAATTGTTCACGGATTGTAATCGGAGTTTCCGGTTCTTCCGTTACGGATCTGGAAGAAGTTTTTGGTTTCAGCAAAGAAATTCCATTGGTCTATACAGATATCAAAACGGCTGAATTTATCAAGTACGTGGATAATGCATTCCATGCGACTAAAATTACTTTTGCCAATGAAGTGTACCATATTGGCGCTGCCTACGGCATCGATGTTCAGCGGGCGAATGAAATCTTTTTGATGGATAAGCATTTAAATATTTCCGGGCAGTATCTGCGGCCGGGACTTCCTTTCGGCGGATCCTGTCTTCCCAAAGATATGAGAGCTATTAACCATCTAGCGACCGAAAAGAATATAAATGCACCTTTGATGGCCAGTATTTTGTCCAGCAACAACGAGATGCAAAAAAAGCTTTATGAGAAAATCATTGCATTTAACAAGAAAGCAGTTCTATTGGTGGGTTTGTCTTTCAAAAATTATACGGATGACGTACGGGAAAGCTCAATGCTGTATTTGGCAAATTCCCTGATCAGTAACGGATACGATTTAAAGATTTATGATCCGGATATCAATATTACTACACTTCGTATAGAGAACCCGTGGATTGTTAAGTATGTTACAGAAGATATAGAAAGTACAATTCGAAGTACTGAACTGGTTGTTGTATGTAAAAGATTTATGGACCAGGTGCTTAAGTATGCAAGAAGAGATGAGAATTTGATCTTTAATTGTTTTAACCAGGATGCTTATCTGACGGATGTGCCCATGCATTATTTGTATAAATAGTGTATCTGTTCAGGTAATAATAATGTCTGATCGTCTATGCGAATAGCACTGCTTACCGACGGGATTTTTCCTTATGTCATTGGCGGAATGCAAAAACACTCGTTTAACCTGGTGAAATATTTTACCGCAAACCAGGTATTTGTCGATCTCTATCATACAAACCACAGTGAATACGATATTTCCAGACTTGAGTTTTTTTCGGAAGATGAAAGAAAATTCATGAGTTCATTTGTGGTTGATTTTCCTTCCTTAGGAAGTTTTCCGGGACATTATATCAGGGAATCGTTCGAATATTCTAATAAAATATTCGGGATTTTTTCTAAAAACCAGCCGGTTGACTTTATTTATGCAAAGGGATTTAGCGGCTGGAAGCTTGTTGATGAGAAAAAGAAAGGATACAAATGCGCTCCGATTGGTGTCAATTTTCACGGGTATGAAATGTTTCAAAAGGCGGCCTCAACGCGATCCCGGCTTGAACAAGTTCTTTTACGCAAACCCGTTTTATACAATATAAGGAATGCGGATTACGTTTTTTCCTATGGGGGAAGGATTACAGAATTGATTTTAAAGCTGGGCATTTCTTCCGGGAAAATTATTGAATCGCCCGCCGGAATTGAGAAGGATTGGATTGCAGAAAATACGCGAAAGGTCAGTGATCCCAGGAAATTTATTTTCATCGGCAGGTACGAAAGAAGAAAAGGAATTCAGGAAATTAATAGTGTCCTGAAAGCGTTGCTGGGGAGTTTCGATTTTGAATTTCATTTTATCGGGAATATTCCCCGGAAGTACCGGCTGGATTCACCACAAATAAAATATTGGGGCGCAATAACCGAAAGATCCAAATTGAAAGAAATTATTTTGAATTGTGATGTGCTTGTTTGTCCCAGTTACTCTGAAGGAATGCCTAATGTTATCTTAGAAGCAATGGCCTCGGGACTTTCTGTTATCGCGACGAATGTAGGTGCAGTTGGCGAATTGGTTAATTCGACCACAGGCTGGTTAATTGAACCGGGAAAAACAGAAGAAATGAAAAATGCTATTGTAAATGCCATGCGTATGCCGGCTTCGGACCTCGATGCTTTTAAAAGGAACTCTCTTTCGCATGTCAGTAGAAAATTTTTATTGGATGATGTCATGAATAAGCTAATAAACAAAATTTCCCTTTTGGACCAATAAAATAAGGATTACATTTGTAGTGATCGAAACTCATTTTGTAATCGTATGGATCAAAAAATAACTATTCCTTTTAATCATTTTTCTCCTGTTGGAAATGAATTTGAATATCTTAACCAGGTAATCAGGTCCGGTGATATTTCCGGAAATGGAGTTTTTACAAAAAAGTGCCAGCATTTTTTTGAATCAAGGTATGGATTTAAAAAAGCACTTTTGACATCATCCTGTACAGATGCTCTTGAGATGGCTGCGATCTTATGTGATATTGCTCCGGAAGACGAGGTTATTATGCCTTCGTATACTTTTGTATCTACTGCTAATCCCTTTATTCTGAGAGGAGCTGAAATTGTATTTGCGGATAGTCAACAGAACTATCCCAATATTGATGCCGGTAAAATTGAGGAGCTGATAACTGAAAAGACCAGAGTGATTGTTGTTATGCACTATGCAGGGGTTTCATGCGATATGGACCGGATACTGGCCATAGCGAAGAAATACGATCTTCTTGTGGTGGAAGATGCAGCCCAAGCCCTGGATTCCTATTACAATGGGAAACCACTCGGTAGTTTAGGGCATCTTGCCGCTTTTTCTTTTCATGTTACAAAAAATCTTACCTGCGGAGAAGGCGGACTGCTTGCAATTAATGACGAGTCATTTTTAAAGCGGGCGGAGATTATATGGGAAAAGGGAACAAACCGCTCGGCTTTTTTTAGAGGGGAGGTGGATAAATACGGCTGGGTGGATGTAGGGTCGTCATTTCTTGCTTCGGATCTTTCAGCCGCATTCCTGTATGCACAATTGGAGCACCTGGATACCGTGCAAACAAAGAGGAAGGCGATCTGGCAGTACTATTATGATTCTCTGAAACCTCTTCGCGACAAGAATAAAATTCAATTACCCGCAATTTTTTCCAATGCTACCGGTAACGGACATTTGTTTTTTCTTCTTTGCAGAGACCTTTCTGAGCGTACTTCTTTAATAGAGTTCCTTAAACATCGGGGCATATATGCTTCGTTTCATTACTTGTCCTTGCATTCCAGCTCCTATTATCGATCCCGTCATAAGGACGGTTATCCGTTAATGAACAGTGATCGTTTTACAGACTGTCTTTTACGTTTGCCGTTGTACTACAACCTTACTTTGGAGCAGGCAAAAATTGTTGTTGATTCGATATATGATTTCTTTGACTGTAAAAATGAATTTTAATATAAGCAGGCAGTATGAGTTTGGCAGTAGCAGAAAATGAATTGGATGTGTCGATTGTAGTTCCCTGCTACCAGGAAGAGAAACACTTACGGCAAAGCGTGAATGCAATTCAAGAGATGTTGAGGCGCACGGACTTTAAGTTTGAGATGATCTTTGTGGATGATTGCAGTAAAGACAAAACGCGGGATGTTATTTTGAAGATTGAAAAGGATTTTTCCAATGTAAAATACATTTTTCATGATACAAATGTGGGCAGGGGCGGAACATTTCTGCATGGTGTCACTATAGCCCGCGGCAAATATGTCGGATTTCTTGATATAGACCTGGAGGTATCCTGCATTTACCTGATCCGCGTATTAACTGAGCTGGAGAAAGGTTCAGATGTTGTTACAATAAGGAGGCATTATGCACTTGCTCCATCTCCTTCTTTCATATTGAGACACATTCTGAGTGTAGGTTATAAATACCTGATCCAGAAATACCTTGGAATTCCCAGGATGGATACTGAAACGGGTTTCAAGTTTTTCAACCGCCGGCGTCTGCTCGAACTTTCGGCTAAAGTACAAAGTAAAAAATGGTTTTTTGATACCGAGATAATGGTTATTGCATACTTCAGTAAATGCCGGATTAAAGAAGTGGATGGCCTTTTTCTCCGCAGATCAGATAAGGTTTCTACGGTAAAAGTTGTGAAGGATACCATTGATTACTTTAGGGAGCTAGGAAGATTTAAGAAAAGACTGAAAGAGTACGGAATGTTAAAGTAGATTTCCTTAGTTATTTTTATGAAAAGCCCGGTTTATTGGCATCCTGCCGTATATCATTACCTGATGAGGCTTCTCTACGGCAAGTATTTTGAAGCCCGTTACGAAGCCATTTCCAATCTTATTCCTGAACATGCCAGCGTGACCGAAGTTTGTTCCGGTGATAGTTATCTTTTTCGGAATTATCTGATAAAGAAGAATGTGAAGTATCTTGGATTGGATTTAAATCCTTCATTTGTGAAGTATGGACGGGAAAAAAATATTCATATTCTGAAGCACGATCTGCTTACAGACGAGGTTCCGTTTTCGGATTATATTATTATTCAAGCAAGCCTATACCAGTTTATTCCCAAAGAACATTATATTTTAAACAAGCTATTAAGCGCCGCGAATCGTTATCTTATTGTTGCCGAACCAGTTAAAAATCTTGCTGACAGTAGTAATCCGATTATTTCATTTCTTGCCAGATACTCAGTCAACCCAGGAACATCTCCTGCTGTAAAAAGATTTAATAGAGAAACTTTACTTGCTTGTTTTAAACAGCACTCTGAATTTAGTGAGGTAATAGAAGTTGATGGAGGAAGAGAAATAATTGGGTTATTCAAAAAGTGATTATAGATTATTATTCTTTTGTTGCAACTAAAAGAATTGAACTTCCAAATGGTATTTTAATATTCGCTCTGTAACAAAATTCGTCAATTCGCATGATTGCCCTAAGAATGAAATTTGTAATTGGCGATATCTGTATTTCTGGATAATAAACCGGACTATTTGAAATTGTAGCATTTTCTTTTTTTCTTTTCCTGCTAAAACGGGAAATTAGTACAAGTGGGAATATAGCAAATGCAAAACAATTTACATATTGAACAGCAAATCCAGCCTTTTTCACTTTTTCAATAATTTCATTTCTTGAATACCTTCTTTTATGCCTATCTATCTCATCTATTTCACTCCATAACCATTGGTATTGCGGCACTGTAATAAATAAATGAGAATTTCTTTTGAGAGTTTTATAAAGTTGAGTTAAAACCTTCCTATCGTTTTCAATATGCTCCAGTACATCAAAGCAGCCTACGGCATCAAAACTATTTTCAAATGGAATTTCTTCTGCATTAATCTGGATGAAATTAACTCCGGGTACCTGAGTTTTGGCGAATTTAATCCCGGTCAGGTATATGTCAGCTCCTGTCAGTCGAAGATTCTTTAATTCTGACAAAGCAGAGAGTACAATTCCATTGCCGCATCCTACTTCAAGCACATCGCATATTTTACTTTTTAAAAATTTTTTAAAAATTATTTTTAACACTACATTTCGCGATATGTACCAGAAATTATTTTTTTCTAAATTTGATAAGATAGCCAGTGCTTCCGGATGGTATCCGGTATTGCTCAATGCCAATTCAGGAGAATAGCAGGGGATGTTATCAATAATCTTAGGTGTCATAAATTGGTAATCTAAAGTATACAAAATAGTCAATCACGAATCGGATGAGTTAATTATTTATATTTTTACAGGTATGTTGGTTGTTAAAAGAAAATTTTTGTTTAGCATATTCCTTCTTCTCTATGTTGCTTTTCATCTTATTACCTTGGATATTTCCCCGCTTCCGTGGTTTGATGAAACTTTTTACACGAGTATTACTGTAAATTATATTGAAAAAGGTACTTTCTACCAGACAGTGATGCCTTTATTTAACGGAGGCCAAGAGATTTTATGGTATGGTCCTATTTATTTTTGGTTTACTTCAGTGCCAGTAAAAATATTAGGGTTAAGTATTTTTAACTTTCGAATTGTTTCATTGCTTTTTGGATTTTTGAATATTTATATTATAGTCCGGCTATTCAGGTTATCTATTAAAGACTATAAAATACTTGGAATCTGTTTGATCTTATTGATGCTTGATCCTCTTTTTAACAGTAGTATGAATTCTGGCAGAATGGATTCCGTAGCGCTGTGTTTTGCACTAACTAGTTGGTATTTATTTTTTAGTTCTGAAAAGGAAACTGTGACTTGGATAAAGCCTGGTGTTTTGCTCTTGCTGGCCGGATTTTTTGCTGGCTTGGCCATGCTTACTACTTTGCGTATTTATTTTTTATTTATTTCCCTTGGTATGACTTTAGTGATCAAATGTATTCGTGAAAAAAATATCACACCGGCACTGCGTGGTATCTTATTTGGAGTAATCCCATCTATTATGGGTTTATTCTGGATTTACTACGCCTTTGGCAGCCTGGATAATTTTTTGAACCAATATTATTATATCAGAGGAATTCAGAAGATGGGGTTTCGTATTGCAACTAAACAATACCCAATGTTTATTTTTACAATATTTTCTATAGTATATGGAATATTTAAAAAGGGTAAAGCCTATTTTTCCGACAATATTATAATCCTTTCGGTTTTATCCGTTCTTTTGTTTTATATTGTAATGGATGATACGGGACCTTATTCTTTTTTTATATTACCATGTTATTATTTCATATTACTTTATTCTTTTCAGCCAATAGAGAAAGTATCTATTAGAAATTTGAAGTCAATTTTGATTATTTTCCTGCTGTTATGGAATATTGGCATATTTACGCTGAAATCTTTTAGTTTATTTTTCACTTATTCTCAGCGTAAATCAACAGAGATTACGGATTTTATTAGGGAAAATATACCGCCCGGAAAAAAAGTTATAGGTGATGAAATGTATTATTATTCAGTAACAAAATCTGGTTCCAATTTTCAATATATACACTTAGCTTCATTATCAGGAGGTATTATTACTCAGGAGAGATATCAGAGAGAAAAATATGATTATGATTATATCATTTGGTCTGATCGACTGCAAGCAGTTGAACCAGGTATTCTAGAATATTATTCTGAAAATTCAAAATTAGAGAAAACTGAATCCTTTGTTGCTTCTGCGCCTCAAAAGGGAATTGATATTAGTCGACTATTGGGTGTAAATATTATTGAATCGTATAATTGTAGAATATATAGAAGAATTAAATATTAAATGATTTATATCCCATAAATTAATTAACTGAACGATTGCTGTAAGAGCGTATAGAGTCTTGTTTCAAGTAGTAATGTGAATTAAATGGATTTGTTGATTTTTAGTAATCTATTGTGAAGGAATATTTACGTTTAAATTATCAGTATCTAATACTTTGCTCTCTTTGGATTGCAGCTGGAGTTATTGCGGGCTCATTAGTGGCTTCAATTTTTATTCTCTTGTCGCTTTTATTGCTTAAGTCTAAGAATCTTTACCAAGAGATGTTCTTAGGATTTCTGCTCATACTAATTCTTTCAGATAGCCGAGACCAGAATCTTTCATTTGCCATTGATGTTAAGGTGATTTATATTATATTATTGTCTGTATTTTTGTTGTTCAATAGAAAAAGTTTTACAAGTCATAATAAATTCATTTTTCTTTTTTGGCCATTCTTAATTCTTGCTCTTTTTTTAGTGGTTATAAGTGAGAACGTACAAATGTCTTTTCAAAAATGTCTTTCTTATTCCTTGTTAATGCTTGTGGTTCCCAATTATGTGGAGGAGATATACAAGGAGCATGGTAATATTTTTTTTAAAAACATTATTTTTCTTTTTTCAATTGTGTTGCTGTTAGGATTGGTTTTTACATTTATTTTCCCAAGCATGACCTATTTAGCGGGAAGATACAGAGGGCTTTTTGGAAATCCTAATGGTATAGGGTTGTTTTGTACATTGTTTTTTCTACTTTACTCCGTTGTAAAGGAATATTTTCCTGAGATATTTTCAAGAAGCGAGAGTATATATATATATGTAGTGATTATTTTATCAGCCATACTTTGCGGATCAAGGAATACGTTAATGAGTATGTTTTGTTTTATGATGTTCAGTAGATTGTATAAAATTTCTCCGTATATGGGTTTTTTGATATTATGTGCTGTAGGGGTAGGTTACGAGTTATTGCTTCAGAATTTAGAACTTTTTCTCCGATCTTTTGGATTAGCAGATTATTTTAGAATTGAAACATTAGAGACGGGCTCTGGAAGAAATGTAGCATGGACTTTTACATGGCGGCATATTATGGAGAATTTTTTTTTCGGAAATGGATTTGCATACGATGAATTACTTTTTGAAAAGAATACCGAGAATTTATCAATTCTTGGCCATCAGGGGAATGTCCATAATTCATTTTTGACCTTTTGGCTAAACACCGGAATTATCGGTTTGCTTTTATTTTTAAGGGGGTTTTTCCTTGCGTTTTTTCAGGCATCTAAAAATTCAAGGATAGCAACTCCTGTAATGTTTACAATTTTATTTTCTGCAACTTTTGAATCGTGGATGTCTGCCTCTCTTAACCCAATCACAATTCAATTATGGATAATTCTTACGATTCTTACAAGTCCTAAATTTAATGAAGATAAAAGCCCTCTTCCTGTATACTGAGATTGCTGGATATCTTATCGCTTGTCTTGAAAACCTTACCAAGCATGGGGTTGAAGTTCATTTGATCCATTTTCCAGTTAATAAAGAAGCGCCATTTGTTATTTCAGCTTGTCCTGGAATGGTTCTCTATCCTAGAAATAATTATAATTTAGAGCAGCTGAGCCAAGTAGTTGAAGGAATTTTCCCTACAGTAATTTACTGTAGCGGATGGATTGATAAGGATTATTTGTCTATCTGTAAAGGATATAGTAAAAAAATTCCTGTAGTAGTCGGATTTGATAATAAGTGGAAAAATACAGTCAAGCAAGTCTTGGTATCAGTGTTTAATAGAGTTACTATCCACAAATACTTTACATATTGCTGGATACCTGGAACTCCGCAGATGAGGTTTGCTAGGAAATTAGGATTTAAGGATGAAAATATTCTTATTGGGCTTTACTCCTGTGACTACGGTTTTTTTAATAGTTTATATCTGAATTCTATTGATAAAAAGAAAAAAGAATATCCTCATAAATTTGTTTTTGCAGGAAGATATTATGATTTTAAAGGCATAGAAGATCTCTGGAATGCTTTTATCGAATTGCAGACTGAGAATCCCAACGATTGGGAATTATGGTGTTTAGGTACCGGTGATGTTGTACCTGCGATTCATCCTAAAATAAAACACTTTGGTTTTGTCCAGCCAAATGAAATTGAGAAATACATTGCTCAAACGGGTGTTTTTGTTCTTCCCAGCAGGTTTGAACCGTGGGGCGTTACTGTTCATGAATTTGCAACCGCTGGTTTTCCGCTTGTCTGTAGTACGGAGGTTGGAGCGGCCGATACATTTCTTAAGGATGGGGAAAATGGGTTTTTGTTTGACGCGGACAACGTTTCAGAATTGAAAAGGATTATGAATAAAATAATGAGAATGTCTGATCAGGAATTGTTTGCAATGGGAGCAAGGAGTACAGAATTAGCTAAACAAATTACACCTGATAAATGGGCGGATACGCTGTATTCTGTTTTGTCAAATCAATCGGGCTAGTTATCCTGTTGAATACATGTCTAAAAAAAGGATCCTGATTTTTATTGATTGGTTTTTACCCGGTTATCGTGCCGGTGGCCCCATACGTTCCTGTGTGAACATGATTGAGCATTTGAAAGAGGAGTATGACTTTTCCGTTATAACCCGCGATACCGATTATTGCGGGACTATTCCATATCCTGGAGTAAAAAGCAATCAGTGGAATGTTATTGAGGACGGTATCCGTGTGTATTATTTTTCATCAAGTAGTGTAAGTTTAGCTGAAATGAGAAGACTTATAGAGCAGGAGAAATTCGATTTTATATATTTAAATGGAATTTATTCCTGGAGGTTCACCATACTGCCACTTTTTGTACTGAAAGGAGAAAATAAGAAAATTATTCTGGCTGTTCGGGGAATGCTTGCGGAGAGCGCTATCGGACAAAAACAATTGAAAAAGAGAATGTTTCTCCTTTTTGCCAGATGGATTGGTTTATTTAAGGGAATTACTTTTCAGGCATCCACTGAAAATGAAAAAAACGAAGTCGTAAAATACTTTGGAAACAAAGTAAAAATAATAGTAGCTCCCAATATGCCGAGAAGAAATATTGCGGGAAATATTTTTCAGAAAACCAAATCCGCTGCAACGGTTAATTTAGTGAATATAGCCAGGATATCTCCTGAGAAGAATCTGAAATATGCCTTAGAAACTTTGATAAAAGTCAAAGGAAATGTTGTATTTCACTTTTATGGGCCGGTATACGACGAATCCTACTGGAATGAGTGTAAAGTCATCCTTTCCCGGTTACCGGAGAATATTAAAGTGGAGTATAAAGGAAGTATTGAGACGGATCTTATACCGGATATTTTACCTCAATATGATTTTTTCTTTATGCCTTCACGCGGGGAAAATTTTGGACATATCATTCTCGAAGCCCTGTCTTCCGGTCTGCCGGTGATTATCAGCAATACCACTCCCTGGAAGAATCTTGAAAAAGAAAAGGCAGGATGGGATTTCCCGCTTTCAGAGCAAGCAAAAGTGGCTGAAGCAATAGAGTCCTGTGTCTTGATGGATCAGGCTCAATATGATTTATATTCTTCCTCCGCGAGGAAATTTGCCTTGTCCTACGCCAATAATTATGAAATTATCAGGCAAAACAAGCTGTTGTTCCAATAAACGGAAAATATCGGTTGAAAAATATGCTACTTTCGCTATTTCTTTTTTAAATGGCAAACATTATTGTAATCGGATGTGCAGGTTTTGTTGGTTCTAACCTTTCTGCCCGTTTGATCAGTGAAGGACATCGTGTCACCGGGATTGATAATTTGAGCTATGGTAGCTTGAAAAATATAAAGTCACTTGAATCAAATTCCGGTTTCAATTTTATTGAATCGGATGCGCGTGATTATAAATCCTTCCAGAACTGTAAAGGAGATATCCTGGTTCACCTTGCATCGCAAAAGATTCCCAGGTACAGCAGTGCTTTTGCTACGCTTGAGGATAATTCATCGATGCTGAAGAATGCGATCCGGAAATGCAATGAAGACAAAATAAAGCTCGTATTTGCTTCCACTTCGGATGTGTATGGAAAAAATATCAATCTTCCTTATCATGAAGATTCGGATCTGAATTTAGGACCTACTACAGTAAAGCGCTGGGCATATGCTCTTTCAAAAATATACGGGGAGCACCTGATTATGGCTAATCATGATGACTATGGGCTGGAATATTCGATCATGCGTTTTTTCGGATCATATGGTCCAAATCAGAATACAACCTGGTGGGGTGGGCCTCAGTCTGTGTTCATTCAGAATATTATTGAAGGCAAACCTTTGGAATTGCATGGAGATGGAACTCAAACCCGGACGTTTACGTATGTGGATGATACTGTGGAAGGTGTTGTAAAATGCATGTTTCATCCAGCTTCTAAGAATGAAATATTCAATGTGGCAAACAACCCGGCGGAGGAAATATCTATTAAGGGTCTTGCTGAAATGATCTGGGGACTGATGAAAGGAAACAATGATGCACCGCGCATTCGGATGATTCCTTACGAGACCTTTGGGAAATACGAAGATGTGAAGCGAAGGGTTCCTTGCATTGATAAAATAAAGAATATGCTGGATTACCGTCCACGTGTATCTTTAAAAGAAGGATTGAGTGCAACAATAGAGTGGCAAAAAAAACAATGAGGAAAAATGATTTATTTTTTAATTCCGGTCTATAATGAAACTCCAAATCTTTCGCTGCTCGTTCATAATTTAAAAAGCGTTTTACCGGATAAGGAAAAGTTTTACGTCATGGTAGATGACGGTTCAAAGGACGACTCAGCCGGATGCCTTGAAAAACTGTTTCACGGACAAGATAATTTCAGGATACTGGGTGATGGTTCGAATCATGGTCCGGGATATTCCTTCAATATTGGTTTTGAATGGATACTGAATCATTCCCGGTCGGATAAGGATGTTATTATTACGCTGGAAGCTGACAATACATCTGACCTTGCAATACTTCCCAATATGCTTTCCATTTCATCCATGGGTTTTGACCTGGTGCTGGCTTCTGTGTATGCGCAGGGAGGGGGTTTTGAGCAAACAACTTTTTTAAGAAAAATTCTTTCCCTGGGAGCCAATATGCTTCTGCGTTTTGCATACGATATAAAGGTTTTAACCTTGAGTTCATTTTACAGGATATATACCATTGCCGCTTTGAGGCAGGTGAAAAATAAATACGCTGTTCTGATCAATGAACCGGGGTTTATCAGCATGATTGAACTTCTGATAAAAATCATCCGTATAAAAGGAAAGATTATTGAATATCCCATGACACTTCATTCATCCAAAAGAATAGGTAAGTCGAAAATGAAAGTTGTTAAAACATCTCTGAGTTACATTCGGTTTTTAGTTACTATGAGAAGTACATTGTAGATAATCCATTCCCGATGAAGTATCCCATCCCAGCCCTTGCTAATTGGAAATCTTGGGTTGTTTGTTCCATAGGAATAAAGATCATCTTGTTGTTATTGTATATAAAGTTTTCCGGCCTTTCGTCGAATCTGCTCAATCAATTTTATCTTCTCAATTCCGATTATCCAGAACTGCTGGGACCGGTTGACAATTATTTTATATCCGGTACATTTGAAAAGGATCTTCATTCATCTGTTTCCTATGCGGGAAGGCTCCCCGGATATATTTTTCCTTATTTCTTTCTGAAGATGCTATTCAGTCGGCACATTGCGTTGACATTGCTGGTCGTATTTCAGATTATTTTTTCAGCTGTTGCAGCCTATATGTTGGGATTGCTTGCGTATCAGATTTTTCAAAAAAAAATCATATTCTTTTTGTTTTTCATTTTTTTTATTGCTTTTGGTTTCTTTTCAGTATGGGATTTATTCGTTGCACCAGAAAGTATTTCAATTTGTGCCTATGTCTTGCATCTTTTTCTTCTGAATAGATATATGGAGAATAGAAAAAATACAGCGCTTATTTTTTCCGGATTGTTTCTTGCGTGGGCATTTTTTTTACGCGGGTTTTTAGGGATATACTTCGTGACGGCAATAATTGTAATTGCCGGTTTTCATTTTAAGCATCGTCATGGAATTAAAAGGATATTGGTGAATTCATTTATTTTTTTAATTCCTCTTATTGTCATGGAACTGGCATGGGTAACCCGTAATTACTCTGCATTCGGAAAATTGATCTTATTACAAACTACCTATGTGCCTGGGCAGCCTGCAGAAATGTATAATCTGGAAAATCGATCAGATCGTTACCTGGAAGTGAGTTTACGCAGGCTGGTTAGCTCATGGGGCGGTGAATGCGGGTGGTACTTTCCCGGTTCGGAGATGGGATGGTTACGTATTTCGGATGACAGCGTGGCAGATCGGTTTCAATTTAAGAGCTATGTTTTTTATCCCGGATTTTCCCGGGATTCCCTGGATAAAATGAGGGTGGCGTATCAAGGATATAGTTCAACTAATGGCGTTCAGAAGGACTCGCTATATTCACGTTTGATTTTCCTGGCAGAGCATTACAGGGAAAAATACATCCGGAATAATCAGTTCAGGTATTATATGATCACTCCGGTAATGCGGGTAAAAAATCTTGTTATTAAAAATGTGGTGGCTGACTGGCCCGGAGTATCGTTTAGTAACTCACATTGGGCGATAAAGTGTTATAAAGCAATGGTAGTTATTTTGTATTTTTTAATTCTGATTGCTGGCGGTGCGGGAATGTTTTTGTGTTTATGGATGATCCGAAAAATTCATTTTATACTGATTGCGGCAGCGTTCAATGTATTCCTGCTTTTGTTTTTGTTTGCAGAATTGATTGAATTAGCTCACTTTGCCTATTTTGCTACCGGGTATATCGGTTTAGCTTTGACCGGTGTGTTCTTTCTGATGCGTATAACTAATCCGATTGCTAAATTTGCCAAATGAATAAAACAGATTTGCGCAGGTTTGATAACAGATGGTATAAACCAGGCTCTTCGCTGTTTACCAGGATGAGCTGGTATTTGGTGAACAGGACTTTTTTTATTTCCTATTGTCCCTTTTCTTCGTTGAAAATATTTTTGTTAAGAATATTCGGTGCGAGGATCGGTGAGGGAGTTGTGCTTAAGCCGCATATAAATATAAAATATCCATGGAGACTGAGTGTAGGACATTACAGCTGGATAGGCGAAGGAGTCTGGATCGATAACCTGGATGATATTGTTGTTGGCGATAACTGCTGTATCTCACAAGGTGCTATGTTATTATGCGGAAACCATAATTTCAAAAAAGAAACATTTGATCTTATGACTGGAAAAATTGTGCTGGAAGATGGTGTATGGATCGGTGCAAAATCAATAGTGTGCGGAGGAGTTGTCTGTAAATCGCATGCGGTATTAACCGCAGGTTCGGTTGCAGTGGGGTTGCTGCAGGAATATTCCATATATCAGGGAAATCCTGCTGTTAAAATAAAAGATCGGCAAATAATTTAGCTATGAGTGTTATTCAGGATTTGAAAAGTATTGTAGGAAGCTATATTCTTTCGGGAGATGTAAAGTCCCTGCGACGTGATAAGATGTTTGTTAACATGCAGGATGCAAAATCAGTCGGAATTATTTTTGAGGCAACAGATGCCGGTGATTTTGAGCTGGTCAAAAAATACATTACCTATTTGCGGGAAATGAAAAAACGGGTTAAAGCGATAGGTTTCTACAATCAAAAAAATATACCCGCAATGACATATTCGAAGCTTGAATATGATTTTTTTTGTCAGAAGGATCTTAACTGGTACAATGCTCCTGATAATATTTACGTGAAAAATTTTATTCAGGAAAAATTTGATATTGTTCTTGATCTGAATTTAAATGACCTGTTTCCTTTGTGTTACATTTCATCTTTGTCCAGGGCAACCTTTAAGGTGGGTAAAAAGAGTGATAGAAATAATTCTATCTTTGACCTCATGATTGAAACCGATGAAAAGAAAGGGTTGAAATATTTTTTAAGGAATATCGATACATATCTTTTTATTATAAATAACAAGCAAGATAAAACGGTAAAAGCGGATGAACACGACGGATAAATTCAGAGGTACAGGGGTTGCGCTGGTAACACCTTTTGATAAAAGCGGCAATGTAGATTTCGGATCACTTGATAAAATAATTAATCATGTAATTAAGGGTGGTGTCAATTACGTTGTTTCCATGGGTACTACCGGAGAAACTCCCGTATTGAGCAACGATGAAAAAAATGCTATTGTTAAGGCTACTATAAAAATTGTGAGGAATAGAGTGCCGGTTGTTGTTGGGATAGGAGGGAACAACACACAGGAAGTGATTAATGCTATATCCCGTTTTGATTTTCAGGGTGTTGACGCGGTTCTCTCTGTTTCTCCAAGCTATAATAAGCCAAATCAGCGTGGAATATTCGAACACTATAAGGCCATTGCCCGCGTTTGTCCCCGTCCTATCATAATTTACAATGTTCCCGGAAGAACAAGCTCAAATATCACTGCAGAAACTACTTTGAAATTAGCTAAAGAAATAAAAAATATTATAGCAGTAAAAGAAGCCTCTGGCAACATGGATCAGATCATGCAGATCATTAAACATAAGCCAAAGAATTTTCTGGTGATTTCAGGGGATGATCTTATCACACTTCCAATAATTGCCTCAGGCGGAGAAGGAGTTATATCGGTGATTGCAAACGCATTTCCCCGTGAGTTTTCAGGGATTACAAGAGAAGCGTTGGCAGGAAATTATGTAAAAGCCAGAAAATTTCATTATATCCTAGATGACTTTACACGTTTGATCTTTGCGGATGGTAACCCCGCAGGAGTAAAGTGTGTTCTGAGCAAGATGAAAATTGCTCAGCCATTTGTTCGGCTTCCTCTAGTGCAGGTTAGCCAGCAGGTGGAAAAAGCATTGGAAGCAGAGTACAGAAAATATAAAAAATAATTTTCTTCTTTATTACTCGGCAATACCTTTCCTCAATTAAGTTAAAAAGGCAATTTTCAGAATATAATGGTCAAGTATCGGGGGGGGTGAAGAAAAGACCAGGCTATACCGGATTTACTTTTACTATTAAAGACTAATTTTTTTATCGTTTATGCCATACGGTAAAATGAAAAAGGCATTTTTATCCTTTGGATGCTGCTCCATTCGGATTATCTTATCCTTCTCGGCTTGTCTTAAAAAATCATTCCACATCTTGAACCCATATTTTGTGTGATTGAATGAGGAGTCCAGTTGTACTATATGATTTTTTATGCCACCGGTATTTACCTTTTTGCCCTTTTCATTAAAGTAGTTAGTTGCCTCCTTAAGCAGTTTGTATGCAAACCGGATATCGTTTTCATCCATTATTTCTTCTTCCTCTTCCGTAATGATATCCGAAAAATTCTTTAATTCGTCACAATATCCCTTTAACAAAGCACTTAAATTTCCCTTTCTGCCAATTACAATCACGTATTTGTTATGCTCCCTAAGCATGGAGATCAACGGTGCAAAATCGCTATCGCCTGAGATAACCACGAACGTATCTATATAGCTTTTGGATAAAGCAATTTCAAGGGCATCAACCGATAATTTAATATCAGCAGAGTTTTTACCACTGAACTGAGAAGGTACCTCGGTTAGCTCGATGGAATCTTCCAGCATCTGTTGCCTGTAAATTGAAAATTGTCCGGCCCAGTCGGCATAAGCCTTCTTCACAATAAGCCGACCGCGGCTTTTCAGGTAGTTTATAGCACTGCGCATTTCAGATTTTACCTGTTTGGTATGTGCCGCTATTTGCTTGGATTCTTTTTTATCTGTGTAGGCAATGTTTTGAAAATCGATGAACACTGCTAGATTGTTATTTATGAATTCTTCCATAGATGATATTAATTCGTTTGGCAAATATAAGCATATGCAAAGGTGATTTTACATGACCCATACATGGGTCAAACTTTCATTTATTTCATGCATTTAATTTTTCATTTGTTCCGGCATAAGAAGAAATACTTATTTTTGGTCTATAAATAAATTAATAATTAATAACATGAAAGGTATTCAATTAATGCTCGCAGGTTTTGTGCTTTTTTTAGCTGCCTGTGGTGGAAATGCGGAAAAAAGCACTTCTGAACAACAACAACGCGCTATAAAGGAAGAGGACGTAGCATATACATTGGATAGTGTAAACATGAATGGTTTTGTGGCATACGACGAGTCTACAGACACCAAAAGACCGGTTGTGCTGATCGTGCATGAATGGTGGGGCTTGAATGATTATGCAAAAAGCAGGGCAAGACAATTGGCAGACCTTGGATACCTGGCTTTTGCAGTGGATATGTACGGTGACAGAAAGACGGTTGATACTCCGGATGACGCCGGAAAATTATCCGGACCTTTTTACAAAGATCCCATTATGGCAAAAGCAAGATTCGATGCGGCTCTGGCAAAGATTAAAACCTATGCTGTCGCAGACACTGCAAGGATTGCCGCAATTGGATATTGCTTTGGAGGAGGTATGGTATTGAATTTTGCACGTATGGGAGAGCATTTAAAAGGTGTCGTTAGCTTTCATGGCAGTTTGCTGGGAACACCTCTGGATAGTGCCTTATTGAAGGCAGATATCCTGGTTTGTCATGGCGAAGATGATCAGTTTGTCAAGCCTGAAGAAGTGGTTACGTTTAAAAAGGAAATGGATGCTGTTGGAGCTTCTTATACCTTTAAATCCTATCCGGGTGCCACGCATGCATTTACCAATCCGGAAGCAACTGAAAAAGGAAAGAAATTTAATATCCCCGTTGCTTACAATGCTGCAGCCGATACTGCTTCTTTTAACGAGATGAAAATATTTTTTGACAGAATTCTTAAATAACGCGGGTAGGTTTTGTTGTTAGAACAAGGTTATAATTGAATTGCGTGTAATGTCTAGCAACTAATACGAGATTGAAGTTGAGCTGCTATTTTGCCTGGGGCAAGTCTGGAGAAATCGGAAAAGCTTTTATGGTGAAATTCGCTGAAACTTCTGATTTCAAGGCAGGGCGAAGTGATTTCTTCTATCGTTATTATGAAGAACCAAAAGACTTTATTATGGCAATGCTGTCTTTTTTATATTTATAAAAGCCTGATTTGTTTTATCTTTTGAAGTCAACTTACTGTCTTTATGCAAACTAAGAAACCATTAATTCTTGTAACCAACGACGACGGGATTACTTCTCCCGGTATTTCCGCTCTGGTAGAAGCTATGAAGGAAATTGGAAATGTTATAGTCATAGCCCCGGATAAGCCCCAGTCAGGTGTTGGACATGCAATCACAATTAATGCCACACTCAGACTGAATAAAACCAATTATCATAAGGTACAGGAAGAATATAGCCTCTCCGGGACCCCGGTGGATTGTGTTAAAATGGCAACGGATAAAATTTTAAAGCGAAAGCCGGACCTTTGTGTATCCGGCATCAATCATGGATCAAATATTTCCATTAATGTGATCTATTCAGGCACTATGTCTGCTGCTATTGAAGGAGCCATTGACGGTATACCGTCCGTCGGCTTTTCGTTGATGGATTATTCTATCAACGCAGATTTTAAGGCTTCAAAGGAAATAGCAAAGATCGTGGCGGGCAATGTCCTTGCAAACGGACTGCCTAAAGATATATGCCTGAACGTGAATATTCCTCCCTTGCATCTTTCGCAAATAAAAGGAATAAAGATGTGCAGGCAGGCTAACGCCAGTTGGAAGGAAGAGTTTGACGAACGTAAAGACCCCTCGGGACGTTCTTACTATTGGCTTACGGGAGAGTTTATAGATCTTGAAAAGGAAAAAAAGGATACAGATGTCTGGGCGGCGAGAAATAATTATGTGTCGGTGGTGCCTGTCCAGTTTGATCTCACAGGATATTCCGCGCTTCCAGCCCTGGCAAAATGGAATATCAATGATTTTTTTTCTAAAAGAGCTTCTAAACGGAAAAACAGAAAATAATTTCGTTGTTTCCCGTTACTGTGTATTTTATATCCGGATAAATTTAATAGTTATGACAATGAATTTTTCAGTCAAAAGGAACTTTAATAACGGCTGGATCGGATTTGCCTGCGGACTGAGCGCACCCTTATGCACACTTTATATTTTTTATCTGATAAGATACAGTCATTTATCTTTTTATCGTTTTATGGATATTCTTTTTGCGCATAATATCCTAACTCCTGCTATAAGCCTCTGTGTTATTATGAATCTCCTTGTGTTTTTCATTTTCATATGGACTAACCGTAATTTCAGCGCACGCGGAGTTTTATTTGCTACGTTTATTTACGCCGGGTACGTGGTATATCAAAAGTATATTTCATGAGATATTACATCATCGCAGGCGAAGCATCGGGTGATTTGCATGCATCCAACCTCATGCGCGAACTGAAAGTACTTGATCCTGTTTGTTCGTTCAGGTTTTGGGGCGGTGATAAAATGAGAGAGCAGGGCGGGGAACTTGTAAAACATTACAAGGAATTGGCTTTTATGGGTTTTACCGAGGTAATTATAAATCTGAGGACGATCCTGAAAAATATAGAGCTATGTAAAAGGGATATTGTTGCTTATAAGCCCGATGTTTTAATCCTTGTGGATTATCCCGGGTTCAATCTTCGCATTGCTGAATTTGCTAAAAGGAACCGCATAAAGGTTTTTTATTACATATCACCCCAGGTATGGGCCTGGAAGCAGTCACGTGTACAGCATATAAAGAAATACGTGGACCGTATGTTTGTAATTCTGCCCTTCGAAAGTGACTTTTACAAAAAATTTAACTATCCGGTGGATTTTGTCGGGCATCCTTTGTTGGATGCCTTGGAACAAAGGGAGAAAACAAAAGATTCATTTGAGGAATTTGTACGGAAGAATGATTTAGATCAGCGACCGGTCATTGCTATATTGCCGGGCAGTCGCAAACAAGAAATCGAAAAGATGCTTCCGGTAATGGCTAAGGTAAGCTCATTTTTCCCGGCATATCAGTTTGTAGTAGCGGGAGTATCAACGCAGCAAAAGAGTTTTTATTTGGAATTAGCCGGTGCCCACAGGGTAAAATATGTGTTCGGGAAAACGTACGAGTTATTGGAGCAATCGACTGCAGCTCTTGTTACTTCGGGTACTGCAACCCTTGAAACAGCCTTGTTTGGTATTCCTGAAGTGGTTTGTTACAAAGGAGGAGAGATATCGTTCCGGATTGCGAAGATGCTTGTGAAAGTCGATTATATCTCGCTGGTTAACCTGATTATGGAAAAAGAAGTGGTTCGCGAGTTAATTCAGAATGACTTTAATGAAACCACTGTCAAAACCGAATTGGATAAACTGCTTCATCAGGCTTCTTACCGGAATAGTGTGATCGAAGGACTGGGTGAATTAAGAAACAAGTTAGGAGGAACAGGAGCGTCTAAAAAAACCGCCCAGCTCATCATAAATTACGCGAAGAATTAGAATTCAAGAATCCAGCTTGAAATCTTTTCAGCCAGTTTTGGACTTATTCTTTTAATTGTTGCCATTGTCATCCAGAATGGGATCATAGAAACAATAAAAACCAGTGTAAATGTTCCTGCGGTAATAAAAAACAACCATATAAAGAAGCCGATTACTTGCGCGGTAGTTGACAAATCCATAGTAGAAGGTGTTTAGTTGAGCAAAAATAGAAAATTTATGATAGATACTATTAATTTATATATCTGTCTTATCCACAATCCTTTGTGAGGAAAATCGCAATGGCGTTTTTTGGATCAGCCCAATAATATGGAAACCTAGCGATAATAAGTTTGCAAGATTCAACTGTCAGTTTACCAAACTCAGCTAGTTCCTATAGATGCTAATGCACTTTTATCATGGTTCGCATTTGCTGCAACATGCCGTTTTGTAAACGGGCGTAGTATGTGCCTGCAGGAAGTGTAGAGGATTTAAAATCTACCGTGTATGTGCCCGGGAGGCATTCCTGGTCAGCAAGAGTGGTTATCAGCTTGCCCGTCATGTCAAAGACCTGCACCAGCGTATGTTCCCCCTGAGATACAAAGCTTATGGTAGTTCCGTTCGAGAAAGGATTAGGATAGTTGGTGATTAATGATTCGCCGGCATGCGTGTTGTGGTCGTGAACATCGGAGTTTGCGCAATCGGCGGTATTGGCTATTGGTAATGTCTGGTAATTTTTTAACAGAATACTTGAGACATCACTTCCGGGCACACAAAACCATTCTTCTAAAATAGAACCGTATATAGACCGAAAATCATACTGCATAGGTATGTTATCATTGACATTGACGTTTGCAGGAACAACGGGATTTGTACCCAATATTCCCGGGACCACCTGATCGCCGAATATAAACATCGGAGCTGCGGCCCCATGGTCAGTGCCTATGCTTGCATTGGATTTAATCCTTCTTCCGAACTCAGAAAATGTCATTCCCATTACCCGGTTAGCAATATGAAGGTATTTCAGATCTTCCATGAATGCATTTATCGCTTCAGAAACTTTTCCCAGAAGATCTGCATGTGTTCCTTGGGAAGTATCTCCGGGATCAACCTGAGAGTTATGCGTGTCAAACCCACCCAGACTAACCATGTATACTTTGGTTTTTAATCCGCCTGCAACCAGGCGGGCAACTATTTTCAGCTGGTCAGCAAGGGAGTTTGTCCCTGCTGCAGGATAAGCCGGAGATTGCTGGGTGACATTCGCAGCCGCGTTTGTAATGGATGCAGCATATTGGTTTGTTTGCTGGGCCATTAACCGTATATACGTAAGTTCTTTGCCTGCTGCGGTATTCGGTGCTGGATCCACTATGCCATTGATCAGATTGTAAAAATTAGTAGGATCGGTTACAGACATTCCCATATTAACCTGAGGACCCTGCAAGCCCAGGGAAAGAACCGAGCCGATCTGTATTGCCAGCGGATCGGGCATCTGAGTGTTGGGATAGCCCGTGGGGTAATTTGCATATTCGTAATTGAGGTAACGGCCCATCCATCCTGAATTCAAGACTTCGTCGTGATCGGATGCGCTTAACCATATATCCGTCGCTCTGAAATGTGAGAAATTGGGTGAAGGATACCCCACCGATTGAATGATCTTTATTTTTCCATCATTGTATTTTTGTTGTATTCCGGTCATTGCAGGATGTAAGCCCGTTTGGTTTGTACCCGTTAGCGGCAATACTGCAGATTGACTGATGGCAATGTTGCTTCGGGCATTGTTATAGGCAGCATATTGATCCAGAGGAATTACTGTATTCAATCCGTCATTTCCGCCGTTCAATTGTATCATCACAAGAACGTGATCCGTACTTCCTGCATTGGCAATAGCATTTAGGAAGGGAAGGGTTCCATATGCTTTAAATGAAAAGCCGTTTATCAGCCCGGGCAGCACAACTGCAGGAGCCATATTTTTTAAAAAATCTCTTCTTTTCATAGATGTAGAATTAGGATGTTAACAACAAGCTGATTAGGATAACTGGTATTCCGAAAGATCCATGATGTATTTATACAAGGCCCTGAGCCGGGTTAGCACAATATTTTTATTCGCTGTGTTTGTCGGATCAATCTTATAGGTATTCCATGCGTTGACCCAGTAGCTGTCTGAAGACTGGCCCGACAAAAGAATTTGTGTCTTTAAATAGTCTTTTGATGCTTGTGATACGGCTATCATGTAAAGAATACTAAGGGAATCGCTGATAAGTAAATTGGGGTCACTTGGGTCCGGTAACGTATCAGCGAATGCAATCGGGTCAATAAGAATCTTTTGGCCATTTTGACTAAAACCATTCGCAATCATGGTATCAGAAAATTTATTCCTTTTAGGCAAAGTATCTGTATTGATCCATAATTCATGGTACTGCGGTTCCTGGTAATAAGCTACCCATCCGGCCACGTTGGGAGGATTTCCGATTTCCTGATTCATATTTCGGGAAGTGTTATTGAGTAAGCGCCATAAACTGTAGGCTTCAACATATTTAGTTGCAGCATCGGGGAAAACCACTTCATATTCCCTGCATAAACCAACTATAAAATCAACAGGGCTTTTTATTACACAACCTGTATTCATTACATCGTAAAAGTGTTCGCTTTTAAATAAAGCCAGCAATACAGGTTTGATATCGTAATTGTTATTTCTGAAAATAGCAGCCAGGGGAACAATTACATTGGCTTCAGTGGCTGCATCTATTGTATAGTAAACGAAAAAGCGGTATAGTTTACGGCTGATAAAAAGAGCCAGCTCATTTTGTTGAAATAGCATGTCGATTAACGCATCCAGTTCCTGTTCTCCTGCCGCACCGGAAATACCGGTAATAACTGCGTTGTTATAGAACGCAGAAAACTGTTTGTTAGATGCGTCGTGCTTATTAGCATTAAATACATACGACTGAGTTGCAGGATCGTCCTTATACCCGGTAAGAATTTTGGCAGCTGCCTTCACGTCATCTTCCGTATACATGGATCCTGGTCCTTTGCCCATCGTAAAAAGCTCCTGTAATTCCCGCGCGTAATTTTCGTCAGGAGCTGCTTTTACGTTCACGTTTCCATTAAGGTAGACCAGCATGGCGGGATTGAGAGTAATCTGTTTGATGAAAGTTTTAAAATTACCCAGTGCTTCTTTTCTTAAAAGCTCATTGTATTTGTATAAATAAGCCGGATGCTTGATGGTTTGCGGTTGAGTCACAAAATGATTATGCCAGAAAAGAACCATTTTTTCGGTGATAGATCTTCCCTGGTTGATCTGAAGACCGGTCCACCAGGATGTCAGGGAGTTTTCCCGCTGAGTATTAACATTGTTTATGGCGGATGTAGCCGCGTTAACCCATGTTTGCCCGGCAGGAACATCGGGATCTGCAACCGTATTGTTATAATTATTAACAGGAGGGGATGGAGGAGGAACTATTGTGTTGATCAATTCATCCACCGAATCCGAAACCGTTTTGGATAAAAAATAATTAATATCTGATTTTTTTGCCCCGAACAAGGTGCGTTTCAGCAAGTGTGTTACTTGCATAATACTCCAGGTTCCTGTATAGGGAGCAAGGCCACTGGAGGTTCTTTCAATATGGCTGAAGTCTTGCCGGGGAGTTTTTGTCTGGTAAGAGGTGAAAAAGTCTTTTCTATTCATAGGAAAATCATTAGTATGCGTTATTTATTAGCATTTGCCGTTAATTCACGTGTCATTTCAGCTAACCCAGTAACAGAAGGCACTAACGAAACAATAGAATACGGATTCGAATCAGGTTTGCATGGGGCGTATAATTCATTGCAACGATCCTTTTGTAATAATCCAACTAATAATTTAAAAAACAAAATTTATTATTCAACTATATGCCCCTGTTGATTTAAGCTGGTTTATTTATCATCTTCAGGATTTGGACGGGCGTGTGGTGTCGTTCCGCTCCTTTTTGAACCGTGCCCGCTTCCTCCTCTGCCACGGTCAGATATCTGTTCAAGAAGGCGATGGGTAAACTGTTCCTCGGCCTTATAGAGCTTAGCCACTTTTTTAATGGAAAGCACTGACTTGAATTTACCGTGATATTCTTTCTCCAGGTCAAGATTTTTTTGCCGGAATACCATTTCGCCGTCCACCAGCTGTTCTACCTGTTTGTCGGACAATGAATCTATATTCATTCTTACATTCTTAAAATCTTCTTTCTTTTTCTTTCGCAACTCATCACGTTTTTTCTGATATTCATTGTATACCGGCCAGAATTTCTGTGCTTCATCCGGGGAAAGATCCAGTTTCTGCGTGAGGAAGGCAATTCGCATAGATTCCACTTTTTCCCTTCTCGGAGACTCGGGGGGAGGCGGTGGAGCAGCCGGAGGTGCAGGAGGGGGAGTTTGCTGGGCAAATGCTCCCAGGCTGATTGTCATCAACAGGATTATCATATTCTTTTTCATAGCAGTGAGTTTAGTATTCATTTATAATAGCAGTTGCATCCATGTTTTCTTTCAGGTAAATTGTGACCTCATCATCCGAAATAGCAGGCTCATAATTTGCCAGCTCATCCGCAATATTGGTTGATATGTATTCTTCCGTAATGACAGCCTCATCTATGTTGTACAATCCGGGATTCTCAATAATGTGCCGAACTTCGCTCTCCGAGAGCAGCATTTCAGCAGGAACAATCCGGTTTTTGTGAAAGGTGATAAAAAAGAAAATAATAAGACCTGTGAACAGCGCAACAGAGGGGATAATGAAAGAGGGTCTTAGCAAAAAGAACGGTTGTTTCTGGCCGGATTGCTGTAAAGCCCTGTCCATTATTTTTTCCGGAAACGTGTCAAAATAACCGGCAGGGACCTGAAAGTTATTTTCTTTGCTCAAGGAGGAAAGTATATTTTCTTCCGCAGATTGGTTTGTTCCCTTGTCTTTTTTCATTCTATCTCTTGGATGTTTCAGTACACGAAAGGTTTAATTGCTTTTCATATAATTCTCTATTTTCCTGACTGCAAGGTGATAAGACGCTTTCAATGCTCCTACTGATGTTCCCAGTACGTCAGACATCTCTTCGTACTTGAATTCATCGAAATATTTCATGTTAAATACAATGCGCTGTTTTTCCGGCAGTTTTAGGATGGCCTTTTGAAGTTTTAGCTGGATTTCATCCCCGTTAAAGAAATTATCATCCACAAGGGTTTTTGCGAGCCTGTTTTCCACATGGATCAGCGGAATGATAAACCGGGTTCTTTTTTTTCTTAGAAAAGAGATTGCTTCGTTTGTAGCAATACGGTAGATCCAGGTGAATAATTGTGCTTCTTCTTTAAATTTTTCCAGATTTTTCCAGACTTTGACAAATGTTTCCTGGGTAACATCATTGGCATCTTCGTGGCATATCACCAGCCTCCGGATATGGTAATAAATTCTTTTTTCGTATTTTCGGACAAGTAGATTGAAAGAATAATTACGCGACTCCGGAACACGGAAACGATCGAGCAATTCTTTATCACTTAAGTCTTCTGACACTAAAAGTTGAACCTGAGTGGACTTTAGACTAAAAAAAATGCTGAAGGTTTAACCTTGTAAGCGATCAAGTACATACAGGATTGCAATTACAACTGCAACTGCCCATAAAAGGCCAAATCCATAGCCGATGCTTCCGAAAAACAGTCCTCCTCCGAATAGACAAAGTAAAAGAGTGATCCAAAACCATTTATTTACTTCATTGCTCTTTAGATAAACCGCAAGGGGAGGGATGAATATTGCTAAAATGACCAGTATGACCAGCATTGCATCCGGGTCTGTACCCGGAAAGTAAGTGGTGCTTTTTACCGCTTGTTTTCTGATCTCAGATTTTCTGAAATGGATCGCAGGTTCTTCTGCTTTTTCTTCATCTGCCTCAATCTTATGGATCGTCCGGGATGCAGTTCTTTCCGGATTACGGTTTTCTATTGTGGCCGGAATAATTTCTTTCTTATTTGCAGAAGCTGAAACCAATGGCGTGGACAAATGTTTTTCTTTTTCGGTAACGCTGAGAGGTGCTTTATCCTGTGCAACAACAGAAGCGGTTTTATGGTCAGTATGTTTAGTTCTTGGGAAGTTATAATACTTTCTCTGAGCAAATTCACCTTTTTGAAGAAATGCACATGAAGTGAGCAAGGAGATAAAAACAAAGGCAGCAGCGGTTAAACAGATGTTGTTAATTTTCATCGTTAAAATTTTAGCAAAAGTATAAATTTACCACATGTTGTATCGGCGGAAAGATCCCGGATTATCAACAGGAAAGCCGATGGCATTCATGGGTTTCAATGAATGATTATTCCTACTTTTGAATAAGATTTGCTATGCTTCGTCATCTCTCCATACAAAATTATGCCCTGATTGAAAAGATGGAAATTGATTTTCCGGAAGGGCTGACGATTATTACAGGAGAAACAGGAGCCGGCAAGTCCATTTTACTGGGGGCTTTATCGTTGATAGCTGGAAACAGGGCAGATACGTCGGCTTTGCAGGATAAAGCAAAAAAGTGTATTGTAGAAGGACTATTTGATATTGGAAATTATTCGCTGGAAACTTTTTTTTCGGTTAATGGCCTAGATTACGCAGGACAAACGGTCATTCGCAGGGAAATTTCAGCCGAAGGAAAATCACGGGCATTCATCAATGATACGCCTGTAAATCTTTCTCAGCTGCGTGAGCTGGCGTTGCGGCTGATCGATATTCATTCCCAGCATGAAACTCTTACGCTGAATGAGGCCGAATACCAGTTGTCGGTTGTAGATGCCTTCGCAGGCACTTCTCAGTTGGTCGCCGGGTATAGAACGGATTACCTGAGATACAGGGAGTTGGACCAATCCCTCCTGTCATTGATTGAAAAGGAGAAGCAATCCAAACTGGATGCAAATTATTGGCAATTTCAGTTTAATGAATTTGAAGAAGCTGATCTGAAACCGGACGAACAGGAAAGAATTGAAAATGAATTAAAAGTCCTTAATAATTCGGAAGAGATTAAATCGGTCCTTTTACGCTGTGCCGATTCTTTGAATGGCGGAGAGATGAATAGCATCTCTCTGCTTTCAGAGGTGAGGACATCGCTTTCGGGAATAGCCTCATTGAATCCGCTGTATGCCGAATTGCTGACCCGGATAAACAGTTCGTACGTGGAGCTGAAGGACATCGCAGCGGAAATTGAAGCAGCTGAAGAAAAGACAAATTACGATCCAGCGTTTGCAGAAAAACTTTCGGATAGAATTGATACGATCTACCGCCTTCAGAAAAAGCACCAGGTCAATTCAATAGAAGGGCTGATGGAAGTGAAGAAAAAAATAGATGCCCGTCTGAGCGATATTTCATCCATGGAGAAACAAATAGTCGCTTTGCAGCAGGAAACAGAAAAGCAGAGACAAAAACTCTTCCTGCTGGCTAAACGTATTTCTGCGGACAGAAAAAAGTGTCTTTCAAAATTTGAAAAGGAAGTTGCTGTTTTACTTTCTTCATTGGCAATGCCTCATGCGCAATTCAAGATAGAGCATACTCTGCTGGAAACGCTTACGGAAAGCGGTATTGATAAATTGAGGTTTCTTTTTTCTGCCAATAAAGGCAGCGATCTGCGGGATATCAGTAAGGTGGCATCGGGCGGTGAGCTTTCCCGGCTGATGCTAAGCATAAAATCCCTGATCGCCAAGAAAACAGCACTGCCATCCATTGTATTTGACGAGATAGATACGGGAGTGAGCGGCGGGGTGGCGGAACAGGTGGGCAGGATGATCTGCGATATGTCCGATTCATTGCAGGTATTTTGTATTACTCACTTACCCCAGATAGCAAGCAAAGGGAATTCACATTTTATTGTTTACAAGGAAGAGGTGAAAAATAGGACCGTAACGAATATCAAATGCCTTTCTAAAGAAGACCGCATTCAGGAAATAGCATCTATGCTCAGCGCGGGGAAAGCAACGGATGCTTCGGTGAAAAATGCCAAAGAATTATTGAAAGCCTGAGGCATTGGAGACAACGTAATTTTTCTTTATTGAATTTTTACCGTCACCGGCTATGTTTCCCAACTCAAAATTTTGCGTAGGTTTGTCAAACGTTACAAACTCAGAACTATGTCCAGTAATTTACTTAAAGGAAAACGCGGAATTATCACCGGAGCTCTCGATTCGAACTCCATTGCCTGGAAGGTTGCAGAACGAGCGCATAGCCAGGGTGCATCTCTTGTCCTGACGAACGCGCCAGTTGCTATGCGCATGGGAGAGATTAAAAAATTGGCGGATATTACAAAGTCGGAAATAATTCCTGCAGATGCTACGTCTGTCGAAGACCTGACTGCCTTGTTTCAAAAATCACAGGATGCTCTTGGAGGAAAGATAGATTTTGTGCTGCATTCCATAGGTATGTCTCCAAACGTAAGGAAGAATATCCCTTATACCGATCTCAACTATGAGTTTTATCATAAGTCGTTGGATATTTCAGCCATGTCCCTTCATAAAATGCTGAGCGTGGCCATGAAGCTGGACGCTCTGAATGAATCGGCAAGTGTGGTAGCCCTGACATATATCGCGGCCCAAAGAACGTATCCTTTTTACAATGATATGGCAGAAGCAAAAGCGATGCTGGAATCCATTGCACGCAGCTTTGGTTATTTTTACGGAAAGAAAAATAAAGTTCGCGTAAATACAGTTTCTCAATCTCCGACAAAAACAACTGCCGGATCGGGCATCAAGGGCTTCGAAGATTTTTATAATTATGCAGATTCGATATCTCCGCTTGGCAATGCCAGCGCTGAATCCTGTGCGGATGCATGTATTGCCTTGTTCTCGGACTTGACCCGAATGATCACCATGCAGAATATTTACCACGACGGAGGATATTCCAATACCGGGGTAAGTATGGAAGTAATGGAAAAATTCAAATCTTAAATTACCAGATAATGAATACCGGCATGCATAAAGCTATTTTTTTCATCGGTGTCTGTCTTGTGTATGCTGTTTTTTGCACTCCTGCCTATTCCCAGGCTGTGCCTAAAGTAAAAAAGACATTCCGTGCAGATGTTGAATTGCCCAGGCCGCTTTCAAACAGGGCATTCGACAGTTTGTTTTCGGGCGTTTATAGTTTTAATGTGTCCATGAATTTCGGAGTTAAGAACTTTAATACAGGTATCTATGCAGGAATGATGCAGTGCCAGATATTTCCGAAATTTCTGACTGATCCGCACACAATACAAACCGTATATTCAACGGGCCTCCGGTTTGGATACGATATTTACCCGTCCAAAGAAAAAATGGCTGCCACCCAGGGAAATTTTCTTGTTTATTCCCCTTTTCTTTCAGCCGGTTATTCTTCGCTGGATTATTCACGGTTGAAATGCATAACCGGAGCACCCACCGGGAAACATTCTCAAACATATAATGTCAGCGGCGGTATAAATTTTAACCTGATGTTCTCGGAATACGATGGCGTGGGTTTGACCCTGGCATATACTTTTATTAACCATGAGTTCAATCCGGATCCGCTTTGTCTTACGCAGTATTATCCCGATATCGCTGAAAAAAATAAGAAAGGGTTATCTCAATATTTTCTTTTTGGATTTAACTGGTATCTGGACCTGGTAAAAAGAGACAAAGACTCCCAGTAGCATAAGTTATCCTTATGAAGGTTTCAGGCTTCACAATCGTCAGGAACGCTGTTAAATTTGATTATCCTGTTGCAGAAGCCATCCGGTCCATATTACCCTTGTGTGATGAAATGGTAGTGGCCGTAGGCCGGTCGGATGACGATACGATTGCACTCATCCGCTCGATCCAATCATCTAAGATCAGGATTATTGAAACCACCTGGGATGAATCGGTCCGCGAAGGAGGCAAACTGCTCGCTATAGAAACCGATAAGGCTTTTGCAGCTGTTTCTCCCGATAGTGATTGGGCTTTTTATATCCAGGCAGATGAAGTGCTTCATGAAAAATTTCTACCCGTTGTAAAAGAAGCCATGCTGAAATGGAAAGACCACAGGCAGGTGGATGGTTTGCTTTTTAACTACACACATTTTTTCGGTTCTTACGATTATGTGGCTGATTCACGAAAATGGTACAGGAAGGAGATACGTATAATCCGCAACGATCGGTCCATTACATCCTGGCTGGACGCCATTAGTTTCAGAAGAGGCGGGGTTAAGCTGCGGGTAAAGCAGGTGGATGCTTACATCTATCATTACGGTTGGGTAAAACCCCCGGAAATACAGCAGGAAAAACAGAAATCATTTCACAGGATGTGGCACAACGATGAATGGGTAAATATAAATATACCTGCTTCCGGAGAATTTGATTACAGTACTGTAGATTCTCTGTGTAAATTTTCAGGAACCCATCCCGTGGTAATGACGGCTCGTATTCACAATAAAAACTGGAAGTTTGATCACGATATCTCCCTTAAAAAATTTTCCTTCAGAACCCGCTTATTGCAGCAGTTTGAGAAAGTTACAGGATGGAGGATAGGAGAATACAAAAACTACAGGATTGTTTGATTTTATCTTGATCCCATTTCCACCCTTCTACCTTCTCCGGAATAACTAGCTGACTGCACGCAACTGTATCCTACAGCGCACACGCTTTCCATTAAGGCAATTTTTGTGTGAAACATATTCAGTGCAACAGTGTTCTACGACTGAAGACTACTATATAATTCCCAATAGATGAAGTATAAGAAGGATAAGTGCAATTACCAGTAAAAGATGGAGAATTCCACCAAGTCCCCAGCCACCCATTAATACGGAAAGGAGCCACAAAAGCAATAGGATAACTATGATGGTCCATATCAGGCTGTTATTGTTATTGCTGTGGTTTTTGTTTTCTGAAACCATCAGCTTGCTGGCTGCCTGGATGTTCTTAAGCTCCTTTACTGTGTTAGGAGTAATGGTGCGTTTCAGGTTTCCGGGAGCAGCATGTTTAACCGCCGAAGCAGTAAGTTCTTTGGAAATATTCTGTTTGTTTTTCGGAGCTGTAAAGGTATTTCCTGAAGTATTTTCTTCAACAGGTGAAGTTTCGGATACATTGTTGGCTGTAGAAGTAACAGGTGCAACAGAAGCAGGCTCAGCTATGACATTTTTTGTCACTTCGGATGTAGCATCCGAAGTGTGCTTATTATTATTTACTGACACATAATAGCCGTTCTTGTAATGTCTTTTTGCAATAGAGACTGTTGGTAACTGAGTGCTGCAAGACGAAAATATCATTGCCATACCTGCAAATATGAAAAATGAGTACAGAAGTTTTTTCATAAGATTTTGTTTTAAGGTGAGTTTAATTGACATTGGGTAAAAGTAAAAAATTAACTACATATGGCCTTGAAAGGATATCCCTTGTATTTTTTATTTATCAGCAATATTCCGGCTAATCCTTGTGTAATTTAAAAAAACTAATTTATATTTGCTTTTTCAACCCATCAGAATGCTTGGGTTGATGACTAGCCTGAGCAAATGCTCCGGTTGGTGTGCCAACCTATGTGAAGCACTACGGTTGGTAATAGCGGGCAAAACGTATGAAGGGATAGAGTTTCTTCTTTACTGAAGGGCTTCTATCGTGTGTTCATATGTTTTGCCTGTTTGTTTTTAGAGAGGTCAGCTGTGTTGCGGAAATACTGCAGATATAACAAATCTGTTGCTCTGCCGGTGATTGGTTATAAACGGATTCAAAAAACAACGGTCAGCGAATGAAAACAAACGATGAAATTTACCGCCGTACAATAGAAGTAATTGACGATTATTCAATTTTGATTTTAGATGAGAAAGGGAATGTAATGAGCTGGAACAAGGGCGTGGAAAAAATACAGGGATACAAAGCGGAGGAAATAATCGGTAAAAATTTCAGTTTGTTGTATACGCCGGAAGATCGTAATAAGAAGTTACCTGAAAAACTGATTGAAAAAGCTACCCTGGAAGGAAAAGCAAGGGATAAAGGGTGGAGAATGAAAAAGGACGGGACGCGCTTCTGGAGCAACATTATTATTACAGCTGTTCATGACGAAAGCAATAAGGTGGTTGGTTTTTCACAGATCATGCGTGATCTTACTGAGAAAAGGAAACAGGAACAGGCACAAAATGCGATCTGGCAAACCCGGGATGGTCTTTTAAAGTTATTTAATGCTTCCCCTTCAGGAATGGCGCTGATGGATATTGAATCCAGGAAATTCATCGAGGTAAATAAAAATTTTCAGGTAATTTTTGAATATCCCAGGGAAGAAGCGATCGGCGTAACCGCCGATGCGTTAGGGTTGATGTCGACCGAAAGCCGGACGGAATTGACATCTAAAATGACGCAGCAGGGATATCTGAAAAATGAAATGGCGTCCTGCCGTACTAAAGGAGGGTCAAAATTGGATTGCATCGTATCCGCTGACCAATTTGAAGTAGAAGGCAAAAAATATTTTCTTTCCGTATTCCACGATTTAACAGAGAAAAAGACGATGGAGCGGAAAATGATTGAGAGCGAAAACAATTACCGGAAAATAATCGAGGACGCAGGCGATGTATTATATACGACCGATGCCCTTGGGCTCTTTACATTTGTGAACCAGAGAGCTCTGAAGCTTACCGAATATTCGACTGAGGAATTAATGGGGAAGCATTTCTCGGTATTAATTGCGCCGGAATGGAAGGAAAGAGTGGGTCAGCATTACCTGGAGCAGTTTCAGAACAAGACATCTGAGACTGTTATGGAATTCATGATCCGTACCAAAAACGGGCATGAAAAATGGGTGGAGCAGGTGGTTGTCATGCAGGTGGAAGCTAATTTTGTAAAGGGTTTTCATTGCATTGTACGGGATATTACTGAACGTAAAAAAGCTACCCTGCTTCTCAAGGAACAGGATGAGCAAATACGGAAACTTGCTGAGTTTCAAAATATAATTCTTAACGGAACAGATTACTCCATCATTACCACCAGCACTACCGGTATTATCACAAGCTTTAACAAAGGCGCTGAAAAAATGCTGGGCTATAGAGCGGAGGAGGTCATTGGAATAGTAAGTCCGGAAATTATTCACGATAAATCCGAAGTAGAGAAACGCGCCGGGGAATTATCCGAAGAATTGCATATGGTGATTGAGCCGGGTATTGATACTTTCCATGTCAAAGCAAGATTGAACCACATTATTGACACACACGAATGGACCTATATCTGCAAAGATGGTACCCGTATCATTGTGGAACTGTCGATCTCTGCCCTTCGGGATAAGGAACAGAATGTTATTGGTTATCTGGGAATGGCGAAAGACATAACCCGGCAGCGGGAGGCTGAAAAAGAGCTTCGCCAGGCCAAACTGAAAGCAGAAGAATCTGTCATACTTACAGAAACATTTCTCGCGAATATGAGCCACGAGATTCGCACGCCTATGAATGCAATCATAGGATTTACCGATCTATTGCTTAAAAGAAATCTGCCGGATACGGAAAAAGATTATATACGCACCGTTAAAGTTTCGGGGGAAAATTTATTGAGGATTATAAATGACATCCTGGATATTTCAAAGATCGAATCAGGAGCAATGGTGTTTGAATCGCATCCGATGAACATCAAGGAGTTTTTCACCTCGATGAATATTATGCTTTCGCAGAAAGCTACCGAAAAGGGTTTGTATTTGTCTTTTGATTGCGATTCGAACTTACCGGATAAAGTAAATGGCGATCCAACACGGCTTACCCAGATCATTATCAACCTGGTGGGGAACGCCATTAAATTTACCAGCAAGGGAGGAGTAGCTGTATTTGCAAAACTGTTGAAGGAAGAGGAACAAACCTGCCAGATTGAATTTTCAGTAAAAGACACAGGGATCGGTATTCCGGAAGATAAGCAGAAACAAATATTCGAACGATTCAGGCAGGCAGAAACGCATACCACGCGTTATTATGGGGGTACAGGTTTAGGTCTCAGCATTGCCAAGCAACTTGTGGAGCTTCAGGGGGGTGATATATCCATCAGCAGCGTTGTAGGAGAAGGATCCGTTTTTTCGTTCCGGCTATCCTTCCAGAAAACAAATGAATCGGTTACTATTAAAAACGAAAACGCGGGTAAAAAATTTGATATCCATCAGCTGGCCCAGTTTGATATTTTGCTTGTGGAGGATAATCCTATCAATGTGAAATTCATCGAGAGTTTGTTTTCAGAATACAATATAAAGGCGGATGTGGCGGAAAACGGAAAAATTGCAATTGAAAAAGTAAGCGATAAAAAATACGATATTATTTTGATGGATATTGAAATGCCTGTAATGAACGGCTATGAAACAACGTCCGCTATGAGGGACAAGCTGAAAATCAGTACTCCTATCATTGCAATGACCGCTCATGCCATGGCGGGAGAAAAGGAAAAATGCCTTACCAGAGGCATGAATGACTATATCTCAAAACCAATCAACACAGATGCGCTTTTAGAAAAGATGTTCGGTGTGCTTGCAACCAAAATGAAAAATGACCAGGACCAACCTCCGGTTAAGAAGAAAAAGATAATCAATCTCGAGTATCTCAGTATTTCCATGAATGGGAAAAAAGACCCGATCAGGGAGATTATCGATATTTTTTTAAAGCAGATTCCGTTGGACTTAACTGAACTAAACACCGCTCTTGATACAACGAATTACCTTACTGTCAAACAAGTCTCACACCGTTTGAAATCTACGATTTCCATGATGGGGATTTCTGAAATAAAAAAAATACTGGAAGAAATGGAAGCATTGGCGGTATCTGGTAAGGATATTGAAAGAATAAAGGATTTAAATAATTCATTGAACCTGCTCAGCAAGCAGGCAATTCAGGAATTGGAGCTGGAACGGGCATTGTATGTTTAATTGTGGCATTGTTGCCAGGAAAAAAGGACATGGATAATAAACGAAAAGTTCTTCTTGCGGAAGATGATATGCTTTTGAGAAAATCATTGGCCTATTTCCTGACAGACCTTGACTTTCAGGTGCAGCAGGTAACCAATGGGATTGAAGCATTGGAGGAAATTAAGAAACATATGTTTGATGTGATCATAACGGATCTGAATATGCCCCACATAGGAGGAATGGAGATAATTAATATCATGCGAAATGAATTGAAGATTGATACACCCGTAATTGTACTTACATCATCCGGAGTAGAGAAAGTGGAATTGGAATCTTTTTCCATTGGAGCAAGCGAATTTATTTCTAAACCTTTTAGTCCTCTGGTATTAAAAGCCAGGATAGAGAGAGTGATCAGGCAAGCGGCAAAATGAAAGTATATTTCTTTTTGACTGTTTTTTACAGCGGCGTTGCAATTTATTCCTTTTCTCAAACCCGTAATCCGGACTCCTTATTCAGCATTGCCCGGCAGCATGCATCTCTTAAAGAATACGATAAGGCCGCAAAAATGGCCGTGCAGTTAATACATGAATTTCCCGCAAACAAAGAATATAAACTATTTCTGGGAAGGGTATATAGCTGGAAAGGAGATTATGCCAGGTCTGTGGAACTGCTTGCTCCCCTCGTGGACACAGTGCCTGTTAATGAAGAAGCGTTAACGGCAATTGTCAATACCTGTTTGTGGGCTGAAAACTATACCCGAACTATTGAGTATTGCGATCTCGGGATAACCACATTTGGTTCGCAGTCTGTGTTTTTCAGGCTCAAGAAAGCAATGGCCCTGACCAAAAGCGGTCAGGACCACGATGCGTTGGATCTGGTTAAGGTGGTTTTGAGCGGTGATCCCCTTAATCCGGAAGCATTGTCATTAAAAGCATTCATTGAGCAGAAGAAAAAAAATGCGTTGGTATTTGCCTACCAGCATACTTCCTTCCGCCAGCCCGGATTCGAGCCCTGGCATTTTGTTTTTGCCGAGTACAAACGGGTTTTTAAAAAAATAACACCTGTTATTCGTGTAAATTACGGAAACGTGTTTGCGCAGTCAGCATGGCAACTTGAGCTTGACCTTTATCCCAAACTAAATGCTTCCGGTTACCTGTATATTAATGCCGGAATTTCAGACGGAGATTATGTATTTCCGGTTGTAAGAGGAGGAATGGAACATTACATTAATTTTAAAAGTACCGAACTTTCATACGGTTTCAGGTATTTGCATTTTACATCCGAAGAAGTGTTGCTGGCAACCGGGCAAATTTCCTGTACATTTAAAAAGTACCAGGTGACTTACAGACCTTTTTTGTCCTTGCTGGACAAAAAGGGATATATCACACATACGCTGGGCCTTAAAAAATCATTCATTCCGGATCAAAGTTTTTTGCAGCTGGATGTTCATTACGGAAGTGTTCCATATTATTTTTTTGTATTGGATGAATTTACCAGGATCAATTCCATGCGGGCAGGAATTCAGTACCAGTTCAGAATTAGGGGTGGTATTCTGGTCCGGCCTGTTTTTATGTGCGAGTACGAAGAATATTTCCCGAACCGATACCGGAACAGGTATAATATCCAGGTTGTTCTTACAAAACGTTTTTAATCACGTGCAGTAACATTTTTAAGTGACATGAATATCGGGGAGCAGTGGATAATGCAATTTTTGACAATAATCATAGCTCTGTTTGTGGCCGGCTCCCTTCTTTTCCTGGCATTTTTGTTTGCAGGCAGGTATAGAAAAATCTATGATGCAAAGTTAGCAATGCGGTATGATCCTGTAATTAACAGGATTGTATTTCCCATATTGTTCAATAATCAGCCGGTGCATAAGGCGCTGAAGTCTGCAGGATATCAAACATATTTCAAAAAGAAGCAGTTTCGGAAAATATTACTGAACAATATTTTGCAATTGCATATCAATTATTCTGGCGATCATAGCCGCCAGTTGGAAGAGCTTTACCGTGAGTCAGGCCTGGTTAAAATATCCTTTGAGAAACTGAAATCCCGATCATGGAGCGAAATATGCGAGGGTATCCGGGAGCTTAGCGAGATGAATACGGTGAACGCCTACGATGATATATTCAGGTTCATCCGGCACAGGCACAGCACACTTAAGCTGGAAGCGCTTATCGGTATCATTAGGCTTAAAGGCCTGGCCGGATTGAGTGTGCTGGATGATTATACCGAACCGATAAACGACTGGATACAATTGAATTTACTTTACGAGATCAGCAATACGCGTCATGAATCCGATTATGATTTTTCGCGCATTTTGGAATCAACCAATGAATCGAACGTAATGCTCGGATTAAGGTTGATAGAAAATTTTAATCAGATCCGGTATATGCACCAGGTAAAAGGAATAGCAGATCTGAATAGTTCCGGCCGGGTGAAAAAACAGGCAACGCAAACGCTGGCAAAGCTATCGTCTTTAAACAGTACGCTTAACAAAGATTGATAATGGGAATAATGGCCTTTAGCTGGTTTATCTTGCTCTTTGCAATCATGCTTATGGGCTCCTATTTATTGTTTGCTGTAATTTCCGTTACGGGACTTCTGGAATATCTTAGGGAAAATAAATTTATTAATTACAAGGTGATACTGGCGTCAGACCTGGCCCCTCCTTTGTCCCTAATTGCGCCGGCTTACAATGAAGGGAAAACGATCCGTGAAAATGTTCAGTCTCTTTTGTCCCTAAACTACAACCATTATGAGGTGGTGGTGGTAAACGATGGCAGTAAGGATAATTCCCTGGAAGTGCTGATACACGCGTTTGACCTGGAACAGGCACAGTTGCATTATGAAGAGAAAATAAAAGCCAAAGAAGTAAAGGCCGTATATAAATCCAAAAACCCGGCATTTAAAAAATTAATAGTAGTTGATAAATACAACGGAGGTAAAGCGGATGCACTGAATGTAGGGATTAATATTTCGTCAAATCCGTACATCGTCTGCATTGATGTGGATTGTGTTTTACAGAAAAATGCATTATTGGTATTGGCTAAACCATTTTTAGAAAAATCAGAAGTCCGTGTGATTGCCACCGGCGGAGTGGTAAGGATTGCAAATTCATGTATTATAAAGGAAGGGCACCTGCTGGAAATACAAGCACCCCGAAAACTATTGCCCCGGGTACAGGTGATAGAGTATCTGAGGGCTTTTTTACTGGGCCGCATGGCATGGAACAAATTGGATGGATTACTGATCATCAGCGGTGCGTTTGGCATGTTCGATAAAGAAATCACAATTAAAGCAGGAGGTTACAATCATAAAACGGTTGGAGAGGATATGGAATTGATCGTAAGGATGCAGCGTTACATGATAGAAACGAAACAGAAATACCTGGTTTCATTTATTCCTGATCCGCTGTGCTGGACGGAAGCACCGGAAACCTTTTCCATTCTTCGCAAGCAAAGAAGCCGGTGGACCAGGGGCACTATGGAAACATTGTGGATGCACCGTAAAATGTTTTTCAATCCGAAGTACAGGATACTCGGCCTGTTAAGTATTCCATACTGGTTTATATTTGAATACATGGCTCCCATTATTGAATTTTCAGGGTTTATAATCACTTTTTTACTCGCAGTAACCGGTATTTTAAGCTGGAAATTTTTTCTGCTGTTGCTGTTATTTGTGTATTGCTTTGCGGTGATGATTTCATTTTTTGCATTGCTAGCCGAAGAGTTTACATATTCCCAGTACCGGAGAATTACAGATATTAACAAGCTTCTTGTGGGAGCAATCCTTGAGCCTTTTTATTTTCATGTGTTCACGGTGTATGCCGCGCTGAAAGGTAATTGGGAAAAGATCCGAGGAAATAAAGGGTGGGGAGACATGATACGAACGGGCTTTGATAAAGGAGTGGCTCCTTCCAAACCGGTTTCTCCGAAGCATCCCAATTCAATTTGAAAAAAAATCGTCAGGTCCCCCCGGACCTGACGATACAACACCCTCGACCCTGATTGGTTTTGTCTCCAAATTCGGATGGATGTGGTCTTTTAGCGTGTTTACCCTAGATATTTTTTATATATCAACCGGGTGAGGCCATGTATTTTATTTTTCTACCATGTGGAATTCCTTTTTATCATTTCCATCCATGTAATAGTACCAGAATTGTTTCTCTTCCAGTTTAAGGATCACAAGTGTGTAATCCGATTGATTGGAATTTCCGGTAAGTCTTATTTCGGTTTCCTTATTTTGGAATTTCCATGTGCCGGTTCCGGAAACGGGTCCCCATGAATAGGAATAGTTTCCGTCTTTGGAAAAGGTTTCGACATAGTCGGCCACTAGGGAAGTATAGTCGGTCCCGTTTACTTTATAATTATCTACTTTCCAGGTATTGGCAACACGCTCTGTACGGCTGTGAAAGCTGACTGCCGGACCTTCGGGATATTTTTTACAGCTAAAAATGGAGGAAATTCCAATTCCAGCAAGAACTATCACAAGCATCGATGTTTTTCTTTTCTGTTTCATGGCTCTGTATTTTAATGTGATTGTTTGTTGACGAAACAAAGGTGAGCAACCTGGCAGGTATCCGTGTTACATATTTTTATAAATGAATTGTAATATTTGGTGTAATAGCCGGATTAATAGGTCCGTGAAAGCTATTTTCAAGCGTTTAAAGAAGAGTGCTGAAAATGTCGGGGGAGAGTAGTTCAAAAAAAACACCCTTCTGTTTTTATGCAGAAGGGTGTTTCCTGATTATTATTCTTAACGGTTGAGCCGTGTGCACTTAGTACACCATCAGCTTCCCGGTCTTTGTTCCATTTTCACCTATAACCTTGTACATGTACATTCCCTGGCTTTTTGCTTTCAGATCTACAGACACATTTGTGCCTTTTGATGCTGCCTGGTACACAAGGTTACCTACAAAATCATACACTTCTATTCTGTTCTCATTCTCTAAACCGGCAAAGGTGAATACGCCGTTGCTTGGGTTAGGGAATACCTGAACAGATGAGTTCTGATCTATATCCGAAATACCTGTCGTGTTATGATTGATGATCCCTTTGTAATCAAAGTAGGTTCCGTATTTTCCTACAACGGATATTCCCCATTTAATTCGCATGTATCCCTGGTTCTCTCCCCAGCTTGTTCCCCAGGAATTCCTCAATACCCAGCTGCTGGTTGCATCGTCCCAGCCGCAAAGTACTATGGCGTGGTTCATGTCTGTACCGTCAGTCTGGGTCATGACTCCGCTTTTATAATTCTGAAAATTAGTTCCGGCATCAATTGCTGCCCAAACCGGGCCGTAATCGTAGATCGCCTGCTTGATCTGTGCAGTTGTCGGGTTTACTGCCAGCTGTTTGTAACCTACCGGCTTTTCGTGGTAAGGATAGGTGGATTTGCAGGTTCCGTTTACTCCTTTGTATTTTTCATCCACTTCATACACACATCCAGTGCTCTTAAACATGCTGCCGGGGAACATTCCTCCGCCGCAGTCCATGTTGGGAGTGCAGTTCACAAGCCATTGCTCAGACATATCACGGCTAACATTGTCCCAGATCTTTACTACGCTTTCAAAAGCGCCGCAGGCAGCAAAGGACCAGCAGCTTCCGCATGATCCCTGGTTTTTGCAGGGTGTCATCATGTTTTGCCCCAGCCAGGTGAATGCAGCGGGAAGGGCTCGTGTGCTTTCGTTACTTTCCGATTGTTCGGCAGCTACTTCAACTTCAGCAGGTACATACGGTTTTACTTCCTTTCCTGTGTAAGCTCCTTCACTTACAATGGTTATTTTGTAGGAAGCAGTTGCCTGGCTTACATCTTCCCAGGGGCGTTTGTAAAGCAGTTCAAGCTCTGCTGTTCCAGCTGCTACGCTTACAAAATGCGTAACCTGTGTTCCGGACGCTCCGATAGGATTAGCAGGGTTGTCTGTAATGAATTCCCAGTTTCCAACTTGTTTCACTACTGCATTGCTGTTTGCAGGATACCATCCAAATCCGGTAGAAGGCGTTGATGGAAGTTTTACTTCCAAAGCCTGGTCCTGGCTTAATTTAACCTGCTGCTGCAGATTGGCCTGTGTTACCTGGAGGAAGTTTTGACCGTACGCACTCCAGCTCAATACCGAGAAGAGTGTAATTAATAGTAATGTTTTTTTCATAAGATGATGATGTTTGGGTTTAATCGTGTGAAGGTAGATCGATTAGAAGCAAAAAGCAAGTTTTTCACTCTAAATATTTTACAGAGATGAGAGAAGGCTTGTTAATATCCTAATAACTTTTGTTTCTTGATTTTATCAATAAAAGTCATTATTGTTCAGGCACACCGGCTGCGGATGCAGATCAGGATAGGATGAATTGTTAAAAAAATCAATTGTTTATACAGTAGGGCTTTAAGAATAAAGCAATTTTCAATATGGAGGGGTAGTAGATCCTATAATCTCAATTTTTTTCGACCAGTTTTAAATTGGGCTTTTGTGGTAATAATTAATTGTTCTGCTTTTTATTTTCTATCAGGTATAAGAATAACGGAAGAGTGCCTGCCATTCCAAAAAGCATTGTTAGAACCCAGATGATCCATACATTTTTCAATTGGTATTGTTTTGCTTCCCGGTATGTCCAGAAAAAGAAAACAAAAACAGCTACTAGTAAATCTACAATAAACGCAGTCGAAATTCTGTTGCCGAACATGCCACGGAGGGTTGCTCCGGGGTCGAGCCATAAAAGCACATTTCCTGTCTCAACTGATTCTATGGCGACGAATATATTGGGCGCGATAAATCCGGCTATCGCCAGTATAAGATAAATGTTTTTCATTTTATTTTGGTTAGAATGCAAACCTACAGCATTTTTGATAATTCACAGGCAACTGTATGCAATGCATAAATTGCAGATAAAATCAAAAAGAGAATTGAGTATATTTGATTGTAGGTTCATCCGGTTGCACGGGTGAACCTGGTTGACAGAGGGAAAACAATCCGATTCATGACCAAGATAAATTGTATAATGCTTATCGATGATAACCGGGACGATAATTATTTACACGAACGGGTTATTAAAAAAAGCGGTACGGTAAAAACCGTTGTAGTAAAGGAGCTGGCCACCGACGCGCTGGAATATCTCAAGGCAAGGAAAGAACATCCGGAAGCCCACCCTGACCTTATTTTTTTGGATATTAATATGCCTAAAATGAATGGCTGGGAATTCCTGGATGCGTATAGTAAATTGGACAAAGAGTTTCAATGTTCCGCGGTAATAACCATGTTAACCGTATCGGCTAATCCGGATGATCAGACAAAAGCGGTATCCCACAATATGGCGGTTGATTTTAGAAACAAACCCTTGACAGAGAAAATGCTGGCCGAGGTGCTTGCTAAATATGGTAAGTGATGTCGATTTATTTTAGACCGGGTTCCTTAAAGGAGTGGATATTATGGACTATCCGATGAGAAGGTAAATTACATTTTGCTCATTCACTGTACCGGTTCGACTTTGTAGACAAAATAGTTGGTCTCACCCTGCCAGGGGAAATGCCTCATCTTTTCCTTATAAGATAAGCGTATCCGTTTTCCTTCGTATTGCTGCAGGTCTGTAATAGTGCTTGTTTCGCTATCACGCACCGAAAAGGTCCAAAGGTTATTTAGCATGGCTCCTTGTTCCTGCGTCATACCTCCCAGGTTCAGTTCACCTTCCCAGGTTTTAAATACATACCCTTTGCGTGAAAATTTCAGCAGCATGCCAGTTCTGCTTCCTTCACTGTATGTATAAGACGCAAAAGCGTAATACCCCAGGCAAAATAAAATGAGGGCTATCAGCAGATAAAGTAAGATCTTGTGTACGATTTTCACGAAGGTATTTTATTGCAGGCTCACAAAATTAGAAAATTATTACAGCCTGTTCGTGTTTTTCGCTATACAGTTTCTGGCAATTGACACACAGGAAGCTTCGGCGGTTCTTAATCCCCGTGTATTTTTTAACAATGGGAAGATTGCAGCGCAAGCATAGTGTTTTTGTATGTGCCAGCCAATGCTGTTTCAGCTCATGGTTTCTTTTCCAGTCCAGAAACTGGAAACTGTAGATACGGGTCTCTTCAATAAGCCGTTGTATTTTTGATATTGGTAATTTTCCAACCAGTGATTCAGGGTGGACGCGTACGCGGTATAAAATTTCATTTTTAATTATGTTTCCCACTCCGGCAAAGACATCCTGCTCCAGCAATGCGTCGCAGATAAGTTTATTAGGCGTTACTTTTAATTTTGCTTCTGCTATCTTCTTATCCCACGCGTCGTTCATTACATCGGTTTTCCAGTCGTAATGTTTATTTAAATTCCCATCAAGATATTTCAGAGAACATACATACAGGTTTATCTCTCCATTCTTAAAAGTCAGGCTCAGCCGGGTATCGCGACCTGTTTTTCTATCATTGATACTATAACTGCCGAACATTAAAAAATGAACCCGGAGTGTGAAATCCTTGAAACAAATCAGGAAATGCTTGCCCCAGCTTTTAAAAGCAATTACTTTTTCATTCACCAGACGGTATTGATTGATCTTACTGTTGCCACTAACACAAAGGATTTTTTCTCCCGTGAAACTTTGTACTTCTTCTTTCAGCAAAACAATAGACGGTCCTTCGGGCATAACAATCGCATTTTTTAAATGTAACCAGGGCTGGGAAAGAATACCTTACATGCATAGCAGTAAAATTTATATTTATTTTTTATAAAGTAAAACGTGAAACAAATCTCATAGGTAATTCCGGTTTTTTGGTACAGGAAACCGAAGTGATTATTCTGAATACACCGGTTAATTAAGTAAACACTACAGTTAGTTTAGTAAATGGCTCAATTGGTTAAATAGTGCTTGACAATGGCTTACTCATAGATTACTTTTACAGCAATCCCATCTGACTTTATATGCTTCACCGCATAGGATTGAGAAAATAAAATCAACTGTACAGAACAGTTGTACGTTCGAAAACGGAGTTCAAATACGGAGTAAGCCGAAAATCCGGTTAAGAGTAGGCAACAAACATTCTTTCTCATTTTTCCTGCCATGACAAAGCAATTTTACCCGGTTTGGATCTTCTTTATTGCCGCTATTACCTTAATCCCGGGAGCATTCCCGTTAAAGGCACAGGTGAGTGTGACTGCCAGCGCAGGCACTGCCGGGCCCACATCGTATACCACGCTGAACGATGCATTCATAGCGATCAATGCCGGTACGCACATGGGAGTTATTGCTGTAGACATTACAGCAAATACTACTGAAGCAGGTCCCTGTATTCTGAACAGCTCCGGAGCCGGTTCTGCGAGCTATACTTCTGTGGGTATACGCCCAACCACGGACGGTGTTTCTATTTCCGGAGCCACGACTACGGGGCGTGGTCTGATTGAACTGAAAGGAGCTGATAATGTCACGATAGATGGAGACAATCCGCTTACTTCAGGGACCAATCTCAACCTCTCGATAGTCAATACTGCCGCTAATACAATCACGTATACTTCCTGTATCCGTGTAGCTCTTGCGGCGACTGTGGTTACCAGTGCCGATAACATCACGATCCGGAATTGTATTATTACCGGTAGTGCTACCGGTCGTAATATCTCAAGCGCAACATCGGCAACCGGTTCCGAAAATACTACGTTTGGTATCTATGTAGGAGGCAATGGGGGAACAACTGCAATTGATGCACCTACAGCCCTTGCATCCGTGACTGCAAACAATGCACCTAACGGTACTACGGCGAATACTTTTCTTGTAAGCAACAACCAGGTAAACGCTTGTGCGCGCGGTATTGTATTCAATGGAGCAAGCACATCCGTTTCAAGCAGTGTGACGGTGTCGAATAATACATTGGGTAACGCGGCAGCACTTGCCGGCTCGCCGCCTTACACTACACCTTCTACCACCGTTTACACGAAGGGTATCTGGGTAAGCGGAACCGTTGCGGTGTCGGTTACGGGCAATACGATCCAGAACGAGCTTTCGTATGCAACCATCATCATGACTGCGATCGAACTAACCACCGCCATTGGCACAGGGCCCATCAGCATCAGTAACAACACTATCAATGGGCTATGCCAGAACGCGGCTGTTGCGCAGGCAGTGAAAGCAATTTTAATTTCCAATGCCGGAGGTGCTTACACTATCAGCGGCAATTCGATCACAAATGTCCGTGGTGTTCAAAGCGGTTTTATGGCCTCCACTACCGTCGTAGGCATCGAGGTTAATACAGCCGCACCTTCGGGAAAGATCGAACTGAACAAAATTAAAACTATTTACAACCATAATCCCGGAACCACAGGATGTTACGGAATCAATGTGCTGACAGGAAACAACATCTCTATCGTTAATAATTCTATTTCCGACCTGACACAGGATATGACAGGTGGATATGGATTTAACCCCCAATATGCCCCAGTGGGCATCCGGATAAATGCAGGCACGGGTCACAAGCTGTATTTTAATTCGATACATCTCGGCGCTGCCCTGCTGGGGACTGCTGCAAGTGATCTGTTGTCTGCCGCTTTTTCCATTGGAAGTTCAGGAGTGACCGACCTGGATGTCCGGAACAATGTTTTTTCCAACACAATGACGGGTGGTACGACCAATATCGCTCATGTTTCCATTTATCTTCCTACAGGTGCTACTTCTGTCATGAATCTCACACTGAATAATAATTTTTACTACTGCGGCGCTGCGGCTTCACAGGCGATTGCACAGGTTGGGACCACTCCCACAACGGGTATGTATTTGCCTGGTAATTTCAATGCCGGAGCAATTACTCCTGCCGCTAATTTACGTGCTTATACGAGTACATTGTCGGGAGCAGGAACAAATGACAATGTTTCGGGAGTTTCCAGTACTGCAGCGCCTTTTACTTCTGCAACCGATCTGCATATAGTAGGTGTGGCAGCAAACGCAACGGACCTTGACAATAAAGCTGTTCCAATCAGTGGTGTTACAACAGACCTGGATGCTGTGACACGCCATGTCAGCACACCGGATATAGGTGCCTATGAATTTACGGCCATTTGTTCCGGTGCAAACGGAGGGACTGCTGTTTCATCTTCTTATTCGGTATGTGCGGGTCAAGCAGTGACCTTGTCTTCAACAGGTGTTTCTTCGGGCGGCGGTATCACGTATCAGTGGCAGGTAGCTACTTTATCCGGCGGACCGTATTCCAATGTTTCAGGAGGTACGGGAGCAACTACTGCTTCTTTTGCTACTGGCGCATTGACAGCGGGAACATATTACTATGTGTTACAAGTTACATGTTCGGCCGGCCCGGTTATCGGACTTTCCAACGAAATAACAGTAAAAGTAAATGCACCGCCCGCTGTGGTGGCTAATGCTTCGTCTCCTGCAATTTGTATAGGTTCGTCAACTACATTATATGGCAGCGGGGCAAATTCTTATACCTGGACAGGAGGAGTTACGGACAATGTAACGTTTAGTCCTACCAGTACGAATACCTATACCGTAACAGGCACGGATAATAATACCTGTCAGAATACGGCCACAATTACAGTGACGGTAAATTCACTTCCGGTCGTTGTCGCGAATGCTTCGGTAGCAACAATCTGCAGCGGTTCTTCCACAACGTTGTATGGCGGAGGTGCTAACTCCTATACCTGGACCGGAGGAGCTACTGATAATGTAGCATTCAGTCCTACAAGTACCAATACGTATACGGTAACTGGAACAGATAATAATACCTGCCAGAATACAGCCACCATTACGGTTACTGTAAATCCTCTTCCGGTTGTTGTTGCGAATGTTTCGGTGTCAACACTCTGCAGCGGATTCTCCACCACGTTATACGGAGGAGGAGCCAGCTCGTATACATGGAGCGGGGGAGTGACGGATAATGTAGCATTTAGTCCTACGAGTACGAATACCTATACGGTAACAGGAACTGATAATAATAGTTGTCAGAATACAGCTACGATTACAGTAACGGTAAACCCACTTCCGCTTGTTGTTGCAAATGCAACTTCAGCAACAATTTGCACAGGATCATCCACGAAATTGTTTGGCAGTGGTGCTAATTCTTACTCCTGGAGCGGAGGTGTTACAGACAATGTGGCGTTCAGTCCAACGAGCACTAATACGTATACAGTAACCGGTACAGATAATAATACGTGTCAGAATACTGCTACGATATCGGTAACGGTGAATCCACTTCCAGTTGTTGTCGCGAATGCTTCGGTGGCAACGATCTGCAGCGGTTCTTCCACCACTTTATACGGAGGCGGAGCCAGTTCGTATACGTGGAGCGGAGGGGTGGTTAACAATGTGGCATTCAATCCAACTTCAACTAATACTTACACTGTAACAGGCACGGATAATAATGCCTGCCAGAATAAAGCCATGATTACAGTTACGGTGAATTCACTTCCAGTTGTTGTCGCTAATGTTTCACTGGCCACAATCTGTAACGGTTCTTCCACAACCTTGTATGGCAGCGGAGCCAGTTCTTATACCTGGTCGGGTGGGGTTACGGACAATGTGACGTTCAGTCCTACAAGTACGAATACCTATACCGTAACCGGAACCGATAATAATACCTGTCAGAACACGGCTACTGTCATGGTAACTGTGAACCCGCTTCCCCCTGTTGTTGCGAATGTTTCTGCCGCCACTATCTGTATAGGATCTTCTACAAAACTTTACGGCAGCGGGGCCAGTTCATATACATGGAGCGGGGGTGTTACTGATAATGTGGTATTCAGTCCTACCAGCACGAATACCTATACCGTAACAGGGACGGATAACAATAGCTGTCAGAATACAGCTGCCATCACGGTGACAGTGAACCCGCTTCCGGTAGTGGTTGCCAATGCTTCACTGGCAACAATCTGCAGCGGTTCTGCCACAACATTATATGGCAGCGGAGCCAGTTCATATACATGGAGCGGAGGGGTAACGGATAATGTAGCATTCAGTCCTACCAGCACCAATACCTATACCGTAACAGGAACAGATAATAATTCATGCCAGAATACAGCTACCGTTACGGTGACAGTGAACCCGTTTCCGGTAGTGGTTGCCAATGCTTCACTGGCAACGATCTGCAGCGGTTCTGCCACAACTTTGTATGGCGGTGGGGCCAGTACATATGTATGGAGCGGAGGCGTAACGGATAATGTAGCATTCAGCCCTACAAGTACGAACACCTATACCGTAACGGGAACGGATAACAATAGTTGTCAGAATACGGCTACGATTACGATAACTGTGAATCCGCTTCCACTTGTCGTTGCGAATGCTTCCTTGACAACGATCTGCGCCGGATATTCCACAACATTGTATGGAATCGGAGCTGGTTCATATGTATGGAGCGGAGGTGTTACAGATAATGTAGCATTTAGTCCAACAAGTACGAACACCTATACCGTAACGGGAACGGATAACAATAGTTGTCAGAATACGGCTACGATTGAAGTTGTTGTAAACTCACTTCCAACTGTTGTCGCTAATGCTTCACTGACAACAATCTGTATCGGTTCTTCCACTACGTTATACGGAGGCGGAGCCAGTTCGTATGCATGGAGCGGAGGGGTAACAGACAATGTAGCATTTAGCCCTACAAGTACGAATACGTATACTGTAGCAGGTACGGATAACAATAGTTGTCAGAACACGGCTACGATTACAGTAACGGTGAACCAACTTCCGTCTGTTGTGGCGAATGCTTCGGTCACAACGATCTGTAGCGGTTTTTCCACCACTTTATACGGAGGAGGAGCCAGCACGTATGCGTGGAGCGGAGGTGTAACGGATAACGTAGCATTCAGTCCTACCAGCACCAATACCTATACCGTAACAGGAACAGATAATAATTCATGCCAGAATACAGCTACTGTGACTGTCACTGTAAATCCTCTTCCAACGGTTGTTGCGAACGCTTCGGCGACAACAATTTGTACTGGATCGTCCATAACATTATATGGCAGCGGAGCTAATTCATATACCTGGAGTGG